>Ga0160428_1000570_pt1 | contig 38873 bp, 53 predicted proteins | sample SolpanmetagenomM_FD_108198 | JGI IMG/M metagenome (GOLD analysis project Ga0160428, IMG submission 108198) | Solar panel surface microbial communities from Lawrence Berkeley National Laboratory, California, USA - M | ecosystem: Engineered > Built environment > Solar panel > Unclassified ... | reverse complement strand
GCTTCCTGGTCGTCCAGAGAGCCACTTCGTCATTGCTGAAACAGTCAGCAAGATTTCTGGTAAGACTGTCGACAGAAAGGCTATGGGTGAGAGGCGTTTCACTGCACGTGCTTTCGGTCCAGAAGAAGGAGAGCATCGAGAGTATGTGTCCAACGCTGGCGTGCCGACCACAGAATCTACATGGATTCATCCGCCCCGTCTGGCGCAAGCAGGACGTGTAGCTGGCGAGACGGTTCCATTCCCCATGGACCAGCGGGCAGAGGAGGCTGCTGTGAATGGACCTGGTTGGGTGGATGCAGAGGGTCATGTCGTAGTTGGTGGTGGTATGCCTGGAGCGATGCAGTAGAGCTGGAAAAAGCAATTCATGGTGGATGGTGATCAAATGAGAGTAGTAGTAATAATGTTGCGGTTGATGTACGATAGCTAAAAGTCGACAAGGCGAAGCACGAAGTATGAGATCCGATTCATTCAGTACTAAATGTTTGCCTGCTGAAACTCCCAGTGTTCTGAGGTTCGTTCTCGTACCAATCGCTATCGCTACAAGGGTTAATTGGTTCAAGGGGCACGAGGTACGGAATTGGTGGCAAATTTTCTTATCGAACGGAGTCCCCTCCTTGGTGCTCGAGAAAGTCTCAGAATTGCTTCCAAACCTTGAGTTTGAATACCTTGTTGCTCCCATACCACTACGACCTCGTCGCCTCTCTCTCGAAGTATCTGTCCTAATCGACATCAACACACCTCTGCCCTCCCGCCTGCCCTCACTTCTTCCTAGTCCACCATGGCGATGAACGTCGATGTCATTCCTTTCGCCACAACCCAAGCACCAGTACAAGCAACGATTCTCTGCTGCAACTGCGGCGCACCCATCGATGGCACAACTGCAGTAGGAGCATTATGTTATGATTGTGTCAAGACGAACGTCGACATTTCCGAGGGCATTCAAAGAGAAGCAGTACTACACACATGCAGAGATTGTGACAGATGGCTCGCACCACCGAATCAGTGGGTCTCGGCAGCACTCGAGTCGAGAGAGTTACTAGCACTATGTCTGCGCAAATTGCGTGGCCTGAGCAAAGCAAGAATTGTGGATGCCAGCTTCATATGGACGGAGCCCCATTCTCGCCGTGTAAAGGTCAAGATTACAATACAGCAAGAGGTCAACCCCGGCACGATTCTCCAGCAAACGTTCGAAGTCGAGTATGTGGTTGCAAACCACCAGTGCACGGATTGTCAAAAGTCATTCACACACAACACCTGGCGCGCAAATGTGCAAGTACGACAGAAGGTTCCGCACAAGCGAACCTTCCTCTACCTGGAACAGCTCATTCTAAAGCACGGCGCTCACAAAGACACAATCAACATTCAGGAGGTTGACAATGGAATTGATTTCTTCTTCGGACAGCGAAACCATGCAGAGAAGTTTGTTGATTTTCTGTCTTCTGTAGCGCCTGTGCAGAGCAAGAAGTCGCAACAACTCATCTCTATGGATGTTCACACAAGCACGAAATCATACAAGTTCAACTATTCCGTGTCGCTGGTACCCATTTGCAAGGACGACTTAGTTGCTATTCCACTGAAATTGGCTAAACAGCTTGGAAATATCTCCCCACTCACTATCTGCCACAAGGTCGGCACAGCTGTGAGTCTGCTTGACCCAAATACTCTCCAGATCTCGGATGTCAGCACACCCATTTACTGGCGGGCACCTTTCAGCTCTTTAGCGGATGTTCGCGAGCTCGCAGAATTCATTGTTATGGACATTGAATCCTTAGGTGTCTCGAAAGGACGATACCTGCTAGCAGAAGCGACAATAAGACGTGCATCCGACCTTGGCTCAAATGATACCGAGTACACAGTCCGAACACATCTTGGCGCCATCCTGCATCCAGGCGACTCGGTAATGGGCTACCATCTGACACGCACACAATTTAACAACCCAGAATTCGAGGCCATTGAACAAAGCAAGAACTACTCAGGACAAATACCCGATGTCGTATTAGTGAAGAAGGTGTACCCCCGACACAAGAAGAACAAGCCCAGAGGCTGGAGACTCAGGCGTATGGCGAAGGAGGAAGCGGATGTTTTGCCCAGAAAGCAAGACGCTAACAGGGACGAATTGGAGTATGAGCAGTTCTTGCGGGATGTCGAGGAGGATCCGGATTTGAGACAGACGATGAATTTGTACAAGGCGCAACAGGAAGAGAAGCGACGGAAGGCTAGGGAGGATGCTATGGAGGGCGTTGAAACGATGGAGGGTGTGGAGGAAGAGGAGGATGGTGGAGATGAGGTGGAGAGTGATGATGATGGGTTGGAGGTGCCGCTGGATCAGCTGATTGATGAGTTTGATGAGATGAATATGGGTTCGTAGATGGGGTAGATATCTGAATAAATATGTTCCTGTCGCACCATCTCCGTTGTCGTCATTGTTTACTTTGTGAGGTCGTGTCGATCATTCTTGCACCTCTATATTCGAGATGCTCTTGTATACCTGCGTCGGTTTTTCATGTCCTGGCTTGAGTGAGTAACAAGTGGTAAACCCGGCGCACGGGTGGAGAAATAGTAGCAGTTCTGTGACTCTGTCTGGTAAGGCGGGTTTGAGCTCGCAACTTCGCTCAACCTCTACATCAACATCTACTCGCAACCCTGCATACCCTAACAACCTCTCAATTACAAGCATAACATCGACACCTGTGCATGGTTCGCACCACTACACTGTCAGTGTGGTCAGCACACGAAGTAACCGCGTCTATACAAGATGAGTGCTTTCGTGAGGGTGTCTGGCGCGTCGAATAGTAGTTACATGGTGGGATATCCTGGGATCGCGAAGACATTGGTGAGTCTTTGAAGTCTCTCTTCACAGAAAGCTCACTCAAACATGCCTGTATAGCCAAGAATAGAAGGCAAGGTCGAACTTCGTCCATCCTTGGGCATCTCAGCGCCCGTCCTTGTCTCAGTCGTCACCATATTCCTTCAACGCCGCGAATCCATACATCCCTCCGCCGACTCCGTCACGAAGAAACACCTGACAGCACCACGCAAAGAGATCACAGAGATAGTGGGCAAAGAGATGCTTCTGTTCCGTTGTCACCCAGGGCGCGAAACTGAATCAGTGCTGTCTATGGATCTCCCGTTCATCATCCACATACCAGAGAAACAGTCCTTCACAATGGGGAGCACCAGCCGCCACGCCATCCCACCTCCCGCATCCATACAACTACCGTCACGAATAGCAGAAACAATGTACGAACTCATCGTCACCGTCCAACAAGGCCCTGCAACCCAGCACAAACACGCCTTCCCTGTCCCCTTCACAAGATACGACACCCTCTCCACCTTCGCAATGTACAATCGCCCTCAAGAATGCTCAAAAGAATCAGACCACCTCATCACCCTCTCCATCTCCCTCCCACGCTGGTCCTATGGTCCACTCGACCCCGTCAACGTCTACGTCAAGCTCTCGCCCAACCTCGACTGGCTGAGCAAAGCCCGCAAAGTAACAATCCAACGCATCACGCTCTACATCGACGAAGAAGTCGTCTTCAACCCCGAAGGCGACGAACCCACACGCAAAACACGCACGCTAGCCAAATGCGCACAGCAAGTTGGCGAGAAAATGCCAGAGGCAGGATATATGACCAATTTGAACGTCGAGTTTCCGGCCCGGGATCCAAGAGATGCGGAAGGCATCATCCCGCGTCCCAAGGCGGCGTTTCCGTCGTATAGCGTTGGAGGGTTCACGACGATGGGCTCGTTGTATAAGATTGAATATTATCTGACGGTGAAGGCGAGCTTGTCTGGTGCAAAGGATGTGATTCTGAGACAGCCGATTGCGGTATGTCCGTATGATCATGCGCAGTGTAAGGTCGAGATGGCGGCGATTGAGATGGCGTTGATTGAAGCGCAAGGATTGAGTCCGGATGAGCTTATGGTGGGTGCGCCGGTGATTATGAGGGCGCAGGAGGTGGGTGGGTTGAGGAGTTTGGGGGTGGCGATGGTGGGTGGGGTGAGAAGACCCATGATCGAGTGATGAATGTTAACGACTAGGAGTTTCTGAGGAGCTGGATAAGACAGAAGCTGAACAGTATCGGTATCCTTCGTCCGTCAGCACCAAGGCTGATTCAACTACCATTCACCGCCTGGGAAAGCACGACAACTACATTCGTCGATGACTGCCAAGGCACGCGTGAATTACTCGAAAAGCTGAAAGTCGCTTCAGAAATAGCTACAAGACTGGGACGTCACGATGCACATTGCTACATTGGGTTTGTCTCTCTTATACAAATCAGCACACGCAACAAAGATCGCAGCTGGAGCACGACCATCCAGACTGGATTCGAAAGAGGTTCAAATCGCCACATCAAGACTAAGTGGCTGGCCCATCAGCTTCTATGGTCGGGTCCGTCAGTCTACCAACCCTCTTGGACGCGTTGAAAGACGACACCAGCGATAACTGAGCGTCGAGCCGGTAGCGAGGGTACATCATATTCTCAGACAGACCAGAACTCAAACGACGACGCAGTTCAAGCGGGAGGAGTATCAAAGCATATACAACGAGGAGTGCCTGATAGAGGTAGGACAGGTTGGAGCCTAGCGACTTGGATATAGCGGCATTAATGAATCGGGAAGGGCTAGTCATTCAACGAGATACACGAGAAGCAGCAACAGCGCGAAGAAGCAGCATCTCTGGCTTGCGGTACGAGGTCGACAGAGATATTACCGGCTTGATTGACGTAAGACTTGCCGGAACGGAGGAGTCACATCAACTGTTTACTGGATCAGCCGGCATTCGCTGAGGAGGAACAGAAGCCTATTGCACAGTCACAGCTCTCCCGAGCAGAACCCATCAGGAGTAGCTAAAGAAGTGGCAGAAGTAAATGGCACATTGCCTGGAGGCACAACAAAAGCACTGATAATTGACTCTTGTGCTTTTTGAACAGTCGTGGGAGGATGAGATGGAACAGCACTAGCTGATGATTGAGCACAGAGTACTAATAAGGATTATGTGACATCACAACAACGATCGAGCAAATGTGGACAATAGATCGAATCCGAATCAATGGTGCTTAATGTGCCTTCAAGTTGCTGACAGTAGTGCCAAGAGTAGTAGAAGTTGCGTGTCACGTGCTGTGCTTTCCGTTTGCGACAACGTTTGCACTCGCGGCTTCTTCTCCTCTTCCCTCCCTCCTTGCTTCACTTTCCATTGACAACCATTATCATCATCATCATCACCGCGTCTTCAATATCTGCTATACATTCAAGTTCGCTTCAAGCATCACCTCACAATTGCCCTCTCTTTGTTCGACACGTCAATAGCCACTTGACGCATTGACCCCAAAGCGCTTAACCACAACACACGTCTTCGCGCTCAGTCGTTCTCTCTACAAGTAAATCAGCCCTTCCACTCTTCCCAGCCAAGTTACCCGCGTCTCTCTCAAAGAAGACAAGCGACTCTCGCCAAACCATTCAGATCCTGATTCTACTCTACCACAGCCACTGCCCAAGAACAGCTCTACCCAAACCAATCTACAAACATGTCTGGCAAGCTCGATCAATCCCTCGACGACATCGTCAAGACCCAGCGCACTGGTCGTAGTCGCGGCCGTGGTGGACGTCGATCTGGACCTGGTGGCGCAGCTAGACCTGCTGCTGCAGCCCCTGTCGGCGGTGTCGCAAAGTCTGCTCGTGCCCCAAGAGGCCCTAGAGCCCCTGCCGCAAAGGCCGCACCTGTCGTGCCTGCCAATGGAGAAAGCAAGATCATCGTGAGCGGCCTGGTATGTTGTCCACAAGCACACCATGTGATTAAGACTTACTAATTATATGTACAGCCCGCCGATGTTTCTGAGCAGCAGATCAAGGTATGTTGAGCATTCTGCTCATCCTTTTCACGGATCGCGCTGCTGTCTTCGTCGAACCTGCTTTATCGCCCATGCCTACAAAGGACTGCCCACACTGCTACAAGACCAAAAGACTCCATACCCAAGCTTGTCTCCCACTTGCATAAAGTGGTCGAGAATATCAGCGCGCATGTTGAGCTGGTCCTCGTCACTACATTGCATTCGAGGATGTAGGATAGCGTCGCCTGGCAAGCCACTATTCCTGCTAGAATGACGACGAGTCCCTGAAGGACTGTCACTAGCTTGTGTCAGTTCCCTAAATCAGCGTAGCCAACCCAGCAAGAGATGCCTTATGAGATTACTTTCGAGACACTTGAGCGAGCGTTGCAAGAAGCATACAGTATAGCGTACGAACCGCCGCCTCCGCAGAAGATTGATGACAGTGACATGAATTACCCATCACATCATCGAGAACCCAACGACACAATTATGGACGACAACTTCCAAAATGGTCGAATCTCAATCTGGCTTATGGCTCTCAACAATACTAACCACTAACGCTTCTGTGCACGCTCGCCAGAGTTTGTCGTGGTTTGCAATATGTACAATATGAAAACTACACCAGGACACGTCTGGCAAATCTCAGCAGCGCTCTACTTGATCTAACGTTAACCGACCTAAAACGCTAATGGCATCTTTCTCCTTACCTTAGGATTACTTTTCAAAGACAATCGGACCAGTCAAGAGAGCACTTCTCACCTATGGACCGAATGGACAGAGCCGCGGTATTGCCACCATCTTCTTCAGCCAGCCTGGTAGTGCCGCAAAGGCTGCATCCACATTGAATGGAGTCAAGGTTGACAACCGCCCAATGAAGGTGCGTAAATTACTCAATACTTCCATTTGTGACAGCCCATTAACATCCTGCAAGATCGAAGTCATCGTCGGTGCCGAACAGGCTGTTGCCATACCTGCAGCAAAAGGTCTCGGAGACCGCATCGCGTAAGTTGTTGAGTCGGCCATCTGAGGTGATAGTACTCTGACACCACACAGTCAGCCGAAAAACGCCGCAAAGGCTCAGCCCAAGCCTGCTACTGGAGGTGCTCAGAACGCTGCTGGAGGTGCGAAGCCTGCTGGACAAGGACGTGGTCGCAAAGGAAAGCGTGGCACCGGCAAGCCCAAGGCAAAGTCTGCAGAGGAACTTGATGCCGAGATGATGGACTACTTCGCGCCTGATGCTGGCAATGGTGCAAGCGGTGAAGCTAACGGCGCGGCTCCAGTTGCTGCTGCTCCAGTGGCTGCTGCTGGTGGCGAGGGTATGGTTGAGGATGAAATTATGGTACGAACATTGCGCGCCGGCTACGACACGACACTTGAAGCTGACAATCCTCATAGTAATCTAGCTTTCATGCTTGGACGCATGCAGGACCTTATTGTCTACAAGCTGCATGACGGAATCGGTGCGTGAAGCACAGGCGTGTGATACTATTGGGAAGATTGCTTTTCTGCTTAATTAGGCTATACCAACCACTCCAAGGTCAACAATCGAATCATGCTGATACCATTGTCCTGAACCAATATTCTCTCCCAACACTCTCAGCACTTTACAGAGCGCTATCTCACACTACGTAGCTTTTCTGAAACATGATTGGCTATTGGAGAAGAGCCCCGCTAGATTCTGCAATGGCACTGTTCGACGTACTTCTTGCGCCGTGGTCGAGTTCCTGCGCGTCATGCATAGTCACAGAGTAAGCCGAAACCATATTGAAGCTCTATCACTCTACAGACTGGAAACGCTTTAATGCAATCTGGGAGCAACGATCCGGCCTTTCTGGTGGAGGACACAATGCTCTCTGTATTGCTTATCTTTGGGTTTCCAATGTTGCGGGCCCTAGGAGGTTATGCAGCGCTTCTCTCAACCGACAATGTTCATGCTGCACGGAGGCACAGGAATATGTCTTTCTCTTGTCGTCGATTGGTTCGTGCTTGCCATGTATGTCATGCATCTAGTCGTCTCCTCACCCTTTCGTCCGACGACCAACCGATAGGCTGCACAAGACAAGCTTGAGACAACCCTTCGTCCCTGTGCGGCAACTTGTGCCAATCTTTTTTGGTCAGTCATGTTACTTTCTTGCATCAGTCCTGCAACGTGGGCAGCACTTCAATTCGGAATGTATGAGGTTTTACCATTCGATCTCTATGAGTGATTCACCAAACATGACTTTTTCGTTCTTCCATTTTCTTTGACGTCCTCAAACCCACCTGTCATCTTGGAACGATAAGCATAGTGACCGTGTGCTGTCAGAGGGAGATACAAGCGCTTCTGTTGTCAAGGCAATAAGCGAGTACATATTTACTTTTGTACATGTCTCTGACCTGTATACTCGCTCACGGTAATGCTGGGCAGCTTGTATCTTGTTACAGAAAGATACATCTTACATGGGCAAAACTATTGGCTATCCTACAAAGTGGATGTACAGGCGCTAAAACGGTCCAGATAGTCGAGGTAGGTACGCTCGGGTGACACAAAGCTATAAGAGCTTACCGTGCCTCGCACCACTTTGTGTCACCTTCTAAATCAGCTTCTACACGCAACGCATTACCCTTTTACCCTATGACTCCTGGACTTGACCGCCGGTACTGTGTATTCCCGCACCTTGCATACACCCTCGATACTCGATAACTCGGTTGTGATGTATCTGAAATGTTACTTGTCGCCGCAAAACCTCGATGCACGACATCTACAGTTCATGCAGCTAGCACGAGTGATCGTCCTAAGCAATGGAAAGGGACACTCAGTTACCCAGGAACAGTCTCTGGTCTCTGACACGTCACACACTGTCGCCTAAGCTGAGGATTCTGTAATAGGCCATACTGACTGGTCGGCTGGGTTCCACACTGCCAGCGCATTCACCTCTGGTCCGACGCGACCCTTATATCGGTCATACTGTATACCACCTGCGCTATGACTCCTTCCTAGACCAGGCCTGTTGTGGCTGCTCGCACATAGTATCGGAGGTTGGGTCGTACGGAGGGCTTGGGCCCTAAATGTACTTATACTTCTTGACCCGAGCTACCTACAATATTGCGCACATCTCCTGACCATATTTGTACTAACAATAACACGTCTACCAATGTGAAGAAGTGACAGCACTAATTGGACATGTCGACAAACGCCCAGCGCAGGCAAGCTGTCCCAACATCCGAGCTACCGTCGTCTGAAACTTCGAGTGTTTCTGGTGACTCGGCTCCAGGTCAACAAGTAGAACGCTTTCCTATCTTTCAGCCCTGTTCGGCCACGGCGGCTTTGTTTCTCTTTGCTTACAAGAACATTGTTTACTGTCTTCATCACGACACTCTTGCTCTAGAAAGAAAGCTGGCGAAGCACAAGGCTGACATATCTATCGTTGCTGCTGACAATGTTAGCGAGCGTCATGCTGGACGACTCGCAGTTAGCTACGATGTGGGCACGAATGCAATTATTTGGGATCTCTTCTCAGGGAATGAGCTAGCACGGTTTGCTTCCTATGAGTTTGTCAAGGTGGCTAGCTGGCTCATGGATGGTCGATTGGCGTTTGGTACGTCGCTCTTGCCCTTGTTCACCAATTTGATGTATTGACTTTGAGAAGGTGACGTGCAAGGAAGCATCACATTATTTGAGCCAACAACATCAGAACACTTTACCATCACAACTATCTTCGATCCAATCAGTGCTATTGCACATTCGCCCAACTGCGGCATGCACGCTATCGGGTAGGTCGTCCTTTATTCAACCATTGCTCGACACTGTCGCGACTGACAGTCGAATACAGATATGAGAATGGCTCCATATTGATCTGCCAGCTCGAGCCTTCTTTCGCAATACTGCACTCACTGTCGAGCACTCATGGTCCTTCTTCTATCGCGAGCCTTGCTTGGCATGGAACACTAACGAAGCAGAAGACGGAGATGCTTGCTGCTCAGAGTGTAGATGGAGACCTTCGGGTATGGGGCGTACCTAAGGCATCTGATGATATCGCTCGGATGATTAGAGTCATCAATGCACCACAAGATGGTCAGGTGCGGATGGCATGGTCTTCGTGGTCTAAAAGTGGACGTCTTGTACAGTATTGTGATGGGTGAGTGTCTCATCTCTTAGTCCTGCAGCTCCGGGAGAATCGCTCTAACGTCCCTGCAGAGATACTCGAGCTTGGGATGTACGAGCAAGAAACATTACTTATGAGTGTGTACCAACGGTACAAGATGTTATTGGCATCTCGGTGTATGGTCCCTCGGCTACTCTCCTTACAATCACTAGCGACTACAGGATCCAGCAATACGACCTCATCGGGCAGGATGCACCAATTTTAGTTGCAGAAGTGTCACATCTGAGAACAATCGAAGTGAGCAGTGAGGCCAAGGGTAAAAGCGTTCTAACCCATCACAATGCCACAACGAAACCAATCACCGAAGGCGATGAGGCCGGTCCCGCACCATCGCCATTCGAGAAGATGTCAAAAGGTAAGGAGGTCGAAAAGTACGATGACGAAGAAAGAGACAAAATAGGACCACTTAGTCCGGTTTCAAGCAAAGCATCTGTAAGCTCCGCATCATCCTACGGACGACGATATCGAGCTACAGCACAACGCTACGCAACACCCGGCTCCGACATCACCGTCTTCTCAAATGCAGCTTCAGCATTGGGTACCAGATCCACCTTCAGCAACAGGGATCGAGCGTCGCGCTCCGGATCCGCTGCCCCTCCGCTTACACGCTCATCCGCACTTCGACAGGAGATCCTGCGAAGTCCAGACAATAACGCCTATCGAGTCAAAGACGCCGACCTTTTTCCCCACATACGCGCGCGCCTCGCACAAGTCGGGCTAAAGATACCTCAGACTGGACAAGAGATGACGGTAAACGGTCTGCAGAGAGAGATGCTGAGCGTTGTTTTTGACTGGCCTGATGGTATTACTACGCTTTTGAGATTCGAACGTAAGTTGTTACCACATCAACCATTGTTTTTCTATTTCCCTATCATATTCTTTTTATATAAATTATCGTTTCATGATACTTATATTTCGTTTCACTATAGAACAACGTCATATACCCGGCTCGGTTGGAAGTGTGCTGCTATCGAAATGGCTTGGTGCCTCTGGCACGGACGCGTTGGCGCAAATGATTAGCTCAGAGTCTATGACCTCTTCAGACTGGATGCTATTTGCTCTTAGTGGTCAACTCGGGCAAGGCTCACAACGCGCTGTTGGCGAAGCATTCGTGTGTCGATTGCTTGAGACAGGAGAAGTCAATTCTGCAGTGGCTATCTTGCTTGGCATGGAGGAGAAAGAAGTTGCTGTCGAGGTGTACTCGACCAGACAGTGCTTTGTCGAAGCTGTCCTGCTCAATGCTGCTGTACGTCCGTATCAATGGGACTCTCAAGCGCAGTTGCTTCGCAGATGGGGTGAGACACTTGTTGCTGCTGGCCAAACTGAGGCGGCTGTCCGAGTCTTTGCCTGTGCTAGTATGACGCCGTCACGAGGCTATGTTTCTGCTTCGACCACTGATCAAAGCGACACGGAGTCTGACTTGGCTCCCTTTTCGTCTCCGCCCATGTCGACGCCAATCTCGCCGCCTACTGCAAAGAATCGGTTGGCGGCGATGAACGCTCCGTTGAAGCTGGTTACGACGTTCGATAATAGCAAGGCCTCGTCCTCCAAATCCCCACAACCTAACACTGTGATCTCGCTAGAAGTTGGCGAGACATGGCGTCACACAGCGAAGTCGAGTCGAGAACGGTCCGAGTCAAGAACAGCTACTCCTGGTAGCTATACAAGGCAGAGATTGCCATCAGCTTCAAGCTCGAGTCGTCATCAGCCTGGATCTGGGTCGACTACCAGGGCGTCGTCCTCGCAACGACTAGCACCACCATTGCCAGATGTAGGCACACCAAGCAGTGTGTTGACCGCGAGACCTGGTGGCGGCAGTGGAGTTGAGATCAAGGGCGAACGTGCCAATACTGGGAGACAGGCTAGCCATCGATTGCCAACTCCTGACATCAGCATTACAGAGCACTCAGGAGATCAGAAAACGACGACTGGAGAAGGAGGAAGCCCGAGGTTTCTGGATGACATTTCCAGACGAGTTAGCAATGTCATCTCTATGCAGCAAGCTCATAGTCCAGACGCTTTGCAACCTGGAGCAGTACGCGGTCATGCACGCCGAGCAAGCGATAATTTGGCACATCAGAGATCATCTCCAGCTCCTATCCCGCAAGCTGACGTCGCGAGGAGGTCGCTGGATACCGGAAGAAGGTCATTGGACACCGGGACCAGACCACATCTGTCAACAAAAGAGCTCGCTGCTTTGGAGCTGGAGGAGCGTCGTCGCTCATTGTTGAGACGGCCTTCCATCCCTGCCATTCCACATCCGTCTGAGCTTGTGCCCCGGACTCGAGGCAGTTTCCAAGGCGAATTATTGACTTCGGCAGTCTATAGTCGGGGATTGGGTCTGGGCATCGAGCGAAGCGCGACAGCCGATCCTGTCACGATGGCAAGACATGGTCAGCAGTCATTTCTGCATCAAGACGAGTCGATTTCTGCCTCGATCACATTACAGCCGAACGAAAGTGTGTGGCAAGCAGGAGCAGGAAGCGTAGATGGTCCAACACTTCCATCCACAGTCTATCAACGCCCAGTGATCCCTCGCTCGATGACAGCACCACCAGAAGATCCCGCCGCCACAGCCATGCGAAGACGAAACAGCCTCAAACCGAACCGTCAACTCGCTAATATCGATGAAGCTGCTGCTGTTGCAGGTCCAAGCACGCCTCCTCGCACCCGGCCCCCTCGTCCGAGCCTAGATGCAGATGGCGACGTCTTTCCTGAATTTTCACAACCCGACATTCTTGCCCTGGCGCGTCGAAGGACAAACTCATCGCCACCACCACCGCCCCCACCACCTCCACCTCCACCACCTATCTTTGCGCTGGCGAATTCAAATTCATCACCAACAAGCATAAGAGACTCAACCTCAATGGACGTTCCCCTCGCCCTCGACGACTCCACGGTCTCTCCCTCCAGCACACGAACGCGTCGCCCCGGTGTCTTGACCTCTTCAAGTACAGGTGGTGGTGGTAGTCGTCGACCCAGTCTCGATCGCATCACCGCAGCTGTGACGCGCCGGATCCGTAGCGCGAGTCGTACTGGTAATCAGAATCAGGGTACGAATGTTACGAATACGGGTAGTCCAATTACGCGAGTGGTGAGTCCGCCGTATGAAACTGTGGTGTATGATGGTGGAGCGGCTGAGCAGGGGCAGAGAGGTGTTGGTGAGGGAACGGGAAGTGGAAACGTGGTGTATAGGCATCCGAGGGAGGTTCGGGAGAGGGTCGTTAGGGAGGCTAGGGAGAGAGGAGAGGGTGGTGGGGGTGGTGGGGTTTGAGTTTTGGGTTGGGCGTTTCGAAAGGGTTGGTTTACGGATGTGGTATGTGATTGTCTGGACAGATGAGTTCGGCTTGGTTTCTCTTCTCCTTCCTCTTGCTCGTTTCTCCTTCTCTTCTTCCTTTTTTTTCTTCTTGTATGGGACCGATAGGAGTATTGGGCAGGGCAGAGCTTTGTTTTGAGCAACTGTACATGTGTCAAGCTGGGCATCGGGCTGTGCTTTGAATGATTGATGTCTAGAATACGACTTTGTATGTATGATATAATAGCATGAAAATGCTGTTTTTCTGTTCTGCTCTGCTCTGCTGTGCTGTGCTTCAGATGATGCAATTAGGTCAAGGCGTAAGAATCCCAGACACAACTACACACGTCTCTGAGATGCTAGCAAGCAAACTTCACCTAGAGTAACTCGTCTTACGTCCTCCTGGTGCTGAAGTATATTGATGCCCTTGCTGATAGATTATTCAAATTGAGCCGGGCACAAAGCATAGATGTTCGCAGGTTCGTCCATATCTTCGTCTTGACAGTAGCTCTGGCAGTTATTGTCCTTGTCCTAGTTGTAATTGTGAGGTCAAAATCATCTATCGGACATTTGTTGCCTTGTTAGACTGTGAGCTCATCACCAGGGCGTGAGCTATCATGCCTTACTATGTCAAGGCACGATTGCCCATGGTGATCTCGCGATCGCCCTTCGCAATAGTTTGCATAACGTCAATGAAGACACTTCATCTTATGCTCAGCCAGGAGGGGCAAAATATTGAACGAGCATATGGGTCGGAGCATCTGCGATCGTGAGCAAGTCCCGCACTTTTGGAGAGTGCTACCGTTATAGCAACACTTTGTTTTTTTTTCATAGCAGCTACGACAACAAGAGATCCTCGCCCTGCCTCCTAGAGTAGACTGCATTTTCCTGATGCCGTGAGTATCGGCGGGAAAATAAAGTGTTCCAAGCTAATGCATGCTGACATGCTAGCACGTACATGCAGATAAGACAAATAGCCAAGGAAAGCCCAAGGTCGTGCTATCAGTCGTAGGCCACTCCTGCTTTCCACATCTTCGTTCTTAAACTCGATCTCCTTCTTCTCTACCTCCAACACCTCCTTCTTGTCTCGTCGATTGCGGTAGAAGGCTTCAACTTCAGCATCATCATCATCATCCTCCTCTACCTTCCTTTTTCTGCCCGTAGGCTGCTTAGTGTCCTTGCTTAGTGGTGTAGATTTGCTCGCCACCCACGTTCTAACTTCCTCTCCACTTACTACCTGCCACTCAGGCTTCTCTTTCGCCTCCTCCTTCCTCACTATCGCCTTCCCTCTCTTCGGCTTCTTCACCAGCACCAACAGACCAGCTTTCAAGAGCTCGAGCTCGAACTCCTTGGTTCTTTCTAGTCTATTTCCGGAGAGGCCACTCGTTGGTGTTTCGACTGTTCAGGTAGTGGTTTGGGACGAAACATCGTCCTCTTCATCGTCTTTATCGGATTCTTTAGGCGTCCTCCGTTTGGAGCAAATTCTATGGAGGAATCTCTTTGACAGTTGTGGCGTGTCAGGCTTAGCGAAAGGCAGCTCAATTAAAGCGATGGTGTGTAAGAAGGCCTCAAGTGACTTGTGGGAAGAGTCTACGATAGACCTCGACGGCTCGGTCGACGACGAGGGTATAATCGAGAGAAGGTTTAGTGGTGTAAGGGGTTTCAGAATAATCAAGCGAAAGATGTCGGTGTGAAGGACGAGACATGTAATGGCCTGGGACTTCCTACCTAGTTGAGTGATAGTTGATCGGATGATGGCTAGTTGAGATGATCATGAAGACCAGGTGTGAGGCGTGCTGATGCTCTTCTAAGTCGTCTAGCTTGTCATCTCCTAGATGTGATCTCAACCAAGCTCGAGTAAGATGCAGAACTAAAACCAGGTGTGAGGCGTGCTGACGCTCTCCTACCTCGTCTAGCTTGTCATTTTCTAGATGTGATCTCAACCAAGCTCGCATGAGATACAGAATCAAAACCAGGTATGAGGAGTGCTGGTTACCAATCCTAGAGCTCCTATTCGCCCCTCGCAAATTGCAATCGCAACTCAAAGTAAAACAAGTTGTGGAGAGTGCTGGAGAAGTTTGCGATTGGCAAATCTAAGACATCAGACATGGATCTCAGCTCGGCCAACTTAGGATATTCGCTGAAAATAAAGCATAGCATAAAGGAAATGAAGTCGTGAGTGCTTCCCTCATTATTTCCGACATTATCCTCTTCTTCTTACTACATCTCATCCCAGATTCCAGCTCCCAGTTGTATCACTCGGAAAACAGCAATGCTTACTTCGCACTTTGCCACTTCGTGGTCTCTCCACACACACCAAGCACGTTCTCGCACAGCATGCCTACTCAAAATGTCAGCGACTACTGAAGCAAGATTTTGCTATGCTCCAGAGGAAACACGTACAATAAGCTTTGCCCGAAGGCTCTCCCTCTGGGTGGGGCCGAAGGGTGCCCTAAGGTGATGTTAGTTCTACAAAACTGAAGACTGAGATCATACTTACGTTGCTAGGGTCGCTGGTCATGGCTTCAGTTATCTGTTTCCAATAGGATTAGTAACGGTGGAAGGTGAAGACAAAGGAAGACGTACTATAGAATGTAGTTGCTGATGATGAGAAAGAGGGAGAAAGAAATTAAATTAGAGGGGAAATCAGCTGTTTTTACTACACCGCAGGGGTCTGGACGTGGCAATAGTGTTAGGGAGTGGCAAGGGATACCGACGGCATGGCTGAAGTAACAAGATCAAGCGGAGCTACCGTAGGGCTCTCCTATTCGCTGAACGGCACATTCTTACGTATTTCCAGATGGTGATCTTCAGATTCCAGAAGAGTCTGTTCAATTCGAGCATGCTCGTTGAAAGGATGGGAGCCGGCATCCTTGAGTGCGATGTCAGCTTCATACATAACCGTGGTCTGGTCTATCGTCACATTATAAGTTGAAAGATCACTTACGCCTATTTTAAAGCATACAGTGCAAGCCTTGGTCGATACCTTTGAGGTAGACTTTGTGGCCTTCGACTTGACCGGTTGTGCGTCTATGGAACCTGTGTTCTTCTTTGGCTTCTTGTTTTTCCGGCCACATGCACTGCCTTGTTGTGCCCAGCGTTTGGTTGTGGGTGCCACCGCATCATCAGCTACAGCATCCGCTACAAGGGTCCCTGACAACAGGGACGAGAGGACGACTGGCTAGTAGAAGTCTTGCGTCTATAGTTGTGTGGAGATATATCGCGTTCTCGAGTAGAGTCCGGAGCGAATTGGAGATACTATCATCATCCAACAGAGATTTGTACTCCTTAACTCGGTCTGCACCCTTTGACCATGTTTCGGGGGTATGGCGCTTTGAGATTTTCCGTGCCGTGAATGCCTTGATCTCAATGTGTGTGCGGTGCTGGGGGACTTCTCAAAGACTGCTGACCTTATCTAAATTAGCCCTATTCCATGATGTAGTGCGATAGAGATGTCGAGGAGAATGGAGACATTCATAGAGGAAAGAGAAGCGCGTGTCGATTGCTGAAGGACTCTTCACATACTGCTAAATCATCAGGTTGGCCCTGTCCGAGATGCAGTGAGCTAGAGATGTGGAGGAGGGTGGAAGTATCCACGAAAGGAAGGTATGCATGTCGGTTGCGGGAGGTCTCCTGGAGGTCGGCCTCTGCATGACGATGAGGTGCGCTAATATAAAAAGAAAATGGATTACAAGAATGATGGGCATTCACTGGATCTTTGGTCAAACACAAAACAAGATCTGGTATACAAACCACAAAACGAGCACATTGAGTCACAGTACCATAATCTTTAGTCACTTAACAAAGCAGCTTTTCATTTGCTAGCTCATGATTGTCAGGATACACCAGCAGTCGCTCTTCTTTGACATCTCATCTCATCAGATAATTCTGACGTAATTACAACTCCTTCGTCTATTTCTTCTTGTCCGCAGCGTGCTTAGTTTGTTCCTGTAGCTTAGCGAAATCGTTTGCGCTGGAAGCGCCACCCTCTTCGTCTCTGTCGGCCTTGATCTGTTCACAGAGGTGGGATGTTAGTCTCGTCTCCTCTTTCATGTTGATTGTAGAATAATTGTTGATTCTTTAGGTAATTGGGCAACGGTGGTAGCGCAGGGAAACGACTGTGTGTAAGTTGCATAGTCCCGATCGTGGGCAAAGAAAATTGACATACGGCGCTCTCACTGTCAGAGGCAAGCTCGTCTACCCAGTGGCCCTTGCCCTCCTTCTGCTTCTGCAACTGATCTTGCTTGTGGCTTTCGGCTTCCTCAGCGCGACCTTCGGTGTCTGAATATCAAAGAGGATACGTTAGTAAAGCGTTCCATGTGTAGTATCATTGGTTTCGTGCTTGGCATGGATGCTCTTTCCAGCATTCAAGCAGCTCTAAGGCTTTCTGTCTTGTGGCCCTCTGACGCCTTCAAGCAAGTTGTGTCTTATTGCGACGAGACCAAGGATGGAGCCGGGAGGTGAAGGAGGGACTTACGAAGTGCGCTCTCCTTGCCAGCAGCTCTCAACGCTGTGAAGTGGAAGCTGGATCGTTGTACGGGAGCTGGTGAGATGGTAGAAATGCGCTTGCTGGCGGCAAAGCGGAGGGATCGGATGATGGCGACCATGATGAGACTGTAGAGTTGATGGTTGGGTTACTTGTTGGGATGTGGAGTGCAGTATTTCTGGATGCTATTGTTTGAAGCTTGAATGGAGGTTTGTTTCTGTCCTCGGTACGAACCTCGTCATTGGTCATATTATTAATCACGACAAGCTCATTGGACTTGGCTTTGAAACAATAAGTAAAGTAAGGTAGGCAAAATTACAATGTTACTTTAGGTAGTAACACACTGATAGTGGTGATATTATACTAGGAAATGTCGTTGATTATTCTCGAGATTGCTCGGAGGACTCTGTACTTTAGCTTCTCCAGGACATCTACGCGGTACTGTCATCAATGACAGTACGTTTCTTCTACCTTGAATCCTTCTCCATCTGTCCACAGCTCTAAGTCTTCGTCCGAATGGTCTCTTTCATGTACCAGTCATCACTTCCCAAAGTTAACACTATACCCTCCCGTCTTCTCATCCTTCACAAACTTGAAAGCATCCGTACTCAGCCCAAAAGGCTTCAACAATCCATTCCCCAACTCCTTCAACTTCCCCATCATCTCATCAACATCCTTCTTCTTCGCCTCTTCCAACCTCTTCGGCAATGTCGTCACAGCCGCCCTCACCGTCTTCATATCCAGCGGACTCAACGACGCCGCCAATCGCGGTGAAAGCAAGAGCCGATAGTCTTCTTCCGCAGTCTGGAGAGCAGACCAGGAGCCGATTTCGTTGTTTGCTTTTGCACGACGAAGAAGGGCTTTGACGCGCAGTTTTTGGACTTCGTCGAATGTGTGGCCGGATGCTGCTAGTGCGTCTATTGCTGCGGCTGTGGCGTCGTCGACTTCCTCTATTATGTCTGGTTCTGCAGCTGGTGCTGGAGGCGCAGGTCGTGCTGTGGGCAGCGGTCGATCGCGAGTATTGCCATTCCTCATTGATTCGATACCGGCCTTCTTAGCATCATTCCCCTTGTCGTGTTGTTCCGTCTTCTTAGGCTTGGGTAGCGGGTCCAGCCGCTCCAGGCAATCTAAACTTTTCGTAGCGTGCTCGACAGCTTCCTTCCATTCTGATAATTTGATATGGCATGCTGCGATATTCGCTTGTAGGACTGCAATTTCGTAGTCGAGATAGGTTGGGCAAGAAGCTAGAGCGCGGTCGTAGGAGCTTATTGCAGAAGAGTACGAAGAAGAGGTGAAGAAGGCATTGCCGGCCGTTTTGTCAGTATTGGAAGTTGCAAGCAGGGAGGCTTCTTCCTCCGGAGGGAAGCGTGGGATTGATTGAGCAGGTTCGGTGTCATCGGTGGTCACATTGGAGGGCGTTGGTATCGGAGGTAATGAGGGTGTTATTGGTTCTGTCTTCGGTTGTGGTGCCGGGTGTAGTGGTGGTGACGTTGACGTGCTTGTTTCTGCATCATGGAAGTCGTCATCTTCATGGAGATCGTCATCGTGGGCACTGTGAAAGGACTCAGCGTCGCTATCAGAATCGTTGTGATGCCGCATTGTTGCTCTACCAGATGTGGATGGAATTGATCGACGTGACAGCTTGGAACAATTCTGAAACCTCCGATCAACTCCGTGGAGATCTCCGATAACATTTATGGTAGGAGTGTATTGCTCTTGTCATCTTCTCTCACTTGACGAGTACACAAGCAATGGCACCACCAACCATACGATGGTGAGTATTGAAGCCAACCCAATAGAAACACTTACTAACTATGTTGTAGCTGTCTCTTCGACATGGACGGTCTATTGATCAACACCGAGGACCTCTACACAGTCTGCACCAATGAAGTCCTTCGAGAGTTTGGCAAGCCCGACATGCCATGGAGTGTAAAAGCACAATTACAAGGACGTCCAGGTCCGGATGTAAGATAATAGCCACATCCAAAACTTTGCTTTAGACACTGTTTTGCTAACAATATTTCTACTAAAGTCTGGCCGTCTGCTGGCAGAGTGGGCACAGTTCACCCCCTCCCAATTCACCGACTTCACCGAAAGGGTCAAAGTCTCTCAAGCCAAACACTTTCCAACCTGTGCTCCTCTCCCTGGTGTACCCAGATTACTTCAAGACCTAGTCTCCACCAATCCAAGAATCAAGATTGCATTAGCCAGTTCGTCACATAGGTTCAACTACCAGCTCAAGACAGCACATCTTTCAGAACTCTTCAGCGTCTTTCCGGAAGAAAACATGGTCCTGGGTGACGATCCACGCATAATGGCAGGACGAGGAAAACCAGCACCAGATATCTATCTTTTAGCGTTGAAGACCATTAACGACGTGATACAACGAGAAGGGAAAGAAGATATCATCAAGCCAGAAGAGTGTTTGGTATTCGAAGATGCGGTCCCTGGCGTAGAGGCAGGAAGAAGGGCTGGCATGCAGGTCGTCTGGTGTCCGCATCCAGGTTTATTGCAGGAATATAAAGGAAGGGAGAAAGAGGTATTGGCGGGTTTGACTGGGACGTATAAAGAGGAGGCTGTACAAAATCCTGCGCCTGTGGTGGAGGCGGCTGGCCAGAATGTGACGGGGTCGCCAGGGAAGATCGATGATGGGTATGCGACGCTGGTAAAGACCTTGGAGGACTTCCCATATAGCCAATTCGGCATACACCTTCAAAAGTTATGAGTCTTTCAATTGCGTGAAGCAAACCTGTCCGTTCGTATCTCGACCACTCAAGAGAGAAAGTAAGAATTTCCTTGGCCGTCTTTTCGCACGGCATTGCTGTAGTCTTTTGTCGGATCAAAATCCTCCCAAATACTCGCTGGAAAGATATGTTTATTCCGCTCATACCATCGTCTATCCACTACCTTGGTAATGCTCGGGTCCTCGTTGAAACCCTCAAGCACGTCGTCGGGTATCTGCGACACCTTTTCCTTCTTCTTCTGTCCTGGCACAGACAATGGGTTGTAGTCTGGCAGAATTTCTGGGTCGAGCTGAGCAGCTGTTGGGCTGTGCTCAGTTGGTCGGTCACTGAAAGGGAAAAGAGGGCCAGTAAACCCTGGCGTCTTGTTGGCCATGAAGTAATAGAGTTCGTAATGCTTAAATGCTGTTAATGCAAGATTCACCAAATATTTCCAACCACAACTTACATGAGGGATGATAATCTCGTTTCTTACAAGCATCAGGTCATCGATGCCGACTCGCGCCCATTCTCTTCGACTCTTGTCCGTACCACTACTGGCTTCAGCTCCAAGCTTTCGGCTCTTATCCAGGAATAGCCAAACAGGGTCGCCCTTGGTCATTCTGCATATGCCGCCTGGGACATTGGTACCGTCGTAAAACACAAATGGTAGGACAACTTCTGTCGCTTTGACAATTTTTTGCATTTCCAGGAACTCCTTGCGCAACCTTTCTCTTGTCTCTGCTTCTTTTGCTACCGCCGCCTTTGTCAAAGCCTTGGGCGCGAATGAGACAGATGTGTTAGGCCCAAGACGTGGTGTCACACGACCGGTTTCATCTGCGCCATCCAAAGGAGTGATGGATCTTGGTGTATTCGTGGCGCTTCGTGATGTGATCGCTGGAGTGCTAGCTGAATCATCTTCCTCATCTAAACCAAATGACAGCTTGCCTTTTGGCGCAATCTTCTTTTTCTTCTTAGGTTGTGGTGACGCTGTTCTATACTTTGATTGTTAGCCATCAGAAAGCAAATGCCATAACAGTAACTTACCGATCGCCTACTGGTGTACTTCTCCCACTGCTTGTTCCTGCTTCCAAAGCCTCGGCCCTGCGCTTTCTGAACTCATCGAGATGAACCAGGCCTACAGTCTGCGACTTGAGAAGATCTTCTGGATTCTGTGCTTGAGCAGAGAATCTGTCGTTGGCTGCGGACGGTGTGCCATTTCCGGAGTCTTGACTACGCATGTTCTCCATCCTGACAGAAGCAAGAGGGCTAGGTTGCGCAATGGAAAAGGAAGTTGACAAGAAAGATACACAACCTGAGAAGCACGGAAGATCGTCGGAACGGAACTGGCTCCGCCGAACACGTCAAGAACGCGTGACAGCATCTCTCTCTTCCTCTTTCTTCCAACAAACTTGCTTGCAACTCTCTAAACTCGGTGTGTACCTGTGATCTGTCATACCTCTTTCACCGAATCTCTCGCACTCTTCGAGTGCTGGAAAAAAGACACCTCGCTCTCCCCACAGTCTCCCGACTCCCATCTTCCAGCCTATGGAATGTTTATGCCCCCTCATAACGTCTGCTCCCCACAGCTTGCCTCAGTACCAACCCGAGCCTCATGGCCAGGTCTCACATGGGTTGGGGGGGTGTCTTTGCCGAAGGAGCTGCAGGATCCTATACTGCATACGACAATGTGAGGAGGATGGGTTTCGGAACTTAACCCTAAGTGTTTGTCGGTTTCGCGTGAGCTCTTTAGAGTGAACGCGTCCAGTCGTGTGGCTTCAGTCTGGCTGATCTGCTAGCTGCGAGATTGTCCTTATCGGCGCTTTCATGGCGCGACGACTACGGGCGGTCAAGTGGTGAAGGAAAGGCTTGGCGTCCAGAGTCTATAATGGACAGTGAAAAAGGATTTCCATGCGTCATATTGTTAAGATCCTCACATGGAGGGCGCGCGTCGGTCTTCCTGGCTGGACATTCTCGAAGTGGGTAGCTTGATCGTTTTGAGGTGCGGTGAGGATGAGAGCGATATGTTGTTGTGTACCGGCTACACTATCTTGGTGTCAGCTTTAGGATCTTTTCGACTTGTGCTTGTGATGTGCTTGTTCATTTGCAGGTCGTGAGAACGAAGTCTGATGCTTTTCTGGCTATCTTCTACACTTTACAGTACTTTGATAGAGCTTGGAATGTCGAGCAACGTTATAGACTGAGCACAATCTTTCCTACAAACGTTAAACCCACAACAGACGCGGTGTTGATGGCAGTCTCGTCCATGCTCAAACCTCACTCGCCGGATGTGCCATGTATGGTTACTCGCGAAGGTGGCGAGCTCACACAAAGAGACTGCCTTGATACTGCTGTCATATTCATGGCTGATTGTCCCGCTCCGGAGTCTTTTGTTGTTCGAGTTTCACAGCTTCATCGTCGTACTGGCAGAAGAAGCTGGCAAAGCGTTGTACCAAACACTTTTTCGCTCACACATGTGGAACTTGCCACCAAGCTCATTCGTCGTAAGACGTCCTGTGTATCATCGTGAGCTACTTCGCAAGAAGCACGCTCAACACATCTGAAACTCTACTCAGTGCCATATCGAGACTTCATAGCCTCTGTTACGGCTCGCGCCAATTGCCAGAGTTGTCACAGACTTTACCCACAAGCCACGCAAATCATCTCCTTACAGATTTAGTCTGCAAGTTGACAGGTGAGCGCCGACTCCAGCTTGTATCACAATTTTGAGCCTAGTGGTCGTCTCGTCTACGAAAGCTTAAGTGACGGTGCAAGCACCCCCGTGAATGCTCTAAGGAGCATCGCAAAAAGCGATTTTTACAGATGTACTTTGTCCGCTTCCAATGCCCTCTGCCGCGCCATGGAGTGTAGCAGAGAGGAAACAAAGACTAATCTCAGAGGGCAGTGTCACATCATACAGAGAGATTACCAATTCCTGCTTCGAGCAGGGTGTTGCGATCAAGGTTATGCTAGCACAGTGCATGCGAACGAGAATTGAGAGTTGGGAACAGCATCACTGCTGTTTCACAAACAAAATACACAAGATTTGACCTCGTGAGTGACCATGATCGCACACTTGAGATCTATCCTGAAGAGAACAAATACTATCAAATGCCATGAAGTTTGGATAAGCTCAAGTTGATGGTAGTATTCCCTTTTTCTTGTCTCTGATTCTCATGTCACCTGTCTTGCATATGCTAGATCAATGGGCATTCGTGGCGGGACCTCTCTCGAGTGAGGATCAAAGTTACGGCTTGTCTGCTTGCGATGTACCACTGGCTGTGCACGATGGGTGGTTTGGATTGATGCGCATGGATTGGGATGCTGCTGTCGGCAATGATGAGCTTATGCTCACAGTTTGGCGACATTTTGGGTTCAAATCGTGCACATTGTCAGGAGGCTGATGAATATCAATACAGTCTGGTCATGATGGTATAGTAATACTTAGAATCGACTGGCGGGAGCATATGCACCATCTGCTAATCCTTGACTGTAGGACACCCACCCTAAACCTCCTAAGGATCAGCCGGTCTCCCACGCAGCCGAAGCTTGGGGCGTTTTCAACAATCACCTCATCTTCAAGGATGTCTAAACCTCTTTTAGCGAAACGCCAACACAGTTAACACGCTGATAGAAGCACTATTGTCCACGGCACAGATTCGAATCCCGCCATCACACAATGCCTCGTCTTTCGGAACATCCTTTACGCAAACCTCCAACGGGTTTCACCGACAACTATAAACACTACGGAGCTAATCACTCCAATTAAATCGCGAGTGTGAGCAGCAGCAAGGCCATTCCTTGCTACAATCTTAATATCGAGAATGTTCACATGGATGTGGTGGATGCGCATAGCAATGTGAGGGCGATGTATGATATGACGACATATCGCGCTGGCAGTTCGAATTTAATGTAAGAGAACTGATCTCTAGTTACGCAGCCGGTGATGGACATTACGACACTACGATTTCCGTCTACGTTACAACAAGGAGCGGCATCGGAAATACCATGTAAGCCCTGTTCTGCTCGGTCCTCCACATGATGAGCTCTTTGTGTATGTTGTCGAGAAAGAAAGGTCTATTGTCTGTCCGTCTGTCTGCATGCGTTCGTCCGGATTTTGTAGCCGAGTTTGTGCTTTGTTTTGTTATTTAGTACTTTTTCTTTTCTGACCTTCTTTTTTGAACATGCTTGGAAGGTGACCGCATGCGGAAATACATGTAGAAACAGGAGGAATGCATGGTCTTTTGGTGGCGCGAAATAGCAGTGTCGATGATAGAGAATCTCACTCTGTACAACAGCAAGGTATAATCGTATGATTGTAATCGTATAATCCTACTCCTCTTCACTGATCTTGTACGACAGACGTCACATCACAAAGAACGAGAAGACCAACTGCAAAAAATCAAATTGTTGTGGAAGACGAGACGAGAGTTTCTGTGCTATTCTGTTGCCGTTCTCCTATTCACTCACGGCTACTCTGACATTCGACACTGCACCAGCGAAAATTTGGTACACTGCAACAACTTTGTTATAGGTTAGATATCGTGCATGCATAGTTAAGGGAAGGATAGAGCTCGACAACGAATCGTTTTCAAAAAAAAGGTATCAATTTTATATCTTTTGGTTGTATTAATCTTATATCTTTTCATCCACCATTCACATTCCCTCTCTCCCTCACACCTCTCTCAAGAAAATCTTCGTGATATAAACATTAAGCGACCAGCGCATACAGAATCTAAATATATACGTCCCATCATCAATATCAATAACAAAACGTGAACCCAAATATCACCTGGCAAAGTTGTGCAGCAGGAGGAACAGAGGCTCGGCGGTTCTTCTTACCATTCTTCTTCGTCGTGGTGGCCACCTTCTGATTCGTCTTCGCCTTCGTCACAGGCGTAGCCGACGCAGTAGCCTTCGCAACACTCGAGCTCGAACTCGTCGTCACCGCACTTGCCTTAGCAGCAGCAACAGGTGTAGCACTAGACGCACTAGCCGCCTTTGCAGCTGGCACCGGCGCACCAACACTTCCTTGTCCCTTGGTTTGCGACACAACAACTGCGCCCCAAACAGCACTGTTCAGCGCACCAGCAGGTTTGATGCTAGTTTTGACGTAACAAGCCCGACCCGCGGCCACGTAGGACACGGCGGTGCACTTAGCGTAGTTGGCGCAGGCGGTCAGACAGTCGTACATCGTGGGGACGTTAAAAACGGCAGCGTTTCCGGGGTGGTCGACGCTGCATTGGAGGGAGTAGGTTGTGTTGAGGGTGGTGGTCGTGTTGTAGATACTGTACATGGTGTTGTTGTTGGCGGGGCAGGTTATTGTGGGGGTGGAGGTGGCGGCGGAGGAGGTGGTGGAGGACGAGGTGAGAAGGGATGAGGTGGATGAGGTGGTGGGCTTGCTGGAGGTGCTTGTGGTGAAGCTGCTGGAGGTGGATGAGGTGGTGGCCTTCATTGAAGTGCTGCTGGTGGTAGGGATCGAGGTGGTAGAAGAGGAGGTAGAAGTGGAAGAAGAGGTGGAAGAAGTGGTGGGCTTGCTGGAAGTGCTACTTGTAGACGAGGAAGAGCTGCTCGAGGTGCTGCTAGTAGTGGGAATCGAGGAAGTGGACGAGCTGCTGGTGGAGGTAGACGAAGTAGTGGCTTGGCTTGAGCTGCTGCTGGTAGTAGGAACGGAAGAGGTGCTGAAGCTGCTGGTGGAGGTACTGAAAGACGAGGTGGAAGAAGTCGAGGAAGTGGATCGAGTGCTGGTGGTGCTCGAGCTGGACGGGGAGGAAGACAAAGAGCTTGAGCTGGATGTAGGGCGGGTGCTGAAAGTACTTGTTAATAACATTCTTTGTTTGACTTTATAATGTTAACTAGAACAAAGACAAAGGAAGCGCTTACGAAGTAGAGCTGGAGCTTGTAGACAAAGCGGAAGTGGTGAATGAAGAAGAGCTGCTGGACGAAGAAGACTTGCTGGTGGACGAAGTAGAGCTGGTGCTTGATTTAGAGCTGTCATTTCGCGTTAACATTATCTAGTGCGTAAAATCAAAGAAAAATAAAAAAAAATCAAAGCGCTTACGAAGAACCATTCAGAACAATAGCCCAGACACCGTTGTTGGCAAGGGCTTGACCGGTAACCTGCTTCATGTAGCAGACACCAGGTAGATAGCTGGCGCCAACACATCCAGCAGTGGCAGCGCAGGAAGCAGCGCATTGCTCGACGGAAAAGGAGCTGGCCGAAGAAAGATCACCACCGGCGTGGTCGGTAGCGCACTGGAGAGTGTAGCTGGAAGAGCCGACGGTAATGGTGGAGCCATTGTCAGCAGGGCACTGCTTAGGTGTTGGTGAAGCTTGTGCGGCTTGTACGGCTTGCGAGGTTGTCGTTGGCTGTGCGGCAGCGGCGAGCTTCTTGATACCCCAAACACCTGAGTTGTAGTTGCCGTTACCAACCTTTGACTTCATGTAACAAGGACCTTGAGGAGAGCCGTTGACCCAGGATGAAACAAGACAGCCAGTCGTGTTGCTGCAGGCGGCTGCGCAGTCCATAACGCTGGCGGTGTAGACCATACCCATGTCACCACCATCGTAGTCGGTGGCACAGTTGAGCTGGAACTGGGAGCTGCCGACAGAGAAGGTGGCACCGTTGTTTGCAGGGCAAGAAACGGCTCCAGTCGCGGTTGCACCAGATGTCGTGACAGTGGCCATAGTGGAAGCAACAGTGATGTTGGCAGAGTAAACCGAAAGACGGTTTGGTCCACCACATAAGTTCATCTGATTGCCACCACAGAGCATGTTGCAGCTGGAAGAGTCGGACAGGACTGCTCCACCATTGCCAAGACTGTTACCGCAGAAGCATTGAGTTGAGTACTCAGATCCAGAGAGAGTGTAGCCTTGGGATGTGCAGAAAGATCGGCAAGTCTCCAATGTCATGTTGCTGGAGCTGATTGAAGGACCGTTGAGAGTGCGACCGTTGTTGATACCGTCAGAAACACATCCGACGTAAGTACCAGCAGCAGCAGAGACGGGTCCCGCACCAGGAGCGGCGATAGCAGTGGTAGAGAGGGTGTTGTTGAAGATTGCAACCAAGCCTGGGCTACCACAAAGCTCAGTGCTGTTTCCAGCGCACTGTTGGGTACAGCTCTGACCACCGATGTATGTAGCGGGAAGGCTGGACGAACAGAAACATTGAGTTCCGTATTCGACACCAGCGTAACGCCATCCCTTGCTTGAGCAGTAAGTTTGGCAGGTCTCGATAGTCATGCTGCTGGATTGCATCTGGTCAGCACCGAGAATGCGTGTGTTGTTGACGTTGTCCATAACGCAGTCGACATAGTTCCATCCATTGTTACCAAAGGGCTGGTTCTTAGTCAGGTTGGCATAGACGATAGGGAATTGCTCAGGGAAGCTGTTGACTGCGGGAATATCAACGCCAGGAGGACAAGTGATATCGGCGTAAGTCGCATCCGCAGGACCGTCGACGATGTTGATACAACCAGGAAGCTTGTTTCCGATATTACCGGTGACAGCTTCGTTGATAAGCTGCTGTCCGAATGGTGCGTACAGAGGGCAGTTGAGAGTGGCGGTGTTGGTGTTTACAGCGGCGAGAGGTGGGCATAGGTCGATGGCGCCGGTGGGGTTTCCTACACCACATTGGTCGACAGCATCGGCAAGCACTTTCTCATCCCATCCGTTGAGGAAATCTCCGTGGAACCCGTAGCCAGTGGGGTCACCGTAAGCAAACACGAAGCGACCACCATCACTAGTGTCGATATCGTAGACATCATAGTACATCTCGAAGAAGAGATGCATGAAGAGCTTAGGGTGAGTAGGAGGGCAGGCACCGTTGTCGATCTGGCTTAGGTAGGCCATGTGGCTACCATCTTCCTTGTAAAGGTTGACGCCATCCCAGCAGGATGGGAATTGGATCTGTGCACGCATACCGTTCATGCAGACCTTATTACCTTGAGAGGCAGGTACGCCGGCAGCAGCGGCCCAGACGTCAAAAGCCATGTTGGGAGTCTGTGGGATCTGAAGGTTGCTGTTGTAGTCAGGAATGCAGACGAAGCTGGTGCGGTCAGAAACGGGACGAGGAGGGTTGGTGGCATTACCCCAGGTCATGGTAGTGTTGTCGTATGAGCGTGCGAGAGGAGTTCCAGAGAGAATTTGTAGTCCCTTGGGGAATGGCATAGTAGGAGAGCCATCGGCACTGCCTCCACGACCAAGGTAGTAGACGACTGTTTCACCATTTTGTACTTCTTGGAAGGTGCCATCACCCTTTTGGTAGTAGAGTATAGGTGTCCAGTAACCAGATTTGTCAGCTTGAATGGTACATGTCGTGCAAGCAGACTCTTGCATGGAATCGTAAGTAGAATTGATGTTGATGTTCGAACCTCCACTGAGCTTGTGGACGTGACTGGAGATTGTGTCTGGAGCGACAATAGGATCAATACGTCCGACTTGACTGATGCCACATTCCATACGCCAGAAGGCGCTGACGAGGGAAGGGCTAGTCAGGGCTATCGTGGCCCATAGTGTTCGTGAGAGTTGCATGTTGGAGGATGTGTAGTGTGTTGAGATATTAGTTAGTAGGTTGGAGTATTGAAAGTCGATCTATCACAGAGTGTTAAAGCGAGTGTGACGAAGAGAAACAAATATAACGAATGTCGAGAACAATATACCACCAGGGTATTTATTAAAGAAGAAAAGCCTGTCCTAAGATGTAACAAAGGGAGATTACATGCTTCATATATACAAAGACATGTTGCAAGGAGTACTCGATATGACCGTCTTAGGAGCACGGGCGCAAGCCACATCAGCCCAACGGACAGCCCAAGCTCTTGTAATGGAGACGAATCACTATTGTATACGCGCTTGACACGAAGGCCGGACCCGCTAGCGGGAGACAACAAAGGCAGACATTGGAAGGAATGCATAGGAAAGACAAGACGAAAACGGACAGCTGCGAACGGTCGCAATGTGCGAACAATGGCTGCACGGCATTTTTCACCAGAGCACGAAGCAGCTGAAAGCAGCGTCAGCGGCATTACGGACGGTTGCAGTTATGGACAAGGAATGTTCGTTCCTCCCAGGTTCTTCACCAAGATAACCGTTTTGTACGAGTTAGGGGTATTTTTTCGCCACTCGCTCGTGGTTCTTCCCACGCGCTATGCCCTGAACATCACTCTGCACATCATCGGGCAGGACTTGCCTCGTTGCACAGCTCGTATCTTCTCGAGATAACCTTCAGCTCAACTCCTCAATAATACTGACGCTGACGCTGTGGAGTGTGACAAGCCTTGTGTGGCAATTGACAATGCCCCGTGCGCCATATCATCCCTAGGCTTCATTGAAATGATTACACTGCGTTTTGTGGCTGAATCTGTGCTCCAATCATGTTGGTTGTCTTTGTTGGGTATCGGGATCAGGCGCCTATTCTCGAGGGCTTTGCTCGGCGTACATTCTATTCCACACTGAAAAATCCGAGATGACAAGACGAATCCCTGCCTGAAGTCGGCAAAGCCGTGACCTTTACGAGATTCGCACACATGCAGAGGCCGAGGAGCTGATTACATGCGTCCATCTCCTGCCGTTCACGATAAACGGTCGACAAAGAATTGGGATGAAAAAATGGGATGACAATTATGACTAAAGGTAAAACTGATTACACCAACAAGAAGTATAGTCAATGACTCTTTGAGATGTGCAACAACTCCGACGAGACTCGGTCCCTCACCCATGGCAAGATGGAAAGAAGGGCCTATGTGAGTAGTGAGGACAACAGACACGTAGTCTACAGTAACCCACGGAGGTATTCCGACTGACTGAAGCTTGCTCAAAGCCAGCCTCAAAGCTTTGCACAAAAAGGAAACTTTCTGCTGGATGAGACTCGTTGTAGTCGTTGTAGGTTATGGAATCAAAAGGTATATGTCATGTCATACTAGTCCGTGACTCTGCCAGAAACTCCATAATATCTCTACGAACAGCTCCGGTTGTTCGCAACAAGCAAGTCTGGAGAGCCGTGAAATTAACTGGAATTGTCCTTTGCCGGATTCGATCAATCGTGGGTACTCTTTCATCTCTTCAGGAAATATCTCATCCTCAGAGCCTGCCAGCAAAAGAGTCGGGATTTGCAACGCAGCCACAATTTGTCTCAGGTTCGGTGCGCCATACTTTGCATGACCTGCTACACTCTCCGCTATAGCGTCAGAAAGCAGTCCCATCCCTTCAATGCTTCCGTTTGCGACAATCTTCTGAATGCGGATCCACTCGCTACTGTCTCGAGCATCAGACGAAAACCCGCTTTATCGGCCGTGATTTCCATACTGTAGAGTTGCGCTAGCTCTCTGCGCCCGTCCCACTTAGCTTGGATCTGGTGCGAAGAGACCGAGCTTCCTGGCAAGGGGAAGCTGATACCAATGAAGGATGAGGCCATTGGTAAGGTAGAGTGCTGAGCCGCGGCCTGATCTAGGTATGTCAGGGCAACAGCCGCACCAAGACCCATGCCTATCATGCAATGAATCTTCCAGATTTTCCTGTCAAGAAGGACTTTCTTAAGGTCAGCAGCCAGCATGTCTAAGGTGACTCTGTCGGTCTGTGAGGCAGAGTATGGTCCATGAGCGCGCAGATCTAGAACACCAGTCAGCATATCAGATTAAGCTTATAGTACATCGGACGACGTTACTATATTGCAAATCTCGCTAGCCGGGTTTGCGCGGCACGAGCAAGTCTACCACTGGGTTCCACATCCCCATATCGAAGAGAATGTCGTTCACAAAGACAATAACTGGACTGACGTGATCCTTGATGGATCCTTCGCAGCGAACGATAGTGAGCTCCCTATCTTCCTGTGGTACAGCAACCTCCTTTATCCGAACCTTCTTCGGCGCGGTATTGTCGGCTGAAGAGGCCATGGTGCTAGAGCCGGGAAGACTCCAAGAGGCAAAATAATGACGAGGACAACGAGGCCTGTAGATTCAAGAACCATGTCGAAGCATTTCACCGCTTGTTTCACCGCTTGATAAGTCTGGTGATAGATAGAGCTTGTGTAACCTCAGGCAGGATCCAAGCTTTTGCCTTGTCTCGCAAAATCGTATCTAAGGTCGAAGACTTTGTCCAACACCACGCTATCCGTACTCGCACGTCAAAGCCGCGTTGGCGACAGACAATGTATTAAGTCGATTGTTTTTACGATGCAGCATGAAAGGTCATACTGAATTGGTCACGTGATCATGACTAATATCCTTCTAACAGAAACCCAAGTTTTATACTGTATATAGACAAAATACACAGGCTCGCTGGCGCTCGCACCGCTTCGCGGAAGATACCCGGGCGGTGTGGTTTTTGACAAGTTCCTTGTACAAAAAGCAATCGCTGGGTCTATACTTCAGTCAAACCGACACACTCAGCACTACCCCATCTCTGCAAGCATGTAGTACCAGAAGTCGTAAGCCGACCGCATACTCGTGAAGCTGTTCCTCAACTCAACTGAATACGAGGTGCGTGCTGGGGCCGCGCCTCGTTCGGCGGTATAATTACTTCTTCTGTCGGTATTCGGCTTTGCCACATTGAAGCTGAGGCTGACACAAGCGCTTGATGACGCTGTGGGCGCAAATTGTGCTTTGTCGTTAGATGCGGAACTCGTGCTTTAGTGCTTTGAACTCAATACATATGTCACGTGATGTCTCCCAGCTATCAAGCCGAAACGAATGTTGACCAACGACAACAACAGTGAAAACAGGACATAGTTTCATTCGAATGGTGTCAAGGAAGAGACGTACACTCGACGAAAACTCTGCTTGACGGCAAGACTCGATCGTTACAAGCATGACGTACGAACCTGCCCATCGTCCTGGGCTTTATAACTCTCAAAAACTGTCATGATTCTTGTACAAGTACGCAAGTGCCTCCGTGTCTTGTGATATCTCAATTTCTACGACACTCCAGTCTCAATATCTCATTCACAGCTGCCAGATCCCTATACCCATACTCTAAATATGCAGGTCTCGATAACATCGGTTCACACCGTCAAAGCAGCAAAGGATGAGATCGGGCAACTATTGTTCTCACCAGATGGTAAGACACTGCGATTGGTGATGAGGAGATGAACACACTCTGGGATACTGCTACGGGGTCTCTTCGTTGGACATTCGAGGATAAAGATGATTGTATGTTCTTCGAGTTTGCCTTCTCCCCTGACAACAGATGGATAGCACGACCATCTGATGATGGTCACGGTCGTATCTAGAGCACTGCAACAGGCGAACTGAAGCAGATGGTCAGCGTTGATGATGAACGTATGGTGTCAATGGCCTTTTCTCCAGACAGCAAATCATTTGCTACTGGCTCTGAAGTCGTGAGGGTCTGGGATATGGAAACTGGAGAGTTGCAGCATACCCTTCTAGGTCCAGGCGATCACTCGCTGTCATTCGCCGCAAGATATGAGAGGCAGGAGTTTCCCGATGAGAATGAGGTACAGGAGTATGCTGATGAGAATGATAGACAGGAGTAGGAGAGAGGTCTCCGCACATTCATTGGTGTTTTCAATGTCACTAGATGGAAAGATCTTGATCTCAGCAACGGAGGAATGTGGCCTCCGGGGTCTGGAACATTGAGACAGGAGAGTGCATGTTAATGCTTGAAAATGAGGATGAGGCTAGAGATCCGTGGACCGGCTGCAGAAGTGGCCCTCCTGCGTTCGGGACTTGGTTCAGTGATGGTGTAGGAAAAGTTGCTATTGCATTACCTAGTGGAAGCGTAAGGATTTGGGACGTTAATTGGTGAGCCCAGTGCCAACCCCGCGAGGAAATCCGAGGCGGTAATTTCAGACGGTGTTGTACTCAAGGTGCTGGCTGTAGGCGTCGTTGATGCAGCGTTTGGGTTGCGGCGGGAGAGCTGGGGGGTGGTGCCTGTCATGAAGCAGAAGGAGACGTGCTTCATCAGCAGCATCCTATCACACCTCAAGCAGACTATACATAATGTAGCGCACTCTGTGCGTGGTGATTGTTGCCACCAACTGAGCGATGTTTAAAGGAAAAACGAGTTGTAGAACTTGTACACTTGATCAGTCGTAAGGTGAAAGGAGAGGACTCTGGTGCAGAGGATCTGTGAATCCTCCTCGGTTCCAAGACATTGTGAGTCTGTCACTAAGCGGATAAGAAGCCGTCTTCCCTCAGCCAACCATCTTCTCACTGTTAGAGGAAATAAGGTTTGGAACTCAGCAGCTTCGTCTGATCTTAAGGTAATTGAGACGCTGTCGTTGAAGGGGAGGAATTTAAGCTTCCGAGATAGATCGTCCTCCCTGCTACAAGGCGGGGCCGGCAATCAAGCTTCGAGGGAAGTTGCTTGTCTAGCAGTGACAATCATCTGAAACACCTTCCGAACAAGGAAATGAACAGCGCAACTTGTGTTGTATTTCCGAAACATGAATAATACACCGAGGCAACCTCCATTTCGAAAGATTTATACCCTCTATACACGCTGTGAAAAATATGCTATCTGCATGTCTCAGCTGATCATAACTGACCCCGAGGCAGATCCTGGTCCGTCGTTGCCGTGGACCACGCCTTGTAGACATGCTTGAAAGTAGGATCAACAATCGCCTGCTAATCCCCACGATCATGCTGTTGTTGCGCGTACCTCCGTCTCAAATTTGAGTGTATAGGCTAGCATCATAAAGAAGAGGCCATTCCTACACTGCTGGCTCTTGTTCTCATCATCTCTACTCATTGTGCAGCACGCTATAGTTCTATCGGCAATGCATTTCTCTAACCTCCTCCTCGTAGCTCTTGCTACTCTCACTGCTGCTCTACCTTCACAAAGCAAGCATGTTCTCCATGAAAAGCGTGATGGGCCCATGCGAAATTGGGTGAAGAGGTCTCGCGCCAATGGTGCCTCGACCATTCCTGTACGCATCGGATTGACACAAAACAATCTGCACAAAGCAGATGACTTGATCACGGAGGTGTACGTTGACAGTGACTAATTTTCAAAGCTATAGTACAGTTTCTCACACATCTTCTTCTAGATCCAACCCATCTTCTTCAAAATTTGGACAGTATTACACTCCAGAGCAAGTCCATGACCTGTTCGCCCCTTCGGCATCTACTGTTAATGCTGTCATGCATTGGCTAGAGAGCATGGGTATTGGCAATATCACCCACACTGACAACAAGCAGTGGCTTGCTTGTAAGCCCGCCATCAGACCATGAAAACCATTCCGCACAACTAAATAATAAATTAGTCGACACAACCGTGGCGGATGCCGAGCAACTATTCCAAACGCAATACCACGCCTATGAACACGTTGATACAGGCAAAATGAGCATCGCCTGCGACGAATACCACCTCCCATCTCATCTTACCCACCACATCGACTTTATCAAGCCCGGAATCAAGCTCATGCACGGCAAAACCTCACGAACTACACTCGACAAGCGTGGTTTCAAGACCAAGGGCCAATCAACCTTCTCGCCACCAGTTTTGAACCCTATTGTCCCGGAGATTATCAATGGCTCGACGCAAGCAATGCTGGCAAACTGTGACAAATACATCACTCCCCCATGCCTTGCTACAATGTATAACATCAGCAAGGCGACCAAGGCTGCCGCTGGGAATGAGCTAGGGATCTTCGAGGAAGGGGACTACTATGCTGCAGAGGATTTGATCTTATATTTCGCCACATTCTCCTCTAACATCCCGCTTCTCACGGAGCCGATATTGAAGGGAATCGACGGTGGATTTGGTAAGTTTCGAGCATACCCCCTGAAAGTATGCAGGTTGCTAACCAGTCCCAGCACCCGGTGTGTACGCAGGAGGCGAATCTGATCTCGACTTCACCATCAGCTATCCGATTATCTATCCTCAGAACTCTGTACTCTTCCAAACAGACGACTTCTTCTACGCCACAGGCCTCGAGGGTGGTGGAGGGGTATGTCCACTGAATGCGCATATGATTTGTTCTTTTACTAACAACCCGTCCAGTTCCTCAACACATTCCTCGATGCAATCGACGGCAGCTACTGCACTTCTAGTGCTTATGGAGAGACAGGAGACGCATCCATTGACCCTGTCTATCCGGACCCCAACATCTTGGGATATCAGGGCAAACTTCAATGTGGCGCATACAAGCCTACCAACGTCATCTCAATCAGCTATGGCGGTACGTGGAATACTCATGTTCGTCCGTAATGATTGGCTACTGACAACGTCGTACAGAGCAAGAAGACGACCTTCCTACGAATTACCAGCAGAGACAGTGCATGGAGTTCATGAAGCTTGGTATGCAAGGTGTTTCAGTAGTCATCGCATCAGGTGATTCTGGTGTTGCGGCTCGTTCGACTGATGATGGTAACGCTGATGGCTGTTTGGGAAATGGACAGGTCTTGTAAGTTTACTGCTCACATTAGACCAGCGATTTCTGCGATTAACACTTTCTTAGCAACCCTGACTTTCCGGCGTCGTGTCCCTATGTTACAGCACTAGGAGCCACGTACCTGCCTTCCGGTGCCAACCCAGTTGGAGATAATGAGGTTGCCGTCTCCAGATTTCCCAGTGGTGGAGGGGTATGTCCACTAAATGCCCAAACATCTTCTTCTTTCACTAACAACCCGTACAGTTCAGCAACATCTACCCTCAACCTTCCTACCAGGCAGACCGACTTAGCCATTACTTCTCTGCCCATGACCCTGGATATCCTTACTACAACATCTCAGGCACCAACAACCCAACTCCCGCTCAGTACGGCAACGGTATCTACAACAAGGGTGGTCGTGGATATCCCGACGCCTCAGCTCTTGGGTAAGCACACTACTATTTTGCATCTTTCCATGCACAGAAACACTTGCTCACGAAAAACACAGCGACAACTTCGTCCTCTTCGTGAACGGAGCCCCAGAGTTAATCGGCGGAACCTCCGCATCCGCACCTCTCTTCGCCGCCATCCTCAACCGCATCAACGAAGAGCGTCTAGCCGTCGGAAAGGGTACCGTTGGTTTCGTCAACCCGACGCTATACAGCAACCCTCAGGTCTTGCATGACATTACTTCCGGAACTAACGCGGGATGCAACACGAATGGGTTTAGCGCGGTGGAAGGTTGGGGTAAGCAGAGCTCTCCTCTATTGTGCTGCACATCAAGCTAACTTCTGCAAAGATCCGGTAACTGGCCTCGGAACCCCCAATTATCAAGCTATGTTGGAGCTTTATATAAGTATGCCATAAGGACGTGGTAGTTATGACAGGCGTGCTGTTTGAGTATGGAAGAGCTGGATTTAGGATGTCAGGATGTTGTGACGCAATGAAGCGCTGCTCACTTATGATAACAACGAAGCGACTATCTATGATGAAAATCCTTTAGCACTTTAGTAGACCTAATCACAATCTATATTTCACGCTATCCTATCGTTCTCTTCCAATAAATTGTGAATAGATGGCTCCACGAAGCTGTGGTAACATGCTAGTTCGACTGTCCCCGCGCTCCTCCTCGAGTTTCGTTGCACGGTGCGACGATGTAGTCGTAGATGAACAGCTTGTTGCCTGAGGATCTGACGTTCTTGGCAGTCTGTCACGATGAACAGACTTCCCGTGTCTTCCCATAGTCTTGCCGTCTTTCGTTCCTTAAACCGCACCACTACTGGTTTTGGCGGGTTGATCGTGTTTGGCATTGTTGTCATGTCGTTCGGAGTGGCCGAATCTCCTCCATGCGAAGAAGTCAAGGCAGGGTGCAATGATGGAAGCTTCCGGAGAGGCATGTCCAACTTTTGCCGAGATGAAGAGCCCTTGCTAGAAGGTAGAGCTGCTTGCTGGAATGTAGTGTTATCATGAAACGAGGTTGCGCTTTGAGACGTTCAATTCCGGACGGAGAAAGATCTCAGTGATCATCCTTCTGTTGCAAAATTCTTTCATGGTTCTGAGCGATGTTTGGAGAGAATCGTGCGTGTGATCTCTTTGTAATGTATCGGTCACCACCTCATGTATCACGAGCTGCACAGTGCTTTCCTCCATGCAGCACAACTGCCAGATCACTTCAATCGCTTCACCTTTCAAGAGTTGTACCCAAGGTCACAAGCCTTCATTGTGTTCGAGTAGATATAGAAGCTCTTTGCGTCCGTGCCAAGTCGTGCAATCACCTACGTCCTCATTGTCGCGTAACTGTCTACATCGTCTGTTGATGTTGACGATGCTCGACAACGTTTTGTCATACCAGCTATCATTCCTCCTAGCTATCACCATCTTGAGCCGTTCAATCAGTGTCATCATCGAAGTTGGGGAACTCGTCCTCGACAGGTGTAGGTGTAGGAGAGAACGTGATAGGCTTGTCAGGAGATTCAACTCCGTGAGTTGAGATGGTAGGGATGATCTTCTTGCGAGGGGTTGAAGGGGTAGGTCTGACTTGGCGAGAAGTTGAAGGACCAGCTTCATCATCACCGCTACTGACACTCACAACCTCACGATCAGAGTCATCCTTGCTGAGATTGACCTCTTCAACGACACTGACACGGCCGTTACGCTGGCTGTCTTGATTGATCGCAGCCTTGTGGTAACTCGAAGACGTTGCACGAAGGTCATATATACAATCACCACAGACAACAATAGACCGATAGTCTATATAGCCGAAGAGTAGCTGCTGTGTTTTAGTTCTCTGGGTATAAATCTCGGCCTCCAGGGCTGCGCGTCTTTGGGATTCGGCTTGTGCAGCGGCAAGTTGATTTGCTTGCATGGTAGCGGGGCGTGCGCAGTGAGCTTCTGGCGCGGGTGTTGGACACGCATTCTTCTCGAGAGCAGGCTTCTTTGCCACGTTTGCCTCCAACCATGCGGGTGGGCTCTGTAGGGTTGGTTCTTCAGAACGATCCGATTCGAGCGATCTTTAAGCCACAACAATACCGACAAAACTATGCTTGGCGCTTTCGGTCACACTTTGCCCATGTATGGTATGAACTCGTGGATGGGTCTCTCGCTAGCGGCGGCATTCCTTGTGCCTGAGCGGCTAAACGTGCTTGTTCGATTTGGAAGCCACGGGTCAACGCTTCTTTGTGAAGTAATTCGAACATCTCTGTGTTCGACTGTATTCCTTCTTTCTCAAGTCGTTCGCAGACGGCCAGAGCCTTCTAATGCCAAATAGAGTCTAGATCGAAAAATCGTTCGTATGCCGAATGAATGTGCCATTTCCATGAATTCGATCTGTTACTCCGGTGTCAACGAACAGTGGTTATATAGCGTACACAATGTGATGCTCTTATTACTAACCTTTGCAGCTGCAGTATATTCAGATGACTCTCCGAAATTATCCTTCTTCCATCGCTCTACCCGGTGAGATATACGCCTTACGGAAAGTTGAAAGCGTGTCTAGGCCGATTCCGAATAAGACTATAATCAGGCAACGTGATCTAGGTGTTGTAACTGATTGTAGTAAATTG
>Ga0160428_1000569_pt1 | contig 38873 bp, 47 predicted proteins | sample SolpanmetagenomM_FD_108198 | JGI IMG/M metagenome (GOLD analysis project Ga0160428, IMG submission 108198) | Solar panel surface microbial communities from Lawrence Berkeley National Laboratory, California, USA - M | ecosystem: Engineered > Built environment > Solar panel > Unclassified ... | reverse complement strand
TCGAGATACCACACAACGTGAATCTCGAGTCCGAAGACCTGAACAACCGCCTCACAGAGGTCTATCCACTTCACCACTACGACCTTATACAATCGCGCTTCGTCTCTGGTGGAATTGGAAATGCTCGCTGGCCGAGCTATGTCCAAGAGTTGACGCAGTACGTACCAATTCCATTAAGCAAGATATATGAGTTCCATATCTTGATATTCTTAATCGATTGTGTTCGTACGACTAACTAGTTCTCGAAGTCTTTTGAAGCCTGGAGGCTGGCTCCAGATGATTGAATTCTACTACAACTTCCAATCGCATGCTGGGTTGCTTAATCCGTCGCACGCATTGTACGAATGGGGTACCAAGTTTCGACGGGCTTCAGAACTGCTCGATAGGAGTCCACGAGTTGGGAGTATGACCATTCTCAAAGACATGCTGGAACGGGCTGGACTTGGACCAGTCGCCTATCGCAACTGCTCAGTTCCAGTAGGCGGATGGTCTCGAGATCCGAGAGAAAGAGGTATTGGTCTTGAGAACATCAGAAACATTGACAGAATGCTTGAATCCCTGGGCACATGGCCGTTCTGTAGCGTGCTGGGAATGTCCATGGAAGAGGTAGTGGCATTGAACAACCGAGCGAAGCAAGAGTTGCGAGATTCATCGTTGAAGCTCTACTTGCCCATGACGCTGTGTTATGGCCAGAAACAAAGATCTTGAGTTGATCCAAGTATGTGAACTGGTGGTAAATGCGACGATTGGACGAAAAGGACTTTACGATTACACGACCTTGTGAATGATTGCAGGAATAAGGTGGCTTTGTATAAAACCGGAAAACGAGCGATATGCTCCCTGCTCATATACCTAGATCCTGACACGATCTCGACAAGCCTAACGCTTTGTGGGCTTTTTTCTCATGAATCGAGTGTGTAGATTAGTAGGTCAACTTTGGCGAGGCTACACCAAAAAACGATAGTAACTAAAAAAGATCCCCTTGTGATCGTCCACACACACATAGAAGTTTCTTACACGCTGTTTGTTAAGACCCCAGTAGCTTCAGCGGTAAAGCGCAAATATGAGATCCAGGCTCGTCAGTCAAGCCACCTGGCAGCTCATCACTATTACATCGTGCGAGACCAGGAAAGCAGCGAGGTCTGAAGTCGTTGTGAAGCAATCTCAATAGGCTTTCTGTATGTGCTGTATGTTGTGTCAGTGGGTGTGGTCCAGCCAAAGTATAGTGAAACTCTACAGTCTCCAGGTAATTCGAAACTCAACGGTGTTTTACATGATATATCTTGATAATCTTCCTTACACGATTCATATCAAATCAACCACTGCTTTCCTGTATCAAGCCATAACGACTTGTGTCGTTATGTGGTAACAGGAAATACTATCTTGAAGCCCTGGACAATCAAGCTCTTCTAGACCCCAGAGCTGAAGCCTGCATCTTATGCAGTCGAAGTGTATAACATATTCAACTTCAAAGACTTCGTCGACGACCATTGAGGTTGATGTCGACAATGACGGTCGATGGCCGAGATGCTCACAAACTGGCAAGATGTTTAGGGCACCCTCAACCACAGATGTCCCAGGACAAGGTGTAAGGTGAAGGGAGAAACCACGATACATATTCAAGATCAAAGCCAAAGCTGCAATGAGATGAAACGATGTTGTTATATCGTAAGCACGCCATAGCAAGCTTTGTCACCCAGCTTCCAATAGTCGTTATATTTAGTTCGAGGGATAGAAAGCGAGCACCGAGCGGATCGAGATGTGTTAGTCAACAGCCTCCCCACGTGGTCACAAAGAATGCTATAGCAGAAGATTCACCAGTGACGTGCCCGGAGGCATGAGGCCTAGGGCAGCATCGAGTTTTGCGAGAGTGAACCGTTCGTCAGAGTCACAGCTACTGTACCTGCAAATAGTAGTTGAAAGCAACAATGATGTTTGCAACAAGCCTTTTGGTTCGTGCCTGAGTGCCAATCCTGTAGTCTCGGATATCGCAGACCCACCTTCTCGGGCACACTTTCTCATGACTCGCGTTTCATGACTGTTTTTCGAAAATGACGGTCACATGATGGATATATTACCTAATTAGGAAGGTGAATATGAGATTCATAGGCGATTATAAGGACACTCTCGGCACGAAAACCGTCTGACTACAATCCTGGAGATACCCGATGGACAGTCACGTGACCATATTACCTGAAACTTCGGCTTTCAGAGGATGACAAACAGCTTGATCTGAGTTCTGATTGAAGCAAGGAAAAGAAATCATGAGTCTAGATGAATATGAAGATGACGGCCCGCCGATGCTTGTGGCTACAGGCGAGGCAGATACTGTACCTGGAGAACTTGATGCACAGGTGGAAGATTTGAATCTTGTGAAAGTGCCCATCACTATTGTCACAGGTAAGTCCTTCATCGTATTTAGAACAGCCTGAGATGTGCTTTTCTGTTCTGAAGTGGCCTTCCCAAGAAATAATTATCGCCTGCCACTATGTGAAGGTGCAAAGGCAGCAGTCGAAGCCTTCAAGGACCTATCGTCGTGCTATATGCCTATATTACTTTCTAACACTATACCCAGGTTACCTTGGAGCAGGCAAAACCACACTCCTCAACTACATTCTAACCCAAAAGCACGGCCACAAAATCGCCGTGATCCTTAATGAGTTCGGCGATTCCGCGGGCATCGAGAAATCACTTACAGTCAACAAAGACGGCCAAGCCGCTGAAGAATGGCTCGAACTAGCCAACGGCTGTATGTGCTGCACCGTCAAAGACACCGGTGTTATGGCAATAGAACAACTAATGGAGCGTCGAGGCGGGTTCGATTATATTCTGCTTGAGACGACGGGACTCGCTGATCCGGGAAATATTGCGCCTATCTTCTGGCTAGATGAAGCAGTTAACAGTTCCATTTATCTGGATGGAGTGGTAACGCTAGTGGACGCGAAGAACATCCTGAAAAGTCTTGATGAGCCGGCGATGGAGATGGTCGTGGGTGTGAAGGACGATGAGCTCAAGCATAAGCATGACCATGAGCACAAAGGACCTGAGATGACGACGGCACATTTGCAGATTTCGCATGCAGATGTCATTGTGATTAACAAGAGCGACCTTGTGACGCCACAGGAACTAACGATGATAGAGGACAGAGTGAGGAGCATTAATGGCTTAGCGAAAATACACATCACGAACCATAGTCAAGTACCACAGCTCGAAGGCGTGCTGCTGGATTTACATGCGTACGACGGTGTCGGCGAGATTGACTTTGCAGCCAAAGGACACAGTCACCTTGATCCAACAATCAGCACAATCACACTGTCTATGCCTGTATTGTCAGATGAGCTGGTCGATAAGCTCGACGTGTGGCTCCGATCTGTATGCTGGGAATCAGAACTCCCGCTAGTGCCTATTGCTTCATTTGAGATACATAGGATCAAGGGACAAATACCATTGAATTCTGGACGCATCAAACTCTTGCAAGGAGTTCGCGAGATCTATGAGCTTACTGACGCTGCGAACTCTGCTGGAGAACCATCAACACCTACGAAAATGAAAGGCAAGATTGTCGTTATTGGACGAGGTCTGGATGCTACATCTTGGCAGCAGAGTCTAGACATGTCTCTATAGTCCCAGACTCAGCTCTACTCGGACGCTCAACACATCATCGATGCACAATATCACGATACGGCTCTAATCCTCTTTGCAACTCCGCCACGATCTCATCCGCCTCCGCCTGCGTAGCAGATTCGAAATCATACCTCTTGCTCTCCTTCTCCCTCCAAATCACCACTCTAAAAGTCTTCGGATGTTTCCGATTGACCTTACAACCGACCACGTTACTGAAGTGCACACTAGTCGTCTTGTTCTGTACAGGATCGTACAGTGCACGGTTTGTTGTTGTAGGGTCTGCAGGCATGATGTGCATGTATTCTCCTGAGATTTCGAGTACACGCGGATGTGATGGCGCAAGAGACATGGGCTGTCTGCGAATGACGTTGTAGCGTTTGTACGTACCAAGCCCAGTGGCTGGATAGGAAAGACCAAGGCCGAACGAAGCAAACGGATCGCCGCTTTGACCAACAGAGTGTTGCTGAGCTAGTGGATGGACAGAAGATGTCGCGCCGTCTTTGTTCTTGGGCTTTTTGGGTGTGCCAAAACCACCTGATGGTGCTAGTAGAGCGCTGCTGCTTCCGAGAATGGGCGCGTTGGGAGAGTTGCTCGAGGGCGTGCCGAAGGTGCCAGCGCCACCTTCACCGAAGCGCCGACGTACGAGATCGAGGTCGGAATGGTCGGCGCCTAGCGCTTCGACAGTGCGATCAATTGGCGCGATAGTGGTTGTGTTGCTTATTCTGAACATATATAATGCTTTATCGAGGTTGAGCTTCTTGCAGGCTTGATCGAAGACTTCGGCAATGTATGTGTCTGTTGTGGTATGTATTGTCATTGATCGTGGTACAAAGTCGCTGCTGGTGTAGTGGATGTTTAGTGTTCGAGGAGTGGCCGATCGCGTAATTGTTGGTGACGTTGTTGTGTTGGGCGCGTCTGCAGGTGGCACCATACTCTCTTTTCGCATGGCGGCGCTGACGAAGTATGGGTCCGTGATTGGGTTTCCACGACGCGGCATCACCCTACCTGGTGGAGGCACATTCAGATTCTGTTTGGATGTCTCGATTTGTGGCGTCGTGGGGTCTGTCGAGGTGGTGTCTGGCTCTGCTGACGCGGCTTCTTCGCTATACTTTGGTGTCTTCATCTCATTATCTGCGAACTGTGTTTCATTCGCTTCGACAAGCGCAAACTCGTCCCATGGCTTGTCACGCATCCTGCGAGCTGCTGCTCGACTGTTGTTCGAGGTAAAGTCCGATAGTGGCTTCGTCCTTTCGAGAGGTGGAAAGTCATAGTCTACCTCCTCATCTTCCACGATGCGGAACGTCCATTTGTTGACATTCATGGCGTTCTTTGCAATGACTGGCTGTCTGGCCTCTTCTCCGTACTTCCACAGACTGAATCCAATGGCTTCCGCTACCGTGACTGGCTCGCCTTCATTGGAAACTTTCCTGATAAGTATCTCCATTGGCTTATCATCGTTTGCAGCTGGTGTATAGATCTTCAGATACAAGGGTCGAGGATCGCCTGCACCTGATAGACTGGCGAATCTCTCAAAAGGATCACTCGGCTTTTTGTTGCGAGCCTGAAGAGCTAAAGCCAGTATGCTGACAGGCTGTATCATGCTAATAGGTCGTGGCTTTGGCAACTCCATCATTACAGGCGCACTTTGTTTACGTTTCCGTGGTGATTCATCGGGTATTGATACCTTCATGTCAGATCTCAATGGTGAAGAGCGTAACGTCCCGCCAAGTAGAGACATCGGGCCTAGTGTCTCAGAGAAGTCTGAGTTCAACGAGTCTCCGTCTGAGTCCATAGCGTTCTCGCTAGGCGCATTGTTCTGCACAACAGCCAAGTCTTCCTCGTCTTCTTCAATCTGTTTCGCCAGAGTGCCATAGGCTTTCCCAGGTCGATTCTTAAGTATTCTTCGTTGAAACACAGAGGGGTCAAGGTCAGAGTCAGCACTGATCTCACTGCTTGTCGTGGTATCACGCCTCGTTCGTGCCTTGATCTGATCCGCCGTACCTAGAGAGCTTCCTCGTGGGCGAAACGATTCGGCAAGCTTTGCTGGAGAGGATACTAATGCTGGTGGTTCTTCTCGGTGACTTGTACTTCGAATAGGCGACGATCCAGCACGTAGTCTTGCTGGCATCTTATTGAACTTGATCTGACCGGCGGGTCGAACTTCAATCTCTTCTTCGCTTTCATCACTCAGATCACTACTGTCGTCTTCTTCTAGTTGTTCACGCTTTCGCCTTCGTCGTGCCTGGGCAGTGCGAAGTGTATCGAAACCACCTGCCCCAGTGACCATACCTCCTTCAGTATCCTCGTCTCCATTCTCCATTCCATTGTCACTGACGATAGGCTTGGGGGCTTGAAAATACTCCGATGTGACTGCAGTGGGTATAGGTGGTGAGTACGTCCGCTTATTTTCTGCTGAATCTGCAAGCCATCCTGCGGCTCTAAATGCGGGATCATTGAGGAAGCCAGTATTGACATTGATCAGACGTTCGCCAACACCATCCTGGATATTGGCTAGATACGCCGTACGTAGCTGATAGATTGCAAATCTAGCTTCATGTTAGATTTTAGCATGAGTTGAAGTACTCGAACTGCTTACTCGTCATTTTGGAGGAGAGACATGTTTGGGGCACTGTGTTTTGTTTCACATCTATGCACTTGATTTCACCACATTCATGCACCCGATGTCACAACGTGTATTACCAGGACTCTGCACCAACAAGACTTTCTAGAGTCTCGACCTTGCTGTTCACCATTGCACAACGCGTGATGGTTCGTGATAATGCGGGGCATCGAGAGCGAGTCATTGACGTGCATATGGGTTGAGGTGTTCGTCATTGCCTCTGTCGTTTTCTCTCATGAACAAAGACTGCTCCTTCTATCACATCACCATGGGACTCGTTGGCTACTCAGACTCGGAGGGCTCAGACGATGAAGACGTCAAGCTTCAAACCGCCAAAGCTAGCACGACATCAGCGACATCAGAAACTACTCACAAATCAAAATTCGAAAAAGTAGCAAGTGGAAACAAGATCAAAGTAAATTTACCTGGCGCACCGGCATCGATATCGATCAAAGAAGACGACATAAACAACGACCGGCCAGCAAAACGCGCAAAAACAAACAGTGCTTTTAGCGGCATCAACTCGTTCTTACCAGCCCCTAAGAATCCTGGTGCAAAAGCTTCTGGGAGTGGAGGAGCTAGCTTACTATCCAGCGGACGAGGCTCTGGACTAGGACGAGGAATAAGTCTGAAGACAGGAGCAGCTCCAGCATTCAGTAGAGATCGGCCGGAAGTGGACAGTACCGCCTTTGCGCAAGGAGCGGATGACGGGGATTACGATGAGTTTGGACGAAGGAAAGAGGCTGCCATTGGTCTGCCAACGACTGGCGAGCAGACCACAACACAAGAGGAGACTGGAAGCAAGCCCGCTGGCAAACCCATGATGTTCAAGCCGTTGTCGGTGGGACGAAAGCCTACCAAGAAGAAGACATCGTTACAGACATTAGAGAAGAGCTCGTCAGTGGCGACTCCGGAACCAAGAGAGAAGGCTAGACCGGTACATGAGACAAATACAGCAATACCAACAGCTGTAACAGCAACGAAAGCAAAACAATCACTATTCTTTAATTATGAGGATAAGCCGGCACAGACCCACAACGCCCAAATCCACAATGACTATCAGCCAGAATTCATCGACACAAGAGATGCGGAAGAGCCTCTTCAAGACCAAGTCGAAACGATACCAGCTCCCGCTCCACCACAATCAAATGCACAACCTCCCACGAACGACCTCCAATCCCTCGCATCAACGCTCAATCTGACAAAGGCACAACAACGTCAGCTCTTCGGACGCGGCGACGTTTCCTCCGCCAAACTGACCAACTTCAATCTCGCACAAGAGTACTCTGCAAACAATCAACTTATGCAAGATGAAGCGAACGCACCCGTTCAGAATCCAGTCAGAGCCATTGCACCTGGAAAACATAGTTTACAGCAGTTGGCCAACCAGGTTGCTAACCAGAGGGATGCCCTGGAGGAGAGCTTTGCGAGTTCGAAGAGGAATAAGGCCGCTGCTGGAAGCAAGTACGGTTGGTAGTTTGGCATTACATATCCAGAGGTATAATGACATTATGATGCGATGAGCTTGTATGGTGTCTGACGCGTGAGCATAATATGTACATTAATATTCTACAGCGGTGTGAGTAGTAGTGAATAAACCAACATTTGATGGTTAAGCTTCTCGAATGACTATGAACCCCGAGAGATGAGCACTGTCTTGATCGTATAGCTCTTTTGATTTCTCTTAGCAGCTTCGAACGTCCAATGCTTAACCGCCTCAGAAACAACCTGAAGCTGCAGATCTGAAGGGCATATAAACATCCATCAATTTACTCTTGTCTGTCGGCATCCTCGATCTACGACGACAGATTCAATGAAGCACCACCGAGCAAGCCTCTCTGTTGGCTTTCCTGCTGTAACCTGTATTGATATCAGCTTCCCATCTCGCAAGAAGTCTTAAGCCTACATCCGTCGACTCACCTCGCAACATAAGCCCTACTAGTCGTATTCCACGTCCCCATATACTTTTCCATGCAAGCCGTCAAACACCCTTCCTCAGCCTTTGATAACGACGCACCCGGTTTCGTGACGCAGTGTTCGTAGCAGTTCTGGTTGATACTCTGTATTTGACAACATGTCGTATTAGCATGAGTCCTGTTTCGTCTTGTCTTAGTACATGAAGATGTTGGGCTTCTTCTATGATCTGGTGATATGGGTGGAGCGAGAGAAACATAGGCAACGCACAGTGACAAGCGCCCGCGCATTGGCCATAGCTGCTTCCTGCTGTATGCGCTGCTTCAGCGCTGCTGTTGGTCCGGTTCCGATGCTGGAGGGTGATGTGGGACTTTGGAGGGGCGCATCGTCGGATGCAAAGTCTGTGACGTTGGCAGAAGAGGAGGAGTTGTCCTCGTTGGAGGATGATGAGAACCAGCCCATGTTGTTTGTATGTATGCGAAGATGTGGAAGTAAGGTATAATGGTATCGTAAGAGTGTTTCAAGAAATTGTATACTGTAATGACGATCTTTCCAGAATTCCAGGGTCCAATTGAGAAGGAGGTGGTGTTTTGGCAACATTTCGAAGACGATCTTGCATGGACTAAAGCTCGTTCGCGTCTATTTCAGGTTTTCTACTCGAGTGGAAGATTGGGCATCGCTGTTGTTCATTATCAAGGTTTATTTTCTTGATGACACTCTGCAGCATGCTGCTTACGCGACTTCTGCTGTCCATTGTGGTAGCTGGATGTGGAGTATGGGCACAAGATCAAAAGGTCAATGGTGACATTCAGAGTATACCAGTATGTGTTGATGGCACGGGTATAGGAGAGTGAAGGCTAACCCATTACATGATAGTTGCGAACGCACAGTCTAACAGCGGTTGGTTGCTTCCACTTCGAGCATTCATAGAGCACACCCTAATGCCATGTAGCCATATCTCGACTCAGACATGCAAAGCCGATGGTGGGACTTCGGAGGAAGCACAGTAAGATATAATTTCCAGCAGATATGGAGAGTTACAAGCTAACCCTATCTAGCTCATTCGGACAGACCAGTAAAGCATATTCCTCTGCGCATAGCCCTCGTGACAAGACTAACCTCTCTTAAGATATGTTCGTCTGACATCAGACAACCCATCACAAGCTGGCTGGATCTTCTCCCGAGTACCGCTCACAGCAACGAACTGGGAAATTGAGGTCGAATTCAAGATCAAGGGCAAAGGCAACCTCTACGGCGATGGATTCGCCATGTGGCTCACCAAGCAGAGGGCACAAGGTGGTGATGTGTTTGGATTTATGGACAAGTTCGAGGGCCTCGGCATCTTCTTCGACACGTACAAGAATAATAGGCCGGGAGTGACATTTCCCTATATCATGGCTATGATGGGTGACGGACAAACAGAGTATGACAAGGGTAATGATGGCAAAGCGAATGAGCTAGGAGGCTGTTCGGTATGTTAAGGGGCACCAAGAGACTTGGATCCTAAGCTGATCCTGTATAGGCACGAGGCATTCGCAACAAGGACATACCGACAAAAGCCAAACTCACCTATTTTCAAGATCAAAACTTGAAGATGGAGCTACAATTCAAGAAGGAGGATGAGTGGACGCCATGTTTCGATATCCCTAATGTCAAGATTCCCACTGTTTCCTACTTGGGCTTCTCAGCAGAGACTGGCGAACTTAGCGATAACCACGACATTATCTCTGTAAACACAAAGAACCTCTACGATGCAGCAAGCCGAGGCCAATCACGTAAAGCGGCATCCGAGCAGGGCAAGAGCAATCGTGCGAAGAACATCAAGGATCATAGTTATTCGGGATCTCAGTCAAGTGGTGGCTTCTTGTCATGGATGTGGTTCTTTGTCAAGACAATTCTGGTTCTGGCGACGATTGTAGGGGTAGGATATATTGGTTACACTACCTATCGATCCAGGCAGAGGAGGTCATACTCGAGGTTCTGAAGAAAGTTGACAAATTGGCAATATGTGAGCTGTATAAGCAAGGCAGAGACGTGTATAAAAGCATTTTGAGCGTTTCCAGCATGAGATTGGCACGAAGAAATTGACCATGACAGACGACGTAGAGAAGGCCAGACCACTCGTTACGAACGTATCACTTGCTCGTACTGAGCGTAGAATGTGTATGCTGGAGTCCTCCATAATATTGATTGACTGACCCCAGCCATTTTGGAGCTTTCCCCGCTTAATTCAACGTTGACGTTGTAACGCAATCTCGTACCAAAGCTCGAGTTGGGAGCTGGCGGCGCCTGCAACTACGAGAGGCTGACTTGGACGGTGCTGTGGGCATTGTTATACTTGCATTGCCGTCGCCGCTGTCCCTCGTCATTCCTTCTATCCGCTTAGCCATTCTCATTGCTGTTTGCCGCCAGATATCGACACTATCTTCGTTTTGGTCCTCCTTTCCCTGAACTCCACCTTTCCAACGCTCGTCCATTGGCTTTCCCTGAGGACAACCCACCTCTAGCACTTGACAAACTACCTCCCCACCCCTCGTCCATCCCTTTTCGTACCTAAGTCTTCCTCTACATCGCCTAGGAACTCCCTCCAGTCGCGCATACATTCTTCGCAGGCGCTGGTGGTGCCCGGAATATCGGTCACGGTACGAGCACGAGCTCCCACAACTTCTCAGGAGTCGTGCAAGGAATCCAGTCGTCCTCCTGGAAACCATTCCTTCTTGAATCGCTTCTAGTCCGCACAGGAACACCGCTTTCATGCCTGGCTTTGGGTCTCTGCTGAAGAAGAAGCGGACGAAGGACAAGGAGGGCCCCATTTCGCCAGTCAACTCTAGCGCTCAGACTAGTAGCAGCAACAACACGAATCTGTCTCTGACCAAGACCGAGTCCAAGTCGTCTTCAAACCAACCTTCCACTGCTCCAATTTCTCCTCCTGTCAGTTCAGCAAACACGACGAGGTCGACGGTCCCTGAACAAGCTTCTCCGCAATTGCACTCACCACCTGCAGCAGCAACAAACGAATCACAGCCGCAGATGTACCACAGCAACTCTCAAATCCCTCCCAGCGTCTCACAGCCTCAGCATTCACCGCAGCCTCAACAGCATCAGCAACAGAATGCCAACAGCATGCAAGGAGTAGTGAGCCATGCTCCTCAGCCTGCGTCAAACGGCATGCAACTACAGACTGGCCAACCAACTGCCCCAGTGACATTTGCACAAGGCACACCTCCTGTGAACGCCAAAGCTGCAGGTCTGAGGCCTATGGCAGATGGTACCTGGCCGGTCCAGCGTGATTCCAAGGCCACCAAGGGCAAATACACCCTCAATGACTTCAAGCTCGAACGGACGCTCGGTACAGGTAGTTTCGGACGTGTTCACATGGCTCAATCGAAGCATAATCAGAGATTCTATGCTATCAAGGTGTTGAAGAAGCAACAGGTTGTTAAGATGAAGCAGATTGAGCATACCAATGATGAGAGGAGAATGTTGGCGAAAGTCAAGCATCCGTTCTTGATCACGCTGTGGGGTACATACTCGGATCCCAAGAACTTGTACATGGTTATGGACTTTGTGGAAGGTGGTGAGCTGTTTAGCTTGTTGAGAAAATCTCAGGTATGTTGCATGCGCATGGTTAAGGCCAAATAAGTAGTGTCAAGTCGACTGACGTTATCTCGCGCATATAGAGATTCCCCAACCCTGTTGCAAAGTTTTATGCTGCAGAAGTAACATTGGCACTCGACTATCTACACGCCCTGAATATCATCTATCGCGACTTGAAGCCCGAAAACTTGCTCCTCGACCGCCATGGTCACATCAAGATTACAGATTTTGGTTTCGCAAAAGAAGTGCCTGACATTACCTGGACACTTTGCGGTACTCCCGATTACCTCGCTCCAGAAGTGGTATCATCCAAGGGTTACAACAAGTCTGTTGACTGGTAAGCATATATCCCTTATTTACCCGCTTTAAGGCAACAAGCAATTTGACAATCTCCCACAGGTGGTCCCTCGGTATCCTCATCTTCGAAATGCTTTGTGGCTTCACTCCTTTCTGGGACTCTGGATCACCCATGAAGATTTACGAGAACATTCTCAAAGGCCGCGTCAAGTACCCTCCTTACATCCACCCCGACGCACAAGATCTGCTTTCTCGCCTCATCACCGCTGACCTGACCAAGCGTCTTGGAAACTTGGCAGGTGGTAGCAAGGATGTTATGGACCACCCGTGGTTCACAGAGGTGACTTGGGAAAGATTGGGCAGAAAGGACATTGATGCGCCATACGTGCCACCTATTAAGAGTGGTGCTGGAGATGCGAGTTTGTTCGACAAGTATCCCGAGGAGACTGAGCCGTATGGTGGAAATGGCAAAGATGAGTGGGGTCATTTGTTCCCGTAAGTTTTTGAGCGCTTGTGCAGGGGGTCAAAATTAGCATGAATGTGAAGCTAACAACACTGCTTTGTAGGGACTTCTAAGTGTCTAACGTCCACAGAGCGACCTCATTGGCGTATTCATGACTGTTCAGGTCTTGATAGCAGACGAAGGATGAGAAACCCTGATATGGTGGTATCAGTATAAAGCTGTCGTCGCTGAGTTTGCAGGACTACTGGAAATTGAAAATCACAACATCAGCTCGAGTGTGGCGATCATGACGTTTGAGCTGGCTCGTTTCGAAACATAGGCGTCGTACACTCTGGCACATCTCTGTGCAGGTCATCACTCCTCGGATCGATGCTATTTGGAAACCAAAAGCGAGGATGAAGCTTGTACTTGACTAGGGTAGATGTAAACAAAAACTTAATATCAACATTCATAACATCGACTTGTAAAACTGCCTTACATTGTTCTTTCTGCCACAAGTGAGAGTCAAGCAGCCTTGAATGCTGTTTGGGGTATCGCAAGATGATAAAAACGAAAGACCAATCCCTCCCTCAACGCCAACAAATGCAATCATGCTCCCCCAGCTGCTTTTAGAATCGTATACCTCACGCTTCGCCGCCCTTCTTCTCCGCCAGCCTCTGAAGTAACTTACTCACAGCCTCCACATCCTCCTCCGTCTGATACTGAACGCCATCGCCGCTCTCGTCCAAAGTGTTCAAGCTCCCGAAAAGCCAAAGCTCCTTCATCTGCCGTATTAACGTGAGAATGTCCTCTGTTGCTCGAATCTTAACGAGTTTTAGTTAGTCACATGAAGATAATCGTGTTCAGTTTTTGGGTTGGAAGGGTATCTGGTGTCAATGGTGGTAGTCAAGCATACATACCAAAGCTGTTGTTTCAACTTCCATGCGGAATGTGTTTGCGGCTGCTTTGTTTTGCTGGATCAGACCGCTACTCTCTATTGTGCCATTATCGTTTGTGATTTCAGCGGGCTGTAAGAGTGTGGTGTATTTAGTGCGCGTGCATGGATTGATTCAGAGGACGAAGATGATGTACTTTTGAGAATTCTAGAATATTCAAGAAGCGAGAGAGGAGTTGGTCTTGAATCTTGTTGATGTGGGCTAAGTGGCAGCATGAGCATTGTTGTCACGGATTTTGATTTCGAGAGGTAGACGGACCGAGCAATGCGGGAGTATTCTTCAGCGAGGCATCCATTGCCTCGCTTTGTATCAGTGAGAGGGAGTGATCGCGATGACGGAGGTGTTTCAGATTACCTTGGTGATCGTCCTTGGCGCCGGATCGGACTCCGTGCATAATTATTTTGACATTCTCAATCGTAATCTGAGATAAAACAAGCAGCATCATAGAGAAAGACAATGGTGACGACGAGACACACCAGCTACAGCCCTGAGGCTCAAGATTCATTATCGACCACTCCAGCTTCGGCACGCACCGCCAAACGGAGAGCCGCAAACATGGACCAACCTTCAACTTCAGCAGCATCGAAGAAACGGAAAGTTGAGCAGAGTCAACCACAGAAGTTAACAACAACAGCAGCGCCCAAACAAGCTACACGTATCAGATTCGGCAGTGAAGAGCCAGTCATACCAACACAGGTAGTGAAAGATACAGACGCAGAAGACGAGGAAGAAGAAGAAGAAGAAGAAGAAGAAGAAGAGGCACAAGAAGATGAAGATAGTGATGATGATGCTCCAGAAGATATATCTGCTAGCGCCGCCCAAATACACACAGAAGAGGCTGAAGCGGCAACGGCGCGAGCTATAGAGCAGTATGTGGTTGTGATCGGGTATAAGATGTATATTTTGGCTGATCAACTACAGACAACAAGCAATAGACCGGCGGAAACGACAAGCGCGCAGTGCGAAGCTGGAAACACAGGCTATGGAGAAGAAGAAAAAGGAGAGCACAAAGCCACTTAAGTCGTTGAATACGGAGGATGCAGAGCTGGACGAGTCTGCATCTGAAAGCAACGACGACGAGGGAGTAAAAGTAGGAGGAGAAGAAGGCCCAGAATTGTTGCCGGAAGAACTTCTAGCTGCAAGCTTCTTGAGACCGCCTACACCTCCGCCCATTGACCCTTCAGCACGTTTGGTAGCGAAGAGTAAGGTGATCAAGTTGGACGATGCTCCACCCAAAGACCGCAAGATTGGACCGGTGGTCGTCAGTGTATTGCCGACAGCAAATAAGTTGTTGCCGCCTAAGGCTAGTGGTCCTAGTATGAATCTGAGAGAGAAGTGGTTGGCTGGAAAGAGGAAAGGGCTGGGGAAGGGTGCTGGGTTTGCTGTGGAGAGGAAGGCTTTTGGCGGGGGTTTTGTGAAGAGATGAATGTGGTGGAAGATGGAGATATAGAGACATTGTATTCACTCTAATTTGGCGACTTGTTGTACCGCTATCCTCTCATGCCATAACGTTCCAGTTTCAGACTCGAATTAATCCCCATTGGATGACGTTCCTTTGGCACGGGCTTGCCAAGCCTCTCACCATTGAACTTGGAACTGATTGTTTCAGTCTTGTTACGGCTCAGATCCAACTTCTCGTATATGAATTTATGAGGTGATCACTCTTGACGAAGTTCCTCCCAATCTCAAATTGACCACCCATCATGCCGTCCAGCACAGAGACCACTCCTCTCATACCACCAGCGCCCACAAGTTCCAAGAGATCGCCAGGCGTTAAGAGGACTGTCACTTTCAATCCCAAAGTCTCTACTTCTAGTCCAGGAACACGATCACCCTCAGGCAGGCCCTCTGCAACCAATATTCTTTCCGCCAACTCACCCTTGGATGCCCCGGCTGGCGCCCTATCAGCCTTGAACAGCAAGCTACGCCGGAGACACAGTGTGGGTGCACCACAACCTGCCATTGCATTACCCAAAGCAGGTGCTCAAAGGACGACCAGAGCTGCGCAAAAGCTCAAACTACTACCGAATCCCGAATATGGCGAAGAAGGACCAGATGAGGAAAGTGGAAGAGATGTATATTCTCAATTTACTCGTATAAAGGATCCAACGGCGAGAAGGGATGCTGCAAGATTGGGGAAAGCAGATCGGGAGCGTCTCCCGAGAGTGACTGCGTATTGCACAGCAAATGCGTACAGATTGGACGATCTCATGAGGTTTCTGCGTGGGCGAGGAAAAACACGAGGTGCGCAGCCGAAACAGTTTGATGAGTGTATCTATACGCCATATAATTATCGATCGTCGTTTGAAGAGGATATACCGATGCCTACGAGTTCGAATTCGAGTCCGAGGAAGAGGGAGAAAAGGGAGAGGAGATTCTCCGACAGTGCAGTGGAGATTGATAAGGATAATGAACATCAACACAACCTCCTAGACCTCACTACAGCGGCGGGAGATACATCGCTCGATAATGGCCTCGATCATATACCAAGTCACACTGCGGAAGAGATGCAACAGCCGGAAGCGCCACATCTAGACACACTAGACTTTGATACTCAAGTCCATACTCCAGAGGTTTTCCTCTTCAACTACGGCACGGTCGTTATATGGGGCATGACGCTGAAAGAGGAGGAGCGGTTTCTGAAGGATATTGCTAAGTTTGAGACGGAAAAGCTTGCTACAGACGACATACAAACAGAGGCGTTTAATTTCTACTACACTAGGGAGTATCAGGCTCGGATATACAATGATTTTATCAGTCTGAGGGAGAAGAGAAACTACATGACGAAGCTGGCTATAAGCCATGCTTTATCACAGAGTGTGAAGGTATGATAAACTTTTAATGGGTGCTTTTCAATAGATACTGACATCCTACTCAGACATCATTATACGAAGATCTGGTCGACAACACTATTGATATAACAAAAGAAATCCCAGCCCAGATTGCAGTCTCTGGTAAGGTGAATATGACACGAAAAGAGATCAACATGCATATCGGGGAACTATTCATTCTACGAATCAATATCCATCTGCAAGGCTCTGTGCTCGATGCACCAGAGTTGATGTGGGCGGAGCCTCAGTTAGAGCCTGTGTATCAAGCTGTCAGAAGCTATCTGGAAATGGATCAGAGGGTGGGGCTTTTAACGGAACGTCTTGATGTTATTGCGGATCTACTTGCAGTGCTGAAGGATCAGTTGAGTCACACGCATGGAGAGTATCTGGAGTGGATTGGTAAGTCTATCTTCCATTGTTGGCTTGTGGAGTAATTGTTAACATGCTATCGACAGTCATTGTTCTTATTGCTGCTGAGATTGTGGTTGCGGTAGCCAATATCGTGGTAGACATATATGCTGGAGGGGAGTAATAGGTGACGAAGATATGGGTACCTGATATTCTCGACATATCATATAGACAGACGGCATTAGAGGAGCATGGGACAATGTGGATGAATAATAGATCGATATATGCCAAGACCTATTCATGTTTCAAGCTGTCACGCGTGACGCCATTCAGTTTTCATCCCCACGCTACAATCACGACAATTCACTTACACCACATCTATTACGCGTCCTATGTGTCTCTACTGTACTAGACCTTTAGTTTGAAAGATGCGGGGATGTCTTGGCAATATAGCACATACTACCCATTAGTATTTACAGCATGATATCGACGATTACAGCACGTTTCATAGTTGTTTCAGTAGCTAGTCTTGTTCCCTAGTTGCTATAGCCTTAGTATTTAGTATACCAACCTTGCGCGTCTACTACAGCCTGCATACGGTGGTGCATTGTACTAAAAAGACTGTCGATCTTCGCTTGATCAATATATTGCCAACACTCCACGATTGCTTCTTGTAATACCTCTAGATCCCTAGCGCTACGGCCACCTATAGTAAGATCTGGGTATCGCTCGTTAATTGCCACCTTTAACCACCACCAGATGTGCTCAATTGGGATCAAATCAGGCGAGTAAGGAGGCCAGTCTAGGACGTGAATTCCATGTTGTATCATCCACGTTCTACACGCCAAAGATCGATGAATTTGCGCGTTCTCTTGCTGAATAATAGTAAATTCGCCAAAGTGATATTTATACCTCGTGCAATCTTTCTCAGATCTTCCTCAAGTTCGTCGCTTGGACCTTCCTCGTACGAGACGAAACATCATGGCAAAGAATCTCATAGCAAAGAAGCCAGCCACACGAAGCATAGGACCTAGAACAAAGCAGACACGTTCGCGCGCTGGATGGTCCGTACTCGATCCAAGCCACTCTCACTTAGGAACATTGCTCTAACATGTAGCGACCAGCTTGACCTGTCGCCAACGCAAAGTCAAATGCGACGAAGTATTCGTCAAAGGCCATTGCGGCAACTGTCGCCGTGTTGAGCGACAATGCGATACTGGTGTAGTCGTCACCTTTCGCAATGAACAGAATCCCAGTATCAGCCGACCGAAGAATTCGATGCAAAACTTCTATACCTATAGAAATACCTTTCGTCCTGGTACTACATGGGTGCCTGTACCTGCAGAATGTACGTGCCAAGCAAGACAGCAGCATTTCGTGTTGCAATGCTAATATTCAATTAACAGTACAGTTCATCGAGGTAGATGCCACGAAGATTCTGGAAGGAGATCAAGAAGATATCACGCCTAAGAAGAAGAACGTCGAACCTGTGTCTGTCTACCCACAACTCCTACCGCCAGCGCAACAATCACAAGACCAAACATGGCGAGCAGCACGTACTAGCGAAGGTCTGCACGCACTATCAGACGCAGCTGCTGCAGACGAGGAGCGCACGCTATATCCTCATGACTTGACGCTCTGGGACTACGACGACGATGATGACCCGGATGACGATGATTATGCGCCTGAGCAAGACCTTCTTCCACTAGCACAACATCAACAACAATCTCTACAACAGCGACAGCGAGGACATATGAACATGCAAGCAGACGACACGCAAGAGTATAATGACGATGAAGGCGACTTGGACTTCTTTCTTGAGGGAGTTACGACACATGCGAGTGACCATATTGATCCTGATCTGGAACGCATTACGGCTGGTGCGTTGGATCAGACGGAGGTCAAGTTTGATGGATTAAGCGAAGAGGATATGGAATGGTTGAGGAGTCAGCAGCCTGTGGAAGATGTAACGAAGGGGTGATGTGGATAAGGTCCCATCACAAGGTAGTATGACCACTCGAAACTGAACTTGGAGTGAGTGCGAGGGAGGGGGCTGGATACATTTCATTACGCTGCTGTTGTGGTTTACAGCTGTCTTCGGTCTGGTGATATGAAGAAATGTTGTCTCGTCTGCAGACACTCAGCACAATCAACTACTTCGGTCACAACCTTCGCGACGCCGAGACATGGAATTCCGAACCACAATACTCGGCTTATATGAATCTGCTTGCCTTTGTTGTCGATCAAGAGACTTGGCGCTTTAAGCGTTGGCGTGTGAGGGGAAGAGTGGTCCTTGTTGCATAGAGTAATACTTAAAACCCAATTGTTAGAGAAAAGGCACTCCTCGCGAGATTGCTGTCAGGACGTCATTTTCTGTGAAGAGTGCTTTGCATGGCTCCATGGTCCTGGCATGGAACCTATTTACTTATAGCTCCAATTCCAACCTTCGAAAGAGGCCTGCTCCACTACTTTATCATTTATGACCGACCAAGCGCGAAGATGTCGTCGGACCGTGTTCGTTAGACCATCCCCTCAATCAGATGCCAGACAACGTCTGCTCTGCCATGAGGTCTCAAAGTATTTAAAAATGCCTCCTTCCCACGTCCGCCCACTCCTACTACCTCCTCTTTCTTCCTTCGTTGCGTTCACTCTTTCCCCGTGCTTGTGCTGCCTCCTTTTCAGATATAGATATAGATTGGTGACCTCGAGCATTTCCACATCTCTCCAACCACCTACTCCTTCCCTTCTCATGCTACATCATGCAAGCGATCTTCCAGCTCACGAAACAACTTTCTGATGCCTTCACGTTCAATCCTGCCACCGTCCAGAAAGATGACGCCATAATTACAGCCAAAGACAGTTGGTGGAAGGAAGTAGTCGCCTATCAGGTCTGGCCAGCTTCGTTCAAAGACGGCAATGGTATGATTAGAAGTCACATATTCTACCCATGAAATCAACGATCTAAACACTTTTATAGGTGACGGTTTAGGTGACATTCCCGGCATCATCTCCAAATTAGACTACCTCGCCGAGCTTGGTGCCGATGTTGTGTGGCTCTCTCCGATGTACGCGTCTCCTCAAGCCGACTTTGGTTACGATATCAGCGACTATGAAAACGTCTATCCACCTTACGGCACTCTTGACGACATGAATAAGCTGATCAAGGGACTGCATTCTCGTGGTATGAAGCTCATCCTCGACCTTGTCATTAACCACACCAGCGACGAACACAAGTGGTTCACTGAATCAGCTTCATCTCGCACCAATCCAAAAGCCGACTGGTACATCTGGCGTGACGGCAAGAAGGACTCCAACGGCGAACTCCAGCCTCCAAATAACTGGGGTTCCATCTTCGGCGGCTCTGCATGGGAATACGTACCGGCGCGTGACCAATTCTATCTCCACCTCTTCGCCAAAGGACAGCCTGATCTGAACTGGGAGTCTGACATTGCTCGTCAAGCAATCTACGACTCCGCACTGCACTTCTGGTTCAAAAAGGGTGTGGATGGGTTTAGAATCGACACTGCGAATCTGTACTCAAAAGATCAATCATTCCCTGATGGTCCTGCTGGTGGGAAATTCGGAAAGTATGGTGATTCCGAGGGATTGACGCTCAACGGACCAAGGATCCATGAGTTCTATCACGAGATGAGAGAGCAGATCTTCTCCAAATATGTTGGTGGTGATCCGATGCTTGTTGGCGAGCTACCAGGTACTGGATGGGAGGAGACGCTGAGGTTTGTGTCTAGTGACAACAAGGAGATGAGTATGGTCTTTGACTTTGGTCTGCCTGGATTGGGCGGCACATTCACGCATGCAAAGCATGACGTCGAGAAAGTGACGTTATCAGGTCTTAAGCATGCATTGAAACTTCCACAAGATTTGTCAAGTAACACGAAAGCTTGGGGGACTGTATTTGGAGAAAACCATGATATTGCTCGTATGTTTGCTTCCATTATCGCGTCGATATGCAGGTACTAACTACTCTTCCAGGCTCCATCTCACGCATTGGCAAGCTGACACCCAGGGCTAAAGATGGCGATGTTGGTTCCGTTCCGCAATACCACGACCGTGCCGGTAAAGTGCTGTCGATGCTCTTTGGCACACTGAGTGGTACTCTTTTCATCTACCAAGGCCAGGAGATTGGCATGACCAACATTGATCCGACGACGTGGAAACTGTCTGATCTCCGCGATGTCGACAGTCTGAACTATTATCATCAACTGGAGAAAGACTATCCTGGTGATGAAGAGTTGATGAAGAGGGCGTGGCAAGCTATTTGTGATATTGGCCGTGGTGAGTATTCTTCCATTTCAATCGCCTGAACACCACTAACTTTTCATCTTTTCGCAGATAACGCGCGCACACCAGTCCAATGGACCTCTGATGCTAGCACCTCCGCCGGATTCACCACCGAAGGTAAGCACATCACATCAACCATACTCTTCAACCATCAACAATCGACCACCATCCTCTCTCACAATTCAACACTAATCCCCTCCCCACAGGCACAACCCCCTGGATGCGTATCAACGACAACTTTCCCCACATCAACGTCGCCACTCAACTCTCCTCACCAACGTCCATCCGTTCCTTCTACAAAAACATGATCAAACTCCGCAAACGCGAAAAGGCCCTCTTCATCCACGGCCGATACGAAGTCATCGACGCAGCCAACGAAAAAACAGTCACGTTTGTTAAACACGCTGTTGTGGATGGAAAGGAGACGGGGAGGGTGGCGGTGGTGGTGTTGAATTTCACGGAGGAGGAGCACAAGTTTGTGTTGGAGGATGTGGTGAAGGGCAAGAAGATGAGTGTTGTGGTTGGGAATCTTGAAGAGCGGGAGAGGAAGGAGGGGGTTCTGGCAGCTTGGGAGGGAAGGGTGTATGTTGAGGAGTCGAAATGAGCTGGTAAGATTCGGATGATGAAAGACACGGGCATGTTACCGGCGGACTTCTTGATTGAGTATGAAGTGCTGGGAGTAGATGAGGAGTCGTTCAATAAGGTCGGTGAGCTGCATGTCAGAGCAGCAACAGGATACAGTACGAGACGTCATCGGCAATGCTCTACTTGTTTTTTGGGTTAATACTTTTTCCTTGTCCATATCATAATACACGAATACACAACTCAGACAGATATCACACTCATGCACACTGTAGGTCAATTCCCAGACTAATTCCGCTTTGTTATTCCCTTGACAAAGTACCTACGTAGTGGGTCAGCCAACAGTAAACACAACGATCCAGTAAGTACTACTTATAGCAGCAGACTCACCTTCACATCACTTTAGCGATAAGACAAAAGAATGAAGGTAGCCACTAGTAGCAATGTTATGCGAGAAGCATTAAACACCGCTAGATACTTCGTAGTAGCTTGCAGCTTCAATGTGGTCAGGCAGCTGAGTGATTAGTGAACGACCTGAAATGCCCCCCTGAAAAGCCCCCGAGAAGCCTGAAAGGCCCTGATCGGGCCTGATCAACCTGAACAACCTGAACAACCTGTTCAACATGCGAAAGAGAGAAAAATGAAACAGAAATCAAGATCCATGGATCCCCGCGCTTCTTACCCGAGGCCTATACTGTAACATCAGTACTAAACCCCGGACGAAATTCCGCATTCACAAAGAACCTGCAAACCTCCTGTGATACATACCTTTAGTCAGACAAGTAACGTGCCTCACTGTCTCCCGGCTGCCTATCTTCTCCGATATACCAGTCTCTACGGAATTCCCTCCCCCTCTCGAGTACACAGTCTTGAGAGCAAGTTTATCACGCAAGAGTTTTTATTAAGCCTAACAGCTCTGCCAGACCTCACGCGTCACCAATTGGCCGCCACTGGGCCGCCAAAGCCAAACAATGCCTCTACCAACCGGTCCATGCATGTCCTGTGACGAAACAAGCGTCAAGCTCCGAACCAACCCTTCACGCATGCAGAAGAATGCATGGAGTGTCGCACGTCCGGCCCCAATGCAATCATAGGAATCACGGACATCAAGAGCCAATTCAAACTCAAAGAACCAGATCTCAAAAGACTGCGTCAAGTCAAAGAGCCCAAGCCTGCGTTCCTTGGAGGAAGGGATTCTCGCTGGTATCTTCGCGCTGACATTGAGAAACGCGCTGAAATTGTTGCGGCGAAGAAGGAAAAGGAAAAGAAGGATAAAGTTGAAGCGAAAAGAGTGCAAAAGGAACTCGAGAAGAAAGCGAAGGCGGCGGGAAAGGCACGGAAGTTGGGAGAGAAGAAACGGAAGCGAGATGATGATGACGACGAGGATGAAGAATTGGTTGCAGATGGAGATTTCGAGAGTCTGGAGGTGGAAGAAAACCAGTCACGCAGAAAGTCCCAGAGACGTTCAATACAGTTCATCCGAGAGCCCACTCGTCCAACTCAATTCGGGCTTTTATAATATCGCTCTTTTGTAACATCGCTCTTTGTAATATGGCTCTTTTATAGACATCCTTTATTTATACCATCAACGTCACATCATATCACCACCACGTCATTACTATGCAACGCACGCACGTGAGTCAGTCCCACTTGAAACCAAGAGTCCAAGGCCAAGATATCAGAACAAGCACATTTGCGTCTTGCTCGCTAACTGGTTGCACACTTCCTATCCAACGTTTACTGCCAGGATCAGGTAGCAATGCTCGTGGCGACCGGACCGCTTCAACAGAAAGCAGAAAGGGAAAAGTAAAGTAAGCGCATCATGAATCTACCTTGGCTTGTGTGAGACGTCGGTTCTGCAATGAATCAGTTCTCACAAATGGTGGAGAACTTGTTCTGTGTGACACGGGTGAGTCAGAGGTGCATGTCAATATACCTTGGGAGTCTATCCTGCGTCGAATCTTGAGGATATGATTTTTTGGTCGGCGACTTAGCTAGGCCTAGTCAACCTGTTGTCCAGATCATGCTATGCTATTTTGCAATTCCTTCTTATGTCGAGAATAAAAAATTGTACCAGCGAGCATTGCCAATGATAACGACGACGACGACGACGACGACGACGACGACGACGACGACGACGACGACGACGACGACGACGACGACCTCACATGATACTGCTAGATCCTCGACCGAGTCTGTGTATGACCAAAATGAAAAGAAATTGAAAAGTGAACATCATACAGAGCAATCGCATCTTCTTCATCACAAGCGGCTACCTCTCATCATGACTTTGAAGATACAAGACTCAGAAACATTGCTTCTTAACAGACGTTAGTATACAGACCAACCAATTATATCGGCAGGCAAATTTTGACCACGGTTGTGTTCTTGAGTGTGTTTGCCATTGGATGGTCCCATCATCTCTTCTTCGTCATGATCCATGAAGACAGTGTTGGCTTCATACAATTTCTGCATCCACGAGTACCGAGGTAAGAGCACAGACCAAAATGTGCACTAACGACAGAGAACAAAGACTATCAGTCTCCAAGCCACATCAAGGACAACAAAGCAAAACAGCACTCATTTGCAATAGGAAGGTGGACAAAGCTCAAATAACCTTGCTTCTCATTGTAAGTCATCGTACTACTCACCAGCTCAATCACTCAAGTGACGAAAAAACTCGCCAAACTCCCAATGGTTAACCCGGCCACCAAGCACAATCCCATAAAACTGCCCGCAGCCTCCCGTTGATCTTCACTCACAAACCTCTCGCTCGTGGCGCCCATCATGCAACAACTGCCAATATAGCCATTACTGAGTCCAAAAGGGAATTGGACGACGAAGAGGTAGAAGGCGTCGCCGTATATTGCTGTTGTCTCTGATGCTGCTGCTGTCCGGTTGATGATCGACACGATTGCATTGCCATTACCACCACGCTGAATATTGCAGAGATAGTACATCGGAATAAACACTCCTCTTGCAATACTCAGCAAAAACAGGATTTTCGGTCGCTCCGCCAAACTGAGGCGGTGGATGAGTGGGACCAATCGACCTAGTAGATCGCCAGTGTTCCAGATAAGGAAACTCAATGGGATGAAGACGGCGGGGCGGAGCAAGGGCGAGGAGTCTGGGTGTGGCGAGAGGATTTCGGCGGTGAAGACGGGGAAGAGCATTGTTATGGCGAAGGTCACGGTGATTGCTAGAGATGGGTAGAAGAGTTGCCGGAAGAGTGTCAGGAGGGGTGTTCTGGTGGTCTGAAGGGGTTGTTGTTGCGTTTCGTCGTCGTCAGTATCGTCATTGTCGTCGTTGTGCTGATTGAGATCTGAAAATGCTGGCGCTGTGCTTGACGTCCTCGTGTCTTTCATCTGATATCCTCGATGTCGGCGTGACAAGTACATGAACGCACCCAGGGCCAAAGCTTCCACAGCCGTCGCAGTCACAAAATACACCAACGCCGAATCCGACAATCCCTTTGCTTCCGACTGCGCATCCTCTGCATCACCCGTAGACAATGTAGACGCAATCTGCACCACCAGTGGTATAATGCCCGCGACACCCTGGCCTGCCATCAACGCCTGTACGTATTCCTGCCTGCCCATGCCCGCCGCAAAAGCAAAAGCGCCATTCTGCATAAAGCCAGCTGCAGAACTCGCCAGCGCCACGATGATCATCAAGAAGACGAAATACTGTCCAGCAGTTGCCACGAGAAAGGCCTTTGTGGAAATGGAGAGGAGGGTGAAGGTAGCGACGTTAAGGAGGAGAGAGAGGACGATACGGCGCGGGTAGGAAGCGCCTGTTTGGAGGTTTGTGAGAATGACGAGCGTGGCGAGGTTGACAATGCTAGAGATTGAGATCTCGGCGGGCTGGAAGGTGGAGAGGAGAGATTGGGAGGTGTGGAAGCGGCTTTGGAAGTAGGGCGCTGCTGCGAGGAACATATTCCTGGAGGATAATGGTCAGCAGGTGGTTCGTTGTAGCAAGACATGGCGCCATACCATGCCCATAGCATTGAAACTCCTAGGAGGAGAAAGATCCAGTAGTCGATGTTTGAATATGGTGTGTCTTGGCTTCTTTTACTATTCTCTCCTACAGCCACTTCTAGTGTCTCCTCATTGTCTTCGGCGATTGGCTCGTAGGTAGGCCGTCGCCCTAGAAGCTGGCGCGCAGTGTCCATTGCGTGGTGGTTGATATTGGACAATGTTGCTCACTCTTTCAGTTCCGGTCCTCAAGGTCGAGATCGGACGAAACGTACTCGCAAACACGATATGACTACCGCATCATCGCCAAGTAAGTGAGTATCTAGGTAGCCGGGAACAGAGTCCTGAGAAAGCACTACAATTTCAAAGATTGACAGCGCATCAATTCAATGTGGTTATATTCAGGAGCATGTGACTGCATCGTTTGAGTACCGAGATGGGCAAGATTTGGAATGCCTTTCTTTCTCGTCCGACAGGCTCTACAGGCCAATCGCCTTGAGAGTCGAGACACCATTCATTGCCTTCCAGTGCCACATTATTAGGTATATTAGTATAACCAGCTCAACCCAAGCACTTCTTTGTTCCCAGCACTTCTGTGATGTATTCCAAGCTTCACAACATCCTTTTCTCACTCACTGCCTCTCCTCCTTAAACTTCCTTGCCTCAACCGCACAACCCCTCGCCATCTCAAACTGCTCATCCGTCCTACAAACCAACACATTCTTCCCGATACCAACAACCCTCCCCTCGCCGTCCCCCGCACTCCCATTCTTCTCCTCATCAATCTCGAACCCCAAACACGCTACTTGCCCAATTACCATACTTCTGAACTCCGCCCCCTTCTCGCCGATGCCGCCCGCGAAGACGAGCGCGTCGACCTTCCCGCCCAGTTTGACGTAGTAGGAGCCGATGAAGCTTATGATGCGGTCGCAGAAGAGGTCAAGCGTTAGTTGTGCGGATTCGGAGGTGGAGGCGCTGGAAATGATCTTCCCGAAGTCGGATGTGCCCGCGAGGGCAGCGAAACCGGATTTTTTATTGAGGATTTCTTCGGCCTAGGGGTTGTTAGTGGTGGGAAGTGCGTAAAGGAGTAGGAGCATGGGATGTGGTTAAGGAATGGAGAAGGGGGGATGAACGCGAGACGCTGAATGAGGATGATCGAGAGAGAAGAGAACATTGTCGGACTTACGTTTGTGATGTGCAGTTCTTTTGTGCTTGATCTAGAAGGTCGTCCTGCCTCGTGGGAAAAATGGAAGATTAAACTGTTACAAGGTCAACAAAGTCAGTCATTGATGGCCCTCAGTTCAAAAGCGCGGTCTAGTCCTGTCCTACTACCACCAGACTCACCTAGGATCAACATCACCACTCCTCGTTCCACCAGGTAACCCTGACACCGGCGTCAACCCCATCGTCGTATCTAGACTCTTCCCTCCCTTAATACAACACGCACTCGCTCCACTACCCAAATGTAGCGCAATGATATTCAAGTCATCCACATCCTTCTTCAAATACTCCGCAACGGCATTCGTGATATACTTATAACTGATCCCATGGAACCCATACTTTCGCAGCTTATTCTTCTCCGCAATCTTCGGATCAATTGCATACGTGCGGATGTGTTTGGGAATGGTAGCATGAAACGCGCTATCAAAGTACGCCATATTTACACACTCGGGCAATGTTTCGTGCACCGTCTTGACTATAGCGAGACCAGTCGCATTGTGCAATGGTGCCAGGTCTGACAATTCTTCTAAAGCGTCGAAGGTGGTTTTATCGATGACGTGCACTTTTCCGAAATCACCGCCATGCACGATCCGGTGGCAGGCATATGCCACATCCTCTTTCTTCTTTATCTGGGGGAGGTTGTCGTCGTGGATGAGCTTGTCGAGGAGGTATTTAAAGGCGCCATCGGGATCTTTGATGTCTGCTGGCACTTTCTCCCCTTTGATGGGGGAACGGTCTTGGACGTGGTATTTGAGGCTGGCAGGAGGAGAGGAGAGGCCGCTTACTTCTGCGGCGCAGATTTCAGTTGGTTCGTGACCTTGGCCGGTGGATCTGTAGAGGGAGAGCTTGAGGGAGGAGGAGCCGGCGTTGATGGCAAGGATGAGGAAGGGATTGGAGTCAGACATGGTGGTAGATGGTATGTTGAAAGAGTAGAGGTGATACAACGATTGAAATTACCTTGGTTGTCTATATAGCTCTGCCTGAGGTTCGTCATATATCCAATGCTCTGCCTTGGCGGCGGAGCTATCGTCCGTCGCATTGAGATGTGCCGAATATCCATCCATCTGCCTCATATATTTTGCATTTTAGCTGGCCAGTATTTGCTGTCTCTGTTCCGCCGTAATCAGAGACTCATCTGCCATATCCTTGACCACATCCAGCACTGTCTGTTTTCCTATGCCTTGCTTTATAAGTAGTCCTAACGACTCGGCACCTTTTCCTGCCAGTCCTTCTACAACAGCCCGCTTTATCTTCGCCTGTGCTACCACTGGGGATTGACTCCATGATATGGAACCTTGTGCAACTGCAATAGCGCCTCGGTAATAGGTTTCTGCATTCTTGAGTAATGTCGCCTTCACTTTGTCGTTGCTCAATGAGTCAGCAAGACCAGGTGTTGCTATGACCATCAAACGTAGAAGCTCAACATCACCACGGAAAGCATGGATGCTTGGTAGCATCTCTGCGTCTGGTGCTTTGGTGGCTGCAAGGAGCATGTCAAGTGCCTTGACGAGACATCGCCATCTTATATTCGGTTCAGCACTGGTCTCTGCAAAAGCACCATTAAGAGCGACGAGGGCATCAGCATATGACAGAAGATAGCCGGCGCTTTGTCGTAGGTCGTCAGGGCCATTGGTCAAGAGCTCGAATGTGTTTATAAGACTCTGCTCGTAGTGTGGCGCAACGATAATTCCTGCTCGAAACGATGCTTCCAGGTGTGTTGCAGCATAGTGTGCAGTCACCAACCATGCGTCTCGCTGTGCCGGAGCATCTACGTTCTTCATGTAACTTGAAATCTTGTCATTGATCAACGACTGTGCAATGCCATCTAGTGTATCCAGTGACGTTGGGCTGGAAGGTGCAAGTAGCGTGCAAGCTTGTGCCAAAGTGTCAAGGAGAGCACAGGCAGTATCTAGCAAGCTCTGCATAGTCACTGGCTCAACAATAGCAGCCCATTGCTCGTCCTCTGTCGTTTGTGTAGTGGTGTTGGCTTCGCTTGAACCCATTGAAAGTGATACTCCACCTTGATCTTCGGCCGAGTAACTGGCCGCTTGCGCAAGCCCTTGCTTATAATCGAGCTCTTGTTGAGCCAGGCACTTCTGGAACAGGGTGATAGCCTCCTCAAGTAGAGCTGATGGATCGAGTCCTGTATTGTTCACGCCTGCATCATCTATTGCTGCTACCAGACTTGATAGTACCTGTGCGGTGTTGAACAATGCATCATTGTTCGAAGGCTCGAGAACAGAGGCACGTCGATGCGAGGCAAGAGCTTCTTGCAGGAGAGCTATTGGTTGACCTGGGAACTGTGCTTGTATAGCGGGATACTGGGTGATCGAGTATTGGACGCGTGCTCTAGTCTTTGTTAGAACATCGTCAATGTTGATGGTAATGCACTAAAGTCGCACCAGGCACTATTTCTTACAATGGAACAACATCGACCTAGAGACACCGGGTAGAGGCCGTCGAAGTGTCAAGCGTATTGAGCCGGAGAACAATGGAAACAGTCAGACGTACTTATTATAGGCAAGGTCAAAGGAAGTGGGAAACTTTGCTAGACCGTCATCATAGTTCTGAACCGATTTGACGAAGAACCTCGCGCTCTTCGCAGCATCACCAGCCCTCCATTTCTCTCCGTCTCCTTCCAGCTCAACACCGAGTTCAAGGTAGTCCTCAGGGGTCACAGGAGTAGTGGGAGTCTTGGAAGACTTCTTCTTCTTCGGCGGCAATGTGAAGCGAGGCATGCTGTGAGAATATTGTGATTCGTGTACACGTAATTGCGACGACTCTATATGTCTACAACCATCATCACCATCGTCCCCGTTGATATTTGATTTTGACGTGCAGCGGATTTTAGTTTTGGACTTCTCAACGGGAATCCAGATGAGCCAAGGCGTAAGAGTGGATCGGGTCATCCGATGTTAGCGAGGGCGAGGGCGAGCCGTCGTACACTTACTTACACGCCCATCTTCATCTTTCACCACAAAGTCTGTCCTCTCCTCACACAACCTTCTGCCCCTTCTGCCCCTTCTGCCATCGCTACTCCAAACTCTTGCTGGTCGTCGACGCGCTGGGTATACACGTCTTATACGGCCTCGACATGGAAACCTTGTGCTAGCCAGCCACCGAATTACATCCTCCTCCATCCTTTTGACTCCTCACCACAATGCCGTTCGGCGACCTCCTCCGCTCATCGCAGCGACGAAACAGTAGTCGCAATACTTTGCCGCCTCAGATCAACACACAGCAGGTTCAGCCGCCGAAAGAGGTCAGGCGAGTTATTGGCTACCACAATGTCATACACCTCGACCCTGAGAACGACTTTGACTTGCCTGAAGACCCGCCAGGCTACGATGCTACTGTATTCTCGCGCCGGAAAACTCGGTCTGCTCCGGATGAGGGCACTAATCGCGATGAGGCTATACCAGGCTACTCCTGCTCAGTGTCAATGGAAACCTCGGCCGAAGTACACTATGAGCAACTCAACCCATTCGAGCCTTTGAAAAAGCAGCAATGGTCGCAGGTATACGTCGTCCTATCTGGTACTCTTCTACGATTACATGCGCTCAAGAAACCTTCTGCCAATCTCCTAACAATGTCAAACGACCGTAGCCAAGCTGGACGATTGCTCAAAGCCTACTCCATGCAACATGCTGAGGTCGGTATTGCTGCAGATGAGCCAAAGCAGCAATTAGTGGCCAAATCACCATACATTGCAATGCTTCCCGAAGCAAAGATTGAAAGACTCAAGATTGCAGAACCACATTTGTTTGATGTGGTAAAAAGATACTTTGTAAGAATAAGGGTTGAAGGAGAGCAACTGCTCTTCAGGCTAGGATCGTCGGAAGACCGAAGTAGATGGATCGATAAGCTATGTGCGGCTGTCGATATTGCACCACCAATCGAAGATAGAACGGAGCCAAAATATCACACATTGCCACGACGAAGGAGAAGAAGACCGCCACCAGAAGGCACGAATGAAAACACGGCGACTGCTGGACCCTCCACTGTGCCAGGAACAAATGGACTTGGAATGGATTTGCAGACAGGGTTCCCTATTCTTGCGCCTGTTGGTGAAGGTGAAGCACTCCAAAGAGTCACAACAGCTGCAGATCCAGATTCCACTGGCGACATCGACGAGAGCTTAGCATTTGCAGGCGCTGAACTCTCCGAGCCTGCTCCTGCCCCAGAACGACCGAGTCGCCCAAGTCTTGACATTCGACGTATTTTCAGTCGACGCACTGCCACTAACACCAGTAATGCTGATGAACTTGCATCTCCAGCATCTCCAACCCGCACAAGTACCCAAGTAGAATCCCCCGTGCAAGCGGCGCCTCCAGTAGCAAAGATCAACACAAAGGTACCTGCTCGTATATATCCCGACGGCTTTATCAAATGGCAACCTCAGTTTTTTATTGACAGTGCACAACAAATACGATATCGACGACACTGTATGCCGAGCTTGCTTTACAACTCGAAGCGCGCAAATGATATCGTAGTACACCAGGGCACAAGGTGGAAGATTGATTGGGACAACTCAAGGCTCGTCCCTTGGCCAGAAGCACCGCCTACCTATCAGCCACCTAAAGTCAGCGCGCCACAGGTGCCAAAGAACGTGGTGCAAGAAGTCGATGTACCAAGTGCGCACGTTCCCGTTAATGGTACTGCAACGACTTCTTTGTCAGATGCTGGTGCAAGTACTGCAGAAACGGCAGCGACATCAGTTACGACTGCATCGCAGGTGGCGGACAGTGCTACAGCAAGTATTCACGCCGGAGATGGCAATATCGAAGGTTGGAACTGGAGCAGTAGTCGAGGGAAACTGACTGCACCTCCAAGCGAGCATCCAGCCTTGGTCGAAACTACGGAGCAAGAAGAAGTCCAGGAGAATCAGGAACTGCCAAATACGCCCAGAACAGCCGATGTCTCCAACACTCCTCAAAGTACGCCACATACACTGCGAAGAACTGGTCATCTGAACCTGCGAACTCTACAAACCGAGTCCGCGCCACATACTCCAGGTAATAATGTTTCGGGTACAGCTCCAGGCGCAACTTCGTCGAGTCCAAAACTTGCCCGACGGTCAGACAGGCGATCATTCCAGTTCTTCTCCAAATCAACACGTTCCGATCTGGCTCCGCAAGATGGTTCTGCAAACAGTGATAGGCATCAAACTCCTTCTGCACAAAAACCTCGTTCGTCGTTTAACATGGTTCGTCCATTCTCTGGCCGAAACTCGGTCGACATCAACAGAGCGGAGGCAGAATCAATGTTGAATGGTACAGCCTCGCCATCTGACGCTCAGTCGCCCACACAAAGTCGATCGAAGCGCTTTTCGTTGACAATGAAGAGCACCTTCTCTGGACGTACATCCATGGACAATAACAGACCAGAATTGCCATCTTCTCAAGCCACCAATACCACGCATTCCTTACATGAACCAAGAACACCACCGTCATCTTACAGACGCCGCCTCTCAACAACATTGCTTCAGCCATTCTCAGGTCGTACTTCGTTAGACACTTCCCGTGCAGAAGTTGTAACGGGTGAGAATCAGTCGGGCGAGGACACTGTTACGTCGACAGCAACACAATCACCCACATTATCTCGAGGTCACCCTCCATCAACGACATTGCGACGACCATTCTCTAGTCGTCCATCTATGGAGACACCGCGGTCAGTGATACCAACAGAACATCTCGATGCAGCATCCCCACCGTCAAGTCGTCGCTCAGAACGCAGCGCACACCGACTATCCTTCGACTTCTGGCGTGGCAAAGACGCTGTGATGTCTTCTGACAATCCAGCAATGATCACATCATCTCCTGCTCGACGACCTGAACGCATGTCTCTGCAAGTAACGAGGCCGCAAATGTCGGACATAGTCCCTCAGAACGTACCCATGGCTCCAGCATCAACGAGTAGAATGTCCAGCTGGAAGCAGCGATTCAGGAAGTTGAGCAATAAGCCACCACCACCGCCTGTGGTGCAGATTCTGCCGGAAAAGAATGTTGATGTGTTTGCGCCGCATAGTTCGTATGGATCGGCGTGGCAGAGTGGGAGGGTTTCGGTTGTTGTTGAGTGATGTATTTGGCATATATTGCATAGGACTGTATTTTAAGGAACTGGACATAAGGTGGTGTTTTATACGTGAAATGGGAATGTAGTATAGTTTGTTATGATAGTGTATGTGAATGTGAATATGGATATGTTCTACTGTTGATAGTTGACAATGATATCAACAGCTTCTTCTCTTCTCGCAGCTGTCAGTCCTTTGCCTGGGTAGTCGACGGATCTGTCAATTTGACATAGGTGATGGTTACAATGTTTGTGAATATGCCTCAACGAAGGTAATATTTGAAAGTGAATGTACGCGAATGTGTTGGCTTCACCACAAAGGTGTCCTGCTTGATTGCTATGTATGCTTATAGTTGCACTCATGCATGCCTGGATCACCTTAATATTTATTTCCTCAGTAGCTCTTGAGTGAGCTTGTCAAGACTGCAGCAAACGCGATTCCCACTCTCAGACACTCGAGATCTTGCCACGATATCTCTGCGGGTCGTTTGGCCATCACCCACATCCTCGCAGCATCCACCTCAGCTCAGCGAGCACTTGGCTCGGAGCCTCACAAAAGCACAATCAACCACCAACAAAATCAGCACACCACACCTACTTCGCTGTCTTCGCCTTCTTCTTCGGCGGCGGCTTAGCAACCTCACTAACCTCCTCATCCCCGTCATCATCATCGCCCCCATCATCGCCGCCCGCATCCGCCATCTCCGCATCGCTTCCTCCAGCATCACTATCTCCTTGCACATCCGAGTTGTACTCCTCTTCGGGATCAGATTCGCTTCCTTCTTGGAAGTCCTCGTCTGCTTCTTCGGAGTCTTCGTCTGCGGAGCCGCGTGGTGCGCCACCGGGGACGACTTCGTCGTCGCTGTCTGAGAGAGCTTGGTCTTTGAGTGCTGCTTCGAGAAGTTTGGACTAGAGTGTTGTCAGTGTTAGCATGGCTGGAACATGGCGGGATTGTTGTTACCTCTTCGGCCATTTCGTTGCGGACTTTGATGCTCTTTGCTTTCAGGAAATCGTATAGTGGTTGTTGTTCCTCGCTATAATGGTGGTTAGTTTGTGCTTTTGTTACAGGGCAGAAGTGGTTTAGTACCGATTAATGTTGCTGAATTGATGCTCGCCACCCTGCTTCAGAGCGACTGTAATGTCAAATGTCCTGCTTGCGCTGACCGCACCGCCGACTCTCGACATAGTCACCAATGACACATTGTCGAACGCCACGTAAGTCGCTGGCTTAGGTACGAACATGAAACTCTTGTCCATGCAGTACAGATGACCTTCATTTGCCTTGATTGAACACTTGATACCAGATTGTCCATGTCTGCTAACAAAGTCCTTTGAGGGTGAGATGACCTTCTTACCTGCCAGACCACGGAAGAGATGTGTGAGGACAATATACATTGGGCCGGTGTAGTGTTCTTGTAGCTTGTCTTGGTACTTTTCCTGCAATTCCTCTGCTGACATGTTCAAGTCAAGCTCAATATCATCTTCGCGTTTGAACTGCATAACCACGAAAGGATATCTAGTCTGTCCTTGACGTAGTGGCGGATCGAGACCGATTGTGATGAGTGTATGCACGTCGTCAGGTTTGGGTAAGAGGAAGAACTTCTTGATGGCGTCGTATTGGATCTTGTAATCGTATGTTTTACCACGCAATCGAAAAGACTTTTCGTACATGTCCAAATCGAATCGTCCGCGTGGTGTGAGATGTAGAATGTCGAGGAAGGATGCAAAAGTGTCTCCAGCAACGTCGCCGATCTCAGCTTTGTCGATGAGCATTTCATACCACGTGTTGGCTGCGTTTGCCTCTTCTCCATCAGCTTCGTCTTCCTCTTCCTCGGCGTCGGCCTCTTCACCGTCCTCCTTTTTGACATCATCTTCCTCCTTCTTCTCCTTCTTCGCGACTGTGCCAGGGATGTAAAAACGAGCTTCCACCAGCTGGTCTTTACCACCTCCTAATCGTCTCTTTGTTTTCTTGCCCTTCTTGCCAGTGGTCGTACCGTTCTCCTCATTTGTGTCATCAATCTCCGCGGACGGCAGGAAATCCACAGCAACCTCATTCCTTCCTGCCAAGTTCGTGTTTGCAATCTCAGTGTATGGTATCTCGAAAGCTGGTCGATTCTGTACATTGAATGACAGCTCTGATCTTCCAAATTCCGCCTTTCCCCAGTTCCATCCTCGTAGTGCGTGCTCCTTCTGATCCAAATTCACCCCGTACCACACCTTCATTGCTTTTGAAACTCGATCGTAGTCATCTTGTTGGAAGCCGTCGAATTGACTGACACCGGAAGATCTAGAGAATATCTTCAGCTCGTATCCCTTTGCGGCTCTGCTCCATTGTGCTTGTGCGATCTGCTCGCGATCGAGAGTGAATGTGTCGCCGCCACCAGAAGGTTTCCAACCAAGACCTGATTCTGCAAGACGTGCTTTGCCGGAGAGTTTGGATAGGTCGAAGTAAATGCCTTCGAAGCTTTCCCTGGTAAGTTGTTAGACTATAGGACAGCGGATCTAAACGAAGTGGCGACCTACATTGTGTATTTGTAAAGTGCTGAGTTAAGAGACGAAAGGATGAGCTTCTGGGGAAGGAGGAATAAGGGCAAGCTCTTGCTCTTTTTGGATGTGTTACTATACAAGACCTGTAGGCAACGCCGATGATGGGTTTGAGGTTGGGGTTCAGCAGTCGACACAGGGATGCAGAAAGAAGGTGGCTGCCGATAACTACTTTTCTTTTCTCAGGTCGATGCTACGCGCTCTCAAACACGCGCTGGAGTCGATCAATTTACGACAAGATCATCACCTTCCATAAAAAAGTATGTGCAGAAATGTGGAGAAAGGGGTTACAGTACTTGAAACAACGACAATTCAAACACGAAACAATCAGGGCATAATGTCAAGCAGAAAGAGTCTCAAAAGTCAATATCATCCACATAACAGCTTCATATGCATGTCTCTGACACTATGTTAGATGCGATGTGTCATACAATGGATGTTTAGAGGTCAAAGTCTAAGACCTTGCAGCATAAGCAATTTTCCCTGGGACTGAGGATGGAGTATAGATATACCGCAACTTCGGTTTGAAGAGCCTCTGGAATCACAATTGCCGCGCAGTGCTCTAACGTCTTTATATGGACAGCAGTGGGACTGTTTGAAGAGCGATTTTTGTTATGGACAATCTCGAAACATCAGAACATCATGACCAAGCACGAAGTTTGGTAAGCTTTCCTTCTCACGGGAATTGGTAGCAAACTTGGCTTGATAAGTTGCTAGCCTTCTCATAAGGTCGTTATACAAGAGCGAACGCCGTTTCTTGACTTGAGAGGACCGCGAGGTCAATTTGATCAGGTTTGAGGGAGCAGCAGCCTTGAGCATGAAGCAAGCAGAACAAATTATTGGTACGAACTTGATGCTGCCAATTAATAAAGGAAGCTTGTTGTTTGTCGAAGTCGGTCGTGCTGCTCTTAATGTGGTAGATTGCGAGGCTGTTGACCATTGTTGCCAAGACAATCTGTGTTTCAAGATGAGCCAACAAGCCCAAACACCACGCAATCCAGATTGTTATGTGCTTGCTGATCAATAATAAGACGTTCGCTTTGAATATATTAACCAACATATCTTGAGCGCAAGACCGAAAGTAAAGAAGACCTTGCAGGATCCAAACATCTTGCAAATTTACAAATTGAAATTACCTGCTCACTCGACTCCCCAGCTTGTCCACGCTCCCCGTACCCCAAGCATCACCTTGCCGTCATAGTCAGCTGTTGTCGACCCCACTTTTGTTGCTGCATCAGCATCACCCCGCTCTCACTTTCACTTTCAAGTTCACCCTCTTCTCTTCTTTTCATCATCCTCATCCCTCTCTCATCTCTTCTCTCCAACATCACCACCTCCTGTCTGTTAACGACACTCTCAACACTGCTATCGTGCTCAGACACGCTTCTTCAGCTTTGATTGATCTCAATCCTCAAGGTCAGCCAACGCACGCTCAAATTTTCAGCTTGTATTTCAGCTAACAATCATCTATTCAGTCATTTCATCACCTTGTCTTCTACGACTACCATCTTACGAAGCCAGTAGTCATGGATAGTCACTGGCACAATCTCAAGCTGGCTGACACCAGAAGCTTCCTTCAAAGGTGAGACTTTTTATGTTTGCAAACTTTCATCTATCATCAATCTAACACACCATTCAGGATCTCAGGACAGCAAGTCGATCGTACAGCTCGCCGTGCTGCTTCAAACTCTGCTACGCCAGCTTCAGCTTCTGAAGCTTCTCAACCCCATGTGTCTCAACCTGGATCGACCTTGAGCGATTTCACCAAAGCGCAGAACGCGACCGGGCGTGAGCTTCTTTCACGTCTCAACGACAACGAGCTCAATCCTGATGATGACCTCACCACTGTCACTCATCATGAGGTCTCATGTAGCGTGTCAATCTCAAGCACCGTGTCAACCTCAGGCACCATCCTGCCGTCCTATCAGATCAGTGACCTGCCCTCCTACAAGTCCAAGACCAACTTCGGCATGCACAACAGTACTGCATCTCTCTCAGGAGAGGGTACTACACCAGCTTACAAGATCAACACCAACTTTGGCATGCACGACAGCGCTGCATCTCTCTCAGGAGATGGTAGCACACTTGCCTACAACACCAACCGCTACTTTGGTATGCACGACAGTGCTGCATCTCTCTCAGGAGACGGCACTACACCTGCTACTGCTGGCCCTAACACCAGCAAGGGAAAAGGAAAGCAGCAGGCATCGACCGTCAATGCTGTCCACCGTTCACCCCCTATCGATGTCATTGATCCTACCCGCCCACGTCTTTCGAGCAAGACACTACCTCCTCCTCTCGATCCTCTTGCTGCACCTCCTCGCACGATCGAGGACTTTGCAAAAACATCACGCTCCGGTGAGGAGGCTGCCTACAAACTCGACCAAGCCAAAGGTTTCAACGAGTGGAGACCACTTAACTCAGGCATCGATGCAGGCCGCGATCTCTTGTCAACCTCATATCCCCACAAGCATTTTGGAGAGTACCTCAGGCATTTACGCACTCCGACTCCGATCACAGAGGCATTCGCTTCCGCTATGCCAAGTGCTTTCGGTGGCCTTGAGAGCAGCAGATATGCTACAAGCACACAGTCTTCAACTCGCCACAGCAGTGTCAGCAGTGGGACGTTCTTCGAGATGGATATGAGCCGGCCAAACTCTGTGAAGCCTTCATTTCGTGAACCCCTCTCACAGAAGGTTCCCTACTATGTCAGACGTGCGAGGGCTGAGCACAAGGCAGCCGGTATTGATCGTCAGATCCTCCAGAACAAGTTGAGAGAGAACATTCCCAAGGAGATGCCACTCTTCCCCTTCAGTCGCACTCCGTCTCCACTACCTACGCCTCCGGCAGACTCGCGACGAGGATCTCCACGCCCAATGTCGCCTCCTTCACCCAAGCACCAAGATGCCAGCTCATCCACCATCATATTCGCACCCCAGCCTGTCAGTCCTGCTGTCAACCGCAAGTCGTTTATTACAGAAGGTCTTGAGCAGGCCAAGAATGAGCAGAACGAGTTGAACGATGTCTTCGCCATCTTGCCGATTTCCGCCATGAGCCAAGTTGTAAGTGCTCATCCTTCTACTTTTAGCGTTCCTTCTGCTTTGAGTGCACCTCCTGCTGCAAACATCAATCCTGCTGTTAGCATTCCTGTTGGCACCGCTGCAATTGGTGAAGGAAGAGGTGGCGTAAGACGCAAGAAGAAGACTATGACCGTCAAGATGGCAGACGATACTGCCGTCGTCGCTCCATCTGTCGTTGTGCACCCTGCTCCTGCTATGTCGCCATTGGTGGAAGGTGTTAGAGCTCTCCGTATTAGTGCTAACATTAGTTAGGATGGGAGATTCAACAAGGGATCGGACAAGTCATGACGGGGTGTCGGTATACCTCACACGAGGTTAAAGATGGTTTTTCCTGTTTAATAATGCCGTTTCTCATTGAGAGACGTTTTGAGATGTTTCAAATGTTTTCACAGCCTACATGGCTTAATACTTGGCTGTTAGTAGTACCACTAGCATAAATGAATGATAAACTATACCCAAATTTACCTTC
>Ga0160428_1000566_pt1 | contig 39028 bp, 45 predicted proteins | sample SolpanmetagenomM_FD_108198 | JGI IMG/M metagenome (GOLD analysis project Ga0160428, IMG submission 108198) | Solar panel surface microbial communities from Lawrence Berkeley National Laboratory, California, USA - M | ecosystem: Engineered > Built environment > Solar panel > Unclassified ... | reverse complement strand
TCCTGAGCGACTGCATACCAGGGGTAGCTTGTGCGGGCTCGTTCTTTGCAGTCTCGACCTTCAAGCCTGGCTTAGGCTTGGCCTCAGCAGGCTTGACAGCGTCATCAGTAGAAGGCTCTTCCTCGATTGTAGGGTGGGCATTTGCTGCATCAGCACCAGGACCGATCTCGGGCTTCTTGAGCGAGTTGAACAGAGCTTCTCTCTCTGCCTTAGCCTCAGCAGACTCTGTAGTCTGGCCGTCCTTAGCAGCCCTTTCCTTTTCGCGCTTCTCTTCAAGTGCCTCGGCCTCACGTTCTTGACGTTTGAGCTCCTCATCGGCACCAGCCTTTTCACGGGCTTCACGTTCAGCCTTCTCTTTGGCCTTCTTTTCGTTGTAAGCCTGCTGGCGCTCTTCTTCTTCCTTTTCTTGGGCCTCCATCTCAGCAATCATGCGCTCCATCTCTTCGTCTTCCTCGCGCTTCTTCTTGTCGGCCTCTGATTCACCACTGGACTCAGCCGTAGAGGTAGCAGCTTCGGCCTCAGCAGATTTCTCTGCTTCAGCTTTCTCAGCATCCTTCTTGTCGGCAATCTCCTTGTCAGCTGCTTGCTTATCAGCTGCTTCTTTCTCAGCAGTAGCCTTGTCGGAGGCTTCCTTTTCGGCGGCTGCCTTGTCGGCACTAGCCTTGTCGGACGCTTCCTTCTCGGCGGCTTCCTTGTCAGCAGCTTCTTTGTCGGACGCTTCCTTCTGAGCGGCAGCCTTATCAGCAGCCTCTTTCTCAGCAGCGGCCTTTTGCTTAGCTGCCTCTTCATCCTTGGCAGTCTTAGCTTCAGCGGCAGCCTTAGATTCAGCCTCGTCCTTTTCTTTTGCAGCCTTAGCGTCAGCATCAGCCTTATCCTTGGTGGCGGCAGCATCGTTGTCAGCCTGGATCTTCACATCATCCGCCTTCTTCTCACTCGCCAAGTCCTTTGTGACCTGAGCGAGGAAGGTAGCTCTGATTTCTTCAGCTGTTTTGGCAGGCTTAGCGTCAGTAGCAGCAACACTAGGAGTACGAGTCTTTTCAGGAACTGGTGTAGGTGCCGAAATGGGCGCAGGCGATGGTGAAGCTACAGGAGCAGCTGGAACTGGCGTCTTCTTTGCAGGAGTGAAGTCAAGAACTTCACCGTCAGGTCTCTTGAAGGTGATAGCCTTACTCTTCTTTTCTGGGATGATAAAACTTGAGCTAGCTGGCTTGGGAGTCTGAGGAGCGGGGGTTTGACTGGGCTGTTGAGCAGCTGGGGACGGTTGAGGAACGGGTGCAGCGCTGGCAGGTCGCTGATCGGGGTTTTGAGATGGAGAACGTGACATCTGACCGGGCTGTTGCTTGTACTGGCCAGGTGAGTAGGCTGGTGCGCCAGGTGTGAATCGCGGACTCTGAGGAGGACCTTGTTGGAGATATTGAGGGTGCATAGGATAAGCGTTCTGGTAGTAGCCATAGTTAGGGTCGAATTGCGGGTGCATGCCACCGAATTGGCCATTGTGGGACTGCATTTGTTGTTGGAACCCGGCATACGATGGCTGCAGATAAGGCATTCCTTGATTCATCTGCATGTTGGGCATATGAGGAGAACCGTGAGGACCAGGAGTACGGTGCTGCATGTGAGGAGAATTCGGGTTCATAGGCTGGCCCTGGTATTGATGCGACATACCGCCACGACCTTGGCCATTCATGGGTCTAAAACTGCCTTGACCAGGTGTAAACTGTTGTTGCTGAGCGTAATTCTGGTTGAAGTTGTTTGGTCCTCGACCTCCTCTTCCGCCTTGTGGCATATTGTTATAGTTTCCTCCTCTTGGCTGTCCATATGGCATCGTAGGAGTGCTCGCATCAGCGTGCGAAGCTGAAGAAGATTGACGGTTAAGCGCTGGAGGACCGGAGACACCATTTGTCATCTACAAACATTATTAGCAAGCTACAATATAGCTTAGCACAACTAAGCTTACCTCTCCACCTGGGCCACCCATGCTACCAAACAACACCGGTCCATTTCCGTGAGATGACTGATATCCAGTAGGAGGACGTCCGCCACTCTCGGCAGGTTGTGGTATGGGAGAAGGCGAAGCTGCTGGGCTCAATACTCTGGGGTTCTGAGAAGGAGTCGATAAGTTGCCGGTCTGGTTCTGGAAAGGGACGCTGTTTTGGAGAGAAGGAGAAGCTGATGCGTTGATCGAGCCGAAACTGATGTTAGGCCTGGTCGCAGAGCTTGGGCCATTCGGAAGATGTCCTGAAGCGCCTGCTGCACTGATTGTGACTGAAGGTCTTGACTTGTGGTCGCCGTGAGGCATGTTGCCATTCACTATCGTAGGAGTCGCCATGTTGGAAGCTCGTTGGTTCACTGATGCATTATGCGCCGAAGAGACGATGTGCGGTCCGGATGCGTTGCTTGCTGAAGTCGAGGCGTACTTCGAAGCAGCAAGAGTCGAGTCGGCAGCGGAAGGCGCAGTAGATTGCGGACCAGCGCTATGTGTGGCGGACGAGATGTTTGAAGTGGCAGGAGCAGCAGTTGTCATTAAGTTGAAGGAGTGGAGATTTCTTATGTGGGTACTTTTTTGTGATTTCTTGAACGATGAAGCTGAATATACAGAAGATTACTGTTCTACTCGAGCGGATTCCGAGTCGAGCTAACGATCAGAAGGTGTGCAAGGTCGACAGCGAATCTTGCGCTTTATCGACGAAGGACAGGAGGGAGAGATCGCGTCTGAGCGCAAAGGGAGGCGTGTGACCTTGTTGAAAGAGACAGGTCTGACCTCGAGAGGGGTTTTTGGGGTTGGAAATCGGAGTACTGCTCTACTGTGTAGATACAGATACTCTATGGAATGGGAAGACTGTACTGGATACGTCCTCCTAAATGTAAAATGGGATGGAGTTGGTAGACCAAAAATGTGAAGAGAGAGCACCGTCTAACGCCCGAGTAGTGCGAGCTAGTTACTTGATTAGGGTAATGTCAAGCCACCGTCATACCAAGGTTCAAACGCATGACCACCAGCTGCAGCCGTGCGGCCTTTTCTTATCACTGTACAACCAAATCTCTCAAGCGCAGTCATTCTGCTAGTTCGGATATGATGATGATGATGATGATATTGGTTCTCGCACGGCGGACACTCGGCACTAGCCGCCGAGTCCTAGGTACCTGCCGAAGGGTATAGGTGCTCTGTCAGATATGACTCCTCGACCCGTATGACAGTCCAACTTCAAGACAACAAGTTGTGCGACGTAAGCTATTGTAGCTCACATACTTCAAGAAGATACATTTTAGGCCTACATGAAGACAAATTACCAAAACACTAAGTAATACTCCCATAATTTTTGCCCTCGTCAATTACTCAACCCATAAACCAACCCAACATTCGCATTCTTCACGCTGAATACACCTACATTCGTCTGCTGACTCGGATATCCCACACAATACCATATCTGCGCCACATTGTCAAAATGAACGTCGAGACTTCCATACAATGGGTCGGTGCCGCTGTTGCTACCGTAGCCAGTCGCAGCCGCAGTGCTGCAGTTGGTCAGGACACCACAAGTATCGGCCGTGGCAGGCAGTGACTGTATGTAGATCGGCCCTCCAGATCCGTTCTCGGGAATGTTGCCTGTCGTGCCTGTCGTGGGGTCCTCTGTAACGCCAGTGCCACTGAAGTAAACGTTGTAGTTGAAGGAGTCACCCGCGCTGTCAATTGAGACACTGAACTGTGTGGTAGCGCAAGCTGTTGGAGTGATGAGTGGTGCGGTTGAGCAGCCAGTCACAGTAGATACAGTGCGTGCGTCGGCAAGCGTTGTGGTGGTGGTAGTGGTGGTGGTAGTACTAACGCAAATCACGTTAATGAGGCATTACTTGTGGCCGGCATAAAAATGAATATATCAAGCAGGCAGGACTTACGAGGTAGTGGGCTTCTGTGCTATCGACTGACCATAACTAACATCCGGCAGAGCATAGCCTGAATGTAAAGTCTTTGCAATGGTCGAGGTTGCAGGACCTTTGTAGGTGCTGCCAGATGCGACAGTCGAGGTGATTCGAATGAGCTGGACTGGAGAAGCAGAGGCGACGTCTCGCTCGTTGGGCGAGCTGATAGTGCTTGTAGAGAAGGTAGAGCTTGCAGTGCTAGAACTTGTGGTACTGCTCGTAGTTGCACCAATAGAACTGCTCTTAGTCGCACTGACAGAACTGCCTGACTTGCTAGACTTAGTCGTCTTGCAGCTAACGTACTTCGTGCTCTTCGCTCCAGTATACGTGGCTGGTGCCGAAGCAGCTTCAGTCACATCCTGTGTGATTGTGACAATGGAAGTGTAGAGGACAGGCCTTGACTTGGGACTGAAGAAACCAAACAGCATGGAGGCTGGACCGTCACTGCTGGTCACCACATATGAAGAGTAGTAATTGCCAGCATCGTCTGTACAAGCTGGTTGGGTGAAATAAGAGACGTGTTGAAGTGTCATCGTGCCAGCCATAATGGATGAGACTGGCATAGGACATTCCAGAGGGAGGACTTCGTATTGTGGACCTAGAATCTCGCCTCTATAGGAACATGTCACCGTCGCGCTTCCTGTGGCGACTGGGAATGTGGCAATTGGGGTAGGGGTTGCCGAAGCTGACGTGTCAGCTCAAAGGAAGTCACTTGTTGCACGATACTGACTCACATGAGGTGAGGGTCAGCGTTCCAGGAATTCCAAATAGCCATGTGTTGGTTGGGTTGTATGCGTAATAGACAGAGGGTGCAGGAGCCGAGTTGCCGGGTCCTGTACCCTGAATATCATAGCGATTCGAGGAGAAGGACGCAGCCTGACCCATGATGATAGAGAAAACGAAACGAATTGGCTTGAAGAAGTGTTTAGAGAGGCAATGGTAACAACGACGGAACAAGAGGCGATGAACTGCTTTCAAGGCAAGAACGAGGAGACACGTAAAGGTGGGCAAGAGAGTAGCTTTTAAAGACATACATGTCTCACAGTCACAACGCAAGGTCAAGCTACAATAGAGGAGCTAGATCGCAGTCGAGTCACATCCTCAGCTGCCAAGCTGGAGCTGAACATAGCACCACGGATATCAGCATATACTACAAGTCGTGAGCATAACCAAGAGATCTCAGCACATACTACGAGCCGCGAGCATAAGTAAGTGCCTTCTTGATTTTCACACATGGAGGTTGTCGTTGGATCTCAGCTCACCCGTTGGAGTTGCAGTATTCGAGAACGCGACTAGTTCTAGTGCGATGCCTCTAAACACGAAAGGGGATGTGTTGTGAATGTAATTTATGTGCTGTACTTCGTATGTACTACTGAATACATTCAGCTCAAAGCCAAATGCCGCTTCCAAGTCACGTCGGACTAGGTGAAGTTGGTCTTGGTAAGGTTAAGTCAGCTTTTCGAAGAGCTAGACTTCTCCGTCACAATCCAATCACATCCCAAGACGACACCACCACAGACAGGTACACGTGGACAAGCTGTCCATGCTTTTGAACTTGCGCAGCAAAAATAGATATTTTCATACCAACTCACACAGCTGCGAATAGCTCCTCAAACCTCTCCTCCGCAATAGCCATACAATCATGTCCAAAAATCATCCTCTGCACATCTGAATCCGCCCACTTATCTGGCACCTTTCCACCTCCCTTGCCCTCCTTCAACCTCGCGAATACCTTATCCCTCTCCTCTTTCGCTGCGCCTTCACCCAATTGCAGCGTCTTCCCCGACTGTGCCGCCATCATTACAAGTGTGTCGGCTCGTTCTTTGCGGACTTCTTGGTAGACTTTGAGTGCTTTGTTGATGTCCGACGCCGAAGATGAAGGTAAGTGGGACAGGACAACGGAGAGCACCGCAGCGTCTTCGATGGCTTGAGCGGCGCCTTGATTGAGATGAGGCAAGGTGGGATGACATGCATCACCTACAAGAGCAGTGGTGTGATGGACCCATGTGCTGCGTGCCAGTTAGCATCATATCAGTGTTCGACATACAATGAACTTACGGCAAAGGCTCATGCACCCTCAGCTTCCACTCACACACCTCACCTTCGGGCACCAAAGCAAACAGCTTATGCACTAACTCGCCAAAGTCCTTGTATACCTCAAAAACAGCAGCCTTCTCCCCTCTCGTCGTATACGTAGCTGATGGTGCAGCAGCAAAATGTGTATCTGGATGCGCCGTTGAGATGTTGTAGACTTGGTTTGCAGATACCGGATAAGCTATGACATGTCTTCGCTCTCCAATCCATCTTGTGACGCGGCTACTGTCAATGAGTTCAAGTAGTTCAGGGTCGTGCTTCATCTGATCACGTTTTAACATGATGCGGTATGCGGCTTGTTCTGTGTCGACGATCTTGGCATCTATGTTCAGAGCCTGGAGCATGCCAGTTCGAACCCTGCTCTTGATGCCATCTGCACCGAGAAGGATGTCCACCTCAACAGTGGCTGTCGAATTATCTGTCCTCGAAAGCGTGGTGAAAGTAGGATGAGGACCAAATGATATGATCTCCTCCACGGAGGTAGAGAAGTGGAAAGTGATGGCCGTATGCTTCTGGCATTCTGCATACAATGAGCCGGCAAGGTTGGAACGGTGGCCGACTTGATGTTGTACTCCAAACTCTTTCTCAATACTCGATAAGTCAACATGCGCCAGTTCCTGGTTTGTTGACCCTTCTATAGCATACAGTCAGCCTCTCACAGTCACCACCTAGGACATGGTTTCCCACGTACGCCTTATACTTGTACTATAGATCTTGACAGCCTCTTTCTCAATGTTGTCCCAACATCCTAATCTTGAGAGAATTCGAGCCATATTGGGCGGTAATTGGATGCCAGCACCGACAAATCCTAGATCGCCAGCATATTCATAGACATCGATGCGTTTAAAGCCTTTCTTTGCCAGAGCTAGTGCGCAAGTCAAGCCGCCCATACCAGCTCCGACTATGGCTACGCGGAGACCTGCAACCTCTTGCATTGTTTCGTGAGCTGCAGACATGGTAAGGAACCTGGTCTTGCTAGCGTCCTCAGATTGAGCTAGGGCACGTCTCTTGCTAGGTATAGGAAGACAAGCGGACTATATAGGCGGTCGCTAGGATTGTAATGCGAACAAGGGCGAAGTTCAGTCATTTTCAGGTTGATGTCTTCGCGCAAAGGTAGACGCCGTCAATGGAGCGAACGTGGAGAAAGTGTGGAGAACCGGAGCTGTAGCCGTCATTTAGGCATTTGAGATCGGCATACGAACGTGTAACCATTAATGAACACCTCTATGTCTCTTCATCAATCATCTTCTGCACTAATTCGACAGCAGTTTTACTGGAGCTACTGCCCTTGATAGTCCACAAGCCAAGGACCTGGGCGGAAGAGGAACCATCTCTCCTCGTAAGGCCAAGTCTGTTATGTTGTAGTGTGACCTCTACCCTTCTGGCTGGTTGTTCCGTTGAAGATGCCAACAGGATTGATGCTGTGCTTCGATCGATCGTGGAACCTGGGATAGATGTGGCGATATGATCTGCAACAGCTTTCTGAGCAAGCGTCAAAAGATGTTGCTCAAGATCGACTGCAGAATGGAAATTGATACTCGATGTCTTCGAGTCTGGTGTGGACCGCAACTCAAATATAGACCCGAATACTGGCGCAGACAGATGTGACTCAATCACAATCTCGTACTGTTTGGTTTCCGACCATCGAAAACTGATGACACTTTTCAGTGGCGCCTTCAAGTACTCCACAAGTGAGAATGCTTCAGAACCACGGAAAGATTCTGGCATAACCGAATCTAATGTAAACCGTGTTTGAGGAGGTGAAGAAGATAAACCCGATAATCGCAACAGCTTCTGCGTTGCAGCGATCGTCTTCACCAGGGAGCTCGAGCAATTCGTGTGATTTAAATAGTTTATTATAGGTTGCAGAATCTCGTAGGTCGGTGTAGAAAGAGGTTGGTCTGTCAGTGGTCGAGGAGGTTGTGATCGTTTTTGAAATCTATGCTGATATACGTTGACCAGTAGAAGACGTAGAGCAAGGACAATGACATCTGCACGTCTTATGTCGGCGTTGATGCTAATATCATGATGAACCGTTGATACAAGTTCAATCACGACTTCATGCTTTGGTGACGAATCGGGGTTGAAAGCTTTCCCCAGCTTGTAGATAGGTATTCGTATTGCATCATTGCGAACCGCAACACCCCAAGAAGCTAGTGTTCGTGCTTCTCTAGTCATTTCATGGAACAGTTCCTCGTCGAATAGAGAGTCTCTGGCATGTCGGATAACCTCCTCGAGATCTTCATCTCCACTCGAAAGCATTGCAAGTTTCGACATAGGCACCACCTGCCCATCCTCAACAATTTGCACTCTAATAGTTCGAGCACCGGCCGACAGTCCTTGATCTAGCATAATATCGCCACTAGCGTTAGGTCGAAATGCAGCTAAACCACGAGCGGTGAACAATGAGCCAGCTTCCGCAAATCCAAACCACACGCCCACGGTATGCGGTTCGCGCGGCATCCTACGTGTTGACCAGCCTTTCTCGCTTACAGACAGGATCTGATCCCAGTATTTGGTTTCTTTTTCCATCTCTTTCTCTAACCGCTGTGCGGCTCCCAACAGCTTATCTGCTGAGGCATTGAGGGACGACAGACTCCAACCGGCGGCAGCTGCTTTCGCTGTGTCATCTTGAATCTTTGTTGCGCGTGATACGTCCGATCTGTCGAAATCTAGTGTTCCTTTAGGCACAGTAGTTTTCAAAAAAGGCGAAAGTGACGAGTCTGCTCGTGGCACCTCTTTGGTAAGAAGGAGAGACACAAAGTCAAGGGCTGTGAGAGCTTCGTTCTGTGCTTGTCTGGGACAGTCTTAGTCTTGATACATTCCCACACCCTTTCGCGACCGCTACATACCCGATAAATTGGAGCATCTCATTACGAGCGGCGAAGACCTCTTTGCGCCTCTTTTCGAGATTCTGAGGTGCATCCTCCTCCTCTACGTCTATCGTGTCGTCTACTGGGTTCAGCGCGTCCTTCGCTATCTCGTCCTTCAATTTGTCTTCGGTGACGTTGCGAAATGCTCCTCGCTCTTCGTTGATGCGACGCACGAGATCTTGTAGTGATGCTTGTTCGACATGACTATTGACAAGGGGCTGTAAAGCGATGGGAAAGGACATATCGTGGTGCAGGATGTTGTCTACACTTATGGCGGCATAAGCGCAGATGAACACTGATGCTGAGTGTTTCGAGAATAAGAGTTAATTGTTGTCTCGTCTTCCACAAATAACACCACTGTACCTGAAGATCTCTCACGTACCACGGAAGAGGAAAGAACGACCCCACACTTCAATGACGTTGGTTTTAGAGCTTGTTTTCTCATTGAAAGTCCTGCCCGGTTTCATTCATCCTTTGTTATCTTAAGATGTCGAGAACTATGCTACAACGAACCCTGCGGCACGTCCGACCAGGCCACATCTCAACAATCTCTGGAACACGCGATACAAGAAGAACTTTTGCATCAGATTACGGTTATGAACAAGCGAAGAGTCTCATCTACCATGAAGATGGTGAACCGAAAGACGTCCTGAGGTAGCGACAAGGAGACACCTACAAGGACTTGTCCTAATTGAGATCTATACAGGCTACACACTCACAGTGTGTCTCCCGCACATGGCCCATTATGCACCATCCGCTTTCTGGCTTCTCCTATCAACCCGGCAGACATCAACATGATACAAGGCACATATGGCTCGAAACCAAATATGACGAACGACCTCAGTACAAAGAAACCAGCGGCAGTGCCAGGTAATGAAGGTGTAGCCGAAGTAATTTCTACTGGAGGCGACGCAATATCGAGCTCAGGCGAGCAATTGAAAACCGGTGATTGGGTCATCATGAAAACTCCGGGCTTCGGAACATGGCGCACTCATGCACAAGGACCTGCATCAGCATTTGTCAAAATCAGCGATGAGGATCGTCAGGGAGGCATCACGCCTGTACAGGCTGGAACTGTATCAGTCAATCCATGTACTGCTTGGGGTATGCTCAAAGGCTATGGAGGCGCTGGAAGGGATGAAGATCTCAATGATGCCAGCATTGCTGCGCAACGAGCGCCAAAGAAAGGCGAGTGGTTCATCCAGAATGGTGCAAATTCTGGAGTGGGAAGGGCTGCGATACAGCTGGCAAAAGCTTGGGGTGTCCACAGCATTAATATTATTCGGTCGAGACCAGGAGATGATGAGGCGACCCAGAAGCTCAAAGACGAACTGCGATCATTGGGCGCTGACGCAGTATTCACAGACGAGGAAGCGGCCGATAAGAGTTTCAGGAAGCAGGTCAAAGAGCTGACTGGCGGGAGTCGTCTATCATTAGCACTAAACTGCGTAGGTGGTCGTTCAGCATTGAATCTGGCAAAGGTGATTGATCAGGGCGCTTATCATGTCACGTATGGTGCTATGGCAAAGCAGCCTCTGACGATACCTGCTGGCATGCTCATATTCAGCGATATGAGGTTTACAGGCTTCTGGGTCAGTAGGTGGTCAGAAGCGGCGCCTGAGAAGAAACGGGAAGCTGTAGCTGAAGTATTGAGATTGACGCGAGAGAAGAAGTTTGCAGACGTGCCATTGCAAGAGGTCAGATGGAGCGCAAACACAACAGAAGACACATTGAAGCAGGCAGCTCAAGGTACACTGGAGGGGTTCCGAGCCGGAAAGAGTGTCTTTGTGTTCGATCATGCATAATTTTAGAAGAATTCAACACCAAACAGTCTATAATAGCAGAGTTCGTCTGAATATCTGCTGCCTGATACCTGTAGAATCCGGAAGTGCTGGTCTGAAACAGCGGGTGGACCTCACATGTTTTAGATATTGGAGTAATGCCAAGTGAAATGATGGGCATTGGGGACGGTAAGCCGTTGTTGAAGCGTTGTCGTCGTTTTTTGTTGATTGGAATTCAGAAACCTCGCCAACACTATCTCACTCATCTTCTAGTAGCAAATAATCAAGAGAAGCTGCAGAAGATATTGCCAAAGGCTTTCGAGTCTTCCTCAGTAGCCCAAGACTCGAAGCTATAGCTCCATTCAGCTAGAGAAGGACTCGACACCGCATCTCCACACCAAGCAAGCTCAGCAAGCTCGCCAGAGCTCTACGGTCTGTACGACATACTGGCCAAAGACCTCAGAATCTCACAACCTTGTGCGATAGCACTCCCTCGAGCTCCATCGCAGCTTCGATCCCCCCATATAATCACAACAATCACCTATCCACAGCTACAGATCCTCCTACAATGGCTTCCAATGGCCCTGGCGGTGTGAACGGTGACTTCGATGCTTCATCCCGTTCCCAGAAGAAGCGCATCGGTGTTATGACCTCTGGAGGCGACGCTCCTGGTATGAACGGGGCAGTCCGCGCTGTCGTCCGCGCTGCGATCGCGCACGGCTGTGTTCCTTATGCTATCAAAGAAGGCTACGAAGGGCTCGTTCAAGGTGGGGACATGATCAAAGAGCAGATATGGGAAGACGTTCGAGGATACTTGTCAGAAGGTGGAACACTGATAGGCACTGCACGATGCGCTGCATTCAGAGAACGACCAGGCAGGCTGCGAGCCGCGAAGAACATGATCGATAAGGGAATAGACGCATTGATTATTTGTGGTGGTGATGGTAGTTTGACGGGTGCGGATACATTCAGGAAAGAGTGGCCAAGCTTGATGGACGAGCTTGTTAGTACAGGGCAGAAGACGGAAGAAGAGCTGAAGCCGTACAGACACCTGAATATTGTTGGGCTGGTCGGATCGATTGACAACGACATGTCTTCTACAGACGCCACTATCGGCTGTTACTCGTCGTTGACTAGGATCTGCCAGGCTATTGACTACATCGATGCCACGGCATTCTCACATCAGCGAGCCTTCGTCATTGAGGTTATGGGACGACATTGTGGTTGGCTGGCATTGATGGCTGGCGTGAGCACAGGAGCGGACTACATCTTCATTCCAGAGAAGCCGGCGTACGGAGACTGGTCTGAAGATATGTGCAAGGTTATCAGAACGGTAAGCGGCCTAAAAACTGAGAGAAAGAACCTCTGCTAACGCATCCAAGCATCGTGAACAAGGAAAGCGAAAGACAATAGTGATCGTAGCAGAGGGTGCTCACGATAATGAACTCAATAAAATCACAGCATCCATGGTGAAAGACATTCTCAGCGACAAGTTGAAGCTAGATACTCGAGTTACAACACTCGGTCATGTACAACGTGGAGGTCCAGCATGCGCTTACGACAGATGGCTCTCGTCAATCCAAGGCGCGGAAGCTGTCAAGGCTGTGCTTGATGCCACACCCGACACGCCTAGTCCAATGATTGCTATTGATGAGAACAAGATTGTCCGCAAGCCACTGGTTGATGCCGTCAACCTCACAAATGCAGTCACGCAGGCTATTGAGTCGAAGCAGTTCGACAAAGCCATGGCGCTGCGCGATGCCGAGTTCAAGGAGTACTACGAATCTTTCTTGATGACAACACAGACAAATCAGCCTGAGCTGCGTCTACCCAAGGAAAAGGTCAGTACTTTGCATGCATTGTTTATAGACTAATCAGCTAATTCTATACAGTGCATGCGAATAGGTATTATCCACGTTGGTGCTCCTGCAGGTGGCATGAATGCAGCTACTCGTGCTGCAGTAGCATATTGTAACGTACGAGGTCACACACCCGTCGCACTCCACAATGGTTTCCCAGGACTCTGCAGACACCACGACGACAAGCCGGAAGGAGCGGTACGAAGTTTCGACTGGATCGATGTAGAAGGCTGGTCGAGCAAAGGTGGCTCAGAGATTGGAACAAATCGAGGACTTCCCTCTGAAGATCTTGCCACGACTGCTTTCTGCTTCGAGAAATACGAGCTTGACGCATTATTCGTTGTCGGCGGGTTTGAGGCATTCACTGCCGTCAGCGAGTTAAGACGAGGAAGGGAAAAGTACGACGCTTTCAAGCTTCCGATTGTCATCATTCCTGCAACGATCAGTAACAACGTCCCTGGCACGGAATACTCGATAGGTAGTGATACATGTCTGAATGCGCTCATCGAATACTGCGACACACTCAAGCAATCGGCATCTGCATCACGACGACGAGTATTTGTCGTCGAAACGCAAGGTGGTGCCACGGGCTATGTGGCGACGATGGCCGGTCTCGCTGTTGGTGCCATCGCAGTGTATACCCCAGAAGAAGGCATCACACTCAAGATGTTGCAACGCGACATTGAACATCTTGGTCGCCAGTTTGAGAAGGACGCCGGTCAGAACCGTGCAGGCAAGCTTATTCTCCGCAATGAAAAGGCTTCATCAACATATACAACCGAGGTGGTAGCCAAAATCATCGACAAAGAAGCTGGCAAAGGCTTCGACTGCAAGTACGCCGTACCCGGCCACGTTCAGCAAGGCGGCACACCATCACCCATGGACCGTGTCCGAGCAGTCCGATTCGGTGTGAAGAGTCTACAACATCTGGAGAAGTTCGCGGGCAAGAGCAAGGATGAAATCATGGCGGACGACTCAAGCGCAACAATCATTGGTATTCGAGGCTCACAAGTTGTGTTTTCGCCCATGGAGCGTGTGGAGAATGAGGAGACGGATTGGAAGCATAGGAGACCGAAGAATGAATTCTGGATGAATATGATCAGTACGGTGGATATGTTGAGTGGCAGACCTAAGAGGGATGAGGATCCGGCGTTTGCGATTGTTGGCGGTAAGGGTGGAAGTAAGCCAGTGCAGTTGGAGAAGAGGAGAGCTGAGTTGAGGGCGGAGTTGGAGAAGCTGGATAGAGTGATGGCTTGATGTGCCTTGGAAGGTAGATGAGCGGGATGATAGTGCTCCCCAAGACTCCGATTCTCGATGGACATGGATATCAACGATTGTTGAGGTTTCACCACTGGTTCGGAAGTGCCATGAGGCCTTCTTAGCGAAATAACATTTACACTTTTACCTATTTCTCGCATATAAGACGCGTGGCCATGAGATTATGAATTTGGAGACGATCCTTCAGCAGACTACATCCTTACTCTCGAGTTCCCTGGCGTCCTTCGTCGATGGAGGCATTGATATAATTTCTGTGCTGCATATAAGACTACGGCGGCTTTGACAGGAACTGGACTCCAAGATATTCAAAGCACACGCGTCGAGGTAAACAACGGATTCCAAACATGGGGTCGGTACAAAGGGCAAAGGCAATAGAATATTCACAACGCTTATCACGCCTTCCTGAACAGGCAGGTACTGAGCTCCCACGCGATGACCTAGGCTGCGTTGAGCAAAAAAGTGACGACGGTGTAATTAAACAAACGTTTCAGCGTGATCCATCGATGTGTGTGTGTGTGCTTCTATTATTGTCCAAAGGGTGGTTGTGCAATCGTGCCAATCGTGCATGCCTTGAATCTTCTGTATCTCTTAGCTCTTTGTGAAATACCCTCTCGTCCTCGACCACACCTGTATTACCACCACGCTCGCTTTTGCTCGTCCCCTATCATTCGTTCTAGGGGTCAGCCATAATCCAATCAACACTCTCTTTCAAAGCAAACGCGTTAGCTATCGTTTGCCAGTCACTCTTTATCACTCGCAATGTCCACCACCGAAGTCGATCGCTACTCACCATTCCCTCCCCTCCAAACCGGCCCACACAAACGAGACAGCCCTCCCTCCCGAGCAAGACCAAAGTCGCGCTATGAATATGTCAAGGCACACCGATTCAGCACCCAAGCACCACTGCTTTCGATCCTCCCCGTCCAGTACTCCCTCACAGAAGGGACGTCTATTCCAGCTCCCTCAATGCTGGATACTCCTCCACAAACACCTGAAAGAGAAGAGCCAGAGCCTGTATACACAATGGATATTACTTCCCCAGAACCCAATCCCAACTTCAGTCCACTCGCAGGACCACTGTCGTCCCACCCCATCTCGCACGACGACACACCCATCGAAGACACCTTCGCTAGCATCTTCGCTCGTCCTACGAGTATGTACAGCACAGTAGCAACTTTCGGTCGTCCCTCAAGCACCTACGAACGTGACTCCTTCCAAGGTCTTCTTACACCACCACCCAGCGGTAGTCGCCACGCCCATCGTCCCAGCGTCCTCAGTCGCCTCTTCAGCCGTCGCAGCACTCGCAGTGATTCCACAAGCAGTACACCTAGTACACCTAGTACTTCCTTCCATCGCTCGACCCAGTCAAGCGGCATGTTCATACCCATCAGCAACCACTACCACCCGAACGGCGGCGCCTGCGCATTCTGCGACCCTACGTCAACATCCAGCGCGGCATCCTCATCAGCCACCTTCCCACCTCGCGGCATTAAACGCATCAACTCGACCTACAGCTTCCAAGCCAGCTTAAAACGAAACACCACCATCTACGGCGGCGAGGTTCTCTCACCCATTCCATCCGACACCGCTCCCTCCTTCTCCGAAACAAGCAGTGCACGCAAATCAGGAACTTTCCCGCGTCTGATGCGCCAAAAGAGCATTGACATGCTCAGGCGCAAAAGTGGCGCGTGGTTCCGCGACCTCGAAGCTGAAGAGGAAGAGGAGGCGGCGAGGATGAGGGCAGCGGTCGCGGCGAGGGAGAAGGAAAGGGAGAGTGAGATGAGGTTGTTGAGGGAGCTGGCGGAGAGGAGGGAGGAGTTTGAAGTGGTGGATGAAGAGGATGAGGGAGATGGTGATGAGGAGACGCTTGTTGGGGTTGAGCCGCCACCGATGTTGCCCGAGTTGAGTACTTTGAGTGAATTGGGAGTGGAGGAGGAGGATCCGGCTGCCATGTTTGAAGGGATTGGCAAGGAAGATGATGAGGTTACGATTCGTTGACGGTATTGGAAGTGGGGAGGAGCGATGTAAGATTACTGTATTATAACTTGTAGAATTAGACTGTACATATATGTCAACAATAGATCATGAAGGGAAGGCACTCGTACGGTATTCCTCACGTGGCTCTATCAAATGCCTAGCCTGGACAATCGAGTCTTTCTTTCAGTGGCACAAACCTGGAGATCTGAAGATACGGGTCGACCTATCATCAATCCTCGTTGTTTGGCGGCACTACTCACAGGCTCTATACAGACTAGAGTAGAACATAGATTCCTGATGCCACGAAGGTATGAGTAGTGTATGCATCAGCTCGTGCTGTGCTGTGCTGGTTACCAAAAGGGGTGTTGGGTTGGGATGTGTTGTTCATGTTTCAGATCGACCTTCAGCTTCATCAATCAACCTACCTACGTTAATCCTTTGCTATTTCCTTTCAGCCGTTGTCACCACAGACAAACGCTTCTTTCCTTTCAAGTGTTTTTCTCTTCTCTAACTTTTCTTCCTTCCTTCCTACTTGTGTAGCCGCTTGACAAGCTTGATATCTGCAGTTGTTTGCTTCACTTTGAGCACACAATCAAACTATCTCGATCAAACGCTCTCTTCTTTATCTCCTCTCCTCCTCTCACTTCTAATTCTCAACGTTCCGAGACCTCTTTGGCACCTTTCTCCGTCTTCTTCGACCACGTCTCCATCACCAACTAGTACTTTTTAAGCAGCAAGCTCCTTGAATCTGCAACATGACGACAAGATATCGCGTCGAATGTAAGCCTGCCACGATTGATATTCTACTATTGCTCCTTCTGATGCTAACGCGTGTTGCAGATGCTCTCAAGGTTCGCTTCTACGCGCCGGATAAAGCTTGCACAAAAGCTGGATTAGGCTAACGTCTAGCTCGCTTCACTTCAGACGCATCGTCGAGATCAGTTCGTAAGCCATCTCCAAGGGTTCTTCATCAGGCGCACTAGCTAATCAGGTGATAGATCGAATGGATCAAGGTGAGATTTTTCACTTTCACTTCCATCCTGTCTTTCCAGCCACTTCTCATCTCAATCTTCTTCTCATCTTGCTCTTCTCCTCCTCTACACAGTCTCCTCCTTCTCGTCACACAAGTCTATGTTCTGTCTTTTCTGCAACTGAGGTGGATTGCCAGCATGTCACTCAAAATCTGCTTCACGTTGCCTTCCTCTTTGTCATTCGAGATTGCTGACGGGAAACTCACATCGCAGGGACTTCTTGCAGTGCCATTTGTCCTTCACTCTCAACCTACTGCTATCTACGATGGTGGTCAGTACGATCTTGATCAAATGGCTAGGACCGCCAAAGATCGCTATGGTGAGATCATGAAAGATGTGGAGCGTCTTGTCAGGGAGCACAGTAATTATGGCATCAGCACTTCAGTAGGACCAAAACTAATGCAAGTAAACAGTCGCTCATCATCGTGAGAGCAAGGCATCAGTCTCCAAGCTCAAGCTTCTGGTACCCTCCATTGGCACCTTCTTCACGCCCTTACACCTCAATGACGCCTTTCATTATCAAGACTCTGTTCGTCGTATCAGCAGCCGTCGCTTCGTTCCTCCCTCATTCAACGACGTCCGCGCCATTCTGAACACCGCACAAGTCATGTCCCTGGTGAAAGATACCGGTCGCATTGAGCTGATGACTTTCGATGGAGATGTGACTCTTTATGATGATGGCGAATCACTCCAGCCTGAGAACCCTGCCATCCCACGTCTCCTCAGCCTCCTCAAGCGAGGCATCAAGGTCGGTCTGGTCACTGCTGCGGGTTATCTCGACGCTATCAAGTACTATGACAGACTTCATGGACTTCTCGATGCCGTTCACAATGCCGAAGACCTTGGTGACAACAAAAAGAATCTCATTGTCATGGGTGGCGAGGCGAACTACCTCTTCAAGTATTCCGACACGTTTCCTTACCTCGAAAAGGTGCCGCGAGAGGAGTGGGCTCTTGAAGAGATGAAAGACTGGACTGAGGAGAACATCACAGGTTTGAGCACTCCAGCACTCCTCACATGGCAACAACAGTGAGCTTCAAGCTAACCAATTACAGAACTTCTCAACACGGCCGAAGGTGCTTTGATAGAGTGTGTCAAGACCTTGAATCTCCATGGCCAGGTCCTGCGCAAAGATCGTGCCGTTGGTGTTTATCCTGCCACTCCAGGTTACAAGTTCCCACGTGAGCTTCTCGAAGAGACAGTGCTTGTTGTACAGAAGGTCTTGGAGATGTCTGATGCTGGACAACGCATCCCGTTCTGCGCATTCAACGGTACGCCCCTCACCTCTCAACATCATGAAATACGCTGACAACTGCATTCTCTAGGGGGTAACGACGTCTTCGTCGACATCGGCGACAAGTCCTGGGGTGTTTTGATCACTCAAAAGTACTTTGGCGGTATTGAGGGTGGCAAGACCATTCATGTTGGGGATCAATTCCTGTCTGCAGGCGCAAACGACTTCAAGGTATGTCCGGTATCACTCACACTCGCTCAACAAGCATGATCTAACTTATCCGCACAGGCTCGTCTCGCATGCACAACCGCTTGGATTGCATCTCCTGCCGAAACCGTCTCTCTTCTCGACGAGATTGAGAGTTTCACCGTCGGGTCCAGTAAGAGCAACGGCCACGTCAATGGCAATGGTCACACCATTTCAAACCAAGAGTCCAAGCCGGACACCGCTGCATCCGCAGACGCGGCTGCTCGAGATCTCCTGGACGCACCAGCGATCCCAGCCGACAAGAACACCTCCAGCAAGGACGACACACCCGCGTACGCTCCTAGCACGTACGATGCCGATGAATCCTCAACCGCGGACGATGAGACGGCATCGACTCGCAGCTCTGGCACTGCTGTCCCTCAGTCCTCTGACCACCCCTTCAGCGTGAACGGAAGCAGCATCAGCGGCAACTCCCCCAAGTCTACCGTTCCTGATTCTTTGGCTGATCGTACTGCGTGGATGAACATTAGCAAGGGCAAGCTTCACAAGTATGCTCACAAGTATGCTAGGAAGGAGCCTGAGGCTGGTGGTGGAAGTGTACTTGGTGAGAATGAAAGTGTTGCTGGTGATGGAAGTGTGGTGGGCGACAGTGAGAGCGTTGCCGGTGGTGTAGAAACTGTCGAGGAACCTGCCACCGAAGTTGAGACTTGGTGAGTTTCTGCGCTTGGGATGACGTTGTATCAGGAGAACATGTCACGGATTGAGAAGGTATTAGCAGTCATCACGAGTATGTAAAATTGGAACGTTAATGTTGTGATGGACGAATGCCGATATTGACACGTTGCAATAATGGAATGAAATGATCAAGGAAGGAGCAAGCAAGAGTCGTAACAACACTCACACCCGACCAGCTACATAACATAGCGATGCTAAGTGGTAAATGATAATTAATAATGCCAAACATCCTGCGCGCATCCTTTCGCTTCCTTGCCTGTATGTTCGTACATCCTCTGCTCCTGCTTATGTACCTGGTCCTGCTATCGATCTACTTCTCTCCTCCAACCTCATCAACTAGTTCCACTTTCAGTCTAAGCAAGCACGCAAGCAAGGACTTCTTCCTAGCTGATAAACGACGTTCTCTTGTCCTTTAGCGACTCTTTCAACTTCAATCATCATACTATTCATTATCACACTGCCGCCAGCAGAGTGTTGCATCAATACTCTTTATCGGTTATCGAACTTCGCTACTATACCATCAGCTGTTAATATCTCACACTACATATTATTACTGTCAAGGTCTTGCTAATGGCGTCCTAGTAGGGTTATTTCAAACTTTCCTATCGAGATTCAACACCACATCCTATCTTATACCTTTAATGAAATCTTTGTCGGCCGCCGACAATCGGTCTTCGAAACAAACCCTATGCTAAGGCCTCTCTCGCGACGCCTGAGAATCAACGGCATCATCACAGACCTAGTCCGACTTATGCTGGTGAACAGCACCTTCCAGGCGGAGATCCTCAGACAGTACAACGCTCGATATGGTTGGTAGCTGTATTTTGTTTCATCATCATTTTGCTGACATTGACTTGGACGAGATTCATGATTCTGCCCTGCTACATTGTCCTAGATACTAACAATTGTGTGATTGAGATGATCGTGCGCGTGTTTGCCACTCTTCTCTGTCGACATATCGTTATAATGCTGTCTACTCGAACATTCCACCGTAGACGCAATGGTAACCAATATAAGGCTAGATATAGTTAGTAGCTGTATTTTACTTCATCATCATTTTGCTGACATTGACTTAGACGACGTTCTTGGGTCTGCTCTGCTACATTGTCCTGGATACCAACAGTTGTATGAGCAGGATGTTCGTGCACGGAAGATATTCAAGGAAGAGTTTCTCAAGCACAAATGTCGCATGAGAAGTACATTTTATGGCTATTCGTTTGATTATTTTCTCATCCTCTTTGACAGAGATAATGAAGCTCTGCTCCTTCGCAGTGATCATAGAAACTGGATCCTCGGCTTGATGGCTTGAGACAATGAATAGGCCCACGGGCATAAGAAGTCGAGCGAAAATCCCTGTCGGTGGTTCTTTCGTGGAATGAAGACATCCCACGAAACTTACAAGGTGGAACTTACACAAGATCATGTGAAGATCGAGGATCATCATTTCGACGAAGGACAACCTGAAAAAGGACCGCCAACAGCTACTGAGATCATTGCCATGTCCTTTTGAGAATCCTTTTTTTATGATCACGAATGGCGTACCGAGCGCTTCTGTTGTCACTACCACATATTCCTCCAACATATCGCTCACAGTTACGACAAGGACGATTTGAGGTAGTGTATTTCTATTTCTATGTTCTACATGAAAATGTGTCAGTATAGGTATATGTGGTCGAAATGCAAATATCTTAATGCAATACGTCCTCGAGAAGCGATTGAAATGAAAATGTCATCAAGCCATGATAGGTCGTGAAGAGTGTCGTAAATAGCCATTGAAGGTCGTCGAAAGTGTCGTAGGTAGCCACCAAAGGTCTTGAAAACCTTATCGTAAAAGATCGTGAAGCTCGTCGTAAGCAAAAAATCATGTTGAACAGCCCATCCCGAGCCCAGAGGGAATATGACCATTCTGCTTCAGCATGCCACGTCATCCACACACTTTTTCCTTCGCATATCACCTCCTCACCATCGCCCTCTCTACCATCAGTCTCTCTCTTTCCATCTCCGAATTAGGATGCTCGAGTCCAATCCTGCACCAAGCATTCTCAACATGTTCTGCAAACTCCAAAAACGCGTCATTCTGCAAGTGTTGGCAAATTAGCTCATTAACAAACTCCTGACGACCTGATCGTGGTCGTTCCATGAAACCCTGCAGAGAAGCATCTACGTCGAAATCTTTGAAGTAGTCGTGAAGGAGAGTGTTGACATCAGCAGATTGTGTTGAAGCTGGTGTGGCTGTTGGTTTAGCGGGTTTCTTCTTGGCTGGGGCGCGTTTCTTCGGTGGATTGTTGCCAGTGGCTGCTTCCGAAGCACGTTTTTTGCCTTGCGCAGGAGGCGCTGATTCTGTTTCTGCTCCACCAGTCGGCTGGACGGACGGTGTTGCGGGGTCAGCGACTTTGCTGATCTGATCCGGAGTCGGTATCATAAGTACATCATGTGAGTGTGCCGTACCCACGTCTTTAGCAATATGAACGTTTTGTTGGACACATAGAGCAGAAGGTGGGCGTACCGGACTAGAACTACGATCAGCAACTCCATGAGCATTCTTTAGAGGCGAAGACCCAGGCCCAATAGACGACGAAGGACGCATCGGATCGGAGCTTCGACTAGCACTCTCGCACGTAGGAGAGCTGACGGTCGAAGCTGTTGGACTTGGCCGTGGCTGTTGGCGGTGAGAAAACAACAATTGTCCAGCATTCGACAATCCTTCAGGAACCGCCGTTTGAGGTCGCTCGACTTGATTTGACTGCTCTGGCACTGATGTTGACATTGGCGGTTGCGCAGTCGAAGGTCTCGCAGCGTCCGGTTTCACCGAAAAGCCTGAGTCCCTAGAATCATCACCCGGTCTGGCGAATGGTAGAACACGTCTTGGAGGCAGATATGGCGTGATACCAACAGATAAGCCTGAATCTACTGGTGCCGCATAAGGCTCCAGTGGCTGTAGGAACACGTTGCCTGTAAGTGGCGCCTGAAAGCTATCCCAAGGTAATACTGAGCCTGTGCACCGCATCTGCTGGGCTTCGATAGGAACGGAGTGACCTTGCGGCGAAGTTATAGACTGCTGTTGGTGCATTGTGGGAAGTCCAGGCGCAATCGTCATGCCTTGATGCTGGTTGAGATCAGGTGGTCTGGTACTGCCATATGATCCAGCATCATTCACGTCGCTCTGCTGGCTTTGATGTTGCGACGTGGGCCGAGTGAAGTGATCTTGCTGAGAGTTACTGGCGGAATTACCTCGCGTCACTGTAGTCAATGTCCTCCTCAAAGGCTGTTGTGCTGATACAGACGAACTCAATGCATGTAGGCTGACTGTCTCCGGCATAGTACTAGTTTTGTGCAAGCTGGAGCTATCACAATAAGTGTTCGACGAGGTGCCATATAAGTTGCCATTGATGTGGTTGATCTGCTGCTGACTTTCTTGTGCTGAGGAAGGCCTCACATACGAACCTGGCTGGTCGTAGGATGTGTTTACAGCGGTAGATGTGCGGCTCAAAGCTTGCCTCCATACATTGGGAGGGTTTGGAGTACTGAAAGTGCTAGCAGAAGAATGAGGTACTTGTAGTGCTGGTGGTGGCATGGGGAGCTGAAGCGCAGGTTCTCCAGTACTCAGGTAAGGTGGTCCTTTCATGACAAGATGATCGGTTGGAATTTCAGGAGGAGTAGGCTGGACGTCTGAGTGAGGGGCGGAAGGCGTGGCAGTGGCCGGTCGATGTTGTGACTCCGGGCAACCACAGCGCCTGAGAATACTCATTGCTGCATCAAAATCGGCATCATGCTTAAACTTGACTTGCACTCCATGATGCTACTAATGGTCAGCTTGTATCTCCACCTGCTGCGGGTATTTCGACTTACGCTGCCATTCTGCCCATGGAACCACACTGCCAGACGTGGCGATTTCGAGATGGCACGTATTGGCAAATCGTTGCCTGTTGGTGCAGCGATGCCTCGAGCTTGTGCATTGGTCAATGACTGTTGCACAGACCGACAAAGGTGTTCCAGATGAACAACTTTCTGTGATCGCGAGTTAGTAAGTTGAGGATAAGAAACCATTGGAGACACGAGTTGTGTAGGATGTAGAATGACAGGATGCCATCTGTATTGTGTACATACCACCAAATTTGACTCGTGGACAATCTTCATTACGACGGTACCAAAATCTGTCTCAAAGTAAATTTCCAGACCTGGCCGTTTGTCGTCGACCTGTGGCATTGCTTTGTCGCCAGGATTGGAAGCATAGTAGTGGAGATAGGCAGTAATAGGCAGTCGGGCGTATATTGGGGATGACAACTGACTGATGCCCTGACTGTCCATATGACCAGGCTGGAAGGAGTAGAGGGCACGTCGACGCAAATCAGGCAATAACAGAGAAGAAGAAAAGGTCAAAGAAAGGAGAAGATTACAAGGTCATCAATTCATGAACAAGGTGAGACAAGAAGGGAAGAAACGAAAGATGCGAAAGGAAAGACAAGAAGGAAAGAAGAAGAGGAGGTGAATTGCTGTTGGCACGAAAGGCAGAGTGGTCAAAAAAGGAAGTGGTGGTCGAGCGAAGTGATTAATAATCACCATCGATAAGATCGTTCCTTCCAATTTCGACTTCACGCGCATCGACCTCGCGTCTGATTCCGTCTAAAGTTTGTCACCAGAATGTCGGATTGAGATGCGCCAGATGCTCTACACCCACACTACGCCATCGCAAACGCCTTTCAACTCATGCATCACCTACGACACAGAGCAGCCCATAGTCTGAGCAGAAAAGATGTTGGCCACAGGCCCATATGGGCAGCCAATCGAAACAATCACTCCACTCGAAGGTGGACCTGAATATGATGCTTTCATACAGAAGGTTCAGCACTTCTACGCACAACGAGGGCAGGTGCCAGAGAGAAGATCATCGGCGACAATTGACTGACCCTCCTCACACAGAACCCCTTTTGATCCGCAGCCCAAGATTGGCAACAGACCTGTTGACCTTCTTCGCCTATACAAGAGAGTAGTCGGCCTGGGAGGATATGATGTTGTATCAGACACAAAGTCAAACAAGCTCGCATGGCGAACGATAGGACAAGAATTCAATCTGGGTACTACCAATCTTCCAGCTTTAGCTTTCAACCTCAAGACTGTCTACTACCGCTTCCTGGCCGCCTTTGAAATCGTGGACATTCACAAGAAAGTACCGCCTCCACGAGAGATCTTCGAGGATGTCTCCGCAAAGGGAGCCAATGTGTTAGGTCGTACATTAGAGAACTACGTCAAGCCCACACCTCGTGACGCAAAAAATCCTGAAGCAGGTGGAGAAGATGGTGATGATGATGATGCTGGAACACCAAGTAAGATGGACATAGACGAACCCGGAAGTTCGAGAGGAGGTCGAAATCTTAGACACGCACCACCACAGCGTGTACTGTTTCAAAACGACATGTCGACAACAAGACAGACACGGAATCAGGCAATGATGGGAGCCTCGCCAACACCAACATCGTCATATCCCTATGGTGTTTCGAACGGCATCAGTGCATATGCCAGCAATCAGCCACAAACGCTTGCGAACTACGAGCCGAAGCAGCAGATTCCATTGACTCTGCGACCAGTCAATACGCCAGCAAACAACCCCGAGGCTTTCAAGGCACTCGAACTAGCACGACGAGATAGGATTCTGGCAAAGTATACTGGAGCGAGCTCGATGCCGAAAGGTATGATGCTACCAGGGACAGGCTTCACCGGACCCAGCATATACATCCGAACCCTTTTCTCTCTACAGTCTGGAGTACTAGAAGAACAAGAATACGCCCTACATCACCTTGTCAAGATCTCGCATGAACGTGGTGACAAGTACCGCTTCGATGGGTTCTCCGGTTTGGCAGAAGCGTTAATCGAGAAGGTGCTTGATGTAAGCCCTCTCATAGGAGGTCCGTCGTTCCAGGTAACTTACGATTATCACCACTCTACAACAGACCTTGAACAGATCGATGGCTTGAATGGTACTCCAGATATTTTGTCCAAGGCAAGAGTTATCAGTACTATCAAATTGCAAGATCAGCTGGAGACACCAGCATTTTCTCGAAGACTCTGCCTCATAGCAGAAGGAGCTCTTGTGATCCGCAACATGATCATGCTTAATGAGAATGCTGACTTTATAAGCAAATACCCGGCAATGCGCGACCTGATTGTTTTGCTGCTCCACCTACCGCACCACTCTCTTCTCGATGAAATCAGGTACTACGGCCTGGATCTTGCTGAACAATTATCAAAATACTTTGCAGCCGATGTTAGCGAGCCATTATATGAAGCTTTGCTAAGCTTGATTGATGACACTGACCGTGCAGCTGTACTTGCATCCCTTCGCTCGCTTAGTCGGATGGGTACACAGCTACCACATCTGACCCCACTACAATCGATACCAGTCACTACTATTCTTCGGGTGTGTGACTGGCTTCTGGTCGAAGATTACGAGTTGCGAACGGCTTGTCTCGACCTTCTGTACCGATATACAGCAGCAATGGAAAATGTCGAAGAACTTTTGAAACATATAGACGTTGAGGTCCTCATTGGCCGAATCGTACGGCTGCTATTAAGTGGTGCGAAAGTGACAGGCAACAAAGTTGTAGAGGAACCGAAGACGGTTACAAGACTTGCTCCACCATCCGCCGACGAAGCACGAATACCCAAAATACCTGCCGAACTTACAGAACAGCTGATCGTGTACGACGAACCACAACGAAGCTCGGAATGGTAATTACTATATAGCGCCAGGTTTTCAGGATCTATTGCTAACAATACTTTAGGCTGCGATCCTGTTTCGAAGAAGACCCATCAGGAGAAATTACACAGATCGCACTTTGGCAGGCCTATCAGATACCATTCGCACCTTTTGCAGCAACCCGGCCTCTGCTACCCGCCAAAGACTTCATCACAAACGTCTCGTCCACATTCGCTCGTGCTAGCGCGCAGGTCATGAATGGAGTCACACCTCGCTTCGTCATTAGAGGCATTCGTGCTCGGGCAGTTCCTGTTGATCCTCAAGGCAGAGGGTATTCGCACTGTTTATGGCACGTGGATGGCGAAGCGGAATGCGGAGAGTTTGCGGCTGAAGGTAAATCGATGTGGGAGCATATTGTTAATGCACATCTAGGCCTTGCGAAAGACGAGACAGGACAGTATATTCTGGACTTGACAGATTCAGCGGTACATAACTGCTGCTGGGCTGGCTGCACACGGTTCGATGGTGTTGCTGCTGCATCGGCTTTCACTGTGGGAATGCATGTCAAGACTCATATGTCGGACGTGTCGAGCACATCAACTGAACGAGCGAAGTACAATATCACACCAGATCAAGACCCTCTTACAAAAGCACCACACAAGGCTTGGACGATGCAGAACACAATGACAGATGAGCGATCTGACGCTATAGGGCTGCCACTTACGAGCGCTTTGGTGCTACGAAATCTTGCACGAATGCTTTCGAAAACTTCGGCCGGGCTCAGGGACGATGGCGAGGTCAACGAGAATGTCCTCTGGGAATACTTTGGAAGCGTCAAGGACCAGCTGTTCTATGTCATGGCACACAATCAGCCACTGAGGGAATGGTTGGCTCCTCTGGGGCAGAGGCTAACTGGTGATTACTAACGCTAAGATAACACGAACTGAATCTGGTGTTTCAGGAGTAGGCGTAGAAGGCGTAGACAGATGGGAATGGCAAATATGATATCCCGATGATGGCGACGAGTGAGTCAATGCCTGCCTGGCACTGGCAGAATTCCGGGCTTGGTATGCCAGAGATTATTTGGTGCAAGAAAGGTAATCACATTTTGAGATATCTCAAAGCCACAATCCCAGCATAGAACAATCCTTTATCTTTCAGGCCCTGGTCAAACTATGTACCAAGAACGGTACTCTTCTCTAGGACGGGAAAATGCCGTATCTTTTTGTCTTTCTCGGCGCCTAGCACACCAAGACTTGGCCTCTTACGCATGACTATGTGGATTGCCCCTCACGTCCTCCCACTGTGTGTTGCGCCTAAGATTTGGCAAAAATGCGCAGCACGATGTCTTTGTTGGCAACGCTGGTATACCCCTCACAATTCGCTGAATAGCATCCTGCCTATACTTCTGCCAATATTGCCAATGCTGCAGGCCAATGCGGAGGCCGCTAGGCATGACAAGACGAAAGCATTAGAAAGAGGCCTCATTCCCAGATCTTTATCCTGCCTCCGCACGTTCCTTTGCAGTTTCCATAATTCATCCCTCCCCTCGAAAGAAGTCTTTCATTCCATATCTTACCTTACTGCCCATATCCTTAGTAGATGGGTATTACTTCGACTAATAACACTGATGGCAAACTCTCATCAGTCTCACTTGCAGATGATGGTGTGAATGAGCCGCCTATAAAGTTGCGGCTGGTAGCCGCGACTGATGACAATGGCTTCGACCATAGAATATCCAAGGATCATGCTGCTATTGGCAGCATCGAGCCTACTACGCATGCTTCTGTAGACGATGTCTGCGAGCTCGCTCATACTATCGACGTTGCTGGTGTCACTGCTGGCGTCAAGGTCAACATTGAGTAGGTTTTCGAACAATAAGATCCTTTACTTGGTATATTTGTGGCTAATGCAGATACAATAGGCATGGCCTTTCTGCTACCGAGGCAGCTACACGCCTTGCCGCAAATGGACCTAATAAGCTTGAGGATGGTGAAAAGATCACCATCTGGCAGATTCTGCTTCGTCAGGTCTCAAACAGTTTGACTATCGTCCTGCTTATCACCATGGTCTTGTCTTTCTCGCTCCATGATTTCATTGAAGGCGCGGTCATTACTGCTGTCATCTTGTTGAATATCATTGTTGGGTAGGTGATGTTGTTGCCTCTCATACTGCGTAGAGCTAGACTAATATACGTTCCCCAGCTTCGTACAAGACTACCGTGCGGAACAAACGATCCTCTCGCTGCAAGCGCTGTCCGCACCCACCTGCAAAGTTCTTCGAGATTCTCAAGTCCAAGTCGTCAAGGCAGAGGCACTCGTGATGGGAGACGTTGTTCGGCTCGCCATTGGTGACGTTGTGCCTGCCGACCTCAGGCTCTTCGAGTCCGTCAACCTCACCACGGACGAAGCTTTACTCACTGGAGAGTCTCTACCTGTTGCCAAATCTTCGCAGGCTGTCCTTACCGATGCCGATGTACCAATTGGAGATAGGATGAACATGGCTTACTGTGCTTCTCTTGTGGCTCAAGGTAGAGGTCTAGGTATTGTCACTGCCACTGCTATGAACACCGAAGTTGGCAAAATCGCCGCACTTCTACAAGGCAAGACCAAGCACGATGCAAGCTCTAGCATGCCAGCGCGTCTTCTCCACCACTTCGTCACTGGGTTAAAGCACGCCCTCGGTCTCGTGGGCAGTCCTCTTCAGATTCGACTGTCCAAATTCGCGCTTTTACTATTCGGCGTCGCGATTGTGCTCGCTGTCATTGTCTTTTCTGCTGCAAAATGGCAGGTTGAGGATGAAGTGCTCATCTATGGTATTTGTGTCGCTGTGGCTGTGATTCCGGAAAGTCTTATCGCAGTGCTTACACTGACTATTGCTGTGGGTACAAAGGCTATGGCCAAGAGCAATGTCGTCGTAAGGAGAATGGCGTCACTGGAAGCTGTTGGAGGCGTGACCAATATCTGCTCTGATAAGACCGGAACGTTGACGCAAGGAAAGATGATCGCCAGGAAGGGAGTCGTGCCAGGCGTTGGCGAGTTCGTGATTTCGGATACTACTCATCCACTTGATCCTTCGAGCGGCAATGTTCGATTCGAAAATACTGTCGAAGGTGACGTCAACTCGGCCTCTGGTAAAGCGTTACGACTTTTCCTGGATATCATTTCACTCTGCAATCTCTCTTCGGTTCAACGATCTGACAAGCTCGACGACGATACCGCTGTCCCACCACAGCAATGGCGTGCAGTAGGTGAACCAACGGAAATCGCTCTACAAGTACTCGCACTCCGTTTCGACCACGGCAAAGTCAAGATCCTCCTAGAAAACAACCGAAAGCTCCTCCACGAGCACGCATTCGACTCTGCCATCAAACGCATGACCATGATCTACTCAAACCCAGCAACTTCAACCATCGACGTCTTTACAAAAGGCGCTACAGAAGTCATCCTACCAATCCTGACATGTTCAGAGGAAGAGAAACTCCGCATCAACGCCGATGCAGAAGGAATGGCTCAGCAAGGTCTCCGTGTCCTGTGTCTCGCTCACAAAACCGCTTCGATCAACGACCTCGACGCTCTTGCTGATAGATCTGTGGCAGAGACAACGTTGACGTTTGCTGGTCTAGTCGGCTTGTACGATCCGCCTCGTGTCGAAACAGCCGGCGCTGTCCGCAAGTGTCAGCAAGCAGGTATTACAGTACACATGCTGACAGGCGACCACATCGGCACCGCTACAGCCATCGCTATCGACGTCGGCATCATCGCTGCGAAGGCAACCCGTCTCGACTCCGGCACCAAACACCCAGACGCCATGCTCGCCTCCGACTTCGACAAGCTCACCAACGCCGAAGTGGATGCACTCGATCGTCTTCCACTTGTCGTGGCACGCTGCTCGCCTGACACAAAGGTCAGAATGGTGGAGGCATTGCACCGACGTGACGCTTTCTGTGCCATGACTGGTGATGGCGTGAACGATTCTCCGGCGTTGAAGAGGGCGGATGTGGGCATTGCGATGGGGTTGAATGGAAGCGATGTTGCTAAGCAAGCAGCTGATTTGGTCCTTGTGGATGATGATTTTGCTAGTATTGTGAGGGCTGTAGAGGAGGGAAGGAGGCTGTTTGATAACATTCAGAAGGTGAGTTTCATTGTCTCCCCAACTATGACGACAAGAAGCAGCAGTACACTAACGGAAGGGTTGATTCGTACGGGAATCAAATTGGTATGTATTTCGGCTAACACTCTTCCCAGTTCCTCCTCCATCTCCTAACCTCAAATATAGCACAAGTCCTCCTCCTCCTCATCGGTCTCGCCTTCAAAGACTCCTCCTCCGCCTCAATCTTCCCGCTTTCGCCCCTAGAAATCCTCTGGGCAAACCTCGTAACCTCATCCCCCCTCGCCCTCGGTCTAGGCCTTGAACCCGCCTCCTCCGACATCATGGCCCGACCACCTCGATCTCTACGCGCCGGCGTCTTCACCAAAGAGCTGATTGTGGACAAAATGGTGTACGGCACGGCGATGGGCAGTTTGTGCCTCGTCGCTTTTGTGGCTGTGGTGTATGGTGGAGGGAATGGAGAATTGGGAGAGGATTGTAATCAGGATTGGAATGGGAGTTGTAGTGTGGTGTTTAGAGCCAGAGCGACGGTGTTTGCGGTGTTGAGTTGGACGTTGCTGGTGACGGCGTGGGAGGTTAGGGATTTTGATGAGAGTTTGTTCTTTGGTGTTGGTGTCAAGCCTGATGCTGTGAGTAGTGGTGTTGAGTTGAAGGCTGTCCCTGTCCCATCTCGGGAAACACCAACGTCGACTGCTCCAGCTACTGCGCTGCCCAAGCAGCCGGTCCCGACTCGCACTCTCACGGCCACCACAACATCATCAACAAGCACATCTTCCACAGTCGCTGCAACATCGCCAAACAAAGTCAGAAACTTCGCACTCTTCGACAAACTCTACGCCAACGTCTTCCTCTTTTGGGCTTGCATCACAGGTTTCCTGGTCGTATTCCCACTCATCTACTTGCCTCAGGTCAATCGCGTCGTGTTCAAGCACGGTGGCATCGGATGGGAGTGGGGTGTTGTGGTAGGTTGTACTGTTGGGTATGTGGTTGTTGTTGAAACGTGGAAGGGTATCAAACGCTGGAGGAAGAGAGCTGTGGCGCGTAGAGTCCGGGGAGAGATGGGATCTGTGTAGATTGTTGAACGAAAGGGGGAAGGGCTGGAAAGGCATCGTTGACCTTCTACCTATGATGTTCCTGTGAACCATCGCCTCCAGTCCCATCACCTAGCTTTGATGCGCTGAGGGGCGCCGTAATAAGATGCTCTAGTGTCGTTCCAATCGTCGTCTCTGTGACCATGACCAGATGAGGCGCAGAGTAACACAAAGTAATACCACTCGGAACAACACTGTACAAACTACGAAGATGGCCAGCACATCTTGGAGCTCATGGCACGTGTGACGCAAGTTTGTGTAACATGTTTGATACTAGACCTTGCTATAGTCCTCTGTGCTTCATACGATACTTGTCCATCCATGAGCTTCCTCGCAACACTCGCCAACCACCTCGAAGATATGCCATCCGCTGCATGGTCAGTAACCCTCTTGGCACTCCCATTTGCGATTGCTGCCTATTTCTTCACGAAGTCCCGAGCCGTCAGTCCTTGGCTGTTCACTTGTCTGCGGTCGACGTCCTTGTCTAGCAGCAATCGCACAGTACGACGGGACAAGCCTGTAGCGGCATAGGCTAATGCATTGTTGCCACAAGCGTCAGTAGCGTCTTTATTGGCGCCGGAGTCGAGCAGGATTTCAACAATCTCAGGTTGACCTCGAAAAACAGCAATGTCAAGTGGACGCAGCTTCTTAGAGCCTTGCTGAAACTCCAAGTTAAGAAGAAGATATGGCCTGAGCTGTAACATAAGGCGCCAGCACTGGATGCAGAGTAATGTAGAGTAATCTTCGCACGTAACAAAAGCTAGAAAAGTATGTAAAAGATCAAACCTGCTGCGTAGCACCAGAGGGCGCTGTTGCGAGCTTAAGTGAAGGAGGATGATCTTCGCGGCCGAAAGCTTGCTTGCACGTATGCTGTACTCAAGTGGGTTGTTCTCATCGCCACACCAGCTATTGATCCGTATGTTCTTTTCGAGCATTGACTTTAGGAGTTCGAGCTCATTCCGCCGTATTGCTAGCGCCAGAGGTGTGCACCCTCGATGGACGGAGTCAGATGTCGAATTGAAAAGCATAGACTCTATGAGAGCGTGCCGAGCTTCTTCGTTGTCACTGTTCATAATGTGTACTCGAGGTGACTTCCACCCGTCGTTGTTGCTGCGTGACAGTACATTGATGTTTGTCCACAATGTTTTCTCAGCAGGCCTCGTAGTCGTAACAGCTTCGAACTCTCTAGACAAGATCGAGATACGTAATCGCAGGGTCGCTTTCACATACTGCTCAAACATGCCCACAACCACTGGAGTTGCCAGCGGCCATAAGGAGCCAGGCCTGACAATCTCCTCTGCATCGCTCAATCCCTAAGATAAATCAGCTGGCCAGCACTTCTAGCAGCATTGATTGCTAATACCCTGATCAGCCCGTCTGGGCTGGATTCTGAGCCTTTTGCGGACGGCTCTGGACTCTCTTGCTGCGCACTTCTACCACGCTCTGCGTCGTCATGCACTATACGCTAAGACCCAGACGCCTCTGCTGTCCGCCTAGATCTGGACGGCTCTGCATCGTCTTGGTGTACGGAGCGATAAGTCGTACGTCTAGACCCAGACGCCTCTACTGTCCGCCTGGATCCGGATGCCTCTGCTGTAGGCCTGCTGCAATCCGGCAGCGCCACGTTACGCCTGGACGGCTGTGCTGGGTCCATGATTTCTACCATCGCCCTGTGCATACCAGGTGCGAAGCCAGCCCATGAAGATAGAACGTCGATTCGTTCAGGCACTTCGCTCATGGTCCGGTTCACTAGAGACTCTTCTACGAACATGTCGATCTCGTCTTGAGCGTCAAGTGCCCTTAGCGCTGACCGAAAGGCATTAACCCTGAGCTTTGCTTTTGCCCTTTCCGGTTCACTGCGATTGCGATCGACTGCTTCTTTTTCGAAGTCCTTCCTCGTGGACCTAAGTGATAACCTTAGCTCGAGCCCAGCTTTGGTCTTGTAGGTTCTAATCCTGATCAAAGGCCATTTCTCTCTTAACTGCACTTGAAACAGCTCCAGCTGCTCATTGACCCAGATAAGTTGCCGGTCTTTAGCATCAGTCTGTTCAATCTTGTCGTACTCTGTCCATGCCTGAAACAGTGGATCAAGATTCTGTAAGAGATAAACATTACTGTTGAAGGCACCAAACTCCCTGATCTCATTAGGAACGCGCTGCTCCTGTTACATCACTGCACTTACCTTCGCAAGGCCTTAAAGATTTTATCAGTCCCTTCTCGTGCTGCTCTCATCTGGTCCAGATAACGCACGAGATCTGACCTATTTCTATGAAAATAGAACTGGCGCGTAAAACGAGCTCCATGACTATCTGCCTTGTCGCAGATCCGAATCAAGCCATCCACGGCGTGCTCCCCTTGTTCGAGATACTCGAAGAATAGGCCGTACAGTTCGGTCACTGGCGATTCGCTAGTGAACCTGGCTCAAACCCGGGACGGTACTTAGGCTGCTCAAACCATCTAAGTAGTTGTTCGAGATGGCCGGCTATGGTCTCAGCTTCGGCCCTGTTCTCATTCACGATCGCGTCAACGTTCGCCCAGGAGCTTGTCACATCCAGGAGTATGTTGAAAGCTTCGCTAGTAACACTGAGTCTCGTGGGTAGCTCTGCTCCTGTTATCATCGTGAAAATATCGGGTTCGATGTGAAAGAGAGGTTTTTTTTGGTAGCTTGAGCTTTGATAAGGCCTAGTTCGCATGGTATATATAGTGACATTGCCAAGCTCGCACAGAAGAACAGTCTTGTGTTATTTTAAGGCGCCGTGTGTGCGAGGTCTTACAGTGTCCATCCGGGTAGGAATAAGCGCTACACCAGCGCAGAGAACCGCAGAGATCACCGGGTCCCCTCATCCTCGACAACGCATAGGTGGGGTTTAGTTGAGCAGTTGGATCGTACATCAGCATCATACAGTCATACGAAGTAGTACAAGCTGGACGATGACAGCCACCTTCTGGGTATCTCAGTGTCCTGATAGATTTTCCGACTCACCCGTTGAACGCTGCAGCAGAATACTCTGGTTGAGGACATTGTAGGTTACAGACATGAGTGTCATCTCTCGCTGGCGCCGTTATTACATTTGAGCGGTAAAATGGTCGGGGTGCACGAGGAGAGCGCGCTTGCACCACCTAGGCCACCAAAGTTCTCAGTGCTCCCGCCGCGATGTAGACAGTGCCTATATTAGATCAGCGTTTGCCCTCTTGCCGTATGACCTGCCAACGCAGACCCGACAAGGTTGCGTTATCTCGCCATTTCAAGCTGAAGGCTACTGATCTCCGCTAAGAATGTACGTATCGCGACTTGACTTCTGTTGAGACAACCTTGCCATTTCATGCATACATTCAGCATGATCTGGCGGCCAAAGTCTTCTTCTGGTCAAATAGCCGTGCCTAGCTTTACGGGTGCCCGCGCATGAGACCATAAGACCCATATTTCTTGTACGCGAAGCTCACCTGTTGCACAACCGACAGGACTGATCAGGCCTCCTTTGGTACAAATCCAACTCTATAGATCCGCGGATTAATGATGGAGGCGCTGAGATTCTGGAGTCGACTGAATGATTGTGCGCTTGGCCGCCACACTGATGCGTCAATGGAGGCTTTACGCCTGGGACGCAACCTCTTTCAATAAGAAGCAGTGAACATCACTCTGCCTCCGAGGTATGAGACCAAGATCTGTTGTAACCAATGAAGCAGCTCAAGTCGATATTGAGAGACCTTTGTGATGAGGATTGTGGTGTTATGCCAGCATTGATTGCAGCCTGCAGCAGTTCATCGAAGCACGGCTCTGCCGTGTCAGAGTATCGCGACTAAGGAAATTGATGTTTAGTGTATAATGCTGTTTTGTGCCAGCCCGGTACAGCTTGATTATCGAATCTTGTTCTACCACCAAGTAGTTCCTCGCACACCCATCGTACAGTATGCGTATGCAGTGTGCCTTCAAGCTCACTCCCAGCATCGACACAACTCTCGCCATGAGCTAAAGCCTGAAATATGACTAGTTGATCTTGCATATACTGGTCGACACAACCGTCTCGTGCAAGCTCTTCTTCCATTTGTCTCACAAGATCAGCGGCGACCTTCTTGACCATTATCTCACGAGTATAGTCTCCTTTGACACGCTTCTCGTGCAAAACATCGCTTGCCAATCACCCAGCCATTTTCGGTATGAGCCACAAGCAGAACGTAAAGCCTTAGGGGATGACCTGAGTCTTCGTCGATAACAACGTCAATGTTGACTTCTTTCCCGACCTGCTCAGCGATGAGCTGAGTGATAGATTCTTTAAGGCTGTCTCTTACATCTTGGCCTTGTGCTAATATGGTAATGGCTATTCTCGACACTCCTCCTCTATTAGTGACGTGAAAGGCTGGAAGCACAAATAAGCCTTCAATCTTCGAGATATTCACCACTGTCTCGCCAATCTCGCCTGCGCCGCCAGCCCAACCTCGCTTCTTCACGTCGACATTGATCGTAGGTAAGCCAATTTTACTAAGAGTGGGCAGAAGAACCTGCTGGACATATTCACCACTCATACTATGACTAACATTTGTTCCTCCTCTCAACGTGAGTTGTACTTCGATTCGTGTAGTCCGAAAATAATGAAAGGCAGTATTGCTTGCAATACCAACCATACACTTCCCGGCTTTTTCAGTTCAATGACGAAATCTGTTTTTGCAACTTGTTTCAGGAACTGAGATCTAGGCGTGAAGACAACAGTGTGACTACCGATCTCGGCGCCTTGTACGTCTGAGCCACTCACATCGGCGAGCCAGAGCATAGCGGCGAGGTGGCTTTCTTTGAGACCACCGCCTGTCTGGCCGCTCTTTGAGGCTCAATTGGCGCGAATCCTCACAATTTGGATAGAAATCTTTCGGATGGCAGCAAGACATAGTGCCACTCGGACAAGCTGACCGCCGCCCTCGAGTTTCGAGCCGTCAAGGGTGATCATGTTGTTAATGATATGTTATTACAAGACATGGGAGATATCAGATAGTCTGCTATCGTGACAAGATGAGCAACAAGTGAAGTATGAGGAATATCATAGTATATCTTTGCCAACGATTGAGTGCTGATACTCATATTGGAAATACCAGAAAGGGTAAGAGCGATGACCACTCCTGTAGCTTCTTCCTACTTCGAGAGTCTAAGTAATTGGAGCTTACTGCAAGTCCAACATAGAGAATCTCATGGATAAAGTGGTATGTATTATCATTCGAATGGATGTCACCAGAGCACATCAACCGGCCTAAACTCCGCATATGACTGTACCCTTCAGAGTTTCAGACGTGTTTCAAGCTGCCAACTTCATGCACAATGGCACAACCAACTGATCGATCACGATCGCGCTCCCCTCGCCGTCACTCCCATCACCGCTCCCATCGTGATCGCGACGAGCCATCATCAGGCCGACGTCAACACCACCGCCGTCATCATCATGGTCACTCTTCCAGTAAACCCGAGCGGGAACCCTCTCCAGCCCTGCCTCCACGTCCTATCATCCTCCCCTTCAAGGCCAAAGACTTGTCAAAGTCAGACCTCGCAGAATACAGGCCACTCTTCGCCTCCTACTTGGACATCCAGAAACAGATATACATTGAAGACTTGACGGAGGAAGAGGTCAAAGGAAGGTGGAAGAGCTTTATTAAGAAGTGGTAGGTACATCAATCAAGTGTAATCATCACACTCAGACACGATTCGTCGACTAACTCGATGAGGAATCTGAAAGAACTAGCCGAAGGCTGGTATGATCCCGAAACCAAGCAGAAAGCAGTCGAATCTGCAGAACGTTCCGCACAAGAAATTGTCGAGGAGCCGCGTGCAGTGCGAAACAAAGCAGAGGACTCTGCAGCAAGTGATGACGACTACGGACCTATTCTACCTCCCGGCGGCACATCTCGTCGAGCAGGCGCTCCTGCACCAAACTTTTCAGATTTAGCTTTACGACGCGAGCAGATACAAGAAGACCACGAACACGCACGAGAAGATTTACGCTACGAACGCAAGCAAGATCGTCTTCAGCAAAAGGAACGACTAGACGAGCTAGTGCCAAGGGCAGAAGGAGGCACACGCGAAAGACAGCTCGAGAAGAAACGGGATACTGCTGTCGCAAATCGCGAGTTTGCTGCAGCTCGTGGCGGAGGAGATGGGGTGGCAGAAGTTGCGGAGAGTGAGCTTATGGGTGCTGGAGGAGGGGTGGAGGATGTGAGGAGGATGAGGAAAGAGGAGGAAAGAAAGAAGAATGAAAGGGAGATTCGTAGAGAGGAGATCCTTAGGGCGAGAGCTGCAGAAAGGGAGGAAAGGATGGAAGTTGTCAGGGCGAAGGAGTCGAAGACTATGGAGATGTTGCAAGTGAGTCTTTGGGGATTTACTGACTGTGGTGCTCCGACATGTACTAACCTTCATGCTAGGCTATCGCTAAGGAACGTTTCGGATGAGCTATTATAGGGCCAGGAGCTTTGGTCTTAGAGGGCAGAACTGCTCTCTTCGAGGTCAAGCAGGGCCAATTACGAGCACGATATTATCCCTGTTCCTGATTCTTGGTGTTTCAAAAGCCAACCTAGTGTAACATGATCACAATAGCTGGCCTGCCGAGAGCGGCGAGTTACCTTTACACGGCTATAGTTCCTACAAGGGCTTGATAGGCACGGAGGATTGATAGTCAATATTCAGTGCATGCAGCCTGCAGCTTGATGATATGCGGAGACAAAAATGAGGGGTTTCATGATCGTCAGACTGGTTCTTTCAGACTGATAGCATAGCAGCAAGGACTAACAAGGATGCAAGGATGACACCAAGGATGCAGCTACATGATTTAGCGCTTCAGGTGTCCAATTCATTGAAACTCCTTGCCAAATTGTGAAGGATTAACTGAAAAACGGTCAAGCTTGTGCCTCCCCCCTTGTGCACGACCCCTTTGAAAAGCCCCTAGCTCGAGCTAGGCGTCTTAGGCGTCCTCAACAGAAGCTTGCCATAATTGTTATTTTCTTCTCTTAGGATGCACTTTACAAACGCACTTCACTCACTCTACATTTTCAATAGATAGGACCGTCGAAGCAAAAAAGCAAAGTGCCGAAGATGTGATATCAATGCAACATAAATCTGCCGACAAGCAATAGATGACCACGTTACAAGGCGGATCTTCGTCTCTGGTTCCTGATAACTAGCGTCGTACCCGAATCACAGGCACGTTCTCGGCCACTTTTTTGTTTCAAACGACACTTCTCTCCACTTTGCTCGACGACTTTGCGGAGGCTTCCTGCGTCAATGTGAAAGGCCGAACGAAATTATGTCGGTTGCCGGCCCTGCATCAAAGGAGGGGTGCGGCAGATACTGAACAGAAATCGAAAAAAATGTTAAGTGCCCAGGAAGATCCAAGCCTCCAGGCTTAAAGAGACGTCCGGGTCGTGCTCCTTGCCCTCGTGTCTATCGTGTGCTTGGACCATGTTCTGGTAAACGGTGGCAGACTACCAATAAAGTCAATCATCCCGCTCTGCCCTTTGCTCTTCAGCTCTTCTTCTTTCTTCTTGCCTTGCTGCTGCTCCTGATTCACTCTTGTTCTCTGCTTTGAAAGCATCTGTCTTCGTCATACCATACTGTTAACGCTTTGCTTTGTCCTGGCAAAAGTGCTCAAGTGCTTAACTTTGAAGATCTGGCTTCGGCTCTTCGATTCGACCCTGTTTCACACTTCACGCCAGCCAACCTGAAACTTTACGCCTGCAATCTCCGCTTTCGTTTCACACTGGACACTCTGAATAACCATCATAAAAGACCACAGCACCTGACCTCACGGACTCCTCAAGTCACGCACAATGTCCATTCTCTTCTATCGCCGTCCTGACTATGTCGACAAAGCTCCTGGCTACCTCAATGATTCTGCTTGCCAACGCTATGTGGACAGAACAAAAGGCAGCAAGCACAAAGCACCGATCGAGCTCTCATTCGACAACATCTTGAACAACCGCACTCTTCCTCCTACCACATTGGGCGATTTCATGGTATGTACTTGCATACATCATGTCGTACCATGTAGTCCCTCTAACATATCTTCGTCCCGCAGGATTACCTCATGTACGTTGCTCACGATGCCGAACCTCTCCAATTCTACCTCTGGTATCTCGACTACTGCAAACGCTTCGATGCCCTTCCTGCTGATGC
>Ga0160428_1000565_pt1 | contig 39051 bp, 31 predicted proteins | sample SolpanmetagenomM_FD_108198 | JGI IMG/M metagenome (GOLD analysis project Ga0160428, IMG submission 108198) | Solar panel surface microbial communities from Lawrence Berkeley National Laboratory, California, USA - M | ecosystem: Engineered > Built environment > Solar panel > Unclassified ... | reverse complement strand
TGCGTGTCGCACCCAAGCCGGTCGCGAAGGTTCCGCCCGCCCGAACGCCGGCGGCGAACGCCCCGAAACCCGCGCGCGTCGCCGGCGGTGGGACGGCCGCCGGTGGGGTGGCCGCCGCACCGCGCACGGCGGCGAAGGATGCGCCGGCGCCGGCCGATCGATCGATGTTCGCCAAGTTGCTGGAAACCGGCATCGGCGGGATGGATGCCACCAAGCGCGCCGGATCGCGCAACCGCGCCGCACCGCTTCTGCCGGCAGCGCCCAGCGCTGTGAGCCGGGGGCCGGCGAATACTTTGGACGGATCGTGGGACAAGAAGCTGGCGCGCGGGCTGGTCTCGCCGGATTGCGCGATCGACCTACACGGGCACAATCTGTCGACCGCTTATGCCACGCTGGATGGCGCGCTGGAGCAATCGATCCGGATGGGCGATCGTGTCGTCCTGCTGGTGACGGGCAAACCGCCGCGGCCGAGCGGCGAGCGGCCGCTCGCGCCGAACCCGTATCGCGGGCAGATCCGCGGCGCTATCGGCGACTGGCTGGCCGGATCGCGCCATGCCGCCGCGATCGCCGCGGTGCGCAACGCACATCCCCGCCACGGTGGCGCGGGCGCCTTGTATATCATCCTCCGCCGGAACGACCCGAACCGAAATTCTTAACCTTTCTACGGCATATTTCCGCGATGAAGCGGACCGCCTCCCGGCGGTGCCGACGGCAGGTTGCGGGGATTGCGGACGCGATGGAAGGAGTGACGCTCAAAAGCCGCGCCGTCGCCTTCGCGATGTGCGCCGGCGCCGTGGCGTTCATCCTCGCGGTTGCTGCTACCTCCAGCGGGCATATCGGCATCGACAACGTCGCCCGGGCGATCATTCCGGCGATCGTCTGCGCGACGATGTGCTGGGCATCGGCCGAACGCGCGATATCCAGCACCGCGGCCGCGATCGACTCCGCGATATCCCGGCTGACGCGCGCCGCGCATGGCGATCTGGACGGCGAGATCCCGAGCGAAATCGACGAGCAGGTTCCCGAACTGGGGGCGGCGATGCGCGGTCTGTTCCAGCAGCTCGGCAGCAATCTAGAAAGCGTGCACCGGCTGGCGATGTTCGATTCCGTGACCGCCCTGCCCAACCGGACCAATTTTCGTCGCACGTGCGAGCGGGTGCTGAGCGAGATGCCGCCAGGTACGATCGCGGCATTGTTTTTCATCGACCTCGACCGGTTCAAGACCGTCAACGACACGCTGGGCCATGCGATGGGCGACATGCTGCTCGGCATGGTCGCCAACCGCCTGCGTGCCGTCGCCGACCGGGTACATACCGACACCGCGGTGCCGCAGCCGATGATCGGTCGATTGGCTGGGGACGAATTCACCGTGTTCGTCCGCGACCTGGCCGATATCGGGGAAGCGGCGCGGATCGGCCGGGCGATGCTGTTCGCCCTTTCCGAACCCTTCGACCTGATGGGGCACGATATCGAGATCGGTGCATCGATCGGCATCGCGTTGCGGCCCGACCACGGCTTGAACCTGACCGACCTGATGCGCGCCGCGGATGCCGCGATGTACCACGCCAAGGCGAGCGGGCGGGGCCGGGCGGAATATTTCACGCAGGAACTCGCCGACCGGATGGCGGACCGCGCGCAGCTGGAAAGCGACCTGCGCGGTGCGATCGACAATGACGAATTCCGGCTGATGTTCCAGCCGCAGGTCAGCCTGCCGGAAGGACGGATCGTGGCGGCGGAAGCGCTGTTGCGCTGGCAGCACCCGGTGCAGGGATTGAAGCTGGCGGGCAGTTTCATTCAGCGCGCCGAGCAGACCGGACTGATCGTCGAGATCGGCGAATGGGTGATCTCGACCGTCGCCGAAACGATCGCGCGTTGGGCCCGGATGGGGATCGAGCAACGGCTGGCGATCAACATCTCGCAGCGCGAACTGGACCATGCCGCATTCTTCAACCGGCTGCGGGCGGCGATGCTCGCGGCGAACGCGCCGGCGCATCTGCTGGAGCTGGAGATCACCGAGACGCTGGCGATGCACTGTTCGTCCGAGGTGATCGCCGCGCTCGAACTGTTGCGGGCCGACGGCGCGACGATCGCGATCGACGATTTCGGTACCGGCTATTCCAACATCGCGCGGCTGCGCGCCTTGCCGATCGACCGGATCAAGCTGGACCATAGCCTGGTCGAGCAGATCGCCGACAATGCCGCGGCGCGGACGATCGCGCATGCGGTGATCGGGCTGATCCACGGGCTCGGCTGCGAGGCGGTCGGCGAGGGGATCGAGAACCAGGCGCAGGCGGACGTGCTGCGCGTGATCGGCTGCGACGTGATCCAGGGCTTCGCGATCGCCGCGCCGATGGACGAAGCGGAATTCATCGCCTGGTCGCGCACCGACGAACGTCGCGCGCTGGCGGGGTGACCGGCCGGGCGGGAGCGAGCGGCCAGACCAAGATGACGTAGCGTGGATCCACCCCCACCGTTCGTCCTGAGCGTGTCGAAGGGCGGACACGCGGAACAGGTGCTTCGCCAAGCTCAGCACGAACGGGTCCGGGTAAAGTCATCTCGCTCTAGGCCAGCGCTCGCATGAGAATGTCGCCGTAGATATCTCGCAACGTGCGCAAATCCTCCAGCGCGACCGCCTCGTCCGAGCTGTGCATCGTCGCGTTGAGCAGGCCGAATTCGACCACCGGGCAGAGCGCGGCGAGGAAGCGCGCGTCGGACGTGCCGCCGGTGGTGGAGAGTTCGGGGCGCTGGCCGGTATGCGCTTCGATCGCGTCGCCGATCAGCGTCGAGAACTCGCCCGGCGGGGTCAGGAACGCCTCGCCCGAGATGCGCGCGACGACCTTCGCTTGCGGGGCGTGGGAATGAACGATGCTTTCGATCCGGCGAACCAGCGCGGGGCCGTTCTGTTCGTCGTTGAAGCGGATGCTGAGCCGTGCGGCGGCGTGCGCCGGGATGACGTTGGTCGCCGGGTTGCCGACGGTGATGTCGGTCGTCTCGACGTTGGACGGCTGGAACCAGGCATTGCCCGTATCCATCACGATCGCGTCGATCGCAGCGAGCGCGGCGACCAGCCGGGGGATCGGATTGTCGGCGAGGTGCGGGTAGGCGACATGGCCCTGGCGGCCCGGCACGTCGATCCAGATATTGACCGAGCCGCGCCGGCCGATCTTGATCGTATCGCCCAGCCGCCGTGCGGAGGTCGGTTCGCCGACCAGGCACAGGTCCGGCGCGATGCCACGCGCCGCCATGCGGTCGATGATCGCGGGGGTACCGTAGGTCGCGGGGCCTTCCTCGTCGCCAGTAACGATCAGGCTGATCGTGCCGTCCGAGACGGCCGGGACCGCGGCGACGAACGCGGCGATCGCGCCCTTCATGTCGACCGCGCCGCGCCCGTGGAGCAGCCCGTCGCGGATTTCGGGCACGAACGCGCTGCCGCTCCAGCCGCTGCCGGCGGGGACGACGTCGAGATGCCCGGCAAAGGCGAAATGCCGGCCGGACGTCCCGCGGATCGCGAGCAGGTTCTCCACTGGTCCGTCTGGTGCCTCCCCGGAGACGAACCGGTCGACATCAAAGCCCAGCGCGACGAGCGCGGCCTCCAACACGTCGAACACCGCGCCTGTCGCGGGCGTAACGCTGTCGCAGGCGATCAGTGCCTTGGCGAGATCGATCACGTCGGGCCGGGCGACGCTCACGCCGCAGGCGTCTCGAACTTCTCGATCACCCATTCTTCTTCCTGCGCGGCGGCGATCCAGTCCTGCATGAAGGGGTGGTGGATGACGGCGTCGAGATAGGAATTGGCGAAGCGCGCGACGGGAAGCGTGTAGGTGATGATGCGCGTCACGACCGGGGCGAACATCATGTCGGCGGCGCCGAAATCGCCGAACAGGAAATCGCCGTCGCGGCCGAAGCGCGCGCGCGCCTGGGCCCACAATTCCATGATGCGGGTGAGATCGGCGACGACATCGTCGGCGGGGGCCCTGGGTGCGAAGATCTGCCGCACGTTCATGCTGTGCGTGCGGCGCAGCGCGGTGAAGCTGGAATGCATTTCCGCCGCCATTGACCGTGCCATCGCGCGCGCGGCGGGGTCTTCCGGCCAGAACAGCTCGCGGCGGGTCTTCTCGGCGAGATATTCGATGATCGCCAGACTGTCCCAGACGACCGCCTCGCCATCCCACAGGATCGGCACCTTGCCCGAAGACGGCGCGAATTCGTCGCCTTCGCGGCGCCGGTCCCACGCCTCGTCGTACAGTGGGACGACGACTTCCTCGAACAGCAAGCCGGATTGCTTGCACGCGAGCCAGCCGCGCAGGGACCAGGACGAATAGGCCTTGTTGCCGATGATGAGCTTCATGGCCTTGCCCTACCCGGTGAGACGGTGATCCTCAAGGCGGCCGGGGGCGATGCCCTGGCTGCAAGGAGAGGGTTAGCCCCCGGACAGGCTTGGGCTAGCCGATCGCCTCGATCACCGCGGCGCGCAGTTCGGCGATGCCGAGGCCGGTCTCGCTCGACGTCTCGAGGATGTCGGGATGCGCGGCGGGGCGCTTGCGCGCTTCCTCGGCGGTGCGGGCGGCGACTTCGGCGAGTTCGGTCGGCTTGATCTTGTCCGCCTTGGTCAGCACGAGGCGATAGCTGACGGCAGCCTTGTCGAGCATTTCCAGGATGTCGCGATCGACGTCCTTGATGCCGTGGCGGCTGTCGATCAGCACCAGCGCGCGCTTCAGTTCCTGCCGGCCGCGGAGGAAATCGTTGACCAGGAACCGCCACTGCCTGACGATATCCTTCGGCGCCTTGGCGAAGCCGTAGCCGGGCATGTCGACGAGACGGAAGGCGAGCGGTTCGCCGACATCGAAGAAGTTCAGCTCCTGCGTCCGCCCCGGCGTGACCGAGGTGCGGGCCAGCGACTTGCGCCCGGTCAGCGCGTTGAGCAGCGACGACTTGCCGACGTTCGACCGCCCGGCAAAGGCGATCTCGGGCACCTGCGCTTCGGGCAGGAATTCCAGCTTCGGCGCCGATTTCAGGAAGGTGACCGGGCCGGAGAATATCTTGCGCGACCGTTCGAGCAGCTCGGGGTCGAACTTTTCGGTTTCGGACGTGGTGGGAGCGGGTGCTTCCGGGTTCTGGTCGTCGGTCATCGTTTCGATCCGTTCAATTCGGGACGATCCTCATCGTCACCCCGGACTCGCTCCGGGGTCCACGGTGCCGCGAACATGTCGGATCGAGCCTTTATTCCTCAGCATGCCGCGCGGTGGACGCCGGAACAAGTCCGGGGTGACGAGGGCTTTCGGTGGCGCCGCCTACTTCACCGTCGCCTCACGCATGCCGGGATGGCGGGCGTAGAGGACGCGCTGCTGGAGGATCGTCAGGCAGTTCGAGGTGATCCAGTAGACCTGCAGGCCGACCGCGAACGGCGCCATCACGAACATCAGCACCCACGGCATGATCGCGAAAATCTGCTTCTGCGTGTCGTCCATCGGTGCCGGGTTCAGCTTGAACTGGAAGTACATGCTGATGCCGAGCAGGACCGGAACCACGCCGATCGCCAGGAAATGCGGCGGGGTGAAGTTGAGGTAGCCGAACGCGTTGAGGATCGTCGCGGGATCGGGTGCGGACAGATCCTTGATCCACAGCACGAACGGCTGGTGGCGCATTTCGATCGTCAGCAGCAGCACCTTGTACAGCGCGTAGAAGATCGGGATCTGCAACAGGGTCGGCAGGCAGCCGGCGAGCGGATTGACCTTCTCCGTCTTGTACAGCGCCATGATCTCCTGCTGCTGGCGCGGCTTGTCGTCCTTGTAGCGTTCCTGCAGCGCCTTCATCTTGGGCTGGAGCAGCTTCATCGCGGCCATCGACTTGAACTGCTTCTGCGCGATCGGGAACATCAGGCCGCGGATCGTCAGCGTCAGCAGGATGATCGCGACGCCGAAATTGCCGATCATGCGGAACAGCCAGTCGAGATAGGTGAAGATCGGCTTTTCGACGATCTCGAACCAACCCCAGTCGATCGCCTTGTCGAGCATGAGGATCCTGCCGTCATTCTCGTAGCGCTGGAGCAATTTCACTTCCTTCGCACCGGCGAAGAAGCGGCTCGTCTGGGTCAAGGCCTGGCCGGCACCGAGCAGGCGCGGCTGGCTGGCGAAATTGCCCTGATAGGTGGAATTGCCGCCCTTCTGGAACTGCGCCGAAACCTGCTGGCCCTGATCCGGAATGAGCGCGGTCAGCCAATATTTGTCGGTGAAGCCGAGCCAGCCGCCCTGGATGGCGAAGCCGGGATCGACCGCTTCGTCGAGATCGGTGAAATTGGGGCCGTAATGCGCGCCGCCATTATGCACCGACATCGGGCCGACATGCGTCGTCCACGTCGTCGGGTCCTTCGAATGGCCGGAACGATTGACCAGCGCATAGCTGGCGACGGGCACCGCGGTCGCCGCAGTGTTGAGCACGGTCTGGCGGATCGTGAACATATAGCCGTCATCGACCGCAAGCTCGATGCGGAAGCGCTGGCCCTGCGCGTTGGCGGCGTCCAGCCGGACGGGCTTGCCGGGCGCGAGCACGTCGCCCGTGGCGGTCCACACGACATCCTTCGCCGGTGGCTTCAGGCCATTGTCCTGCCAGCCGAAGCCGGCGAAATAGGCGTCCGGCGACCCGGCCGGCGAGAGCAAGCGGATCGGTGCCGAATCCTTGGCGATCGTTTCCTTGTATTTGGTCAGCACGAGATCGTCGATCCGCGCGCCCTTCAGGTTGATCGATCCGCTGAGCGTCGGCGTGGCGATGCGGATGCGCGGGCTTTCCGAAAGCACCAGCGCGCGGTCGCGCGTCGCCGAGGGGCTGTCCGCCGCGGGATCGGCGGCGGGATTGGGCACGACCTTTGCCTTGCCGTCGACGATCTTCGTCACCGGCGGGTTGGCGGTCGGGAAGAACTTGCCCTGGAAATAGGGCCACCCGAACAGGATCAGCGCCGCGATCACCGCGAACAGGATGAAATTCTGCTTGTCGTCTTTCACCGTTCGGAAATCCTGTCGTGGTCGTTCGGTTGGTGTGGGTGCGGGCACTGGGGAACCGGATCGTAGCCGGAGCCGCCCCACGGATGGCAGCGCCCGATCCGGCGCAGCGCGAGCCACCCCCCCTTGATCGCGCCATAGCGGCGAAGTGCCTCGATTGCATAGGCCGAACAGCTTGGCGCGTATCGGCACGTCGGCGGAAGGACGAGCGACGGGCCGAGCTGCCAGCCGCGCGCGACGAGGATCAGCAGGCGGGCTAGCACGGGATATGGCCCCCGATACCGCCTGTCCTGAGCCTGTCGAATGACTGCTGTCGCAAGACTGGGTCTCGCCAGGTCGGGCAAGAAGGGCTGTGCTGCGACAGGCTCGGCACGGACGGGATGCGAGGCAAAGCAGGCAGCCTCACCCCATCACCTTGGCCAGCGCCTTGGCGAGTTCCGTCCGGAGCAGCGCGTAATCGCGTTCGATGCCGCCGTTGCGGCCGATCAGGACATGATCGGCGCCGCGAATGCCGTGGCTCGGCAGCAAATCACGGGCGAGTTCGCGAAGCCGCCGTTTCATGCGGTTGCGGACGACGGCGTTGCCGATCTTCTTGGTGACGGTGTAGCCGATTCGCATTGCCGGCGAACCGTCCTGCCGATCGCGCACGAGCAGGACGAAACCCGGCATCGGCGCGCGCTTGCCGGAATTCGCCGCGAGGAAATCGCGGCGAACCGACAGCGTGCTTATGCTGGCGATGGCAGGAGTCGACGATACGCCGGCGACGCCAGCGGGATCAGTTAGGCGGACAGCTTCTTCCGGCCGCGATTGCGGCGTGCGCGCAGCACGTTCCGGCCGCCCGGGGTTGCCGACCGTGCGCGGAAGCCGTGGCGACGTGCGCGCACCAGATTGCTCGGTTGAAAGGTCCGCTTCATCGGTCATTCCCTAGAATTCTTACCCTGGGGGGTATTCTTAATAAAAACGGCCGCCCCGGGGACGGCCTTGATCGCGGTGCCATTAGGCACAGGGCGCGGGAAAGTCAATTCGCCGATGCCGTCTGGCGCAACGCTTTGTCGCGTGCGTGACGGCGCAGTGCGCTGCCCCGGCGCATCACGCGATCGATGAAGCCACCGACGCGCGGATAGCGTCGCTTGGCGCGTGCCCAGCGCCGCCGCGCGGCCGCCGAATTGCGCAGGATCAGCACCATTCCGCCGGCAAAGGCCATCGTCCCGGCCGGGCCGGGCAGGATCGCGACGACCGGCGTGACGACCACCAGGAGGATGCCGCCGATCAATTCCACGTTGCGCCGGATTCGCGGGCGTGGCGTGCGCCGCTGGCCCTTGGGAATCGGTGTGGGGACGGCATCGGTCACGCGGCGGCATGTGGGGCAGGTGTCTTGTTTGTACAAGACAGTCTTGAGATGCTTCGGCTTTTTTCCGCGATTTTCAGGGATCGTTACGGGGGCGGCGAAGACGCTTTGCAGCCTCGGGAATGCCGCTATGGTCGCGCCACTCGAAGGGACATGGCGCATGGTCGCGATCGTATCGACTGTCGCATATCTCGGGCTGGAGGCACGCAGCGTCGACGTCCAGGTATCGCTGGCGCCGGGCCTGCCGAACTTCATTGTCGTGGGGCTGGCCGACAAGGCGGTGGCGGAAAGCCGCGAGCGCGTGCGCGGGGCGATCGCGGCGATGGGGCTGGCGCTGCCGCCCAAGCGCATCTCGGTCAATCTGTCGCCCGCCGATCTGCCGAAGGAGGGTTCGCATTACGATCTGCCGATCGCGCTCGGCTTGCTCGGCGCGATGGGCGTGATCGATGCCGAAACGCTGAGCGGCTATGTCGCGGTCGGCGAACTCGGGCTGGACGCACGGATCGCGCCGTCGGCCGGCGTGTTGCTCGCCGCTTTGCATGCGTCGGCCGAAGGGAAGGGGCTGATCTGCCCCGCGGCGCAGGGGCCGGAAGCGGCCTGGGCCGGATCGATCGAGGTGATCGCGGCGCCGGACCTGCTGTCGCTGTTGAACCATTTCAAAGGGCACGGGCTGCTGTCCGCGCCGCAGCCCGGCACTGCCGAGGATCGTTTCGACGGGCCGGACCTGCGGCAGGTGAAGGGGCAGGAGACGGCGAAACGGGCATTGGAGATCGCCGCGGCCGGCGGACACAATATGCTGATGGTCGGGCCGCCGGGGGCGGGCAAATCGCTGATGGCGGCGTGCCTGCCCGGTATCCTGCCGCCGCTGGATGCCGCCGATGCGCTGGAAGTGTCGATGGTGGCGAGCGTCGCGGGCACGTTGCAGAACGGCCGGCTGACGCGCACGCGGCCTTACCGCAGCCCGCACCATTCGGCGTCGATGGCGGCGCTTGTCGGTGGCGGGCTGAAGGTCAAGCCGGGCGAGGTGAGCCTGGCGCATCTCGGCGTGCTGTTCCTCGACGAACTGCCCGAATTCCAGCGCGCAGTGCTCGATTCGCTGCGCCAGCCGCTGGAGACGGGGAATGTCAGCGTCGCGCGGGCGAATGCGCACGTCACCTTCCCGGCGCGGGTGCAACTGGTCGCGGCGATGAACCCGTGCCGCTGCGGCCATCTCGGCGATGCCGCGCTCGCCTGTTCGCGCGCGCCGAAATGCGCGGCGGATTATCAGGCGAAGGTGTCCGGGCCGCTGCTCGACCGGATCGATTTGCACATCGACGTACAGGCGGTGAGCGCCGCGGACCTCGTCCTGCCGCCACCGGCCGAGGGATCGGCGGAAGTGCGGGCGCGGGTGATGGCGGCGCGCGCCCTCCAGGCGGTGCGCTATGCCGATCACGCGGTGCGCAGCAATGCGGAGATCGACGGCATGCTGCTGGAGACGGTCGCGACTCCCGACGAAGCGGGCCGCAAGCTGCTGGCGCAGGCAAGCGCGGCGATGCGGCTGTCGGCGCGCGGCTATACGCGGATCCTGCGCGTCGCGCGGACGATCGCCGATCTGGCGGGCAGCGACGGGGTCGGGCGGCTGCATGTGGCGGAGGCGCTGAGCTATCGCCGGCAGGCGCCGCGGAGTTGATGGGGGAGCGTGGGGAGTTGATGGGAAGTGGACGGTAGATCATGGAAATAGCAGGTATCGCTGGCGGACGTCGATCGTGCGATCAGGTTTGGGCGTTAGACGGCGCACTTCGGAACTCGCCGACGGTCCGGTTCGAAGACGTATTTCGCAAGATTCGGCCGGGTGTTGCCGCGCTGCTCGTCGCGTTCGTTGCAACGCCCGTTTGCGCTGGCGCGGTGGCCGACCGGGACTATCCTTTCACCGGGCGATGGCGGATGGACACGACGTCACTCGCCGGCAACGTCAAACCAACCATCTTCCGGTTGATCGGTGGGAGCTTCTACAAGGATGATAACAAGCCGGTAGAGGCGGATGGTAATTTACACCCGGTATCCGGTTCCGGATACGTGGATGAACAAGCGATAAAAGTCGAAAGCGATCATGTCGTGACGGAAGTGGACAGGGTCCACGGTAAGCTTGCCTATACCGTCGAGTATCGTGTTTCCGCTGACGGGAACACGCTGACGACGAACGTCGGGAATTATACAAATCCGGAAGGCCAGGCCGTCATGAGCGTGACGGTGCAACGCCGCATCGGTATGCCGACGAAAGGCGCGCATCTCATCAGCGGGACGTGGAAACGAGTCAGCGTGTCGGTCGATTCGAAGAGCGACTGGATTATCAGGCTGGACGGAGACCATTTCAGTTGGCGGACGGAGAATGGGACCGGCTTCGACGCTGTCGTCGGAGGCAAATCGGTAAAGATCGATGGAGACAATTCTGGCGCTCGGGCCTCGATCACACGACCCCGGCCCGACACTATCGTCGAGACGGATTTCTCGGCGCAAGGTACGTTCGACGACACATTATCCATGCAACTTTTGCCGGACCGAAATACTATCCGTGGAACCGCGCGTTCCGTTCGGCAAAAGTCGCCGACGACATTCTATCTGCATAGGGTTGCGGAGTGATTCCCCGATCTGGCAGGATGCGAGGCGGTGGAACGGCGGCACGTCGCCGAGGCGCTGAGCTATCGCCGGCAGGCGCCGCGGAGTTGACGGGGAAACGCATCAGGGCGCTTTGCCGTGCTTTTGAATTGTAGCAGCTTAACTCAAGGATCAATCCATCCTCACACCGCTTTATCTTGCCGCACTCGGCATTTCCGAAACGATGAACTCGCGAACTTCGGCGCAAACCTGTGCTATTGTCGAGGCCGGATATCGCTCGTTCATAGGCAATGATCACGCTTTTCCCCCCGAGAGGATTGATTTCGCACGTGAGGCGGCGCAGCCAATGAGTACTTTCGTCGCATCTTACCGGCTGAAATTGGATCTAATCCCCGAAGAATTTGCTGACATGGAATCGAGACAGCATGTCACCGGCAAAGCGGAATTCCTACCGAGATGCGATTGGATGGGAACGCGCTCCCGTCGCGATAATGAGAAGGGCGGAAGCGCGATCGGTTTCAATGAACCGATCGTATCGACCGATGGCAAGCTTGCGCTCGTGGAGGTATCATACAGCGAAGGCATTTCCGCCTTGGGCGACCTATGTGTTTTGCGGTTCACTTCCAAGACGTGGGTCGGGCGGTGCGTAAGACTTTGGAGTGTACGCTAGCTAAACCAATTGCCCACCCTCCAGCGCCAGCAGCAGTTCCTTCGCCTCCAGCCCGCCGGCGAACCCCGTCAGGCTGCCGTTCTTGCCGATGACGCGGTGGCAGGGGGCGATGATCGAGAGGGGATTGCGGCCGTTGGCGGCGCCGACCGCGCGGGTGGCGGTCGGGCGGCCGATCTGGCGAGCGATGTCGGCGTAGGAGCGGGTCTCGCCGTGTGGGATGGTCAGCAGGGCGGCCCAGACGCTTTTCTGGAAATCGGTGCCGATCATGTCGAGCGGGACGGTGAAGACCTTCAACCCGCCGGCGAAATAGGCGGTGAGCTGGCGCTTGGCCGCGACGAGGATGGGGTGATCGGGGGTCTCGACGGGATCGCGCGCCGGAATTCGTGAAGGCGGGTCGTTCGGCCAGAGGATCGCGGTCAGGCCGATGTCGCTGGCGATCAGCGTCAGTTCGCCGACGGGGGACGGCATCGTGGTGTAGACATAGCTCATCGGACTATCCTTCGCACCGCGTCGGATAGCGCGAATGTCTCGACCGGCGCACTCCGAATCCTGCCCTCAAAGCGATCGGGCGGCGGGATCGCTGCGAAAGGGGCTGGACGCGGCGCGGCGAGATATGCCATCTGCGCCGCTCGCGATTACGGGAGCGGCGACGCTCTTCCGTCCTGGCCGATGCGGGCGTGGTGGAACTGGTAGACGCGCCGGACTCAAAATCCGGTTCCGAAAGGAGTGTCGGTTCGATTCCGACCGCCCGCACCATATTCAGATCGAGCGTTATGAGCGCGGCAGCGCGATGACCGCGTCGAGCCCGCCGCCGGCGCGATTGCGCAGCACGATCCTGCCCCCCGCATCGCCGACGATCGCGCGCGCCAAGGCGAGCCCCAGTCCGATCCCGCCCGTGTCGCGGTTGCGCGACGTTTCCAGCCGGGTGAACGGATCGAACACGTCGGCGAGGCGATCCTCCGGGATGCCGGGGCCCTGATCCGCGACGACGATCTCGACCTTGCCCGGCGTCGCGGCGATCGTCACCGCGGCGGAGGTGCCGTATTTCACCGCATTCTCGATCAGGTTGCGCACCGCGCGACGCATCAGCGAGGGACGCAGGCGCATCTTGAGCCGCGGCGTATCCTCGTCGAACGACACGTCGGCGCCGAGATCGCGAAAGTCCTCGACCACCGCGTCGACCAAGGCGGCGAGATCGACTTCGGTGATCGGCTCGCTCGGCCGACCGAGCCGGGCAAGGCTGAGGATGTCGTCCAGCGTGCGATCCATCTCCATGATCGTATCGGCCATCCTGGTGCGATCGGCATCGTCCTCGACCGATTCGATCCGCACGCGTAAAGCGGCGAGCGGGGTGCGCAGATCGTGCCCGATCGCACCAAGCATCCGGTCCTTCTCGTCGAGCATGGCGGTGACGCGCAGCCGGAGCGCGTTGAACGCGCTGACCACGTCGCGCAGATCCTGCGGGCCGCCTTCCTCGATCGGCGTGTCGACCTCGCCGGGCGTGAAGGTGCGTGCGGCGAGCGCGAGGCTGCGCAGCGGACGCGAGATGCGGCGGCCGATCCACAGGACGGGCAGCAGGACGATGCCGTAGAGGATCAGCGTCTGCGCGACGGTGCGACAGACCATGTTCATGTCGGCGCGGGGCCAGGGCGAGTTGAGCACCAGCCAGGAGCCACCAGGCTGTTCGACCGCGATGACGAGTTCGCCGCCGCGCCGGACCATGCGTTGCGCCAGCCGCGGGTTGAGGCCGCGCAGGCGGGGACTGTCGGGGCGGATGTCGCGCACGCCGGTCTGGATGCGGCCGACCTTAAGGCCGGCCTCGCCCAACGCCTCGCGCAGGCCCTGTTCGATTTCGCTGCGGCGTTCCGCACCGGGCTTGATCGGCGACGCGGGCATGATCCGGACGCGGCCCGTGGTACGGCCGGTGACGCCGCCGGCATCGGCACGCTCGACCGCATCGACGATCCGCGCGACGGCCGGCCCGGTGGCCTGTTCGTAGCGGAAATTTTTCCGTTCCTGCAGTAGCAACGCGAAGTTGATCGCCTGCGCGACGAACAGCGCGATGGCGATGATCAGCGCCATCTGCCCGGCGAGACTGCGCGGCCACAGCCGAAGCGTCATGCGCGGGGGCGCCGGCCGCTCACAGCCGGGTCACTTCGGCCGCCAGCGTATAGCCGCCGCCCCACACCGTCTTGATCAGATCCGGATTCTTCGGATCCGCCTCGATCTTGCGGCGTAGCCGGCTGACCTGATTGTCGATCGCCCGATCGAACGCGGCGGCTTCGCGGCCCTGAGTCAGATCGAGCAACTGATCGCGAGTCAGGACCTGGCGCGGGCGCGTGACGAGCGCGTGCAGCAGATTATATTCGCCGGTCGACAGCGGCACGGAGACGCCCTCGCGATCGACCAGAGCGCGCTCGCCGGATTTCAATACCCAGCCGGCAAAGGCGAACGATCCGCTGTCCGGCGCATGCTGACGCGTGCCGCCGGCGGCGGCGCGGCGCAGGATGACCTTGATCCGCGCCGCCAGCTCGCGCGGCGAGAACGGCTTCACGACATAATCGTCGGCGCCCATTTCCAGCCCGACGATCCGATCGGTCTCTTCGCTGCGCGCGGTGAGCAGGATGACCGGGATCTCGCCGTTCTCGCGGATGTAGCGCGTCAGGCTGAGCCCGTCCTCGCCCGGCATCATGATATCGAGCACGACGAGATCGATCGCATAGGCCGCCAGGCGGGTCCGCGCGGTCGCCGCATCGCCCGCCTGCGTGACGCGGAAACCCTGCTTGCCAAGATAGGTGGCGAGCGGCTCGCGGATCGAGCGCTCGTCGTCGACCAGCAGCAGGTGTGGCAAATCTCCCATCGGTTCCGGGCTTAGCATGATATTGCTTTCAGGAAAGGCGGACGCGCGGGGACCGTGCCGGGCGCGGCGCCGGGTGGCGGGCGCGCGCGGCTGGCCCGTCGATCACCGCGAAGGCCAGCGCATCGCCTGGCGTTCGGTGGCATCCAGCGTGCCGTCCTTGTTGGTATCGAGCCTGTCGAACAGCGCGCCCGCACGCGCCAGCGCGGCCGCGCGCGTCATCGGCTGCGCATTGGGACGGACCTGTCCGTTACGGCCGAGCAATTCGTCGCCGGAGAGTGTTCCATCCTTGTTGGCGTCGCGCGCATCGAACCGCGCGGCGGAGCGCGCCAGGAAGTCCGCGCGCGTGATGGCGGTTCCGGCGTCGGGCGAGGTCGTGCGCTTTGGCATGGACGGCGCGGGAGCGGGGTCGGTCTGCGCGGCGATGGCGGCGCCCGACATCGTGGTGGCGGCGAGTGCGGCAGCGAGAATGAACTGTTTCATGACCCTGTGGCATCCTGTTCGCGACACGGCCGATCCGCATCGTCGCCGGTGTATTGCCGGTGCGGTGTATTGCAGGTGTGTCGGCGCGGGGCCGAGAGTGTCGCAACTTGTCGCAAGGGGAGGGCTTCTTTTCCCATCCCTCTGAGGGAGGAGAGTCAAGTAGGTAGGTCGCGTCGCCCCGAGGAATGAGGCTTGTCGCAACGGGTGTCTTCTCCCCTCCCTTTAAGGGAGAGGGAGGGGGCGGGGGTGGGTGGCGTCCGGGCGATACGGTTGTGCCGGGGCATGGGAAGCCGTGTCGCCAGGCTTCCACCCACCCCCAACCCCTCCCTGGGAGGGAGGGGAGCCGAGAAAGGAAGGTCGTGTCGCCTCGCCCCGCGCGCGTCCGCCTTTTGGAGCGGCCTTCTGCTCCCCTCCTTTCCAGGGAGGGGTCGGGGGTGGGTGGCGTCCGGGCGATACCGTCGTGCCGGGGCATGGGGAAGCCGTGGCGCCAGGCCTCCACCCACCCCCAGCCCCTCCCTCAGAGGGAGGGGAGTCAAGAATAAGAGCCGGCGCGTTCGGAGGCGGTATCTCGACCCCGAACGCCTAGCCGAAGATCGCGACGCTTTGCATGCCTTCCGCGACCTTGACGCCGTCCGAATTCCATACCGCCATCGTCTGGCTGGAGCAGCCGTTGCGGGCGAAGTCGGAGGTGGCGGAAAGCAGCCACCAGCCGTCTTTGGTCGCCGGGGCGGGGGTGAGCAGGTTGACGATCCAGGTGAGCGACGACAGCGGGACGAAATCCTTGCCGAATAGCTTGAACGCGGCCGGGGGCAGCGCGTCGGCGATCGCCATCAGTTCGACCATCGGGTCCAGACCGCTGCGCTCGCGCAGGCGGCCCCAGCGCAGCCATTCGGCCTCGCCCAGCCCGTCCTTCTGATCGAGGAATTCGAAATTGCCGGTGAAGAAGCCTTCAGGCCCGACATACAGATCGGCGCCGGGCGGTGGCGGGCTGAGCGTCGCCGGGGCCGCGGCGTCGAGATCGACGCGCGAGACCTGCGGCGCCATGAAGACGAAGGTCGCGCGGTATCCCAGGCCTGCATCGGAGGTGATGTCGGCCTGGATGAAGGCGGCATTGCGCCCGCGACGCAGTTTGGTCGCGGTGACGGTGACGTCGCCGGCCAGCGGCCCGATGAAGGACACTTGTGCGGAGCGTAGCGGCGGCAGATCCGCTTCGCAGGATTGCGCGGCATGCAGCGCCAGCGCGCTCGACAGGCCACCATAAGCGGTGCGGCCTTGCAGCCAATTGGCCGGGATCGTGCTGCTGAACCCGCCATCGACCGGATTGGCCTGGGCGAGGAGATCGGTCAGCGAGGTCATGCGCCGGCTCCGGCAAGCCGATCGCGCAATTCGCGCTTGAGCACCTTGCCGATCGCGCTGCGCGGCAGTTCCTCGATCGCGTGCAATTCGGACAGGCGCTGCGTCTTGCCGAGCTGCGTGTTGGTCCATTGGCGGATTTCCTCCGCGCTGGCATCGACCCCCGTATTGGGGACGTAGAAGCCGACCGGGGTCTCGCCCCATGCCTCGGACGGGACACCGATCACGCTGCAATCCGATACCGCCGGATGCTGCCGCAGCACCGCCTCGAGATCGGTCGGGTAGATGTTGAAGCCGCCGGAAATGATCAGGTCCTTCTTGCGGTCCATCAGGATCAGGAAGCCATCCTCGTCGAAACGGCCGACATCGCCGTGGCGGATGTAGCGATTGCCGTCGGCATCGTGCCATTCCGCCGCCGCGGTCGCCTCGCTGCGGCCGTGATAGCCGGTCATCATCGTCGGGCTGCGGCCGACCACCTCGCCCATTTCGCCCGGCGCGACCTCATTGCCGTCATCGTCGATCAGGCGGATCTCATGCCCCGGCAGCGGCACGCCGACCGTGTGGAGCTTGTCCGGATGCGCCGTGGCGTTGAGCCCGGTCGAGGCGCCGCCTTCGGTCATGCCGTAATATTCCAGCAGCATGCCGGGCCAGCGCGCGACGACATCGGCCTTGAGCGCGGGCGAGAACGGCGCGCTGGTGCTGGTCTTCAAGCGGAAGCTGGACAGGTCGAAAGCGTCGAAATCGGGCAGCGCCATGATGCGGTGATATTGCACCGGCACGAGCATGGTGTGCGTCGCGCGGTGCCGCTCGGCGAGCTGCAGATAGCCGCGCGCGTCGAACTTCTTCATCAGCACGACGGTGCCGCCCCAGCCGAGCGTCGGTAAAAAGCTGACCAGAGTGGTGTTCGAATAGAGCGGCGTCGCGATCATCGTCACCGCGCTGTCGAACCCCGCCGCGGCGTTGCGCGCGATATGCGCCCAGCGCATCGCATGGCTCTGCACGATGCCTTTCGGCGTGCCGGTGGTGCCGGAGGAGTAGATGATGTTGAAGCCATCTTCCGGTGCGATCGTCACCGGTTGCGGCACGGCGCCTTCCGGCGCCAGCCACGTGGCGAGCGATTTGAGATGGACGAGCCGGCCGGGAACGTGCTGCCCGGCGAGCGTCGTCGCGGCATCGGCATCGACAAAGGTGATCGGTGCGCCGCAATCGGCGATCATCGCGATCAGCGCCTCGCCGGTGGACGAGGGTGCGAGCGGCGTGGCGACGCATCCGGCGCGGAGTGCACCGAGGAATACGGCGGCATTGTCGATCCCGGCGGCGGCGACGATCGCGACCGGCGAACCCTGCGCCACGCCGTCGCGCTGCAAGGCGGCGGCAACGCGGTCCATCACCGCATCAAGCCCGGCATAGTCGAGTTCCCCGCCGGCCTCCGCCAGCGCGACCTTGTCGCCGCGTTCGCGGGCATGCGCGCGGATCAGGTCGGGCAGGGTGGCGAAGTCACCGGCCAGCATGTCGGCGGCGGTGGGCGAAGCGGTGACGGTGTCGGATGCCATGAGCGAGAGCGCTAGGCTAGCTCCGGGCGAAATGCCATACGCGATGTTCGAAAAACAGAATCGATGGAGCAGGACGGATGATGCAGGGCGCGGTCGCGATCGTAACCGGGGGCGGCACCGGAATCGGCGCCTCGGTGGTGCGCAAGCTTGCCGGGCGCGGCGTGCGCTGCGTGATCAACTATGCGTCGAGCCGCGACGAGGCGGAGGCACTGGCACGCGAGGTCGGCGGCAATGCGATCGCGGTGCAGGCGGACGTGGCCGACGACGGCGCGTGCCGCGCGCTGGCCGCCGCGGCGATGGAGGCGTTCGGGCGGATCGACTGTCTGGTCAACAATTCGGGCCGCACCAAATTCGCCGATCACGAGGATCTCGATGCGCTGGACGCCGAAGACTTCATCCATATTTATCGCCTGAACACGATCGCACCGTTCCAGATGATCCGCGCCTGTACCCCGGCGATGCGCGCCGGGTTCGAGCGCGGCAACGGCGCGGGTGCGGTGGTCAACGTCGCGTCGGTCGCGGGGGTGTTCGGCAACGGATCCTCGGTCGCCTATGCGGCATCGAAGGGCGCGCTGGTGACGATGACCAAGAGCCTCGGTCGCGCGCTGGCCCCGGCGATCCGCGTCAACGCGGTCGCGCCGGGCTATGTCGGCACCGGCTGGTTCGAAAAACGGCTCGGCGAGGAAGGGTTTGCCGCGCTCAACGCCTCGATCGCCGGCAAGACGCCGCTCGGGCTGGCGGCCGGGCCGGACGATATCGCCGGACCGATCGTGATGCTGCTCGACCCCGATTCTCGCGCGATCACCGGCGAGACGATGCTGATCGACGCCGGCGCGCATCTGGACGTTGGATTGTCGCGCCGTGCGGGGCGGGAGATTTAGGGGTCAGCACAAACGCGTCGGCAATCCGTTACGGGTAAAGTATCAAAGGGGGTAGCTCGCCTCCCGCGTTAGTCCTAAAGGACAAATACGGGGGGATTACAGTATGATTCGAGCTATAGTTACTACCGCCATAATGGCGGTAATGGTTCCGGCGCAGGCCGTCGCCAAGGAAGAGAAGAATAGCCTGACGCACGGAATGGTGCAGATGACGATCAAGGTCGGCGCGACGACGCAGGCTGAAGTGATCGAAGCTTTTGGGGCTCCCAACATCACTACGCTTGACGGCTCCGGGCAGGAGATGTGGGTTTACGACCGTCACGCAACGGTCAGCTACGACAAGTCGTCAGGCTTTTCGATCGGTATGCTGCTCGGCGCCGGTGGCAGCGGTGTGGCCGGCGGCGGCGGGCTTGGCTTCGGATCAAGCAAGTCCCAGTCCAGCCAATCGAGCCGGCAGATGACGCTGATCATCAAATTCGACAGCGGCAAAGTGGTCAGCGATTTCCGCAGCCGCAGCAGTTCTTTCTAAACGGGGGTAGGGATGATGAAGAAGGTGATTGTTTGTGCCGTGTTTGCCGGTGCGATCGTAGCGTCAGGCGCGAATGCGAAAAAAGCGCCCGAGCCGACGGCTCTCGAATTGCAGGCGCTACAGACGCGGGACGTCGAGGCGAGCAAGGATCAGGCCTTTGGTGCAGTTATGTCCGTGCTTCAGGATTCCGGCTATCGGATTCAGGCGGCTGACAAGGACACCGGCCTGATTACGGGGATAGCCTCCACGAAAGGCAAAATGACTTATAGTCTTTGGACCGGCTTTGGAAAGTCGAAGAAGTCGCCGATCGTTTCAGCCTTTATCGAACAACGGACTCCGACGCTTTCGCGGGTGCGGCTTAGCTTCGTAATGGGCAAGGTGAAATCCACGATCTATGGCTCCGGAGCGCAGGATGAAGAACCGATCTTCGATCCCGTCGTATATCAAAAGGCGTTCGAGCAAATCGACCAGACGCTGTTCATCCGCCGCGGCATGGATGCCCCAGCGGCAACGGCAGCGTCGCCCGGAGCGCCGATCGCTGCAGCGGTACCCGCAACAAAGTAGGGTTCGAACGATAGTGGTACTGAAACGCCGGCGACTGAAGTCTCCGGCGTTTTCCTTCAAATAACGGTTCTTCCCGCGTCATCGTCGGGACCGGAGTGCGGCGCATGCTCGACCGCCACCCGACCCAGGACTTTCCACACGATGATGCCGCTCGCGGCGAGGCCGAGCAGGCCGGCGAGCGCGAAGGCGGCGCCGGGGAAGCCGGTGTCGATGCCGGTGGCAAGCGCCTGGGTCAGCGTGAGTGGTCCAAGGATCGCGGCGATGCTGCCCATCGCACCGAGGCCGCCTTGCAACTGGCCCTGGCGGCTGGCGTCGACCATGCGCGACAACAGCCCCTGGATCGCCGGCATGGCGAGGCCGGAAAAGGCGCTGACGACGAACAGCGGGACGATCTGCCACGCCGCCGTGACGAAGGCATAGGCCAGGAACGAGAGCGAGCCGGTGAGCAGGCCGACGAGCAGGGCCGGCCGTTCGCCGATCCGCGCCATGATCCGGCCGGTCAGCCCGCCTTGCACGATGACGCCGAGCAGCCCGACCAGAGCGAGGCTCCAGCCGATCGCGCGGGCATCGAAGCCGAACCGCGCGGTCGCCCAGAACCCCCAGGTGGCGGGATAGACCATGTGCGCGAGTTGCCACAGGAACGCCGCGAGCAGCAATGGTCCCGCCGCGCCGGCGTCGAACAGCGGGCGGAATGCGGCGACGATATGCGCATCGCGCCAGCGGAACGGACGGCGGTTTTCGGGGGCGAGCGTTTCCGGCATCGCGAAGTACATCACGACGGCGTTGGCGAGCGCGAGCAAGGCGGCGGCAAGGAACGGCGCACGTGGGCCCCAGACCGACATCAGGCCGCCGAGCGCCGGCCCGATGATGAAACCGAGCCCGAATGCCGCACCGATCAAGGCGAAGGTCGCGCCGCGTCTCTCGGGCTGGGTCACGTCGGCGATGACCGATCCGGCAGGGCCGTAGACCGCGCCGGCGACCCCGGCGATCGCACGGCCGAGGAACAGCCAGGCGAGCGTCGGTGCCCAGGCCATCAGCGCATAATCGAGCCCGAAGCTGAGCATCGAGGCGATCAGCACCGGGCGCCGTCCGAAACGATCGCTGAGGTTTCCGAGCACCGGACCGGACAGGAATTGCGTCGCGGCGAAGACGACGAGCATCCACCCGCCGATCCGCGTCGCATGCTCGATATCGCACTGACCGAGCGTCATCAGCAGTTTCGGCATCACCGGCGCGACGATGCCGAAACCGATCGTATCGATCAGGACCGCGGCGAGCGCGATCGGTACCGCGCGGTGGTCGAAGCGCATCATCGGGTGTGCATCGTCGGCAGGGCGCCGGGATGATGGCGGGTTGCCGTGCCGACGTCCCGCGCTTGACGTCTTTTCCCCATTCGCCTGCCCCTTTTGCAGCGATCGCGTCGGCGCGGCGGATCGTCCCGCGGACCGACGGGCGGGAGAGTGGCATGAACCGCGGCGGCGGGACAGGGGGGCCCCAAGCTTCTCGATGGACGGGCCAAGGTACGGGTGCTTCGACAGGCTCGGCACGAACGGGGCGGCGGAAGGCGACGTCGCTCGCAAAGATCCCGCGAAGCATTCTTTGCTTTCGGCGCGATCTGTGGCATCCCGTCGCCATACCCGAAATTCAGATTCCACAAAGAGGATGAGGATCCATGGCTTCCGCTGCCGAACTCGATGCTCCCGCCAGCCCGCTCGACACTTTCCGCGCGGAAGCGCGCGAGTGGCTCGCCGCGAACTTTCCGCCCGCGCTGAAGGGCAAGGACAATGCGATGTCCGCGATCGACGGTCCGAGCGAACTCTCGCCCGCCGAAGAAGCATGGAAGAAGGCGGTCGGCGACAAGGGCTGGGGCGTGCCCGCCTGGCCGAAGCAATATGGCGGCGGCGGCCTGAGCAAGGCCGAGGTCCGCATACTCCAGGAAGAGATGGCGCGGATCGGCGCCTGGAACCCGATCGGCGGGATGGGCGTGATGATGTTCGGCCCGACGCTGCTGGAATACGGTACCGAGGAGCAGAAGCAGGACCATATCCCGCCGATCGCGCGCGGTGAGATCCGCTGGTGCCAGGGCTATTCCGAGCCGGGTGCCGGGTCCGATCTCGCCAGCCTGCAGATGTTCGCCGAGGCCGTTTCCGATCCCGTGGGGGGCGATCATTATATCGTCAACGGCCAGAAGACCTGGACGAGCGGCGGGCAATGGGCGGACAAATGCTTCGCGCTGGTGCGCACCGACAAGACGAAGAAGCATGAAGGCATCAGCTTCCTGCTGATCGACATGCACAGCCCGGGAGTCGAGGTGAAGCCGATCCGGCTGATCTCCGGATCGTCGCCGTTCTGCGAGACCTTCTTCACCAATGTCAGCGTGCCGAAGGGCAATCTGGTCGGGCGCGAGGGCGAAGGCTGGACGATCGGCAAGCGGCTGTTGCAGCACGAACGGTCCAGCCTGTCCGGCGGCGGATCGACTGCGCGGATGTTCGGCGGCAAGCCGATGGGAACGCTCGCAAAGGAATATCGCGGCAATGACGAGCAGGGCCGCGTGAACGACAGCGACCTGCGCATGCGCATCGTGCGGCACGAGATGGACGTCCGCGCCTTCGCCCTGACGCTGCGCCGTGCAGCACTAGAAGCGAAATCGAACCAGGGGCCATCGGCCGCGACTTCGATCATGAAGAACGTCGGTGCCCGCATCACGCAGGACCGGGCCGAACTGAGCATCGAGATCATGGGCATGAACGGGCTCGGCTGGGAAGGCGAAGGCTTCACCGAGGAAGAACTGAACCAGACGCGCACATGGCTGTGGGGCAAGGCGGTGTCGATCTATGGCGGATCGAGCGAGATCCAGAACAACGTCATCGCCAAGCGCATCCTTGGGATGCTGGACCATCAGTGAATTGAACCGACGTCATTCCGGCGAAAGCCGGGGTCCTGGTCGGGCGCCGGTGTCGCGCCATCGCGAGACCCCGGCTTGTGCGGGAATGACTGTCTTGGGTTGAGGAAGATCGAAGTCATGGCCGTATTGAACGAAGAGCAGACGATGCTGCGCGACATGGCGCGCGAATGGGCGGACAACGAGGCGCCGGTCAGTGCGTTTCGCAAGGTCCGCAATGCCGCGCCGGCGGAAGGGTTCGACACCGCGGCGTGGAACGAGATGGGCCAGATGGGCTGGGCCGGGATCGTCGTGCCGGAAGAGTTTGGCGGATCGGCGTTCGGCTATCTGTCGCTCGGGCTGGTGCTGGAGCAATTGGGCCGTAACCTGACCGCATCGCCGCTCGCGTCGACCGCGGCGGCGGCGACCGCGATCGCGCTTGGCGGATCGGATGCCGCGAAGGCCGAATGGTTGCCGAAGATCGCGTCGGGCGAAGTGATCGCGACGCTGGCGATCGACGAGGGCCCGACCCACGATCCGTCGAAGATCGCGGCGAGCGTTTCGGGCGGCGCGTTGACCGGAACCAAGGAATTCGTCGCCGAGGGCGACAGCGCGCAATTGTTCGTCGTCGCGGCGGTCGGCGGACTGTATCTCGTCAGCGGCGCCGACGGGGTGACGCGATCGACGCGCAAGATGGCCGATTTCCGCAGTCATGCGCAGGTCCGGTTCGAGGGGGCGGGGGCGGAGAAGCTCGGCGGCCCCGAACTGACCGCGAAGATCATCGACCTCGCCACCGCTGCATTGACCGCGGAGATGCTCGGCATGGCGGAGCAGGCGTTCGCCGTGACCAACGATTACCTCAAGACGCGCGTCCAGTTCGGGCAGGCCTTGTCGACCTTCCAGGCGCTGCAGCATCGCATGGCCAAGATGTTTACCGAACTCGAACTGATGCGCTCTGCGGTCGAGGGTGCGCTGGAGGCGATCGACGCCGGGCGAAGCGACGTCGATCAGGCGGTCAGCCTGGCCAAGGCGATCGCCAGCGATACTCTGCATCTGGTCAGCCGCGAGATGGTGCAGTTGCACGGCGGCATCGGCATGACCGACGAGCATGACGCCGGTTTTTATCTCAAGCGGGCTTATGTGCTGGAAACGATGTGGGGCAACGCCGCCTATCACCGCGAACGATTTGCGCGGCTTAACGCATATTAATTCGCAGCGATCCGTGGTCCGGATCGGTCGGAGCGCATTTTTGAATGTGCGTTCTGGCCGGTCCGGGCTTTTCGCAACTATGACTTTTTAGCAACACGCCTTCATCCGTAGCGTATTGAAACGTTAGTTCCGCTTGACGCGGACGCACTCTGCCTGCCATTTCGAGGATGAGGTACGGAGCCGCCCAAGCGCTCCGGCCATTTTGGGAGAGAGTGATGCTCAAGAAGCAATATATGTCGGCGTGCGCCCTTACGGTCCTTGCTTTGGGTCTGGCGTCGCCGGCATCGGCGCAGGTCGCGGCGAGCGCCTCGCCGGCCCCCGCCGCCACCGACGTCCAATCCGACGACACGTCCGACCAGGGTAACATCGTCGTCACGGCGCAGGGCCGCGCCCAGGCGCTGGCCGACGTTCCGGTCGCCATATCCGCGGTTTCCGCCGAGACGCTGCAGAATTCCGGCGCGAACGACATCCGCCAGTTGAACCAGGTCGCACCGTCGCTGCTGGTTTCCTCGACCGGTTCGGAAGCCAACGCGTCGCCGCGGATTCGTGGCATCGGTACGGTCGGCGACAATCCCGGTCTCGAAAGCTCGGTCGCGGTGTTCATCGACGGCGTGTACCGCTCGCGCGCCGGTATCGGCATGAACGATCTCGGCGAGATCGACCGCGTCGAAGTGTTGCGCGGACCGCAGGGCACGCTCGGCGGGCGCAACTCGACCGCAGGTCTGCTCAGCATCATCAGCAAGGCGCCGAGCTTCAGCGGCATCAGCGCCGGCGGCGAAGCGACGTACGGCAATTACAATAATATCCGTCTGGCCGGCAACATCAACGTACCACTGGGCGAGACCGTCGCGGCGCGCGTCGATGCGGTCTACAACAAGCGCGACGGTTTCTATTACGATCCGGCGAACAACACCGACGTCAACAACCGCAACCGCTATTTCGTGCGCGGGCAATTGCTGTTCGAACCTTCGTCCGACCTCAAGATCCGCCTGATCGGCGACTATACGCGTCGTAAGGAAAAGTGCTGCGCGGCGACCTATGTCGATCGCTCGGTCAATCCGTATATCGGCAACCTCAACGATCCGGCGCTGCCGCTGGCGACCAACCTGGCGGGCGGCAACAACATCGTCAACGTGCTGACCGCGCTCGGCCAGCCGCTCAACCTGCTGCAATCTCCCGGCTATTCGCGTACGATCTCGTCGTCCAAGGGGCGCGGCTTCGGCGGCGTGACGAAGGATTACGGCTTCTCGGGCCAGATCGATTACGATCTGGGCGGCGCGAAGCTGACCTCGATCACCGCCTATCGCGACTATAAGTCGGACCAGGGATCGGATACCGATTATAGCGCGGCGGACATCCTGTACCGCGCCGCCAACGGCGGATCCTCGCGTCAGTTCAAGACCTTCACGCAGGAACTTCGTCTGCAGGGCGAGGCGTTCGGCGGCAAGCTGGACTGGCTGGTCGGTGGCTTCTTCGCCAACGAGAACCTGACCGTGCACGACAATCTGCGGTTTGGCAGCCAATATGGCCGCTTCGCCACCTGCCGCGTGATTTCGGGCGGGGGCCTTGCTGGCCTGTATTCGCCGACCAGCCCGAGCTGCGTTATCCCCGGCGTCGGCCAGGCGACGCTGGCGGGCGCCACCGGGGCAAGCGGCGCGGATATCGTCGCCGGCTTCAACCTGCTGGATTCGCTGAATGATCTCGGCACGACCAACGACACGTACAAGCAGAACAGCCGCAGCTATGCCGCGTTCACGCACAACATCGTGCATCTGACCGATGCGTTGAGCCTGACACTCGGCGGCCGCTACACGCATGAGCGCAAGAAATTCAACGCGACGTTCGGCAACGACAATACGGTCTGCACGCGGCTCGAATCCTCGCTGACGGACGATCTCACGACGACCACTGCGGGGACGGCGACGCAGATCGCCACCGCTCGCGCACTGGCGGGTGCCTTGATCGGCCTGGGGTGCCAGGGCAATTCGACCGCCGAACTGAACGGCGTATCGATCAATTCGGAGCGCAGCGAAAGCAAGTTCACCGGGACGGCCGTCCTGTCGTGGAAGCCGATGGACGACCTGCTGGTCTATGCAAGCTTCGCCCGCGGGTACAAGGCCGGTGGCTTCAACCTCGATCGCTCGGCGCTGAAGAACCCGATCCAGGTGATCAACGGCGCGCCGACGACGACGTTCGCCGCGGCGGGTGGCGCGCAGGCGCTGGTCAACAACCTGCAGTTCGACCCGGAAACGGTCAACGCGTTCGAACTGGGCGCGAAATACTCGACCGGACCGTTCTCGCTCAACGTCGCGGCGTTTCGCCAGAACTTCAGTAACTTCCAGCTGAATACGTTCAACGGCACGGTCTTCCTGGTGCAGAACATCAACGGCTGCAGTTCCAGCCTGAGCGGGGGCGATCGCGACCAGAACAAGTTCGCCGCGGCACCGAACTTCAATGCCGCCGCGGTGACCACCGGTCGTTGCGCCGCCGATGATGTCGGCTATGGCGTGCGCGCGCAGGGTGTCGAGCTGGAAGCGTCGCTGGTTCCGGCGCGGGATCTGCGCGTTTCGCTCGGCGCTACGTTCACCGATACGAAATATCGCCAGAACCTGGTCGGCAACTCGGCCGGCGCGCCACTGGATCAGGCACTCCGCCTGTTGCCGGGACAGCGCCTGTCGAACTCGGCGGCGATCGTGACGACAACCTCGGTATCGTTCACGCCGCCGATCGGCGATACCGGCCTGAGCGCTTTGTTCTATGTCGATGGCCGCATGACCAGCGACTATAACACCGGGTCCGACCTGTTCCCGCAAAAGGCGCAGGACGGCTATGCGATCTTCAACGCCCGTATCGGTTTGCGGGGTCGCGAACAGCGTTGGGCACTGGAATTCTGGGGCCAGAACATCTTCAACAAGGATTATGCCCAGGTCGCCTTCAACTCGCCGTTCCAGGAAGGCGCTGCCACCGCGGCGTTCCAGGATCCGCAATATCCGGGCGGCCGCCAGCTGTTCTCGCAATTCCTCGCCGAACCGCGGACGTACGGCGTAACGGTGCGCGGGAAGTTCTGATCTTAATTGAGAAATGGCTGGCAACCAGCTGACCTTGTTCTAAATTGACCCGCCGTCCGATCGCTCGAACGGCGGGTTTTTCGTCTTTGGCAAAAGCGAGTGATGGCATGACTTTGGCTGCGACCCACCCCGAGATCGCCGATACGCTGGCGATACGGCGACGCACGTTGACGCTCGCTTTGCTGACGATGGTGTATTTCTTCAGCTATATGGACCGGCAGATCCTCTCGATCCTGGTCGAGTTGATCAAGGCGGACCTCAAGCTGTCCGACACGCAGATGGGGATGCTCGGCGGGCTGGCGTTCGCCGTTTTCTATGCCGGGCTCGGCATCCCGGTCGCGCGCTTCGCCGACAAGTCGAACCGCCGGAACATCATCGCGGTGTCGTTGGCGCTGTGGAGCCTGATGACGGCGCTGTGCGGCCTGGCGCAGAATTTCGTGCAACTGCTGCTCGCGCGGATCGGCGTGGGGGTGGGCGAGGCCGGGTCGAGCCCGCCGAGCCATTCGATCATCGCTGATCTCTATCCGGTCGAGAAGCGGGCGAGCGCGATGGCGATCTATTCGCTCGGCGTGGTCCTGGGCGGCGGGTTCGGTACGATGATCGGCGGCTGGCTGGCGAGCCAATATGGCTGGCGGATCGCGATCATCGCGATCGGCATTCCCGGGATCGTGCTCGCTTTGGTCGTGCGCGCGTTCGTGGTCGAGCCGCGGCGCGGTCTGTCCGATGCGTCGCGGGCGGCCGAATCCGGCGAGATGCCCGGTGCCTGGTCGGCCTTTGCCGATATGTGGCGCGACGCGGCGGCGCGGCATCTCGTGCTCGCCGTCACGCTGACCTCGCTGATCGGTTATGCGACGACCTATTGGGGCCCGAGCTACCTGCAACGTTCGCTTGGTTTCTCGGTCGGGCAGGTCGCGTTGATCGTCGCGCCGATCGCGGCGGTACTTGGCACCGTTTCCGGTGTCGGCGGCGGGCGCGTGGCGGATTGGGCGGCGAAGCGCTGGGGGATCCACGCGCAGAGCTGGATGGTCGGGCTGCTGAAATGCGCCGCGCTGCCGTTCACGATCATCTTCTTCACCACCGACATCGCCGCCGTGGCGATCGCCGCCTATGCCTGCAACATGCTGTTCGCCAATTCGTATCTCGGCCCGACCTTCGCGATGCTGCAGGGGCTCGCGCCGCTCAGGATGCGGGCGATGTGGGCAGCGATCACGCTGCTGGTGATCAATCTGGTCGGGCTCGGGCTCGGGCCGACCTCGATCGGCGTGCTGAGCGACCTGCTCGTACCCTATGTCGGCAAGGCGGAATCGCTGCGCTGGGCGTTGGTCGTCGCGGTCGGCGCGACGCCGTGGGCAATCTTCCATTACTGGCGCGCCGGCGTGATCCTGAAGCGGCGGCAGGATCTCGCGGCCCGGGCCTGACGCGACCGGGCCGCCCAATCGACACGGGCGGAAGAGCGGTATAGCTTCAAGATCTTGGAACCTGATGCGAAGGAAATGCGCATGACGTGGTGGGCCCGAACTGGTGTCGTCGCGATGCTGCTCGTCTCATCGGCGGCCACGGCGCAGCGCGCCGGAACTCTGATCGGTGCCGATCCGGTCGCGGGTACGCCTGCGGGTATGCAGGCGTGGAAGATCGCCTATTGGACGACCGACGATCGTGGTCGCGCCCATCGCGTCACCGGGATGGTCGTCGCCCCGCGCGAAGCCATTCCCGCCCGCCCCCGCGACGTGCTCGCCTGGACGCACGGTACATCGGGAGTCGCGCGGCAATGCGCACCGTCCCAGGCACCCGGTTTCTGGACGCATTCGCCGGGCCTCGATGGCGTCCGGAAGGGCTATGTCGTGGTAGCGCCGGACTATCCCGGCCTGGGAAGCGCGGGCGTGCATCCGTATCTCGTGGGCGAGGATACGGGACGGTCCGTACTGGATGCGGTTCGGGCCGCGCGTTCCATCTCGGGCGCGGCGGCGGGGTCTCGCTTTGCAGTATGGGGCGAATCGCAGGGCGGCCACGCCGCGCTGTGGACCGCGCAGATCGCACAGCGCTACGCTCCCGACCTGCAATTGGTCGGCGTCGCGGCTGCCGCTCCGCCAACCGATCTGGTCGAGAATGTCCGAAAAGTACCGAACAAGGCGGTCGGTGCGCTTATGACGTCGTTTATCGGCTATAGCTGGGCGAACCGCTATGGCGCACCGCTATCGACGCTCGGCACGAAGCAGACGCAGGGCATCATGACTCGACTTTCGCAAAACAATTGCATCAAGCTGGAAGCGAAACCCAAGCTGATGACAATGCTGGGTATCGTGACAGTGCAGGCTCGACTCAAGAGCAAGGACCTGGGCGTCATCCAGCCTTGGGCGCGGCTGGCGCGGGCCAATAGCCCGACGACCACCGCCTTCGGCGTGCCGATGTTCTTTGCGCAAAATCCGAAAGACGATCTTGTCGCTCCAGCCGTCACACGGACGCATGCCAAAGCTTTGTGTCGCTCGGGCGCGCGCCTTCGCTACGTTTCGATCGTTGGCGAAGGGCATGCGACGAGCGGCAGGGACTCGGCAGTCGAAACCTTGACCTGGATCGGCGATCGCTTCGCCGGACGGCCTGCACCGAGCGACTGCGGGAGGATATGACAGGACTGATCCGCATCGACATGTTTTGCCGGCAGTGATCGGATGACGCGGGCGGGTTAAGTCCCTATCTCGAACCAATGGCCAAACCCGCACCCAATTTGCCGACGCGCGAACAGATAATCGACTTCATCACCAGCTCCACCACGGCTGCGGGCAAGCGCGAGATCGCGAAGGCGTTCGGGCTTACGGCGCAGCAGAAGATCGCGCTGAAGGCCTTGCTGAAGGACATGGCCGACGAAGGGCTGATCGACGGCGCGCCTGGCCGCGCGTTCCACAAGATGGGCGGCGTGCCCAAGGTGACGGTGCTGCGCATCGTCGATGCGGACGATGGCGGCAATATCTGGGCGGTTCCCGAGAATTGGCACGCCGAAACGCCGCCGCCCAGGCTGCGCGTGCGCGAGAAGGGGCGGCGCGGCGCGCTCGGTATCGGCGACCGCATCCTCGCGCGGACGGAGGAAGCCGGCGCCGGCTGGATCGCGCATCCGATGAAGGCGCTCGCCAAGGGCGAGGAACTCGTGCTCGGCGTGTTGCGGCAGGAAGGCGGCAAGATGTGGCTGACCGGCGTCGAGAAGCGCGATCGCAGCGAATATCTCGTCGCGGATGCGGGCGAAGGCGAGGTCGGCGACCTCGTCCTGGCGGAGAAAGGCGGGCGCCCGCCGCGCATCACCGTGCGCGTCACCGAAGTGCTGGGCGATCCGTTCGCGCCGCGCAGTTTCTCGCTGATCGCGATCCACAAGCTCGGCATCCCGACCGTCTTCTCGCCCGAGACGCTGGACGAGGCGACCCGGATGGCGGCGCAACCTTTGGGCGACGATCGCGAGGATCTGCGCGCGATCCCGATTGTGGCGATCGACCCGGCGGATGCACGCGACCATGACGACGCGGTATGGGCGGCGGAGGATGACGACCCCGGCAATCCCGGCGGGTGGAAGGCGATCGTCGCGATCGCCGATGTCAGCTTCTACGTCCGCCCGGGATCGAACCTCGATCGCGAAGCGCGGCGCCGCGGCAATTCGGTGTATTTCCCCGATCGCGTCGTGCCGATGCTGCCGGAGATCCTGTCGGCGGACGTGTGCTCGCTGAAGCAGGGCGTCGATCGCGCCGCGCTGGCGTGCCACTTACAGGTGGGGAAGAATGGCGAACTGAAAAGCTGGCGGTTCACGCGCGCGGTGGTGCGGCTGGCGGCGAACATCGCGTACGAGGATGCGCAGGCAGCGATCGATGCGGCGAATGCGCCATCCGCCGGTGAGGCCGAAATCCTGCCGATGCTCGCGCCGCTCTGGGCGTGCTGGCAAGCTATGTTCAAGGCGCGCGAGAAGCGCGGGCCGCTGGACCTCGACCTGCCCGAACGGCGCGTGATCCTGGACGAGAAGGGTCGGATCATGTCGGTCGCCCCGCGCGAACGGCTCGATTCGATGCGGCTGATCGAGGACTATATGATCGCGGCCAACGTGGCGGCGGCCAAAGCGCTGGAAAGCCGCAAGGCGCCGGTCATGTACCGCGTGCACGAACCGCCGAGCCGCGAGAAGCTGGTCGCGCTCAAGGATTACCTCAAGACGTTCGGGGTCGAGTTCGCGCTTGGTCAGGTGATCCAGCCGCGCACGTTCAACCACATCCTCGACAAGGTCGGCGACGTGGATTTCCGGCCGCAGATCATGGAACAGGTGCTGAGGACGCAGACCCAGGCCTATTATGCGCCGGCCAATCTTGGCCATTTCGGCCTCGCGCTGGGCAGTTACGGGCACTTCACCTCGCCGATCCGGCGCTATGCCGATCTCATCGTCCACCGCTCGCTGGTCGCCGCCTTCAAGCTCGGGCCGGGTGGCCTGACCGAGGGCGAGAATGCCGGGATGGAGCGGATCGGCGAGGGCATTTCCGCGCTCGAACGGCGCGCGATGGAGGCCGAGCGCGACACGATCGATCGCTACGTCGCCGCGTTCCTGGCCGAGCGGGTGGGCGACGTGGTCGAGGCGCGGATCACCGGCGTGACCAATTTCGGCTTCTTTGCGACGGTCGAGGGCATCGGTGGCGACGGATTGATGCCGGTGCGCGATATCGGCGGCGAATATTTCCGCTTCGACGAAAAGGCGCGCACGCTGGTCGGGGAGAATTCGGGCACGACGTTCGCCAGCGGGCAACGGCTGCCGCTGCGGCTGGCGGAGGCGAACCCGGTAACCGGCGGGCTGCGCTTCGAGATGGTCGACGGCAAGGCCGGGCGCTCCGAGCGCCCCGAACGAGACGCCGGTGTTCGCCCGGCGCGGGTGATCAAGCGCCGCGGCCGGCCGGCGAACATTCGCCATCAGGGCCAGAAGCGGTAGCCGGCCTAGATTCTATTCGACAATCGCCTCCCCATGTGTATTGCTTGCGTAATACACATGGGGAGGATTGCCGATGTTCGGGATGTTGAGTTTGGCGGCTTCCGTCGCGGGTGTCGCGCCCGTGCCCGTAGCATCGCCGGCGCCGATCGAGGTGATGGTGCTTGGCACCTATCATTTCGACAATCCCGGGCTCGACAAGGTCAACATCCAAGTCGACGACGTCACCTCGCCACGCCGGCAGCGCGAGCTGGACGCGCTCGCTGCGGCGATCGCGACGTTCAAGCCGACGCGCGTGATGGTCGAGGCGCAACGCCCCGGGCCGCTCTACGATGTGCCAGCGTACAAGGCGTTCACGCCGGCGGCGCTGACCGCGGATCGCGACGAGCGCGTCCAGATCGGGTACCGGATCGCCGCGCGGATGAAGCTGCCTTCGGTGCAGGGGATCGACGAGCAATCGGGCAAGGGGGAGCCGGATTACTTCCCGTTCGGTCCGATCGAGGATTGGGCCGCGGCGCATGGTCGCAAGGCGGAACTCGATGGCATGACCGCCGAGATCCAGGCCTCGGCGACGAAGACCGAGCACGACCTGGCGACGACCAGCATTCCGGCGATGCTGTTGCGCTATAACGAGGATTCGTCGCCGACCGCCGGGCAGGGCTTCTATTACCGGCTGTTGAAGTTCGGCGACGGGGAGGCGCAGCCGGGCGCGGTGCTGAACGCGATGTGGTACATGCGCAACGCCAAGATCTTCGGCAAGCTGGTCGAGGCGGCGAAGCCGGGGGACCGGGTTCTGGTCGTGTACGGTGCGGGACATGGCTATTGGCTGCGGCACTTCGCCTCGACCATGCCTGGCTATCGGCTGGTGGATGTGCGGCCCTATTTGAAGCGCGCGGCGGGGGGTAGGTAGGCGCTTTCCCCTTTTACGAACGGGCAAGGGGCCGGATCGTCCCTGTCCAGTCCATCACCCCGCCGTGGCCATCACCCCGCCGTAAACGTCACTCCACTGTGAACGTCACCCCGCCGTAAACGTCAGCCCGGCGTGATCGATCAACCTTGTACGCAACGGCGCGCCCATCAGCGCGCCGGGCGTCCAGATGCCGCCATCGCCCTCGACGTCGTGGACGAGGCAAAGCGCGGCCTCGGCGATCATCTTGCTGGTCGATCCATAGCCCGGGTCGCGGTCGCCGGTGACGACGGCGTCGAGCCGGGTGCCGTCGGGCATCTCGCCGATGAACAGCAGGTCGTAGAAGCCGGCGTCGCGCTCCTCCTTCGACGGACCTTCGCCGGGCTTGGGGCCCTTGTCGCCGGCCATCGGGTTGATCCGCGCGATCGCCTCGGCGGCGGCCTTGCCCATGTCGCCGAGGCCGGGTGCGACCATCATCTCGTCATAGACGAAATCGGCGCCGTACGCCTGACCGAGCAGGAAATTGGTACGGTGAACGTTCTTGGTGTTGATCGGCGCCATGATGAACGGCGCGACCCAGGCCTGGATCGTACTGTCATATTCCGGCAGCATGCCCTTGGGCTGGCTCGGCCCGTCGAAGCCGGGGGCCAGCGCGAACGGGTTGATCAGCAGCCCGAGGATGCTCGGATCGCGCGCGGCGGCGGCGAGGGTCGCCTTGAGGCTTGCCGCGGTGCCGCCGGAGAAGGTGCCCTGCATCTTGCGCACGCGGCCTTTGACGCGCGGGGCAGGGCGACCGAATTTCTCCTTCGCCGCGTCCTGCAAGGTCAGCACGCCGAGATCGAACGGGATCGAATCGAAGCCGCAACTGAACACGATCCGGGCGCCGGTGCGCCGCGCGGTTTCATGATGCGCATCGATCATGTGGCGCATCCAGGCGGGCTCGCCGCACAGGTCGACATAGGCGGTGCCGGTTTCGGCGCAGGCGGCGACCAGATCGCCACCATAGAGTTGATACGGCCCGACCGTCGTCAGCACGACCTGCGTGCGCTCGCACATCGTCCTCAGCGAGGCGGCGTCGTCGCTATCGGCGACGATCAGCGGTGTGTCGGCGGGTGCGCCGATCGCGTCGCGGACCTGCTGCAGCTTGTCGAGCGAACGGCCGGCCATCGCCCAGCGCGTGACGTTCCGCTGCGCCAGATATTCGGCGACGAGCCGGCCGGTGAAGCCGGTGGCGCCGTACACGATGATGTCGAAGTCGCGCATCGATCTCTCCTTCCGCTTGAGGGACGGGCCGGGAGGGGCCGGGCGTCACGTGCGGTGTGGATTGATCATGCCCTCCCCCAACCCCTCCCGCAAGCGGGAGGGGGTATCAGGGTGGCCCCTCCCGCAAGCGGGAGGGGGGCTATCGGGGTGGACCCTCCCGCGAGGGGGAGGGGAGTTTAAGCGTCGAGCGGGTCAGGCCGCGTCGCTGAACTGCAGGCTGGCAAGGCGGGCGTAGAGGCCATTCTGACCGATCAAATTGGCGTGGTTGCCGGATTCGACGATTCGTCCGTCGCTCATCACGATGATGCGCTGTGCGGCGCGCACGGTGGCGAGGCGGTGTGCGATCACGATCGTGGTGCGCTGTTGCATCAACCGCTCCAGTGCCTCCTGCACCAGCCGCTCGCTTTCCGCGTCGAGCGCGCTGGTCGCCTCGTCGAGCAGCAGGATCGGGGAATCGCGCAGCAGCGCGCGTGCTATCGCGACGCGCTGGCGCTGCCCGCCGGACAGTCGCGCGCCGCCTTCGCCGAGGAAGGTATCCAGCCCGTCCGGCAGCTTGCGCAGGAACTCCGCGGCGTTGGCGGCCTCGGCGGCGGCCCAGAGCGCGTCGTCGCTCGCTTCCCAATTGCCGTAGCGCAGGTTGTCGCGCGCGGAGGCGCCGAAGATTACCGTTTCCTGCGGCACCATCGCGATGCGGCGGCGGATCTCCGCGGGGTCGGCATCGCGCAACGAGACGCCGTCGATCCGGACTTCGCCGCCGGTCGGATCGTAGAAGCGCTGGATCAACTGGAACAGGGTCGTCTTGCCTGCGCCGGACGGCCCGACCACGGCGATCGTTTCCCCCGGTGCGATGTCGAGCGAGAAATCGTGCAAGGCGGGCATGTCGAGCCGCGTCGGATAGCGGAATTCGACATGTTCGAACGTCAGGCTGCCGCGCGCCGGGACCGGCAGCGCCACAGGATTGGCCGGCGGCGCGATCTCCGGCCGTTCGGCGAGCAGTTGCGCGAGACGGCTGGCGGCACCGGCGCCGCGCAGCAGGTCGCCGTAGACTTCGGTCAGCGCGCCGAACGCCCCAGCGACGATGCCGCCGGTCAGGACGAAGGCGGCGATCGATCCGCCGCTGATCCGCCCTGCCGCGACGTCGACCGCGCCTTCCCACAGGACGAGCGTGATCGATCCGAAGATCAGCCCGATGACGATCGCGGTCATCACCGCACGCAGCGCGATGCGGCGGCGGGCGGCGGCGAAAGTGGCGGCGACGGCGTCCGAAAAGCGCTTCGCCTCGCGGCTTTCCTGTCCGAACGCCTGGACGATCTTCATTGCGCCGAGCGTCTCGACAGCGATCGACCCGACATCGGCGACACGATCCTGCGACTGGCGCGACTGGTTGCGCACACGACGGCCGAGTAGGGTCATCGGCAGGATGATCACCGGAATGCCGAGCATCAGCATGCCCGCCAGCTTGGGCGAGATCGCGAACAGATAGATCAGCCCGCCGACGCCGGTGAAGCTGTTGCGCAGCGCCACCGACACCGTCGTACCGACCACCTGTTCGATCAACGTCGTATCGGAGGTGAGGCGCGAGGCGATTTCGGACGGGCGGTTCTCCTCGAAGAAGCGCGGCGTCAGCGTCAGCAGATGCGCCTGTACCGAGGTGCGGATATCCGCAACGACGCGTTCGCCGAGCCACGAGACGTAGTAGAAGCGCACCGCCGTCGCCAGCGCGAGCACGACGACGATCATCAGCAGGTAGTGGAACGAGGAATCGACGTTGCCGCTTTCGCCCGGCCCGAAACCGCGGTCGATGACGCGTTTGAAGCCGTAGGGGATACCGATCGTGGCGGCGGAGGTGAAGATCAGCGCGAGGCCTGCCGTCGCGATCTGGCGCGGATACCGGCGTGCGTGTCGCCACACCATCGCCAGGTCGCCGAGGCGCCGCTTGGGGGCAGGGTCCGCCGCGCCGCTGGCGGTGATGGTGTGCGGTTGAAATGTCTCTGCCATGATCCCCATTCGCTAGCAGGGTGGGGGCGGTCCCTCAACGGGCCAGCACGGAACCAAGTGCGCATTGCAAGCGCTGTCTGACAGGTTTATGCCGCACCTGCGAAATGAACCGGTTTCAAAAATTGGGTATGCCATGCTGTACAGTGCCTACGAAATGCAGAAATCCATGTTGGCCGGCGCAAGCGCGATGGCCGATTTCAGCGCAGGATGGCTGAACAACCCGAGCAATCCGTTTTCGTACATGGGCGGCGGATCGGTGATGGCATCGGCGCTGGAAGTGTTCGCGCATGCCGCGGCGCCGCGTGGCAAGCCGGCATTCGGGCTGGACAGCACGACGATCGACGGCCGCGAGGTCGCGGTGGTCGAGGAGATCGTGCTGCGCAAGCCGTTCGGCCAATTGAAGCGGTTCAAGCGGGACGGCGTGACGGGCGGCCCGAAGCTGCTGATCGTCGCGCCGATGTCGGGCCATTACGCGACGTTGTTGCGCGGTACCGTGGAGCGCATGCTGCCGGTCGCGGATGTCTACATCACCGACTGGCGCGACGCGAAGCAGGTTCCGCTGTCGGACGGCAAGTTCGATCTGGACGATTATGTCGACTATGTGATCGAGTTCCTCGACGTGATCGGCAAGGGCGGCGACGGCGATGCCAAGGGCGAGCGCGCCAACATGCTGGCGGTCTGTCAGCCGTCTGTGCCCTGCTATGCAGCGATCTGCCTGATGAGCGCCGACAAGCATCCCTATCGTCCCAAGACGCTGACGCTGATGGGCGGTCCGGTCGACACGCGCGAAGCGCCGACCGCGGTGAACACGCTGGCGACGGAACGGCCGCATAGCTGGTTCAGCCAGAACGTCATCGCGACGATCCCGGCGACCTATCCGGGTGCGGGGCGCAAGGTGTATCCGGGCTTCCTGCAGCTTGCCGGGTTCATGTCGATGAACCTCGGCAATCACATGATGTCGCATTACGAGATGTTCAAACACCTCGTGCAAGGCGATGGAGACAGTGCCGATTTGTCGAAGGACTTCTACGAGGAATACCGTTCGGTCTGCGACATGACCGCGGAATTCTATCTCCAGACGATCGACGTCGTGTTCCAGGATCATGCGCTGCCCAAGGGCGAGATGATGCATCGCGGTCGCCGGGTCGATCCGGCGGCGATCACCGATATCGGCATCCTCGCGATCGAAGGCGAGAAAGACGATATCTCCGGGCTCGGCCAGACCAAGGCGGCGCTGACGATCGCGACCAAGCTGCCGGCGGCGAAGAAGGCCTATTACATGGCCGAGGGTGCCGGACATTACGGCATCTTCAACGGCAGCAAATGGCGCGACAAAATCGCGCCGGTGATGGAAAAGTGGATCGCCAGCAACGCCTGAGGCGGCGCCGGAATACGGCCGGTTATTAGAAAGCCGGGAGGATCGCACCGGCGTTGGCCCGTGGATCTTCCCGGCTTTGGTGCCGTGGTTGGTAAAGATCAGACGGCGGTCGTATCGACCTTGGCATGGCTGCCGGACTCGCTCGGCTTGATCGTGCCGCCGAACAGCATCTTCAGCTTGCCGGTCAGGGAAACGTCAGATTCCCACAGTTCCGCGCTGTCGATGTCGACGCGCAGCAGGGCGAGATTGGGGTCGTTCCTGCCGCCAGGAAACCACGCCTCCACCTGGTTGTTCCACAGCTTGTCGATCAGCGCGGCGTCGTTGTCGATGCGTGCCGAACCGCTGAGGCAGGCGAAGAAATCGTGTCCCTTCGATACGAACTGCGCCATCACGGGGCCACCCCCGGCGAGGCGATTGTCCTTGCCGATGAAGAAGAACAGGGTGTCGACCTGATCCTTGTCGAGTTGCGCGGTCAGCGGCTCGCTATGTTCGCCACCTTCGGTCCGGCCGACCATAACGAATGGGCTGGCGGCCATCTTGTCCCACAGGTCTTGCTTGATCTTGCTGGTGTCGGTCACGTGGTGCTCCTCGAAGGGGTTCGGGATGGACAACGCGCAGGAGGCAAAGGGTTTCCTCCGGCGGCGCGGGGCCGGGGAGGGCGGACATGCGCCGCGCCCGGCACCGGAACGAAACGAGCCCCGGTCGCGGCAACGACCGGGGCTCGTACTCTATATCTGCATGCAAGCGGGGCTGGGTCGCCACGCCGGCGCGGGCAGGATTACAAGACCTCGAACAGGCCCGCTGCGCCCATGCCGCCACCGATGCACATCGTGACGACGACATGCTTGGCACCGCGGCGCTTGCCTTCGATCAGCGCGTGGCCGGTCGCGCGCGCGCCGGTCATGCCGTAGGGATGGCCGATCGAGATCGCGCCGCCGCTGACGTTGAGCAACTCGTCCGGAATGCCGAGCTTGTCGCGGCAATACAGCACCTGCACCGCGAACGCCTCGTTCAATTCCCACAGGCCGATATCGTCCATCTTCAGGTTGAAGCGTTCGAGCAGCTTGGGGATCGCGACGACCGGGCCGATGCCCATCTCGTCGGGCTCGGTACCGCCGACGGCCATGCCGATATAGCGGCCGAGCGGCTGCAGGCCGCGCTTCGATGCGATCGACTCCTCCATCAGCACGGAGGCCGACGACCCGTCCGAAAGCTGCGAGGCGTTACCCGCGGTGATCGTGGCATCCGGGCCCATCACCGGCTTGAGCGACTTGAGGCCTTCCAGCGTCGTATCGGCGCGGTTGCCCTCGTCCTTCGACAGCGTGACCTGCTTGTACGAGACTTCCTTTGTCTCCTTGTCGACGATCGCCATGTTGGCGGTGACGGGGACGATTTCCGTGTCGTAATAGCCGGCGGCCTGCGCCGCGGCAGTGCGCTGCTGCGACTGCAGCGCATATTCATCCATCACGTCGCGGCTGATGCCGTAGCGCTTGGCGACGACTTCGGCGGTCTGCAGCATCGGCATGTAGACGTCCTTGTGCATCGCGATCAGCTCGGGATCCGGCGCGACGCGCATCTGCGGC
>Ga0160428_1000564_pt1 | contig 39097 bp, 42 predicted proteins | sample SolpanmetagenomM_FD_108198 | JGI IMG/M metagenome (GOLD analysis project Ga0160428, IMG submission 108198) | Solar panel surface microbial communities from Lawrence Berkeley National Laboratory, California, USA - M | ecosystem: Engineered > Built environment > Solar panel > Unclassified ... | reverse complement strand
ATAATGTTGCGAGTTGAACAGCTGATCTAAAGTTCTTAGAGGTGAAGTTTAAAGTTCTTTAACGTTAATTTTCAGCCAATAGAATGAAGAATAAAATGGCTTCAACACTAAGGCCTAAACTCCAAAGGTCTAAGCTAATAGAATATAGAATAAAATAGCTTTAAGCAGCTTTAAGAGATAGAGTTTGGTATCTAACCTTAACCTGAAAGGTGGTGAGTATATGCCTACTAGGACCTCTAGTAGAAACAATTTATAGGTCGTTATATAACTCTTCTACTTTAAATAATAATACCTCTATAGTTACAAAATCCTTTAGATAGCACTATAGAGCTAAATTATAAAAATAACGGCCACATTATAGGCGGTTTTACTCTATTCCTAGTAAGTTTTATTAGTGTTTAGTATATAAGTAGCCTTATCGATAATAGGACTAGAATGCACTTAGTAATGTATTACTTTCTACCGTTTGTAATGTTGATAGAATCCCGTATATTATAATTTCCTTAGTATAATTAGAGTAATGAAATCGGCTATAGCTACCTAAAGATTGTTAACGCATCTATTAGAGTAGTCGATACTAGAGCTACTTTAAACCTAGCTGTTAAGTACTTACATGTTCTTAATATAGATAGAATATAGACGGACCTAGGAAGAGATACACTACTTAATTAAGCGTCCCTCGCGTCCTTATTATTCTTAGATAAGTATTAGCTAGCGATAAGTATTCGTCGTTCTTACGTGCGTTAATTAAGGGTAAGCTAATAATTTTATAAGGCGTTTACCTAATCTTTTACGTACTAGGTGATAACTTAATTAGGGAGTTGCTTAATTAGTACAAGTAATCTAATATATACGCTATATAAATTATGTAGCTAATATAAAATTTAACTAGGATAGGCTTAATAATAGTAACTAACCTAACAGGTTATACAGCAGTTAATTAGAGCACTTAATATACATATTCTAATCGACGAGCAGTTTAGCAAGCGAGCTATTTAGGAGAGTTCTACTACCTATTATAACAGCACGAAGAGTCGCTATACTGCTAGCACAACGGTAATCGGATTACTAGATGATGGGACTAAAGGAGGTAGGTTGAGGCTATGTCTAGGACGCCTTTAACGATGGATAGATTCAGAGGGAGGTGTTGAAATTACGCACAAGCCACATAAATACGACCTTATCTCAAATTCCCCTCCTATTGCCACCTCCTCCTTCAGGCACTATCACTGCCAAAGCTCTCTATACTAACCGCATTCTTCTCACCATGACCCATCCTCCCAACATCATACCCATTCTCCGTAAGATACACCCTAAACCTCGCATCCTCCGCATCAATCGTATCCTGGCCAATCTCCGGCAAGCAGAAGAACGCCAACAGCGCGCTAAGCAGACAGAGACTCGAGGCGACGTAGAATGGTAGCTGGTTGCCCTTGACCTTGTTGGAACCGGCGTCGGCCACGAGGATGGGGTATAGGTAGTTGCCAATGAAGGCGCCGACTTTGCCCATGGCGGCGGCGAAGGCGTAGTATTTGCCGCGGAACGCGGTGGCGCTGGTTTTGGAGGCGACGAGGCCGATGTTGTCGCCTGTGACCCAGATGTTAGTCACGCTTTGGTCACGTTTTGGCTATTTTACTAGGAGCTTGAGGCAAAGAATCAAAACTTACCAGGTCCAAGTTCACCAAGAGACAAGAAGACGCCGTATAGCACACAAAAGCCACCAATATTCTGAGGATGCGCCAGAATGGGGTATAATCCAGCCAGCAGGAAACCAACAAGAGCTTGCGCAGTGACACCGTATGCAAGTGCCCTTCGAGGTCCGATCCAATCTGAGACGTAGCTTCCAATGAATGCACCAGGGAGGTAGAACAGGTTGAGGACGGTGTTCCAGCCAAAGGTTTTCCATAAGGGTGCGTTTGCGCCGAGGACGAATTGGATATTTGGGGCAGAGTAGGTGCCGAAGGCGTATGCGGAGTAGTCGTAGATGAACCAAATTGTGGCGACGACGATCATACGGAACCAATACATACGACTGCAAGATAATGTCAGTCACAAAGTGTGGTTGGATAGACGGAAGGAGTATTAAAGACTTACATGATGAGCGTCCATGGAGTGCTGGTTTTGGCCATAGTGTTACGTCTGAGTCTGAGTCAGTGCGAGACTGCAATAGCGACGTTAGAGCAACATACTTGAAAGCTTCGGGCTCCTGCAGCTTGTATCGCATATAGAAGAGCGACAACGGCGGTATACATCCGATACCAAGCATAATCCTCCATGCCGCTCTGAGATAATTCTCACCGGTCGCCAGCACGACAACCATAGGAACAAAAGCAGAGACCACAAAACCAAAGTCAATGGCAAGGTTGGTGACCTAGAAAGATGGTCAGTAAGCAGCTTAGTGTTCAATAGAAGTATCCCCTTAATACCCAAATGAACCAGCGGTTCCTAGTGCCAGCTTTAAGCTCTCCAGTACTCTCTGCTGCACCAACGGAGCCAGCTGGATACTCACCACCGATACCGATACCAAGCAGGAAACGATATGCGGCCAGAGCTTGAAGCAGACCGTATGCACTATCATGTGCACCATAAGCACCAGCGGCCAATGCAGCGAAGACGAAGACGATGATTGTGGAGGCGAAGATGGACCATTTGCGGCTGAGATCACTTGTGTATCCGAAGAGAATGATACCGGCGACTGTGAAGTTGAGTTAGTCAGGGTTAAGCGTACTCGGTCGTTCGAGAGGAGAAGATGGAAAGGATTGGATGTAGCAGAATATCAAACGAAGAAATCGAACACGATCGACTACAGTGCATCGTCATTGCAAAGATTTGGCATAAAAGCGCGAGCGTCTGTCGTGACGTTCAGGCAGCACAAGACGTCTCCCGTATTTAGGAGTCCCTCTTCAACAGTACATAAATGCGCAAACACAAAGCCACGAGGCAATATTAATCCAAAGATGGAAGGGAATTGACATACCTTCGCCAGCAAATACAAGAGAGGTGATGTTACTCTGCGCACTACTAGTAGAGTACTCGTGCGCATACAGTCCTTTGAGAATGGTATTGACTGAGCCAATAACACCATTAAGGTAGCTGTTCATAAGTTAGCTCTTTTATGCTACACTCGACACACTTCTTTGTCTGTCATACCCATCAGAAAACAAACCACTTCCGCAAGCAATCACAGGAGAGGTTCGTTCCCAGAATGTCTTCGTGGTCTGCTCTACAGGAGGAAGGTCAACATCGGCAGGATTGCGGTCTTGTGGCTCGCCGTCGACCTGGGCGGTTGCAATAGGCTTGTTGGAGCGTATGGTATCCCTCATGATGACCACAGATCAAAGAAGAGAAGTGTCACGCGACCAAGAAATGAAGGGTGACAGAGTGACAGCAGCCAAGAGGATACATCAAGGCTTAAGTACGACCCTCGTAGCGTGACAGCTCTGGATTTTTAAGGTAAGCGGCAGAAGCCAGCTGTCCAACCAAAGAACAGCTACTATCTGTACCAAAGGCCAAATCCCCGAACGACGTCGATAAGGAAGAAAAAGTGCTGTCATAGTAGTCACGTGGTCAACATCTCCTAACCAATCAATTGATACATGTGCTTGGCAGGGTCGAAAGCTTAAGAAGGCTTAAGCGTTTAGGTTGAACTCCGATTGTTGTCCTTAGGTAATTTTTTGAAACCTCTCTTCTTGTCCACATCTCTGGCGTCAACACGTTCTCTCGCTCTTGAGTGCGATTGGCGCGAACAGGACCACCGACAGCTTCCAAAGATCTTACTCAACAGCGCAAATGTTTGCCTGCCTTAAAAGTAAATATGCTACGGGAGAAGAAAGAGATGGAACAACTGTGCATACCCATATCAGAAGAACGATGTCAGTAACACGATGATAATAGCCATGGTGCTAACAAGGCCCATCTGGACATCTCTCGCGCAGCCTGAATTCTTCTTTGGACTCGATGTTGTCGATGCAGGCGCACTGTGAGAGATCTCGAGGAAAGGACCGCAGTTTCCGCTTTGACAGCCAGTGCCACAGAAATCCGTCGAGTTACCTATGAAGAGGAACGCGTTAGCAGTGTATTCGGTATGAGGGGTATGGATATTTAGGCATACCACAAAAGCCATAAGGACTGCAGCAGCTGCCAGCTGCCCACGAGCCGCAAATGGTGTTGTTGTTCTGCATGCCGCAGTGGCCGGTGGTGGTTTGAGCTGGCGTAGGAATGCTATTCGCGTTAGTCAGCGAACCGTTCGTGAGTGGTTGGTTAAATCCAGTGAGAACTCACGCAGCAGTACCGTCATCGAGGTCAATTGACCACATCATGGTTCCACCCATGCATTGTCCATTTGCGAACTGCTTTTTGAGAGAAAACGTGTACTCATTGTCGTAAAAAATCAGTAGATTCAGATAATTGAGCTGCATCATCTGGATACTGGGAAGATAAGTCGGCGTGTTATTTGTCTGGGTAATGATATCGTTGATTTCTGTCAAGGACATGACACCAGGTTCTGCCAAACAGCTGCCAGGAGTAGACCTTCCAGTGGCATTGCAGCCAAGATAGTTGCATGTGTTATTGAGAAGAGTGTAACCACGACCGTATGCGGCGAGACCCATATTGACCTTGCTCATGTCGATTCCAGAAGATACAAGATTAGCGGCAGTGGCGTTGATGGTGCGAATGTCAGTGTGACCTTCAACGTATGGTGTGGTAGAGCTGTAAGAGTAAAGATCGTACGCCATCAGTCCGAAATAGTTGACGCTGTTCTGCAGAGCTTTCAAGTCGTACTTTACGAGATAGCTAGCATCTGTTGGCAGAGTCAGACTAATACCGTAGTTCGTGCCGAACGCAGTCCTCATCTCCTGGACGAGAGACACGAGATTCTGCGTATCATTATTGTTCCCTCCGTTGACTGGTTGTCCAGGAAACTCCCAGTCGAGATCAACACCTTGGAACTTGTATTGCTGCATAAACGATTGTAGCGATGTGATAAAAGTTGCACGATTCGTTGAACTGGCAGTCATGTTGCTCCAAGCATATTCTGTGGGACTTCCAGCAACACTGAAAGAGTAGCCACCAACACTGATCCACGTCTGGAGAGTTGAGCTTTGCAATGCTGAGAAGGTGCCGTAAGTGTCAAGAATTGTGCCGTTTGCAGACACGACTGTGAAGTTTGTAGGGTCGAATTGAAGGAATGAGACGAAGAGATGTGTCAAGCCGGATGTGTCGATTTGACTTAGGGAGACAGTATCACAACTGCGTTGGTCCTGATTGAGCTGGTAGTAGCCTATTGTGCGACCTGATGCGCTATCTGGGCCACATGTTGCTACACGTGTGGTAAGTCGGTTGTCTGTGTCATGTCCATGGAAGTCTTCAAGATGTATTTAGTGTCAATGTAAGTACGCATTACAAAGATGATGGAGTGTTACCGTGAGCAAAAGCACTACTAAGAGCAACATTGAGCGCCAAAGTGAAAACAGATAGAAGTTTCATGATCATTGTGAGATTCGAAACACCAAGAATAAGCACACAAAAGCAAGGAAGCTAGACAAGAGGATTACAGGGCTGTTCAAGTAGTGTGAAGAAGGCGGAATAAAATGTATTTCTGTCTTAGGATGATGTGGTGAGGGCAAGGCTAGAGGTGGAAAGCGTGTGGAGTAAGTCAATCCACTTGCTAGTTCTAGCTGTTTCGCCTCGCACTGAAACGGTGGAGGGGGCCGTGCCTGCCTGCTCAAGAACAACAACAGCACGAGCAGGATGTCTCATAGCACGAGCAGAAGGACGGGAAAACATAGAGTGAGCTAGATGGAGTCTCAGAAACGTTACTTTGGGAATTTCACCTCAGAATGCGATCTAAGACACGTATACGCTTACAAGGCTATCCGCTCTAGGTTTGTTGTTGTCTCATGTTAATTTGCGATGGTGGCAACAAGATTGTGATAGACCGGAAGTGATCCGGTTTCAGCACGTGACCATGAGGCCTTTTTGGTGCCTTTGGTCTCGATGACTTCGCAACAAACTGCTTGCAGGTGAGAGCATATCTCAGATCAGCTTATTGCTATAAAACCCGGTGAGACACTCTTACACTTGTGCGTCGAGCGAAATTGCTCAACTCAACAAGCCCACCAATCTCCCAGGTTCCTTGACCAGCACACCAGCCTTCCATACATGCGTAACATTGCTTGCCTCGGCCAGCAGCTTGATATCATCCAAGGGATCCGCAGAGAGAGCAATGAAATCAGCATCGAACCCTTCCCTGAGTTGTCCCGACTTTGGTGCACGATATTTGCCTAGCACTTCTGGGGCATTGGCTGTACCTGCCTCGATGGCTTGAAGTGGTGTCATGCCTGCTTCGGTTGCCCAGTAGAATTCCTGTTGCGGTTTGTGAACTCTTTGCGTCTGTGCCAAAGGAAGGAGGACGAGCATAGGGGCAAATGGAAGATCGACTTACCTGTCCGTTCATGCCGTGATTAAAGTGCACCGTGTTTGAAGCAATACCCATGTCAGTTCCCAAGGCACACTAGCTATGTTAGTCCTCGCTATTCTTCCCTGCTACCATCACAGAAGACCTACCTTGACACCCTTCTTGATCGCAAGAGCATACGCCTTCTTCTGCTGCACACTCGTATCCAGCATCTTCTGTCTCGTTTCAGGAGGAATTTCTTCCAGGTGATTGACACCATACTCCACAATCGAGCGTGTCGCGACCAACATCGCGCCTTTCTCAAGCATCAGATCGCACGCTTCTTCATCTAGATAAGAGCCGTGTTCAATGGTATGGACGCCAGACTTTAGCGCAGTCATGATGCCCGCCTTTCCATGAGCATGTGTGCATACTTCAAGCCCAGCACGATTGGCTTCTTCAACCATGGCGGTGATTTCGCTGTTGGAGAATTGTTGGTGTTGTGGGTTGTCGAGCAATGATAGGACACCGCCTGTGATATGAATCTTGATTGCTGCAGCGCCGCGACGGATGTTCTCGCGGACAGCTTTGATGCACTTTGATGAAAGATGTTAGTAAAGTTGTATTGACGACGTAGGTTGAGCTTGCCTCGTCCACACCGTCCACTACTTTTGTGGCTGGTGAGATGGACTTGCAATAGTCCTGCACCGCAGCAAGAGGAAGGTTGTGCAAATCACCATGTCCGGCTGGGAAGAGAATAAGTACGATGAAATTTATCAGGATGGGCTATTGCCATGTTACGAACCAGTTTGACTGAGTGCCGCACCCTGCAACCTACAGTATTAGCAGTTATACTATGCGATCAAGAGACGTTTACTCACACATCCGTAAACCTGGGCAGCACGATGTGTTAGATGATTAGGATCTTCAAAGACGGTTTACACTCAAGATCTACCTTTGGTCCGACAAGCCAGCCTACGCAGCACAGATTTGTTAGTACTTTCCTCGTGAGAAGACGGCCGAACGACTTGCCTTCATCGATGCCTTTTCCTACATCAATACCAATACCTAACGAGCAGGTCAGCTACAATTGAGACAAACGTAAAGAATACTTAGAAGACGTACCGCCGCACTCTCGCACGCTAGTAAAGCCAGCATTCAGCGTAGCCAACAGAGCTCTTACTTCTCTCGCACCTGCCAGTGCCGGGCTAAGTCCCAGAATCTGAGAGAAATCAAAGGTGTTGGCGCCCATATAGTGCGTGTGACAATCCCACATTCCTAGCGATACAATCAGCACTATAACCGCCAACGCAAGCTTGCAGACACCATTTCAAGTTGACGAAATAATATTGTAGCCAAGAATTTTTGCTTACCAGGCATTAAAACAGGCACGCTAGTATGGTGCAAATGCGCATACTTTGCGGGTACGTCTTTTTGTGCTCCAACGAAGAGGATAGTTTTATCTTCGTATACAAGAGCGGCATGTTTCACGGGGTCACCACGGCCAGGAATCAGCAGGTCAGCAAAGACGACTCCGATCTTGGAGATGGGGGCTTCTTTGTGTTGGAAGGGGTAATTCTTCGTCATTTTGTAGTGAGATAGTGCACAGTTTGGTTGTGTACCAGCAGATGTTGTAGACGGAAAGACAGGACAAATCAAGAGAAATGGATCGTTGAACAGAAGATGGACCAAGACGAGGCTTGAAGGATGCTGACAAGGTAGAAGATACGGATGTCAATGACCTTCCTCTTTGAGACATCGGGCCTGGCAGACAAGAGTGGAGCACGGTGGCGATACATGTACAGAGAAAGTGATGAACAAAGTAGGTCATGTTATCAAAGTGGAAGTTCTTGCTAGAAAAGCTCTACTTCCTCCTAGAAGGTCACTCAACGTCGTGGTGAAGGTCTTGCGTTATGATATCCCAACGAAGAGATTCTGGATATTCATCGCCTGAGTGCTGCACCCAACCACTTCCCCACCCTCTTCAGCTGCATTTCCTCTTCCTCAACGACTTCATACTGCACCTTCGCTTTCACTCTCGCCTGCACCTCCTTAGCCTGCGCCTGCAATTCTAGCTCCTCGCCGTCACCATCATTAGCATCTGATCTATAGTTATCATCATCAGCCTCAGCTTCGTCGCCAGCTTTCTCGTCCATCAAGCCCTTTAGTATGAGTCGATCAAGCAGACGATCCCCACTATTGATAAGACCTTTGATTCCTCGCAAATCCAATTTCGCCCTTCCTTTTGTAGTACCAATGTGAGTATCAGGAGCGTTACTTGCATGTATAAGGTCTGTTAGGCTTTCTTGGTTGCTTTCGTATAGCATACAGTATTTCACCCAGGATCTTCTTAGTAGTCTTGTCATCTCTTCGTTTTGCTGGAGAAGTGGGTTTGGAGAAGACGGCGGGGTTTGCCTTTTGGTTGTCTTACGCGTCGATGTGGTTGCTGATGCCGCGGGTAATGATGCTGTTGATGGGGACACATCTGCCGCGGGACCAACAGTGAGCAAGAAATCCGGCATGCGCATTGTCTGAGGCAGAGATGAAGGGGGCCATCGTAATGGGACTTTACGTCGTTGTGTCGTGTCAATCTCTACTGTAGATATAGCTGTTGCTGTTGTTGGCGACTGGGCATCATACGCGTTCGAGGTGGTATGTGACAAACTTTCTTTATCATCAATGCCTACAGGCTGGGAGTTTGAAGATGAGGCTAAAGGATAACAAGATATCATCGGCTGCAAAGCACGCGCCGTTTCATCCTCCAGTCGTGCCAACAGCTCAAACTCATTGCTTCTGTTCTTCGACGTTGAAGACTTATTGTGGTTGTCCTCCTTGATATGCACAGCTGGTGGGTGAGCGGCAGATGGCGTACGGAGGAAATGTATTGGACTTGCGAAAGGATCGAAGTAAGTAGATGGATGACTTTGAGCACGAAACATGTCGTCGCGAAGATTTTGCAGCAGGTCGGTTGAAGATATAGCTGCTGAACTTGGATTAGGTGGAGGGAACACCCAATCGACTATTGCATCACGAGTCACAACTGCCTTGACAAATGTTTTGCCTCTGTCTAAGGGCGTGATTCGAGCCTTATTAGTTGCCCAGCTGTAGTCTGAGCTTCCACTTGCCGCTGTTCCAGTAGCACCGGCATCGCATTCCGTCAAGCCCAGCATCATAGCCAGCGATCCACCTACCAGCTCACCATATACGCCTATACCCATAGATGAGGCATCTTTGTCTGTTGTGCTACTCGCTCCTGCTAAACCGCCATCTTCGGCACTACTTCCAGCTCGCAGATCGTTGACATTTTCAACAACCCAATCCCAGCCTGCGAGTACGTCATGTATGGGTTGCGGATAAGTCAAGGCTCGGTAGTTGATCTGAACCACCACTGCACCAGCAGTGAGTGCGAGTGTCATTGGTGCGTGATATTGCTCGTTTCTTTCTATCGACCGTATGTATTGATCGTCATCTTCGACCTCATTCTGTGTAGATTGTGCCACAACATCCGCATCCTCAAATCTGAGCTCTTGATATCGTTTCTCACCAAGTCTGAAGCTCGACTTGACCGATCGAGGACCTAGCGGTTGCGGTTCTGGTGGGAGGTAGACTATGACTGGCATTGGCGTAGTAAGCAGATGCTCACTTTCTACATTCTTCTTATTTGCCCATGATGGTGGCGGCTTGAAGATGCTAGGATAAGGGGACGGTTAGTTGGCACTCGTAGGGATAATGAGGCATGGAAAGAATGAATAGGAGGACATACTCGAGCAATACCTCGCCGTTGTTTACCTTGACCTGAACGGCGTCTTGATTGAAAAGAGGAGGTCCTGCCTCGTCCTTGACAGCTCGTCTACTCAATTCATGAGATTCTGCTTTAGCCTCGCGCCATCTCGACGATCTGGTTGCGAGTACTCTGCTCAGCGAGAAGCTACGTAGGTGATATTGTGGTGGAAAACATGACGGACCAGCCGCAACGAGGGTCAGGCGTGACCGCGAGTGAAGCACCGCAGAAGGGAATAGCGCGACATGAGCGCCACGGTTACGGCTACAGAATATTGTGCGAGAGCGAAGGTTCGTGACGAGCATTCCTCATTTTGATAGGATAGTGAGTGGTCGTTGTCGTGCAATCTAAAACAGTTCTGAAACACAAAACATCTCGATGATTATATAATACACTATAAGGAGATGCTCTATGCTTTCTTGACATTACTGATTGCCTAGAAGAACTCCGGCCAGAGATTATATCGCGATATGGGGGGACCCTTCCACATCTCACCGTAAGCGTTCGTCCTTCCTCCACCCCGATCGAAAAAACCGTCGTGTGCAGCTTGCATGACATTTAGCCAGGAGTTTGGTTCTGAGGAATGGGTTAGCCAAGACCTGCTGAAACAAGTAGGAGCAGACTCACCAGGGTGACTTGACCACTGGTTGTGTATATGATACGTATATGCTCCGTGATAGAAGTTTTCGAGGGTACGATTAGTCGGTGGATACCTGTCGGATGACATTTCGTAATTCGACACGATGCTGAGGTTGAGCAGATGTCGTATCTCTGATGGACTAAGGACAAAGGAATCTTTATAGCCTATAGGCTGGTTGGATACACGAAGGTGTGAGATTTTCGATTCGTGCGGGGAAAGCGGTTGGGTTGTGTTGTTTGATGTGTCAATGTTTGTACTCGAGTCGTTTGCGTCAATAATCTCTTTTTTGAGTAGGGAGTTATGCGTGTCGTTGCTGCGATAGTGCTCGACATTCGCTATTGCTTTCAGATCTTCGTTGGATATTGTTGTCACATTGATTTCCAGTTCATGTAACTGCGCGCCCTCATATCCTTGCCACTCTCCTTTGTTGCCATTGGCTTTACCATCAAAGGCTCGAGAATAGTCCCCAGCATGATCAGGCACAATGGGTTTACCATCATATGGACCTGCATAATTAGTCCACAGAGGATCGAAGAGTCCATGCTCCATCGTCATCAATTCTCTGTTCCTCCCATCTTTCTTTGCCATGATGCCCAGCACCAGTGGATGGAAATTGACGCCCATACTCACGGCACCTCGTAGAAAGTATGTTGAAAGTGACGAGTTGGCTGTCATTGAAAGTACAGCAGTGTTGTATCCACCATCGACGTTCATTGCCCATCTTTCTGCAAAAGAGTGGTTCGTGGGAAGTATAAGAGGTCGCATATCACGAAGCATGAGTATATCCATGTCAAAGTAAATGCCGCCATGTAGATGTAGTACAACAAAGCGAACGGCGTCCGAAACTGCAACAGGCAAAAAAGTCATTTGCCTGGAGGAAAGCGTTATCCATCGCTGCTTGTGAGCGTCCTGGACAATGTTCGGACTGATTATAGTATCCTTGCCCAGTGCTTCATTCGCTACAAGCGTTTTCATGGCACTTTCATCAGGGTTGTCCTCGCTCAGGTACGGTATTGGAATCCGTCGAGGAAAATGCCATGCTCTGACCAGAATGTCGCCGCGTTCGACAAGAGGTAGGAATCGTGCGAAGAGAGGATCATTATTAAGCATGTCGTGAACTGCATTTGGGAATGGGTCGGAATCAAGCCACAGATTTAGTTGAGAGCATGGCAGATTTTGTGTGTAGAGGTATGCTTTGAGAAACAATTCAACACGCCATGACGCTGGTCCTCGCCAATAGACGTGGTAAGGTATAATCGGACCAGGACAAGTACCTCGCCAGGTTTTTGTTGCTTGTTCCGCCTCGTCCAATGGGATATATTTACTTTTCGTGTTGCCATGGCCATCTGCATTCAGATATTCTGATTGGCGTGGATCCTGCTGGCTAGCTCTTTTGCTCAGGACAGGTAGAAACGTGTACTCGTTCTGTTGATGAGCCAGATAATCAATACATCTTGATGTGTTTTTAATATGTTCCAGTTGTTTGTAGCTACCACGACACACGTTCAAAATCTGCACAGCGTCCACTTCAGTGTCGACATGAGGTCGAGGGCCAAGATAGTCATCCTTGGATACCACAAGATGAGGTCTGTTCAACACATTTGCATCTGGGTTGATCAGGACGATCTGCTCCAGTGCTGGAAACTTCACTTTGTAGAGCCCAAGTTTGGTTCTGCCCACTATGGTTGGTAGTGGTGGTCCTTCTCCGACCGTGGCAACTGGTGCTGGCGCGTTATGCTCAGGTTCGTAAGCAGGTGCCTTGTCTGGATATTCTCCTTCTATAGGGTCTTCAAGCCCCGCAAATCGCGGTGTGTCTCCACTACTTCCATTCCAAGTGAACACAAAACCGATAATAAGGAGAATCAAGATTGATAGTGAGATGACCTGTAGCAGTTTCGTTCGAGCTCCGAGATCACGCGGCATTATGGCGTTCGTGTATTCCTTCCCATTCCGATGTTGACATGGAAGCTTTACAGTACCTGGTCGTCTCCGATCAGATTTATGGCCTTGTGACGGTAGCTTTGTTGTAGGAGCTGCTCTGTCACTCTCGAGCACAGGCAAGGCTGTGTCATAAGCTATGTTCACAAAGTCACAGTGGCACACGCGAGGCGGGAACACAAGTCGCGATTGGCGAAATCGAGGTGTTTATTCCAAAGTGGGTAATCAGTATTGGAGAGTTTAGTAAGACGGCGGAGGACGCAAACGCTGAGGCAAAGTCAAAAGTTTACAGGCACAAGGTCGTGATTGAGATAGCCGTTGAGACTTGGCGAAACTGCAAGCCCCTTATCCTTATGCTCTCCCTTCTTGTATGAGACATCATCCTCGTGCTACTAAACGTCAAATCAAGGCTATCATGCACATACTTGTCATCAGATCAAACCCAATGTCACCATGAACCGCAGCTTCCCACCTACCAGACCACCGCCATTCTGCTTTGACGAATTGGCTCCCAGTGTGGCGTCATCGTCGTCAGCTTGACCGCCACCAAACCTGCCTTTCGCTTCTTCATCGCCTACTCTTCCTTCCTCTAGTCCTGGTAACCATGTAGTATCCTCTGCGATATCTACTTCGTCCACCATCCAATCATTTTCTTCCGCAAAGAATGAGCTGGATCTCCAGCCCCAACTCTGACTGAAGCTGAATTCATCGGGCTGGCTTTCATACACACTAAGCATTCTTCCGTCTCGAGAAGGACTGTAGATCTTGAAGTAGGCTTTGACGACTGGACGAGTGTCAATGTATGTGGTCAGGGCAGGTCTTCCTTGTGCTAGACTTGTCGGAAGCACGGTGTCGAAGGTAGAGTCATCATCTGATGCAGAATAGTCGACATCGTTCGTGCTATCTTTATCACCGGATGTTCCGCCTGGAGTTGTAAGTGGCAAAGGATGTTCTTGTGTTGGACTTGCCCCGGTAATATTCGTGCTTGTCAGTAGGCTCGAAAGACCAGTGTCATCCATCATTGGTGAGGGCAATCTCGGATCTTGTATCGGCGGCATAGTATCCTGCGCATGGGTGATGCTACTGTCACGTAGAGTTTCTCTAGTACGTCTAGCATTTGTTCTGCGTGCTTCAAGACGCTGCAATTGACGTTCAAGGTCTCCAATACGGTCGTCGACAGAGGGTAAGGACGCATTCCACGGATTGTCGCTTACGGGTGTCTGCTTTGCTCGATGTAAATAGACACCAAGTTGAGAAGAACGAGAACCTGTATTCTTGTTTCTTTGCAGATATATATTCCAGGCTGAACCAGCATAGAAGACAGTTTGCGAATAGACACGCTTGTTAGGCTTGAACTGTCTTGGGTTTGAAAATTCTGCAGAAAATCGAAATGGTGGATATGTGGTGTAACTTGTTGATCGGGGTTCTGCGTTGGCGGAGACAGGACGATTATTGTCTTTCATATTACCACGTCCATGGTCTGATATTGTTGTAGAGAGCGTGACGACAGGTTCAGCACCACCTGTAACGATGTTACAATCCACACTTGGTATCCAGTAGCGTTTAAATCCCTCATTTGTAGTACCCAACAACTGATCTGATGGGTTCGTGGGTGACTGGGGCCGGGAATGTCCTGTGTCTTCTAGAGGAACTTCCAGCGTAGACCCTGCTACCGTGGACGACGCTGCCAAAGGAATCGAACTGCGTATCGAAGGGCTTTGGCTCAATTGTTGCACAACTTGCGTGAAACCGAGCTCTTCTTCTGCATCTTGTGCATTTAGTATCCTTTGTCGTAACTCTAGTCCCCTCCACAAAGCATCGTTCGTGATGTGGTCAGATATGAGCTGCACGCCAAAGATATCGCGAGCTGTTTTGACCTGTTGAAGCTGCTCAAAGTCGAAGTGTAAATAGTGTATGCTATTCTGTAGCAGGTCGAATAGAGGCTGAAGCTCAGCTTGGTTGTAGATAGTTTTCCAGACACCTAGGTCGTTCGCAGATGTCGGCCGAATAGGCGTTTTACCTCGCTGCACTTCACTCTCTTCAAAATCTTCTCGTCTCTTGAATGGTGCTTGATATGTTTCAAGATTGATGTCCTGCTTCATGCCAAGATCTCGCGCTATCAACTTTAGCCTGCGATTCAATAGACGTCTCGCTAAGTTCCACCGCTGCCATTCTGTTTGAACGTAAAAACTATCACCTCCTACAATATCGCGAATTACGTCTGTGGAGATATCGTCCCAATTCTTCAATGACATCTCATATCCATCTCTACTAAGCATGGCTTTTGCAGCGTGGAGAACGCGATCGCCTGCTCTGCCATAGTAGTTGACAGCGACCATGTTAATCATGGCTGGTAACGTTGTGCCAGCCATCTGCTTCAGAAGCTGCTCGACACTGGCTGTCATGAGCTCAGTCATCTCTAGCCAACATGCTGTGGCAAACAAACTGAAAGCTTGGGTAGCTTCCGCTGCATAATCCGGATGTCCATATAAGCGTCGGAGAGCCAGTTCGAAAGCTGACTTTGTAATGTTCGAGTCAATTTCCTCGGGATGTAGCGTCACCTCTCGAGCTGTTGCTTCAAGCCATGGCGGCGATAGTGCGGAGGCAAAGAATGGTGCCTGATCCAGGACGATACGGTGGAGTGGATATGACGTGCCAAATACCACTACATCGATGTCTGAATATTTTCCTTCTAGCAACCCTCTTTGATATAGATGTGATGGCAATGGTTCACCTTCCTGTCTCACCACACGCGTAAAGGTCGGATTTCTCGAGTTGATCTTTGCCCTCGATAGTGACCTGGAAGGGCCAGGCGAAAGTCGGTCACTTCTGCTACCAAAGAGCCTGGTGAGTCTGGTTGGAGTTCCTGTAAGAGTCCTTTCAGGAATAGGTCGACGTCTGGAGGTGGAAGAATTAGGATCATCGCCATCCTTCTCAGCTCTAACTATTGACGGACGCGAAAGTTCAAGCTCATTTCGTGGTATCATTCGTTGTCGTGTCGAAGACGACGTGATGAATGCTGCAGATGAAGCTGTGGCATTTGTGCCGATCGTATCATAATGCAAGTCTGGCGACGATTGACTCAAAGTAGATGTTACAAGCTCTGACGTCCTCCTTCTCGTCGCATGTCGCGGTGACGCTAAGCCAGGTATCACGTTATTCTGGTCCATTATCAAGCAATAATATTCAGGCACCGGATTCGCAGCCGCAGCAGAAATTGTTACTTGATTGGTTATGATGTGATGCGCGCGTGCTCAACTCTTACATGTACACGTGCAACAATTCTGAAACGCTGCGGACATGAGCCGCAAGATAGAACTAATGATGTCGTGTCTAAGTCACTCCCACATACGAACAGACATGCAGCTTAAGGTCGATAGTGTAAGGATTACACACAGGATGAGGACATGAAGAAGCAGACAGAATCATCAGACAGATGCTATCTTTGTTGGGACATTGGCTGGCAGCAGGGTATTTGCTTTCATCTCCCTTTGAAATCCGAAACACCGCCAAGACATTGTAGAAAAGTATAATTGCAGCACGAAAGAGTTGAGAAGCTTCATTAGGCTACTGGGAAATTACAATAGTGAGCGCCGACTGCTCAAGTCCATGTGTCCGTCATGACAATCCTCTCCCTGCTGCTAGCGTGACAGAAATCCGAAAACGCCTGGACCGTATGCACAATTGGCTTCATGACATTCATCTTATTTTACTGACACGCCATCAAGTCGGTTACCATCCCCTTGATCACTTTAGGACTGTAAAAAGCCCATGAGACGTATCGCATGCCCGAATTCTTTGTTGTTGTACAGTATCATCTCACATCTTGTCAAGCGTCCTCTACACTGCCAGCTCTCCCATCGGTTTGGTTGGTATGACTCCCTGTTGCGGCGGTAGTGGTGGAGCGTCCAGCCTAGTGTTGTCTGCCATCATTCTTTGAATTCCAATACCCACACCCTCGATAACAGCCAGCAATACCGCACAACCAATAGCCGAGTTTCTAGCAGCCTTGAACCCACCACGAACAGCGAGTGAACCACCAGTAAAGAAGCCAGCGATAATAGCGTTATATCTGTTTGACTAGATTAGCAAGTCTGCAACCGATCTTGTCTTCTGAGGACTTGAAACATACGGATCTTCCTTCTTCCTAATACCCTTTACTGCGCAATCATATGTAGAAAACATGCCTCCCCATACACCAAAGTTTCCTCCTAATACTGGTGCTCTTGCTTTGATTGCTGTGAGTGCGCCGATTCGTCGTTCACCGTAGGGAGAGTTTCTGAAGCCCTTTATACCGTGCCATAGAGCACCTCCAATACCACCCATACAGAAGGCGCCACCGAAATCATTGAGTGCCACCCAAGGGCAAGGATCTCGCGTATGATCCATGGTGTATTATGTTGTGATAAGGCGGAGAAATGGAACTTTTGAAAGGTGTGTTGAATGGTGGCGCGGACAGGCCAATCCTTGCTTATTGGTGAAGCGATGGGCTGGTTTGTGGGTATTAGATTGGGAGCAGGAGGCTAAGATGGCGATAAATATGTATGCAGAGAATGGATGAGCTTTGTAAGTAACGAATAACGGAATAGATGACATGGCGGCGAGGTTCTTGGGAAAAAGTTATGGGAGGAGGCCCAAGCTTAGGGTTAACCATACAAGATCTACCAGAAGGTCGCAGACAATCGACGACAACATCAAGACTAACAGTTCATCAAGGGGAAGCTATCACACAGAGGCAGCATGTGCTTGTAAGAGGAGGAGTCTAGGAATACTACACGACCAAAAAGGAAGACAATGGCGTCCAACTCGTCATCATCAATCATGCCGCTGCTGCGAGCAGTCGCCCCTCGACTATCCCGTCACATTTTCCCTGGTCGCCAATGCTCCGTGAAGCCGGCGCAAGTCCACACCTTCGCACCTACTCGGGTACCTGCACGATCCCTCCGTCAGACACCTTTCCTCAAAGCTTTCCGTTCTCAAAGCACAGTCACATCACCTCAGACCACATCGCCATTAGCGAATTTGGGGAGGAACATCACAGGAAGCAAGAAGGCATCGTTCGCTAGCAGTTTCCCAGAGACGTCTAGCAAGACAGTGGCATATTGGTTGTTCGGAAGTGCTGCCAGTGTCTTTGGTATTGTCATCTTTGGTGGATTGACACGTCTGACTGAGTCCGGGTATGAATATAAAACTGCCAATTTGTAACGCTTGAGCTTATACTGATACTCAATCCTCCAGACTGAGCATTACGGAATGGCGACCAGTGACAGGCAGCATGCCACCCATGTCAGCAGCTGACTGGGATTCTGAATTCTCTAAATACAGAGCTTCACCTGAATTCAAGCAGCTCAACTCCAACATGGATGTTCACGAGTTCAAAAAGATATACTGGATGGAATGGACTCATCGTCTTTGGGGTCGTGTCATTGGACTTACCACGTTGGTGCCTACCATTTACTTTATCGCCCGCCGACAAGTATCCTTCCCAATGGCGCGCAATCTGCTTCTCATCAATCTCGGCATCGTTTCTCAAGGTGTCGTAGGCTGGTGGATGGTCAAATCAGGCTTAAAGGACGACTTGTTCGCCAAAGGAGCACACCCTCGTGTGTCGCAATACCGGCTTGCCACTCACCTCGCCCTTGCATTCAGCGTATACAGCGCAATGCTTTGGAACGGTCTGCAGATTCTTCGCGAACGCCACCTCGTCCTCAACAGTCAGCCCAGCCGTGCAAAAGCCTTTCTCGAGCGCCTATCCTCTCCAGCACTTCGACCTTTACGGATTGCCACAGCGGCACTTACCATCCTCGTCAGCATCACAGTTGTCTCTGGCGCTCTCGTCGCTGGTCTCGATGCCGGTCTTATTTACAATGAATTCCCATGGATGGGCAATGGACTGACACCACCGAAATCCGAACTCTTCTCAGCATTTTACAGTCGCCAACCACCCCCACACAATGATCTCTGGTGGCGCAATCTGCTCGAGAATCCATCACTCGTTCAACTCGACCACCGCATCCTAGCCACCACAACTTTCATAGCCGTCAACGCACTGTTCGCCTACGCGCGATTCTCACCACGCATCAGCATGAATATCACAAAGGGGACCAAGATGGCGCTTACGGGAGTTTTGGGAGTTGCGTATTTGCAGGTGACGCTGGGTCTGACGACGTTGTTGTATCTGGTACCGACCAGTATTGCGGCTGCGCATCAAGCGGGTGCGTTGGTGTTGTTGTCGAGTATGGTTGTGTTGGGGAGTACGGTGTGGAAGACACCGAGGTTGACGAGGTTGGTTAGAGCGGAGTGGGTTAGCATGAGAGGGAGGCAGGGGCAGGTGCATAGGCAGATGAGGGTTAGTAAGACGATGACATAGTAGTGATGGGTGTTGTTTCCAGTGGCAAGGAACTAGCAGTTGGAGGAAGCATTAGCATCAAGACTTGCACCACCAAAGTTTAAGATTTTCGTGGTGCTTGCGGCTTGACTCGGATAGTGAAGCATTACTCTTCTTCGGTGCCTTACTGGTCGACAGCCTACAACAATGCAATCGACCAGCCCACTTCCTGCTTGCTCGTAACGGCTATCATGATGATGTGCAGTCGAGCCACTGCCAAGCTACTGGATGACGACCTTCCTTCTCCCACATCACGCCGACACTTATATTATAAAAGCCTTTCTCTCATACCTGCAGCATACTCGACCGTGATATCAGTGACCCTCATCAGTGCATCATGTCCTTCAACAAACTCCCTTCGAAGGCCAGCCTCCCAGCCGAGCCCTTCAAGATCAACATCAGCGACGACAAGATCTCCAAAATGAAACAGCTCATCGAGCTCAGTCCCATCGCCGACCTGACCTACGAAAGCAAGCTGAAAGATCGCAGCCTCGGCTTGAACAGGGACTGGCTTGTCAATGCACTCGACAGCTGGCAAAACCATTATGACTGGTATGTCAATACTATGCTGCCTCCTTTTAACTTCACAATGCCTCCTGATACTCACAAAGAAACCAGGAAGAAATCTGAGACTCATATGAACTCATTCCCGCACTTCAAAGCACCCATCAACACAACCAAAGGCACTTTAAAAATCCACTTCGCGGCACTCTTCTCCTCAAAAGACGATGCCATTCCCATCATCTTGATCCATGGCTGGCCTGGCAGCTTCATTGAGTTTCTGCCCATGCTCGATTTATATCGCAAGCAGTACACTCCCCAGACATTGCCTTATCATCTGATCGTGCCTTCGTTGCCGGGATATGCGTTTTCGGACGCGCCGCCGCTTGATGACGATTTTACCCAGGAAGACGTGGCGAGCGTGTTGCATGAGCTTATGCTGGGATTGGGGTGCAGTAAGGGTTATGTAGCGCAAGGAGGTGATTTGGGCAGTAATCTGAGCAGGATCATGGTTAAGACGTATGATGCGTGTAAAGCTGCTCATAGTAAGTTGATTCCGCCATTCTTGTCCATTGCGGAGATTCCTGGCAGACGGTCCCAGGTCAGCTTTTGACGCAACGCATATGACTGACCCCTTCATTCTACCTATCTAGTCAACTTCTGCATCATTCGCGAGCCACCAACCGAGTTTGCAGCAGATGCACCTCCAATCAGCGAGGCTGAGCAGGAAGGGTTGAAACGCGCACAATGGTTCAAGCAAGTCGGAAGTGCTTATGCCATGGAGCATGCCACTAGACCTAGTACCATTGGATTCGCGCTTGCTGCTTCGCCTATCGCTCTACTTGCGTGGTAAGCCCAAACGTGTGATGAAGAGTCGAAGACTGAGGAGGGCACGCATGAGTACTGGATGGAGACTAAGACTAATGCAGCCTATCGTAGGATATCGGAGAAGTTCTTGGATTGGAGCGATCAGGGTGAGTCATAACATGCCTATGTCTAATGGGAAGGCTGGCTAGGCAATTAAAACTAAGCGAAATGAATTAGATCCGCCACTCGACACAATTTTGGAAAACGTCTCGATCTACTGGTTGACGGGTTGCTACTCGACATCGATATACCCCTATCGTCAGGTATGTTTTTTGCCTTGTATATTCCTTACATCTACCTATCGCAACCAGCCCCACACTTGCCCATTCTCTACACACTCCATTTCATACTCTGACACTCCGTCCCAACCCTCGAACCCCCGTTCCCCCATTCTATCCTCCAACACAAACCTTCTCCCGTCCATCCCATCAAACTCACCTAAGCTGACTCACACGCCAGCTCTTCCAATCCAAGCCAGCAGGAAACGACTACATCCAAAAGCCACTGGGTTTCAGTTGGTTTCCGAAAGAAATCGCGCCTGCTCCACGTAGATGGGTGCAGACGCTTGGGAATTTGGTATTCTGGAGGGCGCATGATCAGGTTCGTGGATTTCTTTGCTGTGCTTTTACCAAGGAGTGATTTTTTTTCTCGTGCTTAGTTTTAGGGAATGATTATTGATATGGTGAATTGGATTGATATCGACATTGTGGGAAGGCAAGAACATCCGTATCTGCAAAAGACACACGGTGCTGGATACGTGTACATGCCACCCGTCCGTCCGCCCGCCCGCCCATTGTATTCTTTCATTCTTTCTTTTGGACCTTTTCTTGTCTCTTTGAAATGACACACGCCACAACATAACATGGATCGAAATGACTAATATATTTTTGTTTTCTGCAACGATATAGGGCGGTCATTTTGCAGCTCTCGAAGAGCCAGAGGCGCTCAAGAAGGATTTGGAGGAGTTTGTTGAGCAAGTCTGGGTTTCATAGATGAGGCGAAGTGCACGGAGACGGAGGACGACTCAGGCTACTGTTAGGAAATAGAGAAAAGGAATGATTGGGGTGAAGATATGAACACAATGTAAAGACTTTCAAGGTTGTCATCACTAAGTCTTGAATGCTTCAGACTCTATTGGTGAGCAAGTCAGCCAGATAACTAAAGCATAATTCTTTCACAACACAAGCAGTTCGAGGCCATACATCACTTTTGATCCAAAAAAAAACCAGAACCGTTCAAATCATACAGTACAGTAGCCATCTACCTTACATCACAAACGCAGACACTACCTGCATCACCATATCCTCTTCCCACTTCCCAAATTATATCTCATCACTCTCTCCAGATCCACTTCCCCCTTCCCCCTCGCCTTACCCTCCGCCTCTCTAAACCTCTGGTCCCGCTCACGCACAGCCTTCAATCCAGCCTCATCACCTTCAAAAATAGTCTTCCTCCTATCCTCTCCCAGCTCAACAGTGCCCCAACCACCAAGTCGTCTTGTTTCGACAAGGACATATTTCTGTCGAGTTTCCCGAGCTTTCATGCCCGCGTATCGATCGTGGGAGAAGCGTAAAAGGATCATGCCGAGGATGAGTTTGATGATTAAGAGGATGAGATAGAGCGTGATGAAGAAGACTGCCATGGTGCTTATTGCGATGACGTCGTCGAGGGTGTAGGAGAGAGAGGGGAGGATGTTGAAGATACTGGAGGAATAGGTCGTGTTTGTAGGGCCGTTGAGCGCAGCGCCAAAGGAAGATCGGCCGAGCGCGTTGCGGAAAATAGTGTCGATTTGCGCCAGTACTGGTGATGTTGACGCTGGCGAGGCTCCCACAGCCACACCTGTAGTCAGACTTGAGGGGAGCGGCGCCGAGACGTTTGTCGCCAGGAACATGTGATATGTCTGCAACGCAGCTCTTATGAACAAGCAGGCCAGTGGTAACACAGGAAGACCCAATCTCTTCATCAGGTTCTGCTCCGAAAACGCATTCTCGTAGTAATCCTTGCTCAGCACGTCCAGGAAAAGCCCGTAGACTTTCGGTGACGTGGCATTGAACTTGCTGATGTAGGCGTGTTTGACCCAGTCGACAAGTGTCTCTGAACCTAGCACTACCAGGAAAGGAACGAGTACTTGTGCGGGGACGATTAGAGAGTAAGGTACGATGGTGAATGAGTTTGGGAGAATACTGAAGTTGCGTGTTGGAACGCCTGTTGTGCTGTTAGTGGATGCGGATCCGGTACTTGCTGGGCCAGCAAAGTCACCGGACGGGATGGAAAGGCCGCCTAATTCGACGATATTGCGAAGGGCGATGATGAGTAGCATGAGCCATAGTTGAAATCGTTCGACTATGTCTGCACAAGTGATTTGGAATAAACTCTCCTTGTCGAACTTCTTGAATACGGTGCCTTTTATTTCGACAAACTGATTTGACATGAGTAGCGTTAATAGGGCATTAGAGTAAGAGTTTACAGCCACATTGAGCGTGATGACCTGATAGAGGAAAGCCATGGCGTGTAAGACGGTATATATGAGGGCGAGCAGAAACATCCAAAACGGCCGAACAACTCGACTGCGTCCGTTGGATTTGCGTGAAAGTACTTCCGAGGAGAAAAGACACTCGAGTATGTCCTGTCCTAGTGCAGAGAACAGGCGGTCAAAGACTTCCAGGACGTTATAAATTACGTAGAGCTTCATCGCAGACTGGCCTCTTATGGAATGATAAATGCGACTAGCATCGAAGCGCATCAACAGCATGCAGCTGAAAACGATGAGGAGCCCCTGCAGGATATCGGCTTTGTGGTTGTTTGTCAAGATTGACGGAGTTGAGCGCTGATGATGACGACCTGTGCGTGATGGACGAGTGCGCAGTTTTGGCTTTTCTGGAGGCGTTCGTTGTTGAGTGCTATCTTCCGCTGCGGAAGTGGTGGCTGCATGTGATGAGGTCGCGTAAGGTTTATGTCGACACCACACGAAGGTCGTAACATTTCTCAACTCATTCATTAAAGCGTAACCGGACCAAACAACGAGAATGCCGAATGCTCGCAGGAAACGGAGTGGCAGAATGGTAAAGGTGTATAACCATGCGTCAAGGCAGGTCAGTGCACCAAACAGGAGCACCCGCTCAAGCTGAGGAGGTAAGAGTAAAAAGTTCAATAATCGCTCGAGCTTGACTTTCGACGACTCATAAGGGGTATAATTGGTGTCTTGCCTGTGAATATAGAGTGGGGATGGTCGTTCTCCAGACAATTCCAGATGAAGATGGGTGGCGATTGAAAATGGAGGTAATGGTAAAGCTGTTGCTTCGGGTATCTGAGCTGCTTCTCTCAGTTTGGGTAATTCGTCGTCAGTGGGTGGAGCAGGATTGGTCACGATCCTAGGTCTTTCAGATGGACGTGAAGACCGAGCAATTCGATCTGCTGCAGAGTGTCTTCGTGGATTCGGCGGGAATGGTGCCGTATCAGATCTTGGCATGAGCAATGGTCGCACAAGTGTACTTGTAGATTTAGTGCGTTTGGTATCGGTATCACTACCAACAAGCATGTCGTGTTTAGCGTCATTCTTAGTCCTTGAAACACGTGTTGGGGAGTCTATCGTTGTTGTCCTGGCACTTGTCGACAAGTCTTTGTGTAGAGCTGGACTGTTGCCATCGCTTTCATCTCGTATGTTATGCTGCGGGATAGAAGTAAATACTGGGGCCTCTTCCACAGGTGTCAAAGCGCGTACAGGGATTGAGTCTGGTGTAGAAGTGAGTTGCATGATTTGAGCTGGCGACAGCTTTGGTATGTCAGCACTCCCATCATAGGAAGTACTAACCGGTGTCCTTGGACCAATATCCAGCCGGACAGGAGATGTTGACGGAGAAGGTAAAGTTGCTGATCTACGTCTTCCTTTTGGTTTTGGTTTTGGTGTTGTCTGTCCATTGCCAATGAGTACTGCTTGCTTAGATCGCACCACATTCACATCTGTACCATCTTCATCTTGTGAGACCTCATCAAAAGGACGGGAATATCTCCCATCAAAAGGTGTCAGGGCAGGGCTAATCAGCTGCCCATTGTCTCTCCTAGACGCCGACAGGCCGAATGAGCCTTCCATATTACACACAGAGTCTCATACAGAGTCATTGGAGAGTTTTCGCAATCTCTCCTGATTGCTATTGGTAGCACACGGCCTGGGATATTCTAATGTTGGTGTTGGTGTTGCTGTTGTCTCCTTTGTTTTTGTTGATGTTTTGCACGTGACGCAGAACGTTTGTCAATCGTCATCCTGTTTCTGCCTGGACTGCAGCGGCGACGAGGTCATTCATCATCTACTGTCATCCACTCCTACCCCCGATATTCCATACGCCTCTCCGCCTATCTTCTCCGCCTATCTGCCTCTCAAAATGTCAGGCTACGAAGAAGAACACTCCATTCCTCGCAACACCACCACCACAAACTCATCCACCACCCAACCTCGCCGTCCGGATCTCTCTTCGTTCTTCAGCGCCCTCGACCTAACAAACACCTCCAACACGCACAATCCCCACGCCGAAGCCACTCCCTCCAACGTCAGCGCCGCCTTTCGCATGCTGGCCAACGCACTACAAGTCATGGGAGGCGAAACAGAAGGTGTAGCGATAGACCACGGATTTGCGACACGAGAAGGAGGCGGGCAGAACCAGCTGCTCGAAGGCATGATTGAGACATTGATGATGGGTGCGGAAAGGCCGCCTGCGCAGGTCGAGGGGATGAGTGATTCTTGGTTCGATGGTAAGTACAGATACAGATACAGAACACACGTTCCCGCGCGACACAAAAACAAAAACACACAGGCCCCAAACAGACAAACCAGATTCAGTATCATCCCCAATCTAACATCCATATGACTCAGGACTCGATCGCATACCAAAGTCGTCGCTAAAACCCGAGCAAACCTGTCCAATCTGCTCTCTTCCATTCCTAGACGACAAATACCCGCTCGTCGTGCGTCTGCCCTGCCATAAAGATCACATTTTCGATTTAGATTGTATACGGCCGTGGCTGAAGCTGAAGACGACATGTCCGCTCGATCGCATGGATTTGAAACCGAAGAAGAAGGAGGTGCCAGTACCAGCTAAGAAGGAAGATGAGGAGGACGAATATGATGACATGTATGCTTGAAAGAAGGGGATTTATCAGTGAGTGAGCAGAATCTAGCCAAAACATCGCGATATTAAGCGGACTAAAGATGTCTTGGTTGGTCAAGCGAATTGGAGCCCGATCCTTCCAGCACGTTTATAGTGCTTATCTGAGTGTATGGTCTGCTGTACAGCGGTGCATGATCGCGCCTTACATGAGGCCAGAGCCTGACCAGAGCTGAGCTCTCACGGGCAAATCCGCACGACCCAACCAACCGGCTTGTCCGCCCCGATCTGTCAAACGACACCTTGGATCTTGGAGCACTAAGATACAGCTACAATTTTATCAAGACAAGCACATGTTGCAAGCAGGAATGTGAGGACGTTTGACATGGTGACGTCGACCAACAGACAGAGTACAGCGACAGATCTGAAGTGCCACGATTGGGGGCTAGCCTGCTGAGGAAGTCGAGCTAAATGATGATAAGAATATGAATAATAATTCTTCCAACACCTCTGACAAATACATCGCTCAACCCGCACGAAAATAGGCTACCCTTACTTTATCTTAAAATCTTTCCCGATAGCTGGATTCCGCATCACCAAATCTGCGTCTGCTTACTTCGGCCAGAAACGTCACTGTTAGCATCAGCATCCTAGATACAGCTCCTACACATATGTCCTGCTGGCCTCAAATGCGATCATCATCACCAACTAGTAGATCTTAGTCTTGAGCCATTGATTCTTACAATAACAGCTGACTTTGAGCGTCCAGTCATATTGTCAAATTCCCCCCTCCTCTATACATTAGTTGTGTGACTGGGCCCTCTCATTTCTACACAAGCATATGGTGGCTAATCTGGATTTGCGTTATGCTATTGAGAATCGAAGGTTGCTTTTGGCCAAGCCAAATAAACCCGCCAACCCATTCCCTAGCGAACAGCCTCGCACTCGATACCAGCGTCCTGCCTATGAGCCAGGATCCTTGAAACAATGTCGTAGACGTTTTTGTCGAGTATATGCAGCGTATGACATTGGAGTTGACTTTTATTCAGATAGTCGACTGGTGATTCGGAGTGGTCGACGTGATTTGGATTGCCGGATGAAGCCTGCCCGATGATCGTCGATATGAAGTTATTTCACCAGAATATGCCCATACTTGGGTAGATCCCTGTGAGGATCAATCGTCTGAAGTTCTGGTACGCCGTACAGCGTGACTGGTAGGTAGTATGCACGACCAACTCGATATTCTCTTATTGCCTCGGACTACGATGTTGGAACATTTCCATCGGCATCAGCACCAGCAGGCACCAGTCAGAGTATCCAACTTTGATCAGATCTGCTTCACAACGAGTTCCAAGCCCACATCATTGAGAAAGCAGAACACCTTGGCATCAGCATGAAGAACTCGAATCTCCAACAATATCAGTGTTCCGGGCAGGCTGGGCAGCACTTCTTGACGCGCTCACCTCAGATGCTGAAATCATCGTGACGAGACCATCCTCCTCTCTTTATACCGACAACACGCCTCACCACAAAGACAAACTTTATCCAGATTGCGCTAAAGATCAGATGACCATGACAGTCAGTTCAGAACCACAACACAACAAAATCATGGAGAAGTCGAGACAAAACGGAACAATATAATGTACTCACCCACCAATTATGGCCATAATCCGCGGTAATTTCCTCTCCAGCAGCCACGCCTTTTGAGACAAGCAAAATTCTCTGGAGGCCTTTCCAGACGTAGCGTTCGAATTGGGAGTTTGGTCGACCTGGAACAGAAAATATGTGTCAGTCGATGTCCAAGACGATATGTGTCTTAGGAAGGGTTTGGGAAAGAAAAGAAGAAAACAGAGAATGAATGGATGGATGGATGACACGTACATGAATGGTTGATAAAACGGCTGTAATTGCCTTCTCTGCCTTGGTAGATTTGATAACGACCGTGTAGTGGGGTTTCTCCTTCCATTACGTCGACGTCGACTAAGCCGCGAGTGATGCATCCTACGAATTCGCCAATGGCTGTGCCACGCTCGAAGGGCTGTGCAGACAAGATTAGATTGTTAGCTGGCAGCTTGCAACATATAGTAGACAGGAGCTGAAAAGATAAACGTACCAGACAAGCAAACAGCCCATTATTTTTGCCATTCTTCGTGCGCATTACCTGCACAGGGTGGAAATCATTGCTCCCACCATAAAGATTCGGAAAGCAAGAACATTGGTTTTCAGAAACGACGTCCGATTGCAACTCGCCACAGACACTACACTTGTAGTAATCCGTTTCATCAGCGACTCTGCGGGGATCCACGTAGCCCCAGGCATCGACATCGACGATGGAAGCATCCAGCTGGGTATATGCGAAATCTTCTTGCCATTGGAGATAAGTCTGTTCCAGTGGTATTGCAGCAGCTCCAGTTTCCAGAATTACGAAGTCATGCGGATGGCCGACATAGCGAGGAGGGCTGGCGGCTCCGATTATCGATAGAACTTCTCGCCATCGACAATGGATGGTGTCTGCAGCGACCTCGAACCGAGTTTGTAGGCGTTGTAGACAGCGGAAAGATTCTGCTGTGAATCCGAGTCTGTATTTGCAGAAACGGTATAGGCCCATGCCGGCGAAGATGAGAACGACCCAGCCTCCGGCATCTTTGAGTTCCTTGTAGCCTTCTATACAGTGGGTTTGCTAGGTCAGTGCGTTGCTATATGCTTGGATCAGAGAGACGTGAAAGGAAGTCTGCTGAACTTACTCCAAATTGCCCTGGATTGAAATAAGATTAGTCTAAAAACATGTTAAGACGAAGAATTCTACTCACATTTTATTTCGTAACTCTTTTGTTGTACAATTCATGTCTTTAGCAGCTTCTCCCAGGACAAACATACGTGCTTTGGTTGCCGATAAGTCGCTATGTCTTTGCATGACAGCATCTACTTCATCATTGAAGAATTCAATCCATCGTGCCTGAACTATTACTTCGATGGCACGAGCAGATCGGCTGGCCTGTGTGAATCTGAAGAGACATCGTTATTGTGACTTCCTTGCTTCTGGACGAATCAGTCGAACCTTTGACACATTTTGTTCATAAGGCTAAATGCAGACGAACAAATGTGTAGGGATGTAACAGGCACGGCTCCTCCTAACGTTTCTGCTTCACTGCTTATCAGGTTTGGTGCTGAGTTTGATATCCGCCATTGACTTGCCTACTTCTTCATCAGCTTTCTGCATTCCCACCAAGACCCGACGATTTCAACTGACCACAGCACTAATGTCGAAACTCATACTACTGTAAATCTGCTGCCATATGCTGATCACAAAGTTATCCAGCGACGCTGGCAAGAGCTTTGGCTGGCCACTAGCACTCTCCGGTTTCCGCTGTGGCACGCGACCAACATTGCTCTGCAGGCGTCGTACGTTGGTCTCATCATCCTCGCCATTAGTTGAACCTCCAAGTCGCAAACCACCTGTCGTCTTGACACGACGTTGTTTAGCTACAGGTTCGGCCTCGACATCACTAGTAGATCTGCTCAGCTGATTGCGGGGTCGTGTACTTCTACGCTGTGGTTGTTGAAGCTCGGCTTGATTAGGAATCGGAGATGTTGTCGAGTTGGTAGCGGTTAGAGATTCTGGTGTGAGCTGTTCGAGGGTATGATGTGGAAAGAGACCTGAACCGTGGGTATCTAGGTCGAAACTCGAATTCTCTGATACATAGTCCGCAAGCGGGATGACACCCTGGGAATAGTGAGTGCTATTACATTGTGAGGGATCTTGGAGAATAGTTTACCAGATCGATGACGGGAGCAGCAGCTGCACCGATACTTGAACCCTCTTCGTCCAGAAACAGATGCAAGCTGAGTCCACGGAGAGAGCCGCGCTCGGCTAGCCTCTCCACTATCGTGTTAGCGATGCGAAGCGCCAAGTCGTGGTCATTCAACGGCAAGGATTCCATCGCGCGGAGTGTCACTACTGGGATAGGATAGATAAAGTATGTAGAGAACAGGATGTATATCACAACGCTCAGCCTAAATTGTCTGAGAGATCTGCTCGAACTAACCCAAGTAGGAAAGACGCGAACATACTTAACATAAGAAGCTATACCTTTGCTAGCTAGGAACAAGAACCACTATCAGCTACTAAATACTGATGATTACTGTGATCACATCTCTTTCCAGGGAAGGCTATTAAGCTAGCGCTGGGACTCCTTCGCGGGATTCTCAGCATGTTCTTATCTCTGCGGTATTCTGCTCGGGCAGATTAGTAAGAATCTGTTCAGTCCACGTGCTTGTGCTTCAGTTTCTGTTGCACAGTGACGTCCAACGTATTTGATTACGCTAAGGCTTAGCTAGATAAGGTGAGAGAAAGATGCTCCCTCTGATTATGATTATTGCATCATCACGATGTGAAATGCGGTAGGCAAGACACAGCACCTCCGTATTGTCACACCGTCATCCATATTCGTGGAATCTGGCACACCTCAAACACCACAGCTCAAATCCAATACCGCAACACTACTGTATGGCACGTCCGCATTGACAATACCCCCTGACACAACCTCCACAGTCTCACCTCTCGTCACATTGCCCAACAACACTGGCCTACCCAAGTTCAGCTCCCAGTTATAACTATATCCGTCCCACGTAATGCCCGTGATACTATCACTTCCGTTAGCCAACAAACGTCTCACGGCGATACTCGCACCAACAGCGCAGGCCGACGGTAATTGAAAAGAATATATCTTGCTCGGTTTCGGCGTTGGGTAAGCAAGACCTGTTCCATTTGCCAATGCGGTGTAGTTGTACTGGACCATGTTGATAATTGCAATGCGATCTGGTGCGACGGAGGCAGAGGAACCGTAGATGGCGTAAGCAGACTCGTTGGAGTAAGGGAGAGGCAAGTTCGCGACACTGGTCTGGCCTGTACTGTGGTCACCGAGGGCCGCGGCAACGGCGATGTTGCCGTAATAGGGTGCTTTTGTGCCAACCAGAGTGTCATTTGTACTGATAGGCTGCCATGATTGGTATCGGTAGTTTGTGCCTGTGGCAAATGTCAGCAAACTTTGACGAGGTGGTGGAAACATAATGGATCTCGAAAGCATAATGGATCTCGAAAGCATAATGGATCTCGAAAGCATAATGGATCCCGAAAGACTAACCCATATGCATGTGGGAGCGAGTGATGTTCTGACTGGCAGAGTATAGGTTCATATCGACACCCCAAAGAGCTGCACCAAATGTATTGGATAGACCGGGCCGGCCTTGATTGTAGAGTGAATTATGCTCGCCAAGAATGTACGGAAGACTGCCCAGGGAGGTATTGCGGATACTGTTGTGATCGCGGACATGAGCTTGGACCGAGTTGACAGTGGAGGAATGATTCATCAGAGTTCCTTGGAGAGTAACTCCTAAAGACGCTGCACCTGAGATATAGCTGCAAATATGGTTAATGAGGAATTTCACAGGCACTAATTCCGCCAAAAACTCACTTGTGCGAACTGACAATCCCTATATCAGAGTCATTTCCAAGCCCCAGGCCCGTAACAACGCTCAAGTTCAACCCATTGTTGTTCACACCAGCAAAGCTTGGTGCATAGTATTTGTAAACCTGAGTAGCGGCATCTTCAGGACAAGATTGCTGCAAGGCTGTCCTGATATCTCTTGTGGTGGTGAGCCACTCATTCACGTAGTCCTGCTGCGTCCAATTGGCCGGTCGTTTGATACCTTGAGCGCTCGTTTTGTACAAGTCAGGCTCGTTGCCGAGCTCCCAGTAAGCGAGCCGGCCATTTGAAAGTGCCTTGCAAGCAAGAGGTACAGTATCAAGCAACATTTGGCGATTGCGAGTGTTGTTCGTGAGAGCTTGATTAAAGCCATGGATGAACTTTACGCCAGGCCAAGTCAAGTAAGACTCAAAGTATGCGTTGCCAATGTTCAGGTTCAAAGGATAGTCCATGGAGACTGAGGGTACATAGACACCATGGGTGGCGACTGGGAGGGCGGCATCGTAGAGTGCATAGTCTCTGTACGTCTTCGTTAGTATTAAGAAGTTTGTCAGTAGTAGTCAGTTACTGACTGAGTATTGCCTCCAACGCGGATGTATGGCTTGGTACCGGTGAGATTACCAATGTTGTTGAGGAGATTATCGGAGTATACATTGGGGTTGCTCACGTTTCCTTATACCGTCAGAAAAGGATCGCACTACCTCTTGTAATAATTGATACGAACCAGCAAAGTCCGGGAAGAAAGCAAACTCGATTGAGAAGCTGACAAAGCCATCAAGAATTGGAACACTCTTGGTAGCTGCGGCGACATCCACAACACTAGCAGTACTAGAAGGACTAAGTGATGATGTTGACGATGATGTAGTGATCGATGTAACGGAAGAAGTTGACGATTGGCTTGGGGAAGTAGTAGATGTTCCTCCAGCACCAACAGTGATCGTCAGAGTGACAGTGCTGGCGGGCAAAGTTACTGTGGTGGCAGGGAGAGTCACCGTAGTAGGTGCACCAGTTGGTGCTGCAGGAGGACCCCAAGGTATTGAGAACCGAGGCCATCCTCCAGCAACTCCACCTCCATTAGGTGGTATGAGGTTTGCATGCACAAGGGAGCCTATTGCGAGGAATATAGCTGCTTTGCTGATCATGTTGAGCAGTGATCAGGGAAGAAGAGAAGGAAACTATTCACAGCAAGCACAGTGCGGGACGCAGAGAGTGGGCATTTCGAGGACGGTTTATAAGCACTGCGGAGCGTCAGAGCCCGAACGATGATCATCGTCAATAATGCAGTAATCTCTTTAGCGCCATGCTGAGGGTCTCCTCGAAGATTGTCGTTGGCTGAAGATGAGGAGAAAGAGGGGTAGACGTGCTGATGCTTGTCAACAACTTGTCATGGAACAAAGAAAATCCGTACTAAATCAATTCATGTGATACGACACGATAAAATAAACAGAGCTAACAATTTGATACATACTCCTGATACATACCCCATGGTGTAGGCCGTGGCGAAACACGATCCCGTTCATTGTGTATTCCACCACATCACAGCAGACCTTGCGCAAACCAACATAGAAATTGTACACCACCAACGATAGCCGCAACATTTAGCCAAATCTCAGCACGCTCCACGCCAGGCACACTTTCCATCCCCGCGATTACAGGCTTGTCAACCCGGAGTATACTCTGCATAACGCACTGCGCCGCCGGATTCAGATTAGTGTCGCATAGAGTGGCATCCGAGATTGGCATGGAGGCGATGTGAAATGTGTACGCGGTGTACGGTGGGTTTTTAAGCTCAAATGCTTTTTCGTAGACGTTTCTACACGCCTCAGTGGCACTGGACAGGTCGATCTTGCCCTTCTCGTCAGTGATATATGCAGAGGTGAATTTGAAAGTGCTAGAAGCAAGTGCAGGAATCTCTGTAAGGCTGATCAAGCCACAATCGATTGCATTTGGTAAGTCCTCAATACGAGAATCGTACATTGCACTGAAGAGGTAGGGTGTCTGTACGGCCTGCTCAAGATAGCTGCGCTGGAGCACGAGGTTGTTGTCTAGAATGATCAGCACAGATAATCTTGAAGCCAATGAAAGCCAAACAAACATACAGCTAACATTCACCTGCAACACCAGATCGTCCCAGGAGTTGCCGAATGTCATTCCAGAAGTATCGAGGTGAAAGGCTTTGAGATCAGGCCCATAGTAAGACAAGGAAAAGTTCTGTGATGTTGGTGTTTTGCAAAGCTCGTCATACTTCGGGAAGGTGCATCTATTGGTGTCGTGCGTGGTCGCCATAGCCGCATCATTATAACCACCAATGATGGAAAAGCCAGGCATGTTAATGGTACCATTATAATATGTCCTGAGTTCCCAGGTTGGGTTTTCGTAGTATGCTAGCATCGCTCCAGAGTACGCATACGCCAAAGATAGACCCCAGCATAGTGATGCATTGAAACAATTCAGGTAGTCGATGGCTAGTAACGTCAGCGTAATTTTCGGTAGTTGCACGTTTACGATTTCCGTTAAACTCACCAGCCAATTTTCTAGCCTTGTTGCTCGATCCGGTCGTTCGTAGTTGGGAACTCACAATATACACCACTATAGCAGCCAAAAATGTTCCTGCTCCGATCGAATACCACATGAAAATGCGATGGTACATCTCGAACCATGCAGGTTTGATGCTTTGGATTGCCAACAGTACCCAGAGGCTAAGATTCAGAATCAGGAGCAAGAAGAGGTATCGTCGACAGACACTACTGTTGTTAGTCGTTGGATCGCTATTGGGGAGCGATACCTACTTCGACCTCGACTCATCATGCTTACTCTGCGCTGACGAGCTCGTAGCCAAAGGCTCATGTCCTCTGACAATAGTGGCTGTTGGGGAAGCGGGAGAGTTCTGATCGGTGGAAGTCATTATAGGTGTCGGCGAATCTGCTGATCATCAGAGGTCATATCAGCGAGCTATATGTATACTATACCGCTACGTACTTCTCTAGATCTAGCTGAGCTCGTGTCGTCCCGGGCAGTCATGCGGACTTTCGCAGATGGTGGTACACGTACTGTCTACACTAACGCGCAACAGGCAAAGCTTGTCACGCGCATGTACATTATCACGAAAGCCACAATCCTTCAAGAGTTAGCGGCTGAAAACAAGGGGCGCCTGTCCTGGACCATAGTCGTCTTCCGCAAGATATGTAAATGCTGTGTAGGAGTTGAGCCAGGGCGGATGAGCGACTGGACCAGGTATCGGTAGTGGTAGGATGTCGTCCAGGTATGCAAATAACTCATCTGGACCCGGGATGATGTAATCATCAATTTTAGACTCTGCATAGCGCCACATCAGCTCGAACATCACGCTAGTCCGGAGACTTTCTTATGTGCAGCGCTATCTTCCCACGTCTCGACCGAAAGTCTAGCAAAGATTCAGCCAGAAACGCTGGGACCATCACAGCATCACGCTGTATTTCCTTTGCTCATATCGAAGCCTTTCTCGGGGGAGCTGGCATCAGAGCACCTTCTGGTGGCTTGTTCTTACTCTTGAACTCATCGCACATCTGTTCCATTGTGACCCATTCTACACCCTCGTGCGAGTTGATGTGTTTGATGATTCTTTCATGCATGAGAAGGACATGAGGCCGGCCGCTGACGTCTGGGTGGATCGTCATGGGAAAAATGAACTCGTCGTACTCTGGACATGGGTTAGATTAACATATGATAACATCGATATGTCGACAAACCTTCATAAAAGTAGTCGAAATGGTCCATCCAGAGCTGCTCGACATCACGCGGGTTCACCCAGCCATGACTGTTAGGCATCTTCTTAATAAACATCATGGGTGGGAGGTCTGTGTAAGGCCCGCGTTAGTTCAATACCACCTCCTCGTAAGCAGTCGTATCATTCTCACCATCTAGATACCAATTTGCAGGTATCTCGACCAGTCCCGTCATTTGGCCTTTCACAAGTGGCTTCATCCACTCCTCCGCCTTCTTGCTATAGTCAATCTTGGTCCAAGTATCTCCCGTCCTCAACCAGTACATCTGGCAATCATGAGTTGAATCCGAATGATCATACTCGATGCCAAGATTAAGCAATAGCTCGGCACCTTCTTTACTCGTCTCCCACCATGGCGCAACACTTCCTCGTGGAGGTTTACCACAGAAGTCGGTAAGTAGCTTGTATGATTTTGCGAGTACATCCCGTTGCTGTTCTAGCGTCATTGCGGCTGGGTTCTCGTGAGAATAGCCGTGTAGTCCAATCTCATGGCCGGCATCACGGATGGCGGCGCAGTCTTCGGGGAAGGTTTCGAGAGAGTGACCGGGGATGAACCACGTTGCTTTGATGTTGTGTTTGGCGAAGAGTTTGAGGAGGCGTTGCACACCGATGGTGCCTGCGAAAAGACCGCGGGATATCTGCGAAGGAGCATGGTGTCAGAAAGAGCTCATTGCGAAAGCGAACAAATCTGATCCTCACGTCTGATGTAGAGTCTTCTCCTCCATAACTACCAAGCCACCCAGCGACTGCGTCAATGTCTACACCGTAGCTGACGAGGACGCGCTTCTTTCCCATCTTCTGGAGTCTGGATAAGGTCTTCGGTAGATTGTGCTTTGTAGTGATTTAGTGGAAGGACAAGCGCCTCAGTAGATTGTGCTGTGTAGTGTCTCTAGCGGGAGGTGCTGCGCGATTTGAGACGGCGGAGTGGTGCGTGAACCGAGATCACACATGAAGAGGATATCCAAGGACTTCTTGAGCCTATCATGAAGGTGGGGGAGGAGGGGTAAAGCAGGAGATACTTCGGTAGAAATAAAGGTGACGACCAAGGGTCGCGTTTCATGGGAAAATATGGTAGTGATCAATCTTGCCCTCCTCCCTTGCGCTCACAAAAGGGAATTGGGGACGGTCAGAGTGCCTAAGGTAGATTCAAGAAGTATTGAGTGGCAGAGGACAGTAGGGATGGTCAGTCAATAAGACAACATCTTTACTGTAAATGTGTTCGGGTGAAGATTGCACCGAGACCACGTCGCATACTCTCTTATCTTTCCTTCCCAATCTTGTGTCACGTCCTTGCACAGTGTCTTGAAATACCATGCACGAGACTAGCACCCAAGCCGACTGGCAATCTGTGGTAGCGTCAAAGCGGAAGCAACGAGCAGATCTACTAAACCCGTGGCTTTCTGAGCTCTCTTCTCCAGAGGAAGTTGCAGTGACGAGCATCCCAGATGCAGCATTGTTGTCACATAAAATATGCAATAAAGAGTTCACGGCTGTCTATGTTACCACAGCATACATTAAACGAGCAGTGATCGCTCACAAGCAAACGAACTGTTTAACAGAAATCTGTTTCAAAAGAGCATTAGATCGTGCCAAGAATCTCGACAACTACCTTGCCCAACATGGAAAGCCAATCGGTCCATTACATGGCGTTCCCTTTACCGTTAAAGATCAATTCAACCTCAAAGGTTTCGATACAACCTTGGGCTATGTTGGCAGAGCGAACAAGACAGCCACTGAAGACGCAGTATTCGTACAGATACTGGAAAGGCTCGGCGGCATCGTTCTCGCAAAGACGAATCTTCCTCAGACAATCATGTGGTGCGAGACAGACAATCCGCTGTGGGGTCTCACAGTAAACCCGAAGAACTCCAATTTGACCCCTGGTGGTTCCACAGGCGGCGAAGGTGCACTCCTCGCATTTAACGGTTCTCTGCTAGGTTTAGGCACAGACATTGGAGGCTCCGTCCGTATTCCTGCACATATCAATGGACTATACTCGTTAAAACCAAGCGTGAGCTGAAGACGTGACTGCCATCACGCAGTGAGAGTACTAACATTAACTAGAGCGGTCGGCTTCCATACCAGGGTGTGCCCGTATCTACGGAAGGTCAAGAACACGTTCCTTCTGTGGTTGGACCACTTGCGCGAAGCCTGGATACACTGCATTTGCTTATCAAAGAGACTATCAAGGCAGAACCTTGGAAGTATGACACAAAAGTCCATCCCATACCGTGGCGACAAGAGCACTATGATGAAATGCTGTCGCGACCGCTTGTCATAGGTATATTGCTCGACGATGGTGTTGTCAAAGTGCATCCACCAATCGAGAGAGTGCTGCGGGAAGTACGCGAGAAGCTGGAAACTGCGGGACATGAAGTGGTCGATTGGGATGCCAGTGGCCACGCAGAGTGTATACGAATAATGGCAAACCTTTTCATGCACAAACCTGATCATCATCTTACTAACTCTCCCGCAGGACCAGTTCTACCTCGCAGACAACGGAGAAGACATCCGCAGAGATATAGCTATAGGAGGCGAGCCTTTCATTCCACACGTCGAAGCTCTCCTCGCTCGAGCCGAAGCAGCACCATCCCTGTCTATATACGGCTACTGGCAGCTCAATCGCGAGAAACTCGCCGCTCAACAAGCCCAGCTCAGAAAGTGGACGGAATACTGCAGTCCATCAGGTCGCGATATTGACGTTCTCATATCACCAACTATGCCGCACGCGGCTGTACCGCATCGTACATGTCGATGGGTAGGATATACAAAGGTATGGAATGTGCTCGATTACACCGCTATGGTTATACCGTATGGACACGTTTCAAAAGAACTCGATCCGGGCGTGGCACCAGAGTACGTGCCGAGAAACGAGGTGGATAAGTGGAACTGGGACTTGTATGACCTTGATGTCATGGATGGACATCCTCTAAGCGTGCAATTCGTTGGACGCAGATTGGAAGAGGAGAAAGTGCTTGGTGCGGCGCAGGCGATTGAGGAGGTTCTGAGAAGAAATTGATCTGTATACCTTGGGTGATCGAATATTGAGGTAGAGAACACATCAACTCAATGAGCCTTCTAGAAGATAGGCAAAGATGTAGAAAGAAAGTATGGCAAGACCTAGTTGACAAAATCAATATCTTCGCTAATCAAACTTGCCTACAAAGCTACAACCACTTCAGCCAGTCGCAGACCAAGAAATTTGAATATCACAATATATTGCAAGATCCACCATCTCCTCAAAGCGTCCTCACAAAGATAAGTTATTATTACTTTTGACATTATAGAAATTGCTACAAAAAATACATTGTATTGAGACTGCTTGATGGAGTATGGCGCCTAACGTGCTAGTCTTCATAGCCTAAACACTTAATACTGAGACGCAACACCACGCTTGACACTAGAAGGAGTCCTCTCCAAATATTGCAAGCAACCCGGGGTCCTGCAGCAGCTAGTGATAGATCCAGTAGCGTTAACAGGAAGAGTAACACCAGCCTGGGGACGACCATACGCATGCATACTAAAAAACTTCGTCAGCCATAGTTACCCCGATAAATAACAAAGACATCAAACTTACTAATACCACACTTCGCTCAACTGGGTGTATCCAGTATCATTGCTACCAGCACCAGCAGCAGTGGCATTGTACCTAGGCCCACTGCACCCAAGGTAAGGAACGGCGCCGGATGCTTTGGAGAGAGTGGTCTGGAGGTCGCTAGTGGTGTACTTTGTGGAATTGGAAGGCCTGATGCCAGCGCCGTTGAGCCAGCCCCAGGTGGGGAAGCGGCGGTAGTACATTACTGCCGTTTCGAAGAATTGGACGACGTCGTACCCAGGCTGGAATTTGGGCCCGTAGCAGGGCACTACTTTATATTCAGTTAAAGTCTTATACTTAACTTTCTTAACTAACCGTCGAAGGTGGAGAAGCAGGTAGCGTGTTTGCTGAATTCATGTTGCCAAAATGCGGCATTGGAGCCGCCCTGGTTGATCCAGAAAGTGTTCATGTAGTTAAGTAGATCGTAGCGTCCGAAGGGGATCAAGCTAAAAGTCTCGATGGAACTGCCATTGTAGGGTGGTACAACAAGTCCATTCTGAATCTTTGGACTAGGTGACGGATCGTACTGCCTGTTGAAATCACAATACTGAGTGTAGCTGCCATTGCAGAAGTCGGGCCACAATCCTAGTTTATGATCAATAAACGAAGTCATACATCATGTGGGAGATGAGCTCATACCGT
>Ga0160428_1000563_pt1 | contig 39211 bp, 50 predicted proteins | sample SolpanmetagenomM_FD_108198 | JGI IMG/M metagenome (GOLD analysis project Ga0160428, IMG submission 108198) | Solar panel surface microbial communities from Lawrence Berkeley National Laboratory, California, USA - M | ecosystem: Engineered > Built environment > Solar panel > Unclassified ... | reverse complement strand
ACGATGACGGGCCACCAACAAAGTTCGCAAAAAGGCCTTTCGGCGAAGTCCCAGGAGTTGTAGACTATCAAGACATGGTTATCGAAGTTAGTGACGACGACTCTAATATAGAGCACACTCCAAGACCTTCACTCCACAGGCTCGGGTCCCGGAATGGAGGACCCGTCAATGGCTTTGACTCTGATCAAACGGGTGGAGTTGATGCAGATGTCGCATCTGCTGATGAGGCAGAAAGGCTGAGACTGCGCGAGGAGCAGATATCCGAAATGAAAAGGAGGATCATGGAGCTTGAGGTCAAACGGCGAGCCAAAGCTGCGCTTGCCAGTCGGCCAGGCACGCCGTCAATGCTCCAATCTTCAGAACGTTCCAGTCCGACGATGACTCCGCGGCTTGCGACGAAGACCTCGAATGATGTTGATAGTGCTGCCGTGGTTCCAAAAGGTTTGGCAACTCTATCTGCTCCAGTACAGTACGAACATGCACACGAGTCGACAATAGCGACAAAGCCAACAACCCCTTCGGATGATGCTGCAGAGCCTACAGCTAGCACGAACGGTACCATTAGCGTCGAGTCTGATACCCTCTCTACAGTAACGACCGATGCCCGTTCCATACTGTCGACTCAGCACGTCAAACGGCATGAAGAGATTCGTAATCGATTGCCACTCATCAACGCCAACTTTGCTAGTACCCAAGCAAAGATGGCTCTTCTCAGAGCGCAAATGGAAGCACTCCAAGCTGAGATGCTACAAGAGCAATCCGAGAAGGAAAGCCTAGTGCAAGAACTGGAAGCATATGGCGTCGATACTGAGGGTATGCCACATGCAGAGCTTCAGGCTGTAAAAGATTCCATTGTCGCTCAAGAGGCTGCAGATGGAGTCGACATGGAACCACAACTCAAAGTTTCGATGGACGCAGCCTCGGAGTCTGAGAACGACAGTCGTGCGGTAGCCAACCATGTTCAACGTGACACACTCTCAAATATCATAACCCCAGACACTACGACACACGCCACTACCGCGTCAACCAGGCTTGAAACAGATACAGCGTCAATCCTTCCACCTAGCGCACGTATCATGTCAGCGGAATCCGCAGCAAGTGATAATATGAGCCTTGACGATGACGAATCAGAATCTGGCAAGATCATTTCAATGCCCATTGAGTCACATCTTACGAACACGACCGCAAGCAATTTCGAACAGTTTGAAACTGAGCAGAATGCCGATACCCCACCTACATCTGCTAGTGTCAGCGTCAACGGAGCATTACCCAAAGAAGTGTCATCCATGCGACAGAGCTTGACTCCTGTACCAGCAGCTGAAGATACGACGAGCGTCCCCATTGTAGACGATCTCGAGATGGAGCTGGATTCGGAGTCTGATTATGAGCCTCCTGATGCCAAGCCTGTTGTACCAGCCAATATACCTTCAGCACGAGCACAGCAACAACTCACTGATATATCGTCCCAAACACCACACACTAACGATCTAGCTTCCCAACCACAGTCAGCTGACTTCGTGGCTTCGCAAGATGAGCCTACAGTACGTCCTTTGACATCCGCTCTGTACATGCTAATCTCTCATCAGTCATCTATTGTTCCGGCCGCTCCAAGCTTCTTCAAGCCCTACGTCAGCCCTCTGACGAATTTCAAGGCCTATCGCTACTCTCCGCATTACACGAAGGAAGTACCTGGTGGACTCAGATCGACAACATTCAGTCATGCCATAGATGTATCGAAGCCTCTCTGCCAATACGAAACCCTAGGCGGTATATGCAACGATCCTCAATGTCAGGATCAGCATTGGCGACAAATCGTGGCTGGTGGTATGTATTGGTTCAGAATGACCCTCCTTGATTATGTTTACAGGCTGACTATCAATTTTCCCTCGCGCTTCTAGATGACGAAATCCTTCGACAGCTCGGAACATATATCCCTGGTCAGACGAAAGAGGATCGAGAGCGTTATGTCACAGGTTTGAAATCTCTCATTAGCAATCTGCGCACGACTCATGTTACAGATCCTGAAGCTGTCGCTGCTATGATCATTGAGTATCGTCGCACGTTCTTGAACGACCCTACGAGGGTGCTCAATCCTTGAGGGTGTGTGTTGGCATTGCCACACCATACAACCAACGAGAATTAGTATCACGAAAGCTGAGAGAAATAGAATGAGGAAAGCAAAAGCAGTACGAGGAAAAACAAGAAAGAGATTTGATGCATACCCCACTGTCTCAGTAGTGACGGGCAGCTCAGCTGCTCCTCCTACTAGACAAATGTCCCATGTCCCACGAAGTATTTGCATTTCACTATCATTTTTTCCTTTCGCATATCCCGTCCTATCTATCTGTGCTTCGCGTAAGCGTTTGAAGAGAGATATACGACGTGTTGGACGTCGTGAGAAAGGGACCATTCTCATCGCATAGCTGCTGAATTAGGATACAATCAGCATGTTGCTGTCATTGGCGTCCTGCTACAATTAGCATATGGCTTTGGAAGTGCTTAGCAGGAAATGTGGTCTTGCGACAATTGACCCTTAAACCGACAACGCGAGAACAAGACAGATAGAAGAGAGTGAGCATCGCATTGCAAACGGATAGCATGGTGTCCAAGACGCAACAAGGCGTTATTGAAATATCGACAATGCACTCGGTTGTATTTGCAGCAAGGGAAGGCCTGCGAGCCTACATATCTCACAACACCACGTGGGCATGCATCATTCTCCATGAATGATGAAGCGCTGGACTTGACTTAGCACGGTGCTACTGCCACTTGAGATTAGAGATTATGGACTAGGCGATGAGAGTAGATAGAACAGCAATGGCATTCAATTTCGTCACAATTCTCTCGTCTCGCCTTCCTTTGCATCGGCTCGTATGAAATATACATTGAGGGAAGGGTTATACTTCAAACATCCCATTGATAGAAATCTTGGAAACAGGGGTTTGAAAAATATTGCCGCCTCAAACACTAAACACAGACTACGGCAACGCAACGACTACCTAACCTTGGTGTTTCTAATACGGTCCCGTATGCTACAAGCTACTGCTCCTGACGCCCAAACGCCGTTCCTCAATGTCTTCCGCGTTGGCATGCATTAGTCGTGCTATGTGCCCTTTCATCTCGATGCGCGTCAGCTCGTGTTACCCCTTGGCTATCGTTGCTTCTGTGACTTTCGTTTTGCTATGGCAAGTCTTAGAGCCCCTGGTGGAGCACCTACTTCCTGCCTTCATAATTGTGCCTTGATCGAGCTCATGCTATGATAGTGTACCCAATTGAATCGAGGCATTGATAGCCTGTCAAGATCGGTCTGCCTATTTTCATCACGATGATTCCGTCTTCGATGACTGTTGGCGCACAGGATCGAAATAAGAGTGCGCCATTGCCTCTTGGGCAGTAAATCGTTCCTATGATTCTCGTATCAGCAAATTTTTTTAGAAACTCCCAACGATCTCAAGACGAACTCACCTGATGGTCATATCTGAGCAATCCATCCAGAAACTCCAAAGCCTCTGGGCTGATGAATCGCTGATTCTCTGCGTTCACAAAGGCCGTCCACTGTTTCTTTGGGAATCGGCCCAGAATATCATCATACTGCTGGTCCAATTCGATTTCGTATTTGTCTAGATAATCGAACAAATCTTCTGTACCGAGCACCTTGGCGATCTTGACAAGCTGGTCGGAATTGCTGTTGCCATGGAAGAACGGCTCTTTGCGGAAGATGATGGAGGCGAACATGGCGCCAAGCGACCACATGTCTAGAGAGTAGTCGTACTCTTGGAGATCGACTAGGAGTTCGGGACCTTTGAAGTAACGGGAGGCGACGCGGACGTTGTATTCTGTGCCGGCGTGGTAGAATTCGGCAAGACCCCAGTCGATGAGACGAAGCTATGCTGTATTAGCTTTTTGTGGTGTCAAAGCAAGATAAGTATGAAAGTACCTTGCGCTTTTCGTGATCTATCATGACATTGTGAGGTTTCACGTCTCGGTGCATTATGCCTTTGCTGTGACAGAAGTCGAGAGCTTTGAGAAGCTCAAACATGTAATATCGTACGTCGAAGTCGACAAATTTGGGGTATAAAGTTCTGAAATCTGTGTTGTTGACGTATTCGAAGATGAGTGATGGCGTCTTGCTCTGTGCTTTGGTCAGCAGCTGCAGTCTGGCTGGGCCAGTCATGCGGTATATCGACGTACTTGACTATCCCTAACAACATCTAGCAGTCCAACAATATTCGGACCTCCTGAAAGGTTCTGCAAAATCTTGATTTCACGCTTTATCTTCTTCTTCTTGACAGGCTTGAGCACTTTGATGACGCATTTCTGGTAGTTGACGACATTGATACCCTCAAACACCTCAGAGTATTTTCCTCTTCCTTTATGCAAGATGTTAGTGAAGAATTCGCCATGTCTTATTGTATATGCCTCAACATACCAATCTTCTTGACCACCTCATAGTTTTCCAGCACGCCCCAGGAGATGTTGACACTGTCATAGTCCCAGTAAGCTCTTGGCATCTGCTGATTCACATCGGCGTATATGCGAGCCATGCTGGCCGGCTTCTTCTGCGCTTTCACCCTTCTTCGTGGATATAGTGTACCAAGCACAGCAAGGTCTTCGGCGCAGTGATGAAGCTTTTGCTTGAGATGACTGTGAACGACAGAGACGGGTCTGTAGCTTTGTGATGAACACGAATTGGTGAGATGTTTGGCGGGGCAGGTTGTTTCGAGGAGAGGCCTTTCAGAAGTGCAGTAGGAGGCAGACGGGGCAAGTACGGCCAGAGCACTTCTGACCGAATGCGACACGAGAACAAGGACAAATAGTAGTGGGATACGTCTGGTGATGTTACGCATGGAGCTCCTCGTCTGTTTCATGTTCAGCTTAGTATTCTCTTGGCCAAGCAGGGTAAGCACGGACTTGCATCCGTAAGGTAACAAAATGTCCAACTGAATTTGTTTTTCTCACCATCGTCACTTCCACCTTCATCGACCCTTTAGCAACCGAACGCGTTATACGATGCTGTTGACAACGGAGGACTCGCCATGTTCTACGATCTCAACGTATCGTGGAAGCCTGACCTAGCAGAATACCAGAACCTGCAACATACCATCATCTTTCTCGCTGAGCTGGGTTATAATGTTATTGCGCTCAACCACACCTTGACAGGCAAACTGCCGGCAGACCTGTCATGTCCTATCCCGTCAGAGCTGCCTTTCACAGTGCCTCAGAAGATTAAGATTCTTCGACGATGTACTCTAGTACTTTCAGATCCGTCTCAGAATCATCGATTATCTCAGTTATCGAGCAACTATGATATTCTTGCACTACGACCAGTGAATGAAAAGTCGTTACAGCAAGCGTGCCAGTCACTTGACTGCGACATCATCTCCATCGACTTGAGTTCGCGTCTAGATTACTATATCAAGCTGAAAATGGTAGCACCTGCTATCGAAAGAGGAATCAAGTTCGAAATCTGTTATGCCCCTGGTATATCTACGCAAAACTCAGGAGCACGTAGGAACCTGATCAGCAACGCGACACAGCTCATCCGAGCTACAAGAGGTGGAAGAGGCTTGATTTTAAGCAGTGAAGCATCTAGAGCCTCTGGCTGTCGAGGATCATCCGACGTAATTAACTTGGCCGCTGTTTGGGGACTGGGACAAGAAAAAGGACATGAGGCAATTTCGAAGCTGGCAAGATCAGTCGTTGTTAGCGCACATCTAAAAAGGAATAGCTATCGAGGTGTAATAGACGTAGTGTACGGAGGAGAGAAGCCAGCAGCACCAATTGCAGACGCCAAGTCAAAGACAGGACAAAAGAGATCAGCAGACAGCATAAGTAGCGAGCCTGACAGTAAAAAAGTCAAAGCAACACTGGTCGTGTCGAAACGGGAGCAGAAACGGCAAAAGAAGGCGCTCCTGGAGTCGCAAGCTAAGACAGATGCGTCAAAGACAGGAAAAGATATACCTACCAAAACCACCAATACATAAGGACTTAAAATTCGTCATAATCATGAAGAAACCTACTCATTTCTGCCAATCATACACCAGCCTCCTCTCTATCCTCTTATCACCCTTCACTATAACCAAATGCCGCACATACCTCCTCTCGCCCTTTACATCCTCAAAACCCCACAACTGATCCACCACCCAACCATTACCAACACTTTCAATATGATTATGCAGCGCATCATTCTCTGCCATCTCTCTGCCCCAACCCCGCTTCAAAAACTCATCCTCCATATCCGCCACTTTTATCCACCGACACTTGCCTCGCACAGTGCCAAAGATATAATCTGTATGTTCACGCTCTTGCCAGTCCAGCGTACGCAGCTCGGTAGTGCCTTTCAGTCCAGCAATGCCCGTTTGGTCGATGTCAATATGGTAGATTTGGTGCTCGTCTATGTATTCCTTGACGTAGAGCGTGACTGTGCCTGATGTGATGGCTCTTCGGTAGAACCAGCCTACGCCTTGCTGGATGAGGGTGGTTAGTGGTGTGAGTGTGAGGGAAGGGGAGTGGGACGCACGAGCACTAGAACTGGGTCGATGTCGTCGGATAGTGTTTTGTTCATTATGTATTGCCCGCTTAGGTTCTTGAGGGTGATTTGAGGTGGGGCTGCCATGATGGAGGCTGTCTTAGTGGTCTGGGAGTGCACCTCAAGCTTGACTTGTAATATAATGTGAGAAACGCACCGAGGTGATATCCAATCAACGTTTCAGAGCCGTTTCAAGATCGACTGGAGGATCTGCCAAGCCACGCGTCTGGGGACAGATCCGGGGTCGTCATCAAAGAGAGAGAAAGCAGATTATCCAGATCTCAAGAGCATATCAGCGTACGAATGGAAGACTAAATCGACACCTCAATCAGACGTATTACTGCGAGATGAGCGCGACACAGCTGCTTCGCTGCTACAGAAGAACGATCGCGGAATTCGCAACACATGTGTCGCATCGCGTTGGATTAAGATATAGGAATACGTTGCTCCACGACCACGAAGCAGCTATGCCGAAACCAGCCAGTCACCTTCAGGGAAACGCACGCCCACAGCCAGCAGCACGAATACGAAGTCGAGCTCCCCGAATCATAATGGTTTCAAGGCCAAGAAAACAACAGAGAGCAGCTAGACAAATACAGGCGCAGAATAGTAGAAGCAAAAAGCCAATGTCAGCAGCTCGCAAAAAAGATATCAATCTGAATTTATTGGCTTGAGATGATCGATGAAAAGCACAGATACGGATCACATTTGAAAGCCTATCATGCAGCATGGAAGAGGGCAGACACAGACGAGAATTTTTCCCAATGGCTTGATCGTGGCGAAGGATCGAATGAAAATACTGAGAGGTGCTCGCGGGAACTGGATTGAGATCAGGTTATATCTGACATGGAGAGTAAAGGTTGGAGTATCTGGTCAAGTTTGACGAGCAGGGAAGACTGCGCCGGGCTAAGAACGGTCAAAAAGTTGGGACGAGTGCTGACTCTATCAACGATGGTACTTGAATAGTACGAAGACTAGATGCTGAAATGGCTGATGAAGCACCCAAAGGGAGTCTAGCAAGTTCTAGGCATTGAAGCAGAAACTCTATAAACAGCAAGATCAAGACAAAGACGAGACAAACTCGAGCGAGAGCGAGTCGGCAGACGGCACACCATAAAAACGAAGGAGAAATGCCACGGTGAGGCCAGCTGCCATTTTCGATCAACTCAAGCAGTCCACAGGTTCAGAGAGGAGTGTAAGGTGGAGAAGCTGTTTCATTGGTGAAGCGAGACTAAGAGAAGGAAGAAGAGATGGATGGAAGCGCGGAACCATGAAAGTTTCCCGCTAGGCTGAAGGTTATAAAGGAACTGGAGCGACGAGACAGACGAGACAGACTTACAAGGTGATTAGGTATATAAAAGCACCTTGATGCTAGTCAAGAAGATACTCTCCAGCCAAGCCCCTTTTTGACATTCTTCTACCCCACATCTGTTTCAGATATTTTGAAACTGGAATCTCAAGCTTTGATAACAGCTTATTGATTGATCGCATAAGCTCCCATCTGTGCTCCTGTACATTCTAAGTAAGCCTATACTATTTAATCCCGTCCTAGTAAGATACCGGCGTGATTGTGTATATTTGTACCCAATGATCAGGATGACTCAAGCTAACTCATTGTATTAATTGACTAGATTCTCTCTCATTTCCCACCTCACCTCCAATAATCACGATTCTCTGCAGAGCGTTCACTCGGCGCTTGTCATTGTCTCCAAGGCTCCTTTTATCCCATCATCAAGTCACTCGAACTTTCCAGACCACAACCATGGCCCTCAACGCAGGCTCACACAACATTCGTATGTCATACGTATGAAGATCTCATAAACGCAGCTAACGAACGACAAGCTGGTGAAAAGACTGGTCCTGTAACAGGCGCGCCACCACCAGTATCCGACGAAAGCAAGAACGCAATCCTACAAGCCTCAAACGAAGATGTCGTAGGCCAATCAGCGCCTGGACAAGACGGGGGTGACAAGGACGCTGGCAAGAAGCAAAAATCAGAGAAGGAGTGTACGGATGATTCCGCGTTCGTGTGACGCGCCTTTGAAGGGATGAGAATTTCGATTTGGCTGACTTGTTGTAGTGGCCAAGGAACGAGCGAAAGCTGAGAAGCAGGCAAAGTTTGAGGCGAAGAAGGCGAAGGAGAAGGAGAATACTGGGGATGGCTTGTCGAAGACGAAAGAAAAGAAGGAGAAGAAGGAGAAAAAGGAGGAAGTGAAGGTTGAAGACTATGTCGAGGAGACGCCGAAAGGACAGAAGAAGAGTGAGCAGTAGGAGAAGGTCCGCCCAGTGATGTTGTGCTGACTTTCACCGTAGTCCTGAAGCCACTCGATGATGCTTTCCACAAGGCGTATATACCGAAAGTCGTGGAATCAGCTTGGTATGACTGGTGGGAGGCTGAAGGCTATTTCAAGCCAGAGTTCACAAAGGATGGTAAAAAGAAGGAGAAGGGTTCATTTGTTATTGTCATCCCACCACCAAATATTACGGGCAAATTACACATTGGACACGCTCTGGCAACATCATTACAAGATGTGCTCATCAGATGGTAGGCTATCACCCAATATCAAAGAGCTCCTCTGACCTTTTGTAGGCATCGAATGAAGGGCTTCACCACGCTATACCTGCCCGGATGTGATCATGCTGGTATTTCTACACAGAGTGTCGTCGAGAACATGCTGTACAGGAGACAGAAGAAGACGAGACACGACCTGGGAAGACAAAAGTTCATCGAGACTGCGCAGGAATGGAAGGAAGAGTTGGTGTCGCCCTCAAGCCATACATAATGATTTACTAATACGAAATAGATACCACGCTTCAATCAATAACACACTTCGACGAATGGGAGGCTCTCTCGACTGGACGCGAGAAGGCTACACGCTCAGTCCGCAACTATCGGCCGCTGTTACCGAGACGTTTGTACGCTTACATGAAGATGGCTACATCTACCGCTCGAATAGACTTGTAAATTGGTGCACCAAGCTTACAACAGCTCTGTCCAACCTCGAAGTCGACAACAAGGACATCGAAGGACGAACGCTTCTTGATGTCCCTGGTTATGAGAAGAAGGTTGAGTTCGGTGTAATTACTCATTTCAAGTACCCCATTGACGGCACAGATGAGTTCATCGAGGTTGCCACTACACGACCAGAAACTATGCTTGGCGACACTGCTGTTGCTGTACATCCAAATGACGAGCGCTACAAGCACCTCCTGGGCAAGAACGCAAAACATCCTTTCATCGAGGGCCGCTTGATGCCGATTATCGCTGACGACTATGTTGATCCCGAGTTTGGTACTGGTGCTGTCAAGATTACGCCTGCCCACGACCCGAACGATTTCGCTATTGGCCAACGCCATAAGCTAGAGTTCATCAACATTTTGAACGAAGATGGTACTATGAATGCCAATGCTGGACCTTACGAAGGAAAGCGACGATTCGATGTCCGATACGAGGTTACAGCAGATCTCGAGAAAGCAGGTTTGTTTGTCAAGAAAGAGAACAACCCGATGAAGATTCCACTCTGCAGCAAGACCAAGGACGTCATCGAGCCCATTCTCCGACCACAATGGTGGATGAAGATGAGAGAGTTCGGGGATGCTGCCATGGATGTTGTTAGGGACAATCAGATCAAGATCCAACCACAATCTGCCGAGAAGAACTACTATGCATGGTTGAAGAACATCAACGATTGGTGTCTTTCTCGACAACTGTGGTGGGGCCATCAGATTCCTGCCTACTTTGTGAAGATCGAAGGTGAGAACCAGAGTGGTGATGATGACGAGTACTGGGTCGTCGGCAGGACCGACGAGGAAGCTAGAGAAAAGGCGGAAAAGAAGTTTGGTGGCAAAAAGTACACTTTGGAACGCGACCCTGACGTTCTCGATACTTGGTTCTCTTCTGGACTTTGGCCCTTTTCAACCCTTGGCTGGCCCAAGGATACACAAGATCTACGCGAGCTGTTCCCCACGAATGTGCTTGAAACTGGCTGGGATATTCTCTTCTTCTGGGTTGCTCGCATGATCATGATGAGTCTGAAGTTGACTGGCCAGATCCCATTCAAGGAGGTCTACTGCCACTCTCTTGTTCGTGATTCGGAAGGACGAAAGATGTCCAAATCACTCGGTAACGTTATCGATCCTGTCGACATCATGGATGGTATTGAGCTGAAAGCATTGCATGATAAGCTCCACGCTGGTAACCTCGACCCCAAGGAAGTCAAGAACGCCGAAAAGTATCAGAAGACGGCTTTCCCACAAGGTATTCCGGAGTGTGGTGCGGATGCTCTTCGATTCTCTCTCGTGCAATACACTACTGGTGGTGGTGATATTGCGTTTGATGTCAAGGTCATGCAGGGGTACAGACGATTCTGTAACAAGATCTATCAGGCCACCAAGTTTGTGCTTGGCAACATTGATAAGGACTTTGTTCCTGAGAAGACCGGTGCTCTTACTGGCAAGGAGTCACTCGCCGAACGTTGGATCTTGCATAAGTTCAACAATGCCACCAAAGCCATCAACACTGCCCTTGAAGAAAGAGAGTTTTCACACTCAACACAACTCGCTTACCGTTACTGGTACGACGAGCTCTGCGACGTTTACATCGTAAGTCCGCCCACCTCACCTCCCCTCCCAAACCCCCACTAACTAACTCGCCCTCCCCAGGAAAACTCCAAAACCATAATCCAAGAAGGCACCCCCTCAGAGCGTCTCTCAGCAATAAACACCCTCTACACCGCCCTCGAAGGCGCCCTCTTGCTCATCCACCCCTACATGCCCTTCCTCACCGAAGAACTCTGGCAACGCCTTCCCCGCCGCCCAGACGACACCACGCCCTCCATCGTCCTCGCATCCTACCCCGAATACAACCCCGCCCTATCCGACTCCGCCTCCGAAGCCGCCTACGAACTCGTCCTTGGCTGCTCCAAGGGCATCCGCTCCTTGCTAAGTGAATACGGCATCAAAGAGGACGGCCGCGCTTTCGTGCTCGCGCTGGATGACACGAGTTACGCCACTGCGTCGGCGCAACATGCCGCTATCAAAGCACTCAGCGGCAAATCTGTCGCCGACCTTGAGATTCTGCGACCTGATGCTAAGAAACCGGAGGGATGCGCTGTATTCCCTGTCAGCGCGAATGCGGCGGTGTATGTGCATGTTAAGGGACGTGTGGATATTGATAGGGAGATTGAGAAGGCGAGTGCGAAGAGGGATAAGGCGAGCAGCATGGTGGTTAAGCAGAGGAAGATTGTGGAGAGTGTGAGGGAGGTGGCGAGTAAGGCGGTGGTGGAGCTGGAGGAGGGGAAGTTGAGGGATGCCGAGGCGGAGGTGGAGGCGTTGCAGGAGGCTATCGAGCAGTTTAGGGTGTTGAAGTTGGAGGGTTAGAGGGAGGAAGAGGTGGGAGAGGAGGGGAGGGGAGGAATGTGTGCTGGGTGGGTTGTCTGCCCGAGATTATGTGAGGTAAGTAGGATGTGTTGTAGTGCGTGTTGCAATATGTACTGAAGCATTTTCTGATTTTAGCTAGATATGGATGGCCAGTCGTCCCATACGAGATCTATTCAAGCGACTTTACGAATTACACCATCATAACCATCTCTGACAATGTATCTCAACATCGCAGCAAGCTTGGGCATTCAAACTTTTCAGGTCTTGAATAAGGTAGTCAACTCAAAACTTGTGAAGTGTGCCGGAGAAACGAGAAACCTTTTCGTCCTGTTAAGCATTGATTGTTCATACATCTCAGTGAGCTTGCAGAGAGATCTGTTTTCCAATCGGCAATTCTCGTCAAGTTGAAAGAATAAATAAGGTGTGATAGAGTTTTATCAAATACTTCAAAAGCCAATTCTACCCAAATGCCCCTGTAATGTGAATATGTAAAGAACGCGCTCGCACCGCCGGCTCCTCCAGCAATCAGCATCATCATATTATTCGATCACCAACTCGATTCATCGATAGACTACAACAAGCATCTCCACCCCGTACTTTCTTACCTTCATTCCCACTTCATCTACGTCCGCTACACTCCAGGACTTCACCATGGCCTGGAGAGGAGATATCGTAGAAGACGTAGCAGTGCGGCTGTGAATCTTCATTGTTCTTGCGTAGGGCGTCGTATCGAGGAGATAAGTTCGCAGACTGAGTTCTGTGGGTCATGGTTGAGAGTGTTGTAGGTGGATGCGAAATGGAAGTTGGTAACAAGTGGATTAGGGCTGAAGATGCCCTGGTTGGTTCTGGGAGCGCCACGGTGTGTGAGGATATGGGATTGCAAGACTTCATCTGTTGCCCACGTCCTTTCACTTGGCTGGGTGATGGTGTTTGAGAGGAGAGTGGCAAATTAGTGGTGCAAATTTTGTCCTCAGTATCAAGCCTTGACGCCTTTGGCGATATGCTGTGCGAACAATCAAACCAGGAGCTTCCTGTGGAGAGGCGCTGACTATTGCGGCAGTGGCGGATTCCGAGGTGGTGAGGTAACGTCGTTGGTATTGGGCGTCGACAGCGAAGAGAGTTCCGGCTGGCAGACTAGGACGTTAATGGCCTTGGCTAAGCGTGAGATACTGCTGGTTGAGTTGATGTGTGCAGCTGTAGATGGCGTAGTGTACAGAGTTAGCCTGGATGCGTGCTTGGAAGCAACTAGCATGTGCCCAAAGGCTCGTCAGGCCATGTCAGCAGCTGAAGCCAGGCTTATGTCCAGCAATGACCTTGTTACTCCATTCCTCACTCAGGCTCTTGATCCTTCCACTTATTCCTCAATCCCGCAACGTCCCAACCAGCCGCCTCCGCTTTCTTCAAAATAGCCCTCGCTTTCCCAGACACCGGGGCATCAATCATCTTCCCATCAAGCGTCCAAGCTCCTCTTCCCGCACCATCAGCTTTCTCATCCGCAACCACGACTCTGCACGCCCAATTGACTTCTTCCTCTCCAGGACCATACACACGCTGTACAATCTCCACCTGACTTGGATGTATGCACTGTTTGCCGTTGAAGCCCAAGTTTCTTCCTGCCTTGCACTCTTGTTCGAGTGTTTGGAGCCCGCGTTCGCCTTTGTAATGCGTGCATACCAAATCGATGGCGGAGGGGAGTTTGTGTGCTCGTGCGGCGGTTACGATGGCGCTGCGAGCGAAGAGGAACTCGGTTAGATCTGGGGTGCGTGTGATGGAGAGGTCGAGTGCGAAGTCCTCGGCGGCGAAGATGAGGCCGGAGAGGTGGGGCGAGGCACGGCAGATGGTATTGATGTCTGTTAGGGCTCGAGCAGACTCGATGAGGGCGATGATTGATGGTGGGTTTCGTGGAGAAGTCGACTTTGAAAGGGTGTGTCTTATCACGTCGGTGACGAAGTGGAGGTCTGACGCGGAGTTGACTTTAGGGACGACTATGGTGTCGAGATTGGGTGCTTGTAGCTACGAGGATTCAGTTGATGCTTGTTGTTTTGAGCAGGGCGTAGTACAGACCACCTCGGTAAGGTCATCTAGCGCATATTTTGTGTCAACGCTATTGATTCTGACCGCGATCTCTCCGACGTGTTCTGGTCTTGCACTGTCGAGGAACTTCCGCAAGGCTATTCGTGCTTCTGGTTTCTTGCCTGGAGTCACAGAGTCTTCGAGGTCGTATGAGATGTTGTCGACTTTGAGGTTTCGTGTCTTTTCCAGAAATCGAGAGGAGGATGCCGGGACTGAAGTGGTAGGGTTAGAAGAGGGTTCGAGATAAAAAGTATACTGGTTTACCGTAGAGTAGGGCCCTTCTCAGAGTAGCTGCTGTCGCCATTGATCGAGATGTGTCGAGGAGTGAGCAGTAGGTCGATTGGTGTTTCAGATGCTGCACCCCGCGTTTCAGGTCTACGGACTTGGATCCGGCGCGTTTTGGCACAACATACGAGCTGCGTAAGCTTCAGAGTCGACTTGAGTACTCTAAAAGTGCAGTGGCTATGACATCTCGACCAACTGCTGTGGATGGACGCGACCCGAATACTATGGCTGGGGTGAGTACAGTGTGGGAGCAAGACACATGACCAAGACTGACCACCGAGGCAGCGGACTCTTCGCAAGCACCACCTACTTGATTTCGACGTATAACACCTCTTTCGCCTTCCAGCGTCCAATACAAACCTCCATCCTAACCCTCTTGACGACCGGCATTGTCCTCCTCCTCTCATCTTGGTTACAGAGCTATTCCTTAGCACAACATAATGACAAAGTCAAGACACATGCATCAAGACGCCGCAATGCTTCATTCAGCTATCAGACGTCGCGCCCGCTCAGTCAGCGCAGAACGAGGGTTGCAGCCGTTGCTATCGTGGTAATACTATGCGTGAGGGTGGAAATACTGCGTCGAGTCAACAACAACTCGCAGTGTTCCAGACAAAGCTTAGCTGTAAGTATGGAAAAGGCCAATTCGCGCGGCAACAGCTCACAGAAGCGTTAGGCTCTCATTCCCATTGGGACTACTCTCTACGAGCAGTGGACAAGTCTGGTCACTTCTGAAACAGTACAAACACAAAACCCTGCTCGATCATGGAAGGCTCGACTGGTAGCATTGCTTCTGTTACCGGCAGTGCTCTCTGCAGGCTTGCTGAGTGTGAGCAGTCTCATGGCTGCTTCATCTTATGCTATGCCACGTTCATCGTACATTTGTGCTCATAATGGTTCTTTGGGCTGGACGATACCCTTGCTGCAAAATATTGGCGTTTTGTTGGATGGTGTATTTTTAGTTATTGTGGGTGTGTTAGTTTTACGGCCGTCAGAGGAGCCTGGAACTGCCAGATCGATGTCGCTTCTGGGCTGGCTTTCTGTAGTACGTTCATGATGTCCCTAATCAGAAGACTGTGTGAGAACTAACTGGCCACAGGCTTCTTCTCTTCTTCTTTTCGTTTCTGGTTTGAATCCTTGGATAACACCACAATATCGTTGGTATATGGAGGACCTTTCTGGCATTTACCTGGCACATACCATGTGTTTGATAACAGCTATATCGTTCACCGTTCTATGTGGACTTCGAGTGGTAAAGATTTCCTGCTTCCATGCTAGACAAATCATTGATATATTATAGCTCTGCTGGATCGGAGCAGCTCGAACATCCAGCCTATTCACATTCGTCTTTATTTACATCTCATCCACGACAGCAGCCTGGCGTTACCGTCTCATCAGCTCACCAGTATCATCTTATGCCAATCTATTCTATCTAACACTAGCCGGAATTGGCTTGAGCTTGACTCTCCGAACACACTCTTCCAACAAATTTCCCAACCTCCAAGATCTAATGAGGAAAACCAGATTCGGTCACCGATCTTTCGTAGCTCTAGTCATATTCTGTACAATTCCAGCCACTCTCTGGTTCACCAAAGTCCTTCAAACCACTCTCGGACATCCCATAGAGACTCTCATCTCAAACGCAAACCACGAGCACGACGAATGGGCACGTCAAGCATCCACCAGCACCTCCCTAAACTCGGCAGCCCAAAACTATCGCGCCAGATACGGTCGAGATCCACCACCCAATTTCGACCATTGGTATGCTTACGCAACATTACACGACTCCCTTATCATCGACGACTTCGACAACATCTACAACGACATCTTACCATTCTGGTCCTTAGCACCTGTGAAAACACGACAGAGAACATTAGAAGCAATCGCAAACCCATGGAACAACATCGCCGGCATCATGATCCGCAGCGGCACAGTCACCGTCAGCGCTGGCACGCCAGCCACGCACGAATGGATGATGAGCGGTGTTGCCGAGATGATCAAACCATTCGCACAATGGCTGCCCGACATGGATCTCGCCTTCAATTTGAACGACGAAGGCCGCGTCGCCAACCCTTACGACTCATTCCAGACCATCATGCACTCCGCCACGTCCGCATTTCGCACTGCACCCAGCAGCACAGGAGAAGGAGGACAAACCTTCACCCCCTTCCACCTCCGCACCTGGCCTCCCATTCCCTCACCAGGCATCAGCACAACCCGCTTCATCGAACGCTCCTGGCACCCAACCTGGTCCGAATTCGGGTCCATCGTCTGTCCCCCCAACAGTCCTGCACGCACGCACCACGCTTGGGATCTTAGCACCACCAACCCTTCCTACCTCCTTCCTCACACATACCAAGGCTACATATCAAACTACACCCTCTCCTTCTCCCCCTGCCACCAGCCCGACCTCGCGCACCTACACGGCCTGCACATGAGCCCCGCCGCGTTCAAGGGGACGTACGACCTCGTTCCTGTGTTTAGCCAGAGCAAAGCGGCGGGTTATAGCGATATACGCTACCCGAGCGCTTGGAACTATGTAGGGAGGGAAGGGACGGTGTACGCTCCGAATGAGTCGCACCCGGATCCAGAGTTCAGAGAGAAGGAACGGACGCTTTTTTGGAGGGGAGGCACGACGGAGGGGGTGAGTGCGTTTGAGACGGGAGTTTGGCAGGGGATGGGGAGGCAGCGGATGGTGTGGCTTTTCAATAACGCTGTCGACAACGACGGCGTGAAGCACATTGTCCACCTCCCCACCAAATCAACATCAACATCACCAACGAGTTCGGGACAGGCCATCTACACACCCCAGCTCCTCCCGCCCTCCCTCCTCCACACACACGCCGCAACAAACATCTCCCTACACATCCCCCTCCACATCTCGCGGTGCGCCGACAGCTCGTGCGCGACGCAACACGCCGAATTCCGCCCCGATCAAACACAACCCATTGATTTTCAGGAGCATTGGCGCTTCAAATACCTACTGGATATGGATGGCGCGGGGTTTAGTGGGCGGTTTTTACCGTTTTTAGCGAGTGGCAGTGTGGTGGTCAAGATGGGGGTGGTGAGGGAGTGGTGGGAGGGGAGGGTGGGGGCTTGGTGGGATTTTGTGCCGTGTGATGTTAGGGGGCATGAAGTTGGTGGAGTGGTGGCGTTTCTCGGCGGCTGGCGACGAGATGGTGAGGGTGCTGGTGTCGAGCGAGGAGGTGGTGATGTAGCGGGTGGTGGTGGTGAAGGGGATGGAGATGTAAAGGGGAATGAGGATTGGGTGATGCCGCCACGGGATGACATTGCAGAACGTATTGCTCGACAAGGCCAACAGACTGCGAACACGATGTTGAGGAAGGTGGATATGGAGATATATATGTTTCGCCTGCTTCTCGAATGGGGTCGAGTCGTCGACGACAACAGAGAGCTGTTGGGTTGGAGGGGCAATACGTAGCGTACCAAGATAGAGAAGACATGCATTATATTACATAGTATTCGACTTGAGTTAAGGTCACTAGGCTGTGCTGGGCTCACCACATATGATGTTAAGAAGAAGGCTTTAGGTTGTTGTGCGAGCGAGTGAGTGAGTGAGTGAGTGAGATGGTATCTCTTCTTCTCCCTTATCCTCTTCTTACAGGGCGCAAGTATGCGAGAAATTTGCCTGCTCACACATCCTGCAAAACACAAGCAACGACAACAAATGAAGTACTCCTTCTTAAGACTGGTGCAAGGAGTGCCCTTACTCAGATGCCCAATTGCTCAACCACACCCAACCACTGTTGCTCCACTGCATGTTCGAATGTAGACTGCTTAGCAGAGTTTGTAACAAGCTCGCACACATCTCTTGCACTGAGCTTGTGAACTCGTGCCGTGACTGCATACTCCTCGATTAGGGCTTCTTTAGTATAGCGATCTGGTAGAGGATCAACTTTGGACAGCGACATATTAAGTTCGACATTGAAGTATAAAAGAAAGACAGAATTGTTGCTGAGTGGTGACATTGCGGTGCCTATTTGCTATAGAGAAAGGAAAGACTTTCTGACAAAACAAAGAAAAAGCGGTAGAAGAAGCATTGAACATAAACATCAGAATTGTATCCCATATTCCTCCAGCTGCATGCATAAAAGCATTCTTGTTTCGTTTCTTTTGCATTCGTGTGTGGTGGAAACCCATCTATCCTAATCCGCCTCATTATTATCATCCACTCCATTGCGTTGAGTTGCGTTGACTGCCGTAAAAAGAGAATCCGTGAAATGCATGAAAAACGTTGAGCTGCAAAATCAATCGTAAAGAAGAAAGTGCTGTATGGTGCCTTGCGTGCTATACTGTGCGATGCGGCGTGCGAAAAACTGTGCTGAACCGGGTGCTGTGCGGTCGGTCCAAAGGAAGAAAAAACAAGTAGATTCGTTGGAAAAGAGTTGAAAGAGAGCCGAGAGTAGCGACATGGAAAGAGCAATCGAGATGAAAGCTGTTGTGTGCGGCGTTAAAACAAGAGTCCTGTGAGTGTATTTGATTTCACTTAGATGGCGGAGGACGTGGTGGTGTATTGATTGACGACATTAACCAACGTGAATGACTTTGTGGTACAGTAGTAGTAGGTTGGTGACGTAGATGGTATGTGTAGATCAATTGTTGACTTGTGTTTGCTGGCCGCGCAGGTATATCTAGTTCTTGATGATCATAGAGGTGAACTTGTTGGCGAGAGAGTCAAAGTTCTCCTCGGTATAGTTGTAGTCGGCAGTGGAGCGGCCACGTAGATATGCATCTGTATTGATAGTCAGTATGAAGAACCAACAAGACGTAAGAAATCAAAAACATACCATGAACTAGAACATGCTCCCTGACCTCCTCCATAACATTACAAGCAGCAGCATCAGATCCAAGAATCTCGTGATGCTCAAAGGTACTCCATGACTTGAAGCTCGGCAACTTCTGCGATATAGCGGCAAACAGTCCAACCACAACACCAACAGGTACACCATCCAACTCGTCACAGAACCTTGTAGCTTCATCCATATCACGACAACGTCGGATGGCGTCAAAGCGAAGCTGTTCCCAGATAGACAGAACAAGGTAGGTGACCATGAAGATAGTAGGCCAGTTCTTGAGCTTGTCGCGACCATAGACGCCACTGATCATAGCGGAGAGTTCCTCCAAGACTTCTTTATGTATGTCGCGCCATATCTTGGAAAGGGCGTTCCTGAGGTGGTGGTTGATTAAAGTTGGAGCGGCGACTTTGCCGTGGTACTTGCTGGCAGGGTCATTGATCTTGCCTAACATGTTGGTCACTTCGGGGACAGGGCCTTGGACGATGGAGATGTGGAGAGTCAAGTTGTACGCGAGGACCAGTTTGAGGGCGCTACGGATGATAGGAAGCTTGGTTGAAACGTAGTAGTTGTGTGCAGTCTTGAGCATCTCCGTCAAGAAGGGGGTCCCTTCAAAGTGATGGTCGACGAAGCGACACCATCCATTGTCGAGGTGGCGGTCGAGGTATTCCGACAGCATGTCTTTGTCGATACCATTGCTGGCGATGGACATACACTCGGTCTTTGCAGCGAAATCCCTGGGTGTCCTATGGTGAGTCTCGGTCCAGTTGAGTATGAGGCTCTTATCATGATCGACTAGGACCTCATGAGCGTTGATGGGCATGACGATATCGAAGCCATGTCCGATATAGAGTGTACGTTGTTCACCGGAGATAATGACCTTGTCGGGCAAGGCGGCCTTGCCTTGGATATCATTCCTCCAATCATACATAAAGTATCCAAGATCTCTGACATCAAGACGAGTACAAGGCACTTGCCAAAGTCTAGCATGATGAGGTTGACATCCAGAACATGGTGCACCAGGATCACAGGTCTTCTTGAGGAATCTGCAGCGAAGGCAGGCACGGACCTTGCGAATCTCGCTAGCTCGCTTCCGCTGATCAGGTTTCAGCGGACCACGTCGACACCCAACTTTTCGAGCGCTATTGTCATTCTTGACGGCAGGTCCGAAGGCGACCTTGATCTGAGGTCTGGCGGCATGAATCTTCCTCTTTACCACGACCGGAGACTTGTATGCCGTCAACTTATGAGGAGGTGAGGTGGCGAGTGAGGTAGCGATTGACTCGGAGTCAGATGAGTCGGAGCTAGAGTCGGAGTAGTTGGCAGGCGACGGTGGTGTGGTTGAGCCATAGTGATTAGACTGACTGATAGGGCTGGACTGGTCGACACGATTGGGATGGTAGGCAGGAACATGAAAGACTTGCTGCTTCATGTCATGGGAAGGATGCTGCAACTGCTGCTGCATCATCACAGGTGTTTGGAACAAAGGATACTGCAGGTCGTGAGGCATAAAGTCGATTACTTCATCGTGTTCAAGCATGTTGACCTTGACTTCCATTGGCTGGTGATGAAGAGTGTGAGAGGGATTAAAAATGACACCTGCTTGACAGAGGGAGTACTGCTCGGGGTTGTCCTGGTTGTCGCAGATCTGCCAGTTGTTGTCACTATCCGTAGATGAGGTGTGATTGTCAGCAGAACTGAATCCGTTAAGGTAGCTCTCTGTTGGTGAAGAGCCAAGTGAGCCTTGATGTGAACCTTGATATGATTGTGCGTCGTAATCAAGGGCCGGCAGGCTCTGCTGATGATCCAAGTACTGTGGTGGCTTAGCGATGAGACGGCTATGAGCAGTCTGCGGCGTTGAAGTCAAGGATGATACAGTGAGAGCAGGCGTGTTCAGACGTTCGTCAGAAGAGACGGATACGTTACGCTGGTGGAGGAGAAGACCAAACTGTTTGAAGAAAGGTAGAGGGACGTTTTGTTGAAGCAAGCTCGGGTACTGGGCGAATTGAGTAGCGAGCAGTGACTTCTGAAAAGGCACACCGCAATCAAGAGAGTAAGTAGGCGCAGTAAACTGGTCGGAAGATGAGATTGGCCAGTAGGTAGTGTATTGATAGCCAGGATCCTCTTCGCGAGGATAGTTGGCAAACTCCATGATTGCGGTGTGGTGAAGTAGAGCAAAGGCTGCAACGAGATTGGCGGGATGATGGATAGAAAAAGTAACAGGGCCGTTGAGCTAAAAAGGAACAAGGCCTGAAGTAGAATTGAAAAGCTGTCAAAGTATTAGCAGTTGTTGCGGTCTAGATATTAGATGAGCTATTGAGTGAAATGAAAGGCGGAGAGCGGTGTAAAAGGCAAACAGGCGGTCAAGATGCAACACAAACATGACACAAGACATACCAGGTAATCAAAGTGAAACAGAAAAAGACTAGGTCGTTTCTGCAGTGAAGTCTTGTATAGCGTGCGAATTCATATAAAGGGCCTCCTACAGCGTGTATAGCTAGAAAACAAGTGCAGCAGGTAGCGGATATATAAGTTACACGAGCACCAGGTGTTGACGTTGAAATATCATGAGCGAAAACAAAGAACAGGTAGATAGAGCGGCCGATGAGCTCGCCTCGATGTGATGTTCCAGAGCCGCTACCAAGCATGAGAGGAACGAGCCACGCTTCAAGCTCGAGGTCGAGGGTCAGCGGAGAGTTCGAGGACGTCGAGGGCGGTGAGCGAGTGATAACCTCGAGGTCGGATTAGGCATGTCTTGTCGACAATATCAGCGCGGTGGCTGAGACTGGCTCGAAAAGCAAAAGAGCGGTGAAGCAAACTGTCATGTGATTGGCTACTGCAGTAGCGCGTTCTTGAGTGTGATGCTTGTGCTAGATGCAGAATCCTCCGCAAGCTGCATCAATAAACCTTCGTCACTATCTCGCCGCCTGCAAACTATTGAATGCCAGCATTGCCATCCCTGTAGTCGCGAAAGGTATATTGACGATACTGTGGAGGTGGGGCCATGCTGTTGTTCGCAATCAGTTGCATTTCTCGCGCGCTTTCTGAAACAACCAAGCTCCTCCAGTTCGTGCTCGAGCTAGGCCAAGCCATGGCACAGAGTGGTGCAATGGGGACCCTGCATGTAACTGTGAACCTTTTATCTTTGTGCTACCCGCTGGACGGCCGGACTCGAAGAGCCAATCGTTGACTCGAATTATCCATGTTTGGGCCTGATGGGTGAAGGATTTAGACTTGCCCTGTAGCGTCGCACAGCAGCGTCCATCATTCTATCATGCTGCAGCTTTTGTCGCACAGTCCACCTTAGCCTATATCTTGAGCCCCGTCCTTGTCCAATAGACCATACATATCGCATACGCCAGGTATTAGTCCTGCTTGACGCATGCGGCCAGATATAACAGAAGCTGACCCAGCGTCCTGGTCATACGGATATCGCCCCTCTCCCAGCTTCGATTCGTGGCTGTTGTATACTGAATGTTTCACTCGATTCGTGCTGCTGTATACACGATGTTTCAGAGCGAACATCGGCCCGCTTTAAGTTAAGCACTTTGGGGTTAAAAGTTTCAACGGTTGGTCTGGTCAGACATTTTGCGGCTGTAACTGCCTTTTCTGTCCAGTAACAAATCACCTTATTTTTTCCTACCGAAGCCGTTGCGACATCGAGGCACGAGCATGGCGCAATGTCTTTTAACCACGTGAAGCTCTGAGCTGTTTTCCAGGTCACGTGCATAAACAAACAATACGAAAAAAAGATATGCAACAGTGACCAAAAATAAGAAGAGCCAAAACAAACCATAAACACAAGCATGAATGTCACACAATTCACGTCGTCGCAAAGTCATCTTCCCAAGTCGTCAGGTCGTCGTCAATAACCTCACCAAACAACGGAAAATGTTTCACAGCAGTCTTCCGCCATGGCTGGAGCATGATGAGCCTATCATCGAGGAAGAGCTGGAAACTGAATCATCCGCGCTACAGCTTGAGACGGCCGAAGAATGCCTCCCTTTCCTGAAGAGAACATTTCCACCATCACTGCGGCGAGCGGACCACACTCGGTTTCTGATGCAATCATTGGGAAGACTTCCGGCTGGATTTGCTGCTTTGGACGCGAGTAGGCCTTGGATGTTGTATTGGTCTCTGAGTGCTTTTGGAGCTTTGGGTGTGGATCTTGCCAATTATCAGGAGAGGTGAGTCGTGACGAGAAGAGGCCTTCAACATCCAGGTCATGGCTGACTCTTCTCGATGACAGTGTTGTTGATACTCTTCGACCAATACAGAACAAGACAGGCGGATTCGGTGGCGGACATGGTCAATATTCGCATCTTGCAACCACTTATGCTTCGATTTTGAGTCTGGTAATGGTCGGTGGTGAAGAAGCACTAGATCTTGTCGACCGTAAAGCCATGTTAGTCTCTGTTCGTGTGTGACACAAGGTAACTCATCTTTAACGACGGACATAGGTGGGAATGGTTAGGCAGCCTCAAAGGACCAGAAGGCAACTTTTCAATGTGTGTTGGCGGAGAAAGAGACGTCAGGTCAGTAAACAAACATTCCAATGTCCCTACCCTCATCGAGACTGATCTGTGCAGGGCAGCTTACTGTGTGATGGTCGTCCTATCCCTCCTTAGCCTGCCGCTTGAGCTTCCCAGCAGCTCACCCGGCCGGCTGCATGGAGACGAAACCTTCTTGACAGGCTTGGGAGAATGGTTGGGACGATGTAAGTTCAGACTGAAGAGGATGTTCAGACGTCTCGTCTAACATGCACAGGTCAAACATTCGAAGGAGGACTAGGAGACAGACCAGACAGCGAAGCTCACGGAGCTTATGTGTTCTGTGCTCTCGCCTGTCTCTGTATCATGGGCGAGCCACAAGAAATAATACCAAGGTACGGATCAAGTTACACAACAACGGGCAATACGACTCCACTAACATCCCGCCAGATATCTAGATATGCCCTCGCTTATCCGCTGGCTTTCTGCTCGTCAGCATGCTCCTGAAGGCGGTTTGGGAGGCCGTACGAATAAATTGGTCGATGGCTGTTATAGTCATTGGATTGGTGGGTGCTGGGCACTAATCGATGCAGCAACACAAACACAGAAGGATTTGTGGAGTCGTGAAGGACTGCTCAGATATATTCTTTGCTGCTGTCAGGGAGAGAAGGGAGGACTGAGAGATAAGCCGAGCAAGTGAGTATTGATTTTTCATTTTGCACACCAAGCACAATGGTCACGCATAACATTCAGACATGGTTACACATCACATTCAATACCTTTACTAACACAATTACCGTCTTGCACACAGAAATCCCGACGCCTATCACACCTGCTACAACCTAGCCGGCCTCAGCGCCTGTCAAAACTACACTCAATTCCAACAAAGTCCCCACAACAAGCCCTATCCTCCACTCACAGCAGCATTTCACTGGAACATGTCAAAGACGCCCTTTATGGAACGCAATTCTAGTGGGAGACTCTTTTATGAAACAGATCGTGTTGGATTTACTAATCCGGCTTATGTCATTCCTGCTGGATCTGCGGAAGCTGCTCGAGCTTATTTTGAGACAAAGCCGTTGTTCTGAAGAAATATACATGAGCGTCGTCTCAACCTCAGGGTGGGCTTAGCAGAAGGGGAGTGGGAGGAGTGCTGGACCAGTTTTTGCGATGAAAATGGTCACATGTACATCCCCTCTGTTAAGCACACCCGGGGGGACGCATGATCGTATTATGACATGAGCATTTTTCCTGGTCCCGTTTCATCACATACACGGTCCTAGTCCAGCTTCATCCACCAACTAACTGGCTCGATCGACTCAGACCACAACATTGCCAGCCACAGTCCTATACATACGCCCCAACCCATCCTTCCTCTCAGTTTCCAACAACATTTTCAAAGAACACAACAGTAGGCGGTCCCTTCAACATCGTCTTCGCCATCTTCTTCAACTCGGTGTGTGCGGGGTCTTCGTCATCGTAGTACTTCATGTCCTCCAGACTGGCGTATGTGGCGAATACTGCGACGGTGTGGCCGCCTGCGCGGGAGGGGTCGATTATGGAACCGGCGCGCAGGGAGAGGATGTAGGGTTTGCCGTCCTGTTGAAGAGACTTGTGTTAGTAGGAGTGGAGGTGGGGAAAGGAATGCGGCTTGTGTAGTGGATGAGATGGGAAGGAGGAGGGAGGGAGGGAGGATGTTGACCTGGACTTGCTTCAAGTTGAGGTTGGGAGATGCAGAGTGAGAAAGGCAGGAGGAAGGAGTTGTGAAGGGAGAGGTAGTGAGTGAAATGACATTGACGAACCTTTTTAGCATCACTCTTCATGGTCTTGTAAGTCTCGAGAATCTTCTTGCCGTCTTCTTCGTTGCCGACGGTGAAGAGGGTTGCGCGTTCGATTGGTGCCATTTTCTGGATCTTGTGTTGTTCTGCTTTGTTATGTCCTTCCTTTATGGGTTGTGATTGTGAATGTGGGTTGTAGTTGGAAAGTTGTAAGTTCAATTGATGTCGTTGAGATTGCAGGAGGAGGAGGAGGTGAGATGTTAAGTGGAAGCTTTATACAAATGCTAGTGTTGGTGCTAACTCGCGTTGTTTTGAAGATCTATATTTTAATCTCAATGATGATGCATGATTGATGTCCACAAGTGAGGGGCCGTGGCCGACATTGATGGAGGGGTAAAAGTGTAAAGGGTCGGGGGAATCGGGAGATTGTTGTCCGTGATTGTGTTTCAAAGATATCTTGTGCTCTCTGCTCTTGCTCAAATTGTGATTTAATTGGCGAGGTATAAAGCATACCAGCCTCATCTCAGCCTGTGCGAGCTTTCCTCTGCCTTGTCGCAAACTCTTATTTCTTTCTGTGATATAATATGTCTCATACCATCCTTGCGTAAAGCATGGAGTGTACAAGTATCTGCGTCGTCCGTCTGCTATGAGTGTATTTCGATGAATGAGCGGTGCTGTACTCAACGGGGCTGCGAGGATTATGGTCTTTTGCAGCAGATAGGCAGGTAGACGTACTGGAATAAACAGCTTGAGGATCATTTCGCTCGAAGACAACAAGCTCAACAACACGACGTAATCATGGCAGCTATGTTCGGAAGGTTCCTTGGTGAACAGAAGAACAACACGTCAGCTGTCAATAGAGTTAACTAAAACAACAAGTCCTTCAAACCACCCCCACCCCCAACATGAATGCAACGCTTGACACGATCAACAATTCATTAGCTAACCTTGATAGACGCGTGTGTGGATCTTCGGAGTACATTTATAACATTATCACTCTAGCACCCCAGTCATATGTCTGTCGACCCCTCAACTGAAGGCGATTCGGCGTGATGAAGAGAACAATTTGATATGCAAGTCGGCAAGGACAGAAACAACGGACATCATCGATGGAAGACATGACCGTTCATGGGGGATATTTTCAGGCTGCTTTGGGTCCTGCAACATCTAGGCCCTCAAGACCTTGCATTGGATCGTACTGTGCATTTGCTCCATCATTCCGTCTGTCTCAGCAATCCGCACGGCCCGTACAAGGTCTCCTCCAGACGTCAGCCGTCCGACGCATTTCGATTGATCCAGTTCAAGGATCTCGACCTGCTCAAGGACATCGATCAGACCCTCAGGCACCCTCGGTACCCCTCACAGCCCTCCCAATCAGTCTTCCGCTAGACAGCATCGCCACAAACACCTGAAATCAACCATTCCGTTTCCCACGCCTATTGGACTCGTCGCTTCATTGAACTGTTCTGTTCTAGGACAGCTTCACACCGCCACCAACCACCTTCAAACCCAAGCCTTCAGCTCCTGCTCGGTCCATTCCCATATCTGCTTCGCCAGAACACCCTTCTCATCCTTTGCAAGCGCGGTCGATCTCTTACCAATCACACCAACAGGCTCGTAATACTCTCCATTCACCAGTTTCTCCTTGTCCACCGTCGCAGTCCAGCACTGCGTCCAATGTCCCTGCTCCACAGGCAAAAAGCGTCCGATACCGACCAGCAACACCGGCAGCGCCGTGAGAAATGGCACAGCGTCAAACAGCCCAGTCTTGATGTATCCAGGATGCACACTCACACTGGTAACGTCGGGACAACGCCTCGCCAGCTCCTGCGAGTACAGAAGCTGCGCGAGCTTGCTCTGGCCGTAGCGCGCCCATTTGCCGCCAAAGGTGAGCCACGAGCCCAAGTCCGGCTGTGGAGACTTGAGCGTCGTAAACTCGATGCCGCCTGAAGGCGCGAGCTGGTACGCTTGTGATGTGAGGTTGACGATGCGAACGTCATTGACGCCGGGCAGTTGCTTGGTAGCGCGCATGGACGGAAGGAGGAGCTTGACCAGAAGCGCATGCCCGAGATGGTTTGTCGCGAACTGGATTTCGTAGCCATCGACGCTGACAGCGCTGTCGAGCGCCATAACACCAGCGTTAAGCATCAAGATGTCGAGGCGCCTGGACTGCGAGGTGAAGTCTGCCACGGCTGCTTTGACTGAAGCAAGGGAGGAAATGTCGCTTTTGAGAAAGGTGATTTTGACGGTTGGGTTGGCCTTTTCAACGCGGGAGATTAGGGCGGAGGCGGTGGTCTGGTTGCGGCCGGTAAAGAAGATGTGCGCGGGGTTGTGGGCGGCGAGGGTTGAGACTGAGCCTGCACCGAGCCCTGGAGGATTGGGAATGTGAATATTTTTGCGAAAACACATATTGACATGATCTGCTTTTTTTTGGGTCTTAGGGCTTCTTACCTGCGGTTCCTCCTGTTATCAAGATTACCTTTCCAGCAAGGCTGGGTATATCCTTGGCTGGATTGAAGTTGGGCATGTTGTGCGATTGAGGTGAATGTCTGTTACCTGGAGACTGTATTGCAGAGTGAGAACGATGTCAGAGTTGGCGGATTGTTGTGTAATGTAGGTGTGAGTGAGTGCATTCAGAGCAGCTCCTAGATACGTGTAGAGGCAAGCATCTTATATACTCGACCAGCTCGGACACAGTCGTCCATCGTGGTCACGGCGAACGTGCGTAAGGTAGCAATCCGTGGTGGATGTCACACGTGTATGGCTGAAGTAAAGAGGTACTGCATTAAACCACCCGCGTTTTTCCAGTACGGCCGGCTGCAACTTTCGGTGTAGCTTCGTCCATTCACAAAACAGCTATCGGATGGTGACCCGCTCGCCGTACAGGCTACGCATTGGCTCGCAGAGCGAGTTAAGCAAAACTCCTGGTTACTTGTTGCTATCACCAACAAACAGCTCAGGACATTGCACTGTAAAAGGTCGAGAACTCGCACACAACCCTTTGCACGTCTGTCTCACGGCCACACTCTAAAGAGTGGAAATGGTTACATTGTACAGGAAGGTCAAAGCTTTAGTGCTGAAATTGATTGCTTCATCCGTCTTACGTACTCAATCAGACGACTCTTGCTAGATAGACAAACCTCTTTTTGACCGCTGATATGTCACGAGCGCGCAGGTCTTCCGTAATCCACAAAGCTTTCCTTCCGTCCTGTTGTAAAGTTTCCTCCCATACCAATATCAGTTCCGCTCGCACCTCGTCGCGTATAGTTGTCGTGTGCTTGGCCCCGAGCATCGTGGCATTCAAGCTGCCATTTGGGGCCTCCAGCAAATACCCTTCACCGCTCTATCATTATCCTTTGGGATCTTTTTGTCGTAGCGGCTAGTTTGGTTGTGTAAAGCTGAGGTATAACTCAAGAGTGCGTGTTTCATGTTCGAATTGTATGAACCAGCAGGTGTGTTTTGTCCAGGTCGCTTGTTCATCTTTTCCATCGCTCGACGTTGTGTGACAGCTGTAATCCAGGTCACTTTCTGTTTCCATCGCTTCCTCTGTATTCGATCGTCCTGAAAGACGCGCGAAGTGAACCACTCAGGCAGAGGCAATATTTTGCAGTGTGTGAGAAGCTTCACTATCCAGCTCACTCCGCCCTCATCGTATACAAAATCTCAACAGCAGCTTTCAGCCTCATCCATCCCTTAACCACACTCCTCTTCTCCTCCTCACAAGCGATCTGCACACTCAGCCATTTATTCCGTCTCGCTTTCTTCGCCAACTGCTTCCTCAATGCACATGCTTCGAGGCGGAGGAGCTCGACTTGGTATGTGGCTTCGCCAAACTCTCTTCGGATGACTTGGGCGTAAGGGGTGCTGTAAAGTTGTTCGAAGACCTGTTGTTCGTGGTAGGAGGAGATTGTGGTGCTTGTGGTGGAGATTGTGGAGTGTGTGCTCGAGCTGGAGCTTGAGGGGAGTGTTGGGTCGGTGAAGGCCATGGAGCAGTAGGTGAGGTTGTCGTAAGTAGGGTAAGCCATTTTGATATGATTTTCTGCAGTGGGTGTTAGTGTTTGGTTGAAATCGGTCTTTGTGATAGTAGAAATGTACCTCGTTGCGTTGTGATTGTAGAAAGTAAGGTGAGTGGTTGTAAAGTCTGGTCGTGTGTAGTACCGGGAGAACAGCACAGTTTGGAGTGTGCAGCAGGCCGAATTTGAAGTCACAAGCCAGAAGTGTTTCTGAATCCATTTGGACCATCGTAGGGTCAAGCATCTTATATAGATATTTCTGTCGTGTGCTCAGAAGTAGCTTATGCGCTCAGAAAGACCTGTCTCGTGATGGACGTGGTGCGCTCAGAGTGCAGTCGAGGTCGAAACGTCTAGTCCAGTGTTCCAAAATAAGCTTTCGTGAGTCTTTTCTGGAACGATTACAGGACTAATCCAGGTGATTAGGCTTCGTCGTGTGTGTAAATTGATCAAGCAATCTTTCTTCCAACATTACCCACACCCTTACCCACGACCGTGACAATGATCTCATCTTTCTTGTCAGGAGCATCACGCAAAGCCCAACCACTGGCGCCAAATGTCTGCAGATCTCGAGCCAGCGCGATCGTGTTTTCAGTTCCAAGGACGTCCTTGCCAAGCTGGATTCTGCCAACATCCTCACTGCCCATGGCCATCAGAATGAGCATGCTGGTTGCGGCAATATCAGATGCACATCCACCTTTCGAGACAGCTTCCAGCAATTGCAAGGCGCACTGTCGTCCGATATCTTCTGGTGCCACACCACCGGACGTTGGCGATGCTAAGTCGGCGGAAAATAGACAATCTGTAGAGGATTCAGCGACGAGAGCCATGCCGAAGCCAACACCAGTTTTGCGGCGGTTATTGGGATTGGCTTTGTCGTTCGATGGGAGATATGGCGCAGATGAAACGTCAGAGAAAATGTACGTATCCGGTACGTAGGCGTTCAAGACTCCTCTTGCTGCTTCAATCATGCGAGCATTGTTTGCTGCAGCGACACCAGTTGCATAAGCTACACCGCGAATCCGCTTGATACGTCCTCCGTTGACCAGATGTAATGTCTTTGGCAATCGTACTTGATGTCCAAAGACAAGTTGCACTTCTCCAGCTCCACCTGCACCATTATATCCGGGAGAAGACCGTCTTATTATCCTCAGTTCTATGTTCAAAAGAATGCCAAATTGCTTGTAGAGTGGTAGTATTGCTGTCCGTACGGTGTCTACGGATACGTCTCCAGCTGGTGTCGCAGATGTGATAGCTCCAGGTCCAGTGAAGATCACGTTCACCGGTGCTTTCGAGAAGGGCGCCAGAAGACACAAGGGAATCAAAAACCAGCTGATACCTCTTCTACATCCTTCGGGTAGTTCGTGGCGTATAACTCCTCCGTTCGCACCATAACCGTTCACACTTCCAGTGAGAAGACCTGGCTTATATACCATTGTCGTTCCTGTGTACGAAAACTCAATCGCAGCGCCATTTGTGATTGATTCGAGGAGGCGTAAGAAGGAGACTTCATGCGATGCAAGACCTGGGTTCGAGGGAGAATTAGGGCGGATCTGGGAAATGCGTACAGGACGACCAGTTAGGGTGGAGAGGACGAGGCGTTGGGTGAGATACTTGTGACCCGTGAAGCGTAAGGGCGGAGGTGCTGTGTCCATGCTGGGTAGATCGCAAGAGGAGGATGCTGTTTGTGTCTGCAACGCTTGAACGAGGTAACTTTTTTCTAAAGACAGGCGGTTTCAGCTCCGGTGCACGTGATCATACCCTTTCGGTTCTACTCCAGACGGGCACACTTATTCCTCAACAACAACCTCGCATCGACTTGTGCACCGACGATGATGTCCACAGGTGAGCAGGGAGTATTCTATCGCTACCTATCAATGACTAACAATTGTCGCAGAGGACCGCCATGAGCGACATCTCATGCGACAACGCGGTGCCGGGTATTGTTTACTGTAAACAACAGCCTAGCAACGACAAGACTGACCATTATCAGTGCTCGAGAACTGAAGACAGCGACATTTGGCTTCAGCTTCAGCAGTTTCCCACCTTCTCTACCTCCACCTACGACTGCCACAGCTCGATCACCACGAGAATCACCCAAGAAATCGCCTCGCAAGTCACCTAAGAAGTCATCTCCGCAGAAGACGTCGCCTGAGGAGAAGTCACCTACGACACTCTCATCGCAGCAGCCAGTACCTATCGTAGACGCTTTCAACCCCGAGGCAGCCCGGAAAGCAGCGAGTCCCAAGAGAAAACGACCAGGAACAGCAGCCACCAGAGGCGAGGGTACAGCTCGGAGCTCGAAGAGACGGAAGACTGTGGAAGTGCCAGTACAGAGAGCAGATGAAGTCATTCGGGATGCTGGAAGCGATGCGAAAAATCTGCATGAGATCGCTGTGATCACCTTAGTTGACCAGCCAAAAGCTGCCAAGCGTGGCCGTCCTGCTAAAGAGAAGAAGGAGGCGATTAAAAGACAACGCATTACCAAGATTAAGAAGCTCAGTACCGAGGGGCTTGCTGGCGAAGCGCTCAAGACAGTTGCAAGCTCTGGTGACCACGATGAGATCATACAGGATAAGTCTGGGCGTGATGCTGAATCAAGCAAGAAATCGGAGACAACAAACCAAATAAACCTAGAGCAGGCAACCAGAGATATGAAGGTGACAGCACCTGCTTCAAAACGGCTAGCAAGAAAGAAACAAACTGCACAGACAGAACAGGCGACGACAAGCCCGAAAGATCAGCAGGACAACCAAGAGGAGAGCGTTGCGATCGAGGAACGCGATCGCAATATTGAGAAACACACCGTGCGAGGACGCAGGCGTGAAGGCCAAGCACCTCGTTATGCAGAGTCGGATGGGGAAGAGGACAGTCGGCCAATGAAAATGAAGGGCACAATCAAGCAAGCTGAGGCAATGAATTCCACATCATCCCAGTCAACTAATCGGAAAGATGAAGAGGCACGAGTCAACCAAGATAGTGTAACGAGGCATAAATCATCAAATAACGAAATGGAGGAGAGCTCAAACGAAGTGCCAAAACGACGAGGACGTCCACCTAAGAAGGCGGTCGACTCTGCCGCTGGGACTGGGCCACCCAGTCGAGCTAAGAAGGCCGCAGCACCATGCAAGGTGCAACCTGAAAGCGAGCTTGAAAGCAATTTCGGACATCATGTGTCACAGCCTGTTACATCGGCTGCTGAACCATATGGAGATAACAAGTCGACAACAGAATCGGCGAGAGAGACATTGACAGATGAAGTTCAACATGGTCCGGATGTTACAGTAAAGAGAACGGACAGTCAACCCAGACGTCGCGGTAGGCCGCCAAAGGTCAAGATCCAAGCCACTACCAACATAGAAATTAGACCAGCCTCAGTCAAGGAACCTGTGACAACAAAAGCCACTCCTGACCTGAAAGTATTGAGCACAAAGCCAAGAAGAGGTAGGCCAGCAGAGGCGGCTGCGAAGCCGTTGTCGGCGAGCGTGGAGGCAGCCATTGGAAGTACAGAGTCCACAATCCATCACACCTCAAGAGCCGGTGAAATGTCTAGTGAGATAGCACAAGAAATCACAGCACCCAAGCGGCGAGGAAGGCCACCCAAAACCCGGGACACGCATGAAGTCATCGTCAAAGCTACAAAATCTGCCAAGAAGAAGACCGCGAAGAGTAGTTGTGATGATGAGCGTCCTGACGTGCCAATAACACAGCCTCCAGCAGACCAACAGGTCTTTGACACGGTAGAGCCAAAGTCGACCATACTTGTGAAGCAGAAGAAGCGAAAGGTAGAGGCCAAGTTCGCGGAGCAGGAGGAAGAGCAGGAGGAAGAAATAGTCGTGGAAAAGAAGCCCGCTACAGATGTTACTGACGAGCGAACTTGCCGAACTGAGTACACAAAGCCGGCGAAGAAGAGGACGTTGGATCATGCACCAGAAGTTGAAAACGATGTACAGAAGCAGGAGACTGTGCGACCTCCAGTACTGACAGCACGGTCCACCAATCTTTTGGTATCACCACGAAGGACTCGAACTACTAAGCCCAAGGCCTTGCCAATGTTCGAGATGACCAGTAAGCGCAAGGCACAAGGGGAGTGGCAGAAGGAGGACTGGTTCGAACCCAGCGTCCCAACTACTTTGCTTAGATGAGCGTCATGAGAAGGAGCGACAGGCAGAGATGTTATTGTTTAGAGGTTTTCATCATTTAGTGTCAGCATTTTGGAAAGGGCCTGGTGCCACAACCTGAAACCTATTTTAGCTTGATCAAAGTGGCAAATCATTTCTACACTTCTCCCCTCCTCTTGACTTTTACACATCGTAACACATCTAAGGTCTTACAGCTTGCGCCACATAAGTGCTGAATAGAGAGCAACCGATTGCGCTCGTGCTCACGGTTGTTGATGTGCCGCGATGGCAAGGTCTCCGACAACGACAACCACCTCAACCACTGGTCGATCTCACGAAGTCAAGCTTGCTAAGAACAACTTGGCTATCGGGTCTCGGCGGAAGACAAGAGAAGCAATAGCATGCATTCCTCGACCGAAATAAAGGTCTCGGAGGATTGTGAGCTCGCGGTTGTCGCGGTTGTTGTGGCTACATACCTCAAAAGAGGACACCAACGCCACCGTGTGCTTCTTCTTTCGTCCTTAATCTGGAGCAACGTGCATTGCGATACGAGCTCGAAAGAAATGCACAATGACGACGATTGACACGTCGCCCTTGACAGCATCTTCTCTTTGACTCTCAACGATTTTCAGAGCGCTGGATATACCTTGCGGTAGAATACTCTGAAGTGCTCCGCATTGCTCACATTCTTGAAATTTCAGCTTGCTGCATTCTACATCTACTTCATCTCTTCAAATCTCTTTCTCATACCAAGCTCATCGCGCCACTTATCGTCCCCTCACCCTTTGCTCCCCTACCCATAAGTTACAGCTCAAGAAAGGCCATTGTGAACTTCTCGATCCTCTCCACCTTCTCTGCCAACTCATAGGAACGCCAGAACAGCTTAATTCTTAGAGGCGGACATTTCACTCTCTTCCACTCCTACACTCCCTAAGCAAACTCTTTCTTCTTCATCTATAACCTCTTCACGTTCACACACACCCTCTCTGCTCCCCTCTCTTCCCACTCCTCCACCACTCCTCTCCTCATCCGTCATCACACTCACTTTTCGTACAATGAAAGCCAGTCTCTCATTAAAAGCACTAACCTTACAGATTGCATTCACAGCTGCATTGCCACACCCTGCCGCACAGGCACCACCAGAGGATTCCATCGCCTTCACGTCTGGCAGTCTCATCTACGAATCACCCGAATCGTCCACTTTCACACCGCTTGCAACTCCTTCTTCATCCTCAGTATGCACATCACAGAGGACCTTCACGGTCACTGGGGTAGTGTACGAAACGGTCACAATCGATCCAAAGGGCTTGAATGGCCCACCAGCAACTACATCTAGCATTGCGACGTCACCATCGAGCGTGTCTACCTCAATCTCGTCGAGTCTCTCTTCAGTATCAGTGACATTCGGAACTGAGGTCATAGTCTCGTCAGCAGTGATGCCTGCGCCTTCAACAATTGTGCCACAAAGTTCTGGCGAGAACACCGTGATGACGACCTTGACCACATCACAAGTCCAAAGTGTTACGTCCTCGATGACTACAACGGACTCTGGAGTAAGTTAAATTTGTGATCTCAGAACAATGCTGCATTTTTTGGGTTTCGAAAGGAAACTTCAGGTCGTGCTTGCCTTTTTCAACATTCAGAAACAAATGACATTATACATCAAAATTCCTGTTCATGTCTCACCACTACACCTCCGCATACAAAGTATTATTAAGCCCTCGATCCTAATTATATATCTTTTTAGACTGTCATCACCAGTCTCAATACTACCGGCCACGAAAGCTCGCAACCATTTCCTACCACCGTCGGCAGCGCAACCGGAACACTTTCGCTCATTACCACTGGCTCAAACGTCATTTCCACCAGCAGTGCGCCGCTCATGCCGACGGCGGCCACTTCCAATAATATCTTCGTCGCGATCGCAACCGAGTCTCCCCCTCCTCAGATCAATTCCCGTGCCGATCACGGCGCCGCGCGTCAAGGTATTGCGGTCCAGGGCAGTCCCATTGAAACAAACAAGTTCTACGCCAACTTTTTTCTCGGATCTCGTCTCGATGCAACTTGGACGCACCCCTATTCCGTACAATGGCTAGGAGGAGGAGGACAACCGACAATGAGTTGGGGACTTAGCATATCTCACGTGGAGGCCAGTCAATACGCTTTCAGTGGCAGCAACAGCGTGACAAACACGCCGACTGCATTAGTCAATCCGCTTGGCATCAATAATATGATCTTGTCGGCGCTGGAGCTTGGCAATTCAACAAGCTTGACTATGGACTCCCTCCAAGGCTTCTCTGCCAATGTTAATCTAGCAGTCAGTGGTGGACTGACACCTATCATTACCTTTCCTCTCGTCCAGGGCATGGGTTTCGTGACGGGACTCTACAACGCTGGCACGCCCCTTATCCAGACTGGCACTGGTTGCAACAGCCTATTGTACGGAGGACTGGTGCATGACAACACAGCGAGATACATTGTCGCACTTAGCGATGGTCATTTCTGGCTCATCTACGTGACGCCTATCGCCAATGAGCCGCTTCCCGTCCTAACACTCCTTAATCCTACCACCATTCAAGCGAACCAACCATTCTCGGGCACGATTCAGATTGCTAAGAATCCTGGAGGTTCCAGCGCTAACCTCCCAATCTTCGACGGCTCAGCTGGTGTTTATCCTACTAGCGGTTCCGTCTCTGGTACCGCTTCTGGCACGACTGGTAGTTACACCTTGTCGTGGACGAAGGGGGGTAACATCGCACGGCCATTGCTCATGTTTGCTCTTCCTCATCATGTTCAATCTATCGTCAGCTCGCCATATGCAAGACGTGCCAAGCGTCAGGCCGCTGCAACTCTGATGACTGGCATTCAGCTTCAGACAACCACTAAGGGTACCGCTACTGGAATAGTCGGAAACTCATGGACGTTGGTTGAGAACGATCTCCCACAGTCAATGAGCTTCGCACCTTGGACTTCCACTTCAGGAAGTGTCGACTCAATTTCTGACGATGTTGCTACACTCATGAACCAAGTTGCCACTTCTGAGCTTGGTCAAGACATGTATGCGAACACGGTGGCCCTTGGTAGTATGTACTACTCCGGCAAAGGACTTGCTAAGTACGCTGCCATGATTTATGCTGTCAACGATCTCGGAAACAACACTGGTCTTGCTTCGGCCGGTCTACTCAAGCTCAAAGACAACTTCAACGTCTTCGTCAACAACACCCAGCCCTATCCACTGGTCTATGATTCAGCCTGGGGTGGTGTCGTCTCGTCCGCTGGTTACACCTTGAACGATCCATATGCCGATTTTGGAAACACCTACTACAACGACCATCACTTCCACTATGGCTACTTTGTCTACACTGCCGCCGTCATCGGCTACCTTGACCAAACTTGGCTCACAGAAGGCACAAACAAGGAGTGGGTCAATATGTTAGTCCGCGATTACGCCAATCCAGTAAGCACTGATGGCTACTTCCCTTTCTCTCGCATGTTCGATTGGTATCACGGCCATTCCTGGGCAGCCGGTCTTTTCGCCTCCGCAGACGGCAAGAATCAAGAGTCATCATCCGAAGACACCTTCTCCCTCTACGCCATGAAGATGTGGGGCAAAGTGACTGGCGACCCCAATCTAGAAGCCAGAGGCAACCTCCAGCTCGCGATCCAAGCACGCTCACTATCAAACTACTATCTCCTCCAAAACAACAATACAGTCGAGCCCGCTCAGATCCTACCCAACAAAGTCTCCGGCATCATCTTCGAGAACAAAATCGACCACACGACGTACTTCGGCAACAATCCTGAATACATCGAAGGCATCCACATGCTGCCTCTATCACCTGCCTCGAGCCTATCACGACCAGCAGCCTTTGTGTCACAGGAATGGACGACGTACTTCGATAATGGACGTGTGGATGCTGTAGCGGGTGGTTGGAGGGGAATATTGTATGCTAATTTGGCGCTGGTGGATCCGAAGAGTGCGTATGCGTTTTTTGCGCAATCGAACTTTGATGATAGCTGGCTGGATGGTGGTGCTAGTCGGACTTGGTATCTGGCTTTTTGTGCTGGGTTGGGTGGCGCGTGACGAGGATGGTGGCAGGGAGAGGCAATGGGTAAATGAAAGAGCTGGCAGGGACAAGGAGGTATTAGCATGGTATGGTATGGAAGAGTAGTCTGCATTAGCATTGAATGGCGCTTGCGTTACTGGTAAAAGCATTGACCGGGCATGTATAGATTATGAATGACCTGGGTAATGTTATATGAGGTCAATGAATGCATGATGAAGGCCAATGATTGTCTTGTTCGACAACATGGACCGAACCTAGATCCCGTTGAAGCGCTTTTAACACTCTAAGATGCAGACCAAATAACCACTTTGACCTCTTTTCACAAACTGAACCAAGACTTCATCTTGCTGACGATGCTCAATGTGAGGAAACATACTTTTATTGATTGATTGATTAATTACATACTAGTGAAAGCACTAACCAAAGCATACCACCAATCAATCACGATTCACATCCAGTATCAATCAAGTAACCCAGCAGCAGAAACAAAAAAGCACAAACCAAGATATAACACTAAGAAGAGCATCTCACTGGGCCCCCATGATTGACACAGATGTACCAACCAAGTGACCAAGTAGAAAGCCAGAAAGCACAAAACGTAACAATAACAGACCCAAGACTCCAACTTATCAATCACCTCTCTTATCATGCGCCCCCTCACTCAGGACATCTCATCAGCACCATGTTGAATGATGCAAGTCCAGAAGGCATGTATGTTGAATGATGCCAGTATGTGTAAGCCGTCCTAAGTAGTTCGCTCACTTGCCAGCACGTTCGCCCTCATCTCCACCGTTCTTGTGCAAGTCTTCAAAAGCCCTGAGACAGACCATCCACTCCTCCTTGGTCCTAAGATGCCACCCAGGGGTATAAGTAGCGCGTGTCGAACCTTTAGGAACATCATCGCCCTCCCCATGCTTCCAGACGTCAGGCCTGATAGACATAGGCGGAGGCACAATATATCCTTCCTTAACAAGCTGGAAGATGATCTCCTTATCAGCTTCTGTAAGCGGTTCTCCGGGCAGCTTGCCAAGAACAGTTTCAACAATATGCCTCCAGTCTGCTGGAATTTGGTGGTCGTCGCTTTCTGCAGTGAGTAAGCGTGAAGGTACAGGAGTGCCATCTGGAAAGGTTGGATGTTGTTTCTTGTACGTAGGAGATGGTTCAAGGAGTGGCAGAACGTTCGATTCATCGTGCTTCCTCATCTCATGACGCAACCAGACAGGCATGATGTGTGCATAGCTATCCTTGGGACCATCGATCTTGGTGAAAATAGACTTTCGCTCAAGATCAACCGCGGCAGATTTGGTGGGTGGAGGCTGGACAGTATCTTCAACGATGAGGATGGGGGAGCGAGGGCGGGCAAAGCTCGAGCTGAGGCGGCGAATGACGTCCTCCGTTGACACAATGTTGGATTTCGCAGCGGTTGTCGTAGCAGACGGCGCAAGAGACCCAGCGATGCCAGTGACTGAGGGAGAGGCAGAATCGAGTTTAGGATTAGCCATACCAGTGAATGGAATAGATGTCTTTACTCTGGCAAGAGTTGATGCCCGAGACTTGGCATAGAGCTGCGCTTCGATCTTGCGTACACTGGTCGTCATACCAGCCAAAGCTGAAGACAAGTCTTTGACATTCTGAAAGAGCTCCAGTTCGGAGTCATCGTCGTGT
>Ga0160428_1000562_pt1 | contig 39341 bp, 50 predicted proteins | sample SolpanmetagenomM_FD_108198 | JGI IMG/M metagenome (GOLD analysis project Ga0160428, IMG submission 108198) | Solar panel surface microbial communities from Lawrence Berkeley National Laboratory, California, USA - M | ecosystem: Engineered > Built environment > Solar panel > Unclassified ... | reverse complement strand
TCACTACTGTTTTGCCCTTTCTGTGTCAATACAATACAGTAAGCCGCGGCAAATTGTGCTCTAGTCATGTTTCTTGTTGTCGTGTATTGACACTCCGTTTCAGCATCCCACAGAAGCTTTCGTACAGTACGGCATCATATCCTTTCAGCCATCTCACCTCAACCGTATTCGTGCCGATTGAGACTGTCACTGTCACACCAAGTTTAACTTCTCCCTCCTTGTGGTTAGTCATAGAAGCCACGTCTTCAATTTCGAGCTTTCTTCGCTTCCTTCTTGCCGACCTGGACCATACGTTCTCCGCAGCCAAGCATAATCCAGTGTTTGTGCGCTCATCCCATAACCATTGCACCTCCAGTGCCGATATCACCTGGTTGATGCTCTTTCCGATCCATGTAACCTGATCTGCTTCAAAGGCGAATTTGAACTCGGTTGGAAATGGCAGAAGCTGCTTATCAAGTATGTTCCTTCTAGCCACGTCCTAGTCACACTTTAGCATGAATAATAACTCAACTCATCACAAAACTCACATTTCTAGGTCTCATGTCCCCAAATGACCACGCAACAGCCCACCTCTTCGTCAAGTTTCCAGCCTGTAAACTCGTTACTGCATAGTTCGTGATCCCATACTCTTTCAACCTTTCAACGAGTCGGCTAGCAGTAGATAGCTTGCCCAACATACTGGAATACCACTGTACTCTAGTCTGTAATTGTCTGCTTTCCTCAAGTATACGCGTGACAAAGCCAAGGTCACCGCCTTCTGTGATCATCTCAATGTCAACGCCTGAGCAGACAGCAGATGGTGATCGCTTCTTGGTCAGGTGAGTGGCTTGCATGTCGGTCTTTGAGGTGAAGAAGGGAGGGTTGCACATAGTAAAGTCTGCAATTTGGATTTCGAGGTCATCCAATGGCAGAATGAGGCCGTTCTGGTTGGCTATTTTATGCAGCTTGATCCTGGAGGAAAGGTTGTTGCGAGAGATATTGTCACTAGCATATTCGAAGCTCTTTGAGTCGACCTCAGTGCCATGGAACCGCCATGTTGGATGTGATGCACAGCCTAATAGTGGGTAGACGCAACTTGCACCAACACCAATGTCTATGCCGATGATTGGCCGATCGGGATTGGCTGAGTTGCATATGTCTGGATTTGTTGTATCGATGAGACTTTGAAGCCATTTGATGTATTCGTAGCTTTCTGCGTTTTAGCTCGCGTCGTATCAAGTATTGAACTAACTTCGACTGACCGGACTGGCACCTAATCAAGATATCAGTCCGGAGTGTTGAGCCCTACATGAGTAATATCGCTCACTGGAGGACATAATCTATCATTCGGCAGCTCAACTTTCAGATTGAAGTGTCTCTTAAGAATACTCTTGGTGAGTTGCCTACCAGTAGTTGTTAGGTAGAGCCACCCAAAGCACAGCAAGTACTTTCGACACTCACTGAACAGTTTTTGGGTCTTGAAAGTCTACGTATCCACCCGCATCACTGAAGATCTTGCCAAAGTCGGCGTCACCAGCAGCGAGACCTGCAAAGTCGACGTTTAGGATGCCATCAGGTGTTTCGGAGGTCATCGGAGGAGTAGTGATATCTACATCACCTTGCCGTTGGAAGACATCTAGCGATTCTCACAATTCATAGTGAAGGCCAAGTGAGGGTCTTGGCATTTTCCCCCACACCATTCTAAAACACGTTTGAAACACGTCACTCCACCCTTTTTTTACCTGGAGAACTACATTGCAATTTCCCACTGGATCTCCTCCCTCTACTTTTGTATCTATACCACATACAACAAATCCAGCCTGAACCCACAATCTTTCGACCTTGCACATACGATTCGCCCTCGTCAATCATCATGTCTACAGAACCAACAATCCGCCATGCCACACGCGAAGGTATACCCAACGTCATTCCTTCCAGTCCATTTCCACACTAACCACCCCATCCCTCCCTCCCCAGACATCCCCGAAATCCTCGCCATGATCCGCGAACTCGCCTCCTTCGAAAAAGCACTCGACCTCTGCCACGCAACCGCCGACTCCCTCTCCCGCACCCTCTCCTTCTCCCCCTGCCCCTCCGACCCAAACCCCTCCCAATCCCACGGTCCCGGCTACGCACGCACCTTCCTCATCCTCTCCGACAACGCCGTCGCCGGCATGGCGCTCTACTTCCACAACTACAGCACTTGGCTCGCTTGTCCAGGGATATACCTAGAAGATCTGTTCGTGCGGCCAGAGTACAGGCGACGAGGGTTTGCAAAGGCGTTGTTGAGGAGGTTGGGGAAGGAGGCTGCGGAGGTTAGTGGTGGGAAGGGACGCTTGGAGTGGAGTTGTTTGAAGTGGAATCAGGGCGCGTTGGATACGTATAAGGCGATGGGCGCCAAGACGCAGGATGAGTGGATTGGATTGAGGGTTGAGGGGGAGGGATTGGGGAGGATGTGAGATATGGCGAACGTTGTGCACTTTGTTGCGGATACGGCGAAAAGAGGATGTGTTTTGAGCCTGAATTGGAGGCGAGTGGTTCATGTCTTGGTTCAAAGTGTAATGCTGGGAGGTGAGTGATTGAGGTGAGTAGAAGTTTTGCCTCTGGAAGATCTGTCTGACGGTACAATTGATCGTTGACACTCACTGATTGCATAGTGCAGACAGCCTTCGTGTACGAATCGAGGTATCATATTCTATCCACATTCTTTGTTGCAACCAAGTCTTCGACTTCCTCAGCACGCAGCGCTCTCTGGCAGCATCTAAATTAAAAGTTTTTCAACACCGTACTCTCCTGTATAATGACCACTCCAAAACAACCTCTCCATTCCTGAGTGACCTACTTCTTATTCGTCCAGAAGGAAGATGTCGCAAGCAGTATGAGGTACGTTGGGATGCCAGGTGAACAGACCAAGCGAGTCGAGATATCCCAGGTAAGCTGTAGTATTCCCTCTCTCATCATCATCATCATCATCCTCTTCTTGACTGTCGTAAGTGTTTCCAACGAAATAGCTTTGGTTTGAGATTGAAGTAATCGAACTCGCCGACGAGCACAATATCGCTGGAGTCGTACTATAGAGTGCCGCGTCGACGTCTGCGAGCGAAACACTTGGTGTCAGCATGAAAACCATTCCCATCCAGCTTGCTGCTCCCAGCTCTCCTTCCATAAAGCAAACAGAACTCACCAATTTCATTACCGTCACACTCTCCTCTGCCTCCTCCACCATATCGCAACACACATCCCCTCTCAAATTCCACAATCCTCGCACCAATCTCATCCTCAAGTACGATGCCTTCATCCGCATATCCACCATCTTGTAAAGACAGACACTCCAGAAACAACGCAGCCACTTCAATGCCCGACCGCGATGGCGTCTGAAGCATGTTAACACCAAAACCGTCTTCGCCATCAAAGTTGGAGCCGAAGTCGAGATCGAAATGCTCTCGAAAGCGAGATGTGCGCGCCGTGAATGATTTGCTGGGGTAGGTGTAGACGAGCATGGCGCGGCTAAGTCGAAACGAGCTGGGTCGTACTAATGTCAGGTGAGAAAGCGATGTGAGAGCTAAATTGGGGCTGACACTGATGACCTAGTGAAGGCAGAGCTTCACTTTTAGCAATTGTCAGATTTATACGTCCACAGAGAGAGCTCACAGAGCGGTACAACTCGCCCTAGGTAAGGCTAGAAATGCTAGGAGAAGGCAGGTGAGAAAGAGGTGGAGATTGGGAAGAGCTGGTTGATTGGTTGGTTGAGCGTGCCTGGATTTGGACAGATGGTGGTGTTATACAGGAGTTGCTAGACAGGTTTAGCTTGCTCTCTGGGACGTGGATGGGATGGGGATCTCTTAAAGCTGGCTGGCCAGTATCGCGATATTATGTTATACCTTTGCTTGATCATAGTAGCTTTCTTGATCCACATCGCAAAGTGGTATGAAATCACGCCCATCGAGTACAAGCGTGTCAGTCCAGATGCTAAAGATTGAAAGACAAACGAGCGATCAAAGCTGACGTGGCGTCTGGATAGTCACGAATGACTACGTGCTGGATCGTCACCAATCGCTCCTACGTGAGTCACGATCAGATTCAGAAATCGTAGTGCTGGTTACTTGACTTGAAGAATTGATAGGCGTCAACAATATCATTATGGTACAATGCTCAACTACAAGATGACTCTTTCAACTTCGACAACGAGAACAAGGCCTGCAGCGTCCAGACTGGAAGCTCGCTGCAAAAGCTTTAGTATCCGTGTCACCACTGCGTCCTCTCCACCAATTCTCGAAACACCAAACGCCAGAAGACAAGAGCATAAGAAAGACAATTCACTCCCAGCACACGAGAAAAATGAGCATGGAGACAGGCTGACACTGACATCCAGCAAACGACAAGAATGTACTGCACAGTCTACATACTCCCACACTTGAGGACGACTTGACGACAGGCTGTATACAGACGACGGTATACATTCATCAATATCCCCAATCCCACATCAATCAAGTCGTACGCACTAAGAGGAAGATAAGAGGAAAGGAGGAAAGAACGAGCAGCGAGCAACGACCAACGACCAACGACCAACACATAGCTTTTGAGTACAGCCACCAACAGAACAAACAGGAAGTTAAGGATGGAGTAATATTGAGAAATCTTCTTCGGGGAGAACCAAATATGCAGCAACGACAAGGACATATCACAAGCATCAAAGAAAGGTAGGTGGGCAAGGTCGGGAACATGCATCCGCTGTGTCGTGCTCGCAGCTGACGATGCGATTGATGTCGGCAGAAAAGATCATGACGACTGAGGTGATGTGTTTTGTTGTGGTTCAGTGAAGTCTGCCTTGCCTGACGCTTTGCACAATCGACGCGGCTTGAGGGCCGTGAAACGTTGTATGGGAAGATTATAGGTCTGGTAGCGTGATGGAGTGACAATATATAGCTAGCATGGCAAGTCAGCAAGAAAAGGGAACATGACAACAGAGGGCAGCCGTTACGGAATCCGACACGCGACTGACACCAAGACAATTCATGTGATTTGGCACCAAGATTGCGCGCGGAAAGACGACAGTATATCCACCAATCTCAAAAGACACGTCGCCACGATCATCAGACATACGAGCAACACAAACACCTGGAATGCACCTATCTCGAGCTGGGGCAATTCAAGTCTGTTCGAGGAGGATATATGCATGCAAGACATGACAAACTGCACACACAAAGCAGCAAGAACAACCTCATGAAGATGAGTCAAAGACCGGTCAAGGTTACGGACGAAAATATCAGTGATTTTGGGAAAAAGATTTCGATAGCTCGCGATTTTCTGCTGGGTGACGTTGTCTGCGGTTGATGTGAAGTCTGCTTGTGCTGCACGAAAGACGGCAAAATTGCCTATGTGTGCTGTAAACCCTTTTGGAAGAGGAGCAAATGTGGTGAATCGAGCTGGATTGAAGCGGTCTCAGGTGAGTGAGGATCAAAGTATGGTCAAAATAGGTTCATTCATCGAACAGATGGCACATCGCCTCTACCGATAACAGGCTGCGCAACCACCATAAAGGCATCTCCACTCGGGAGACTCGCAAATCCGGCATAGGTTCTTCCATCGTATACGGGTTCTCGGGTATGCCTACCGGACTCGCCAGTATCAACTTGTGGACGAAAGACAAGATGGAAACGGTCAAAGTATGGTCAAAATTCATTCATTCGTTAAAAACATACTACATCTCCTGCACCTACAACAGGCTGCGAAACCATCACATGCCATCTACACTTCGTAGATTCGTTGAGGCAGATTTGCGCCTCCGACTCCAATGTTCTTGTGGCACAGAATACGATATATCCCCATCTGGATGCCTCGTCAGGACGTCAGCTGCCTGACGTCTCTCGGAGGGTCTGGCTCGGGGATCTCGACTTGCTGTAAAGACTCAATCAGGCTCCCAAGCACCCTCGGCAATCCTCAAAACCCGTACAAGGTCTCATCCAGGCGTCGGTCGCTTACCGCATCTCAGACGACCTGGTTCGCGGGTCCCGCCCAACTCAAGGCTCTCGCGGTGATGCAGTAACGCCGGCAATGCTCACACCCCGGATGCCCCGAAGGGGCGTGGTGGTTGCCTCGCGAAGAAGCGATGGTTTGGTGTCAAGAACAAGAACTAGACCAAGGACCCTGAGCAGGGTGGGGGGAGCTGGTAGGAACAATGGTGTTGGGAAGAGTCCTGGGACGACTTTCTCGCCCGCCAATTCCGCGATGGTGTCCGGCCCGTTACAGGCGCACACGACAACCGCATCATCGTTAGGTCGCCATTCCAACATACCTCACGTTCAGCGTTCCATCCGAGGTGTTGGAGTTGCTCTTTTGATGCGTGTCTGTGTTGGTTCCGGTAAGTTATGTCATCTTTATCAGTGTGAAACATTGCAGAGCACATACCTGATAAGATTGGAAAGATGTTTTGATAGTTTTGCCCTGAGAAAAGGTCCACTAGCAGTCGGTATAAGACCACAATTCCCTGTCAAGGAGGATTCCACTGAAACAGCGCAAGAAGATGTACTAGGTGCCGCGAATCAATAATCGCAGAGAAGGTCGACGTGTAAGAAAGATGCGCCGACGAGACAAGTTGGCTTCGAATGACCTCGAAAGCTCCTCAGGAACTCGGCGAGGTTACCGTCTCGAGTCATGAAGTCGCTTGCAATACTCGATGGTGTGTTTAACTGAGAGCTTGCAATTCTCGTCGTAACGGATTAGCGAAATAATCTCGTCTTTGGACAGCCGGAGTCGAGGGTTGAATTCCGACCAATCGTCTCCATGCATGCTATGCTTTTCACGTCCAGTCTTCAAGATGTTGTTCGCCTTGGAGACGTTGTTACTCGGGTCGGCTATAACACCATAATGGAATGCAACCATCTTCGTTACCATATCCGCAATTGCACCCCTGGCTCGCGGGCGCACATGTTGTGCTTCTGCATTGATGGCAGTTGCTTTGCCCAGCAGCACCAGCAATACACGACCCTCAGGAAGGCATCCCGGATAGTCCCTCAGCCATTGGACCTTGCGGGATTCCTTCCTTGGTCCGGGAAGTGTTCTCCTCGCTCTGTCCGCACCGCGTTTACGTCTCATTCGCTGAGGTGAAACGGACACCGACGGTGGAGCAGTGGTGGACACTGACTCCGGAGCCGATTGAAGACGCTGCGTTCGCTGCTGTCATGTTATTAGCCGTTGTCGCAAAAGTGTGATGTTGGTGCACATACCGAAGCGAACGTGCCACCACTGTACGCAAGCTCCGTCATCAACGCATGCTGAGACCTCGCGGTACTGCCTCCATCTTCTTGAAGCACAAATGATGCCTAGCTTGGTGTCAGTGAGATGTCAGGATCGTAAGCCTACTTCGATTGAACATACTGTGCGTTGTTCGAAACTCCAAGGACCGATGGACGGAAACACATGGACTGTTTCTCGGTTAACCAGTGGCGGAGTGATCTCGGCCTGGTCATAGTAATCGGATATGACCACGGAGGTTGAGCCCAATGGTGAACCGAGAAACCCCACGCTGTGTCGTCCAGCATTTGACTGTGCCGACTGTCAGTGGACAATCGAGTGAGGTATATATAAAACGAGAAGGTAATGAAACCCCATCCCAGAGCAGCCCAGGTGGGACCATTCGGCAAAGGGTTTTCACCATGCGAGAAGAAAAAGAAGAAAAAAGATAGGTGAGAAAGAGAAACATTTCGTTTCTTTTACAATTTTCTTGTGTCACATTCGGTGTTCAAATTCGTCCGCCTTTGTACGACATACAAAATACAGCGAGTGGGACTGGCAGAATAGAAAGGTGAGCTTACTTACCAGGGATGTGGCACTAGATGGCGGAGTGATGGGCTGCTCATAGTAGTCTGGTATTGGAATGGAAGGGTCCCATTGTACGTTGATGTACTCGAGTGGAAAGGGCACATAAGGGAATTCTTCACCAAACTCTTGCCACAGCAGCTCCGCGGCCTCCTGCTCGATGCGACGGCATCGCAACATAGAATGGTCAGACATATTTCACTGTGTGATTGAGAGAATAATGAGCGAAGACTGGTTCTGATGAATGAGAAGATTTGAGGGTGGGAATTTGAGAGAACTTAAGTATCACAGGAACACCCTCTCGATGAGGATCTCCAGGAAAGCTCTGGTGATTGTCACACCATCTATTGACAAATGCAATACCAATCAGCCACCACACAGACGATCAGCAATGGCCGGCGAGTGCTCCATTAATGGTAACTCGCTCGAACTTGTCTCATCAACGAACGATAAGGGCAGGGAACAATAGCTCCAGGGTATTACGCGCGGAGAAAGCCACAAGCTATTGACAAAGATACCTCATTTCGTGGCACAAGTTGACGCAACTGATGTTACAGGTTGTGCAGAGGCGGTGAACATACCAAGTGTGTACAATGGAGACAATGACAAGGGTCGGACAGTACCCAATGTAGCTCGGGGAGGTGGAGCTCCCTATGACAGGTTAGCAGCCACGAGCGAGCACCACTAGCTCCACTTTCAAGCCGATGATGAGCTGAACAATCCAGAGACTATTGTGCAGGTAGAGCAGTAATCTCAAACGGTGAGATATGCAGTCTTTGACGTGGCAATCCCAATGAGCCGGAGCCTTTGTCGTAACCGAGTTGCGTTCGGAATCTTCGCAATTTACAATTGTCAAAGATTTGACAAAGGGCTCCCTACACTGAAGGACACTGAGACGTCCTTGTACAACAGCTTGATGCTGATTACACGAGACATTGCTTGTTTTACTGGTGACTCGGAAGGACTGCCGCTGCCTGCGTTCAAATTGAGACTAATTCTGCTCCAATTGGGTATTACACCGCAACGTCACCATATGGTCCAAGCAGTGTAGTTAACAAGGTCTAGTCCCTGTTTCATCTAGACGCTAAAGATCGTTCCAATGTCACCTCCGGCTCCTTCGAGGCAACAATAAGAAGTGCCAGTGCCATGGACTAGCTCGGCCATCGCGTGATTGTCATCAGCGCAAATTTGTGAGGTTACACACAACGGAGACAGCCAAGCCAGCGAATCATCAGCTATCAGAGCTCACTGGGCTACAACGGTCGTCCATTGTCCACGTCTCCTTCGAGGTGTTGCATAAAGGGAATCTCACTACTACTGCCACAAAGAAATATTGACCATGCTGCTGCCGATAACAAGGGCAATTCTGACTTTCTGGATTTTTTTCGTCAGAACAACGCTGTGGCCCAGAAAACAAAGCTACCACTACTGGAGCAAGCAGAAGTGTTTCATGCTATACAGTAGCGTGTGCTTATGCTCCACTCCCCACGTTCCCTTGTCGCTGAACTACATCACCGTCGGCGACCTCTCTACTTCAGTACTTAGGCGCCCAAGTGGAGCTTTAGCAGCTGCTATTGTGCTGCTGATTAGTGCCAATTGCACAACGTCTTTGTCATACACGACGAATATGATAGCAGCATTCCTACCAGGATGTCATTGTGGTTCTACTCTTTGTAGCAACAAAGCCGATTCCTTCACACTTTCTGTCTGTAGACTAGCAGTCATATTGAGACTCTGTTTCGCACAAAGAACAAATGACTTACACCTACTGTACTCACAGCTTGTCTTGTGGCTGTAAGCGGGTCGAGATCGTCGGCGGCAAGCATTGGCTTCCTACAATTCCATCAACTCTGTTCTCCTCGATAGACGCCATGGACCGCCGGCAACACTCCCTGCATTGTGCAATTTGTACATCCTACACGGCTCGCTAGCGACACCCTCGCTCTCATGCCAGACTGCAGAAGAGTGAGACTAGTGCTGACAGGTGTTGTAGAAGATGTTGTCGGTCTTTGTACTCAGGTAACCTTTGTTTCAGCCGATAACAAGGACCTACGAGCCTATCATCACAAAGACTTCAATCACAACAAAGGGTACTCGCTCGTAGTACACCATCCGCAGCAATAGCCATGCTCGTTTGCGTTTCGAACATCCTTGATGATGTGCTGGCACCTTCAGCCCGAATGCTCATACTCATGCATGCCGTTAGCTACAGTTTTCGAGCATGGTTCAGTCTGCCCTCGCGACAATGGAAGTGCGAGATGAGCATGACAGCACTGGCGCAGGTGTTCTGGAGGCGATTCAGCTCAGAACTGACTAGCTTGAGGAGCTCCACAGCGCAAAGATTCGGTCGACTAATCAGCCTGGAGTATTCGCAATGGAGACGATGGAGTTGCTGAACCGCTACTGTCTTGCGCTTCAACCCGATCCTAAGCCAAGAATGTAGCCTTGCGAGCAATACCATGATCGGTGTGCTGACTTGGTCTGGACAGACAGTGTGAGTATTACCCTTAGTTCACCAACTCCTCTGAATGTAGCTGTTTCACCATAACCTTTCCTTAAAGACCACACGACTACACTGACCTCAAGATTCTTCAGGCTTTCATCCACAATATGCCAGGAGACCAGCATTTTTGCTCAGAGACAGAAGAGAATGCACGCGAGTCGATGATGGAAGAGGCGGCAACGACAAGCCAGCCCATATTCCCTCATCCAACGCGTCTCAAACACGACTTGTCACGCCTTCCTATCCTCACCACTCCCGCCAAACACAAACCTCATCCAATTCGCCCTCAACTGCTTGACTCCCTCCTCAACACTCCACCCCTTCAACTCACAAACCTTCTCCGCCATACCTTTCAAATTAGCATCCATCCGGTCTCCAGCAATATGCAAGTCACTCTCAATCAAGATCTGCTCGGCTGGTACCAACTTGATAACCTCTTCCGTCTTATCCCTAGCGCTTGTGGAGAAATTGATCGCAAGCGAGAAAGAGAAGAATATCTCAGCAGGGACCTCGGATGCGAGGTAGAGCTTGGCTTGTTCTGCTGGTCCCGAGTAGGAGTGCAGGCAGATGCGTGGTGGGTATGGTAGGTTCGTCTTTGTCTTTATCTTGTCGCCGGCAGCTGCTGTTGCTGCGTTCTCTGTGTCATCCTTCTTCCTCTCTTGCTGCACCTTCTTCCTCTCCCTTTTGCTCATGGACTGTCGCTCATACCCTTTCCAACACTCTCTCAACGTCTCGTACAACAACCCATGGCACTGCACGCCATGCACACTAGTCGCTCTCCCCATCTCCCCAGCCAATCTCAACTGCGCCAACAAAATCGTCTTCTGATGCTCCATACTGACTTTGTACGGACTCAGCTTGCGGCCTTCCCTACCTCCAGGCGTCAACGTATTATCTCTAGAATTCGCTTGACCTGGTAGCCAAGCTTCGGGAATACGCATGCCACGATCGAGACCAATTTCGCCTACTAGAGCCAGCGGATGCTGCTCGAGGCGAGATCGCGTATCTGATAGTAAGTTGGACAGTGGTAGCGCTTCAGGTAAAGCGAGTAAGAACTCCCTGTCCTCTGGTGCTGGCGTTAGCACAGAAGTATAATGTGCCATTTTCTGTTCATTGGTGAGTTTGCCTGCTCCTCCTTCTGCGCTGTGATAGATGTCGTCGCTATCATCGTATATCTGGTGAGAGAACCATGGATGCCAACCATAGCTCGGCACAACACCGCGCCAATCCTTGTCGTCAGTAGCTGAAGTGACTATGGAGTGCTTATCAACTCCGTGCTTGGAAACGACTTCTGTGACTAAGTCCTGGTCTTGACGACGGGTGGCCATTATTACTATGGCTTTGGCTTTCATGTTGGCTATTGAGGGTGTGTTTTGCATTGTATCCGTGGGGTGGCAGCTGCGATACCCATTAGTGGCTTGTAAGGACTATGGCTGCGTGCAACGATGAGCTGAAAGAGTGTGGAGGGTACAAAGGAGTGCATATTCAGTAGAAATTTGGAGTGAAAGATGGGATGTTAGCCGAGCACTTACTGGGCGTCAAAAACGCCGACGCTCCAGGGGAACTCGTCGGCGTCGCTGCCCTCAGTCTGAAAGTCAGAATGGGACGACATCCTCACTTAATCTGCCAGTAATGCTCAAGCAGTATACAGTATACATATAAGGGTGACGTCGCACAGGAATTGAGAGGGTGCAGTCCAGCTGTCTGATTATATGATCTCCCGAGAATCTGCCGATATACTCATCCTTCAGCTCGACAACTACAAGTCCTCTACATACAAAACCTCCTGTTCACACAAAAAATGTCACGCACTACCCTCCCCCTCCTCCCCATAATTTCCCTCATCATCTTCTCCCTTCCCCTCATCATTCTCGCAACATTCACTACAGTCCTCGCATTCAGCGCCCTTGCTCTTCGCGTCTCACTCGTCTATCTCGAGATGGGAATTGCACTACTACAATCTGCTTTTTCTACTCCACCATCTGCACCATCAAGCAGGCAGAGGCTTGATGGGAATGGGAGGGCTAGAATAGCTGTGGTGAGTCGAACAGATGCAGGGCAGGGATTCGTGCAGAAGCAGAGAGGGATGGGTGGGAGTGTGAGTGCTGTTGAATCAAGAGCAGGGCTTTTGAGGGAATGGATATGAAGTGTTAGGGGTTATTGGATCGGCGAGATTGACGATACTTGGGATTGCTGCACCTGTTTAAAGGGACATTGACTCATTATTGGGACTCCATGATAAATGCTCCAAAATCTCAAGGTAACAGAAGCGAAATCTATCCTCCACCACCACCAAACACCATCATCACAGCCTCGCCTTCCTCCGGACTCAACAGCTCATCCAACATACGATGCGCAGCATCTGCAGCTTCCGGTAAGATGCCCTTTTCAATCGAAGTCAAGCCATCTGCAAAGGCAATACGGCTCAAACTGACCAGATGCTTTTCTGGTCCACCAGGTGTTGTAGCGAGTTTCTGACGGACATCAATACGGCTTGTTGTGGTTGCGTTGGGTATAGACAAAGGTACATCAGTGAGATGTGCCAGGAGGAGAACTGTCAGGTTGATATGAGCGGTGTAGTGGTCATGAGGAGTGCGCAGCATTGCTGACGCTGGCACGTCGTTCGAAAGTTCAGGCTCGGGACAATAGTTGTACAAGTTTAGTATTGCGTCGTGCAGAAAACGTACAAGTCGGCCGAATGCTACATCATGGGTAGCGACAAGTTGACCTCCATGCGGTGTATGAGCGAGTTCAGTAAGAAGTGTAAGCACCTGAGTCCGCATGCCCGGTAACGCAGTCGAGTCAGAAGGTATTGGGTGGCTATGTGTAGTAGCGGCTTGCAGTCCTTCCACAGTTGCAGGCTCGAACAGGAGGAAGGTCAGTTTGTGGATGGTGGCAGATTCGTTCCTGGCTTGCCTCTCGGAAACTGTGATAGATGACTGTTCACTCGACACGGCAATGGCTCCGAAAGTAGTCGGCAAAATTGACATAGACAAAAGATGGAGCATCTGCATGATGCGAGCTATTGGCTGTCCTTTGTTCAGTAGAACCAGGATCCAATCATAGTCCATCAATGACCAGAAGCTTGCGAGGTCTTCGTCGTTGGAGGACGAATTAAAGGCTACCAAATGAAGATGATGGAGATAATCGTCTGGATTTATGAGCTGTCTCAAAGTCGCTGACGGGAGAAGCTCTGCTGAAATACTCCTGGCGTTGAACTTGGCGATAGGAACGCAGATAAGATCCGTGGTTTTAAGGCAGAGAGGGATGAGCTGAGGGATCAAGCTTGTCGAGAGTACCTCCTCAGAATCGTGGAGGACATATGTGAGCAGACTTGAAAGGCAACTCAGTGGTTCATACTGAACTTGGTTAGCATGATGGGCAAACGCATTAAATATATAATATACTGACATATTCCTGCTCCAAGCATTCTGACCACCTGTTGAACAAAACAATGCAAAAGGCATATCTGAACTCGTCGTCACTCTGCTTGAGCGGAAGTCGAGCAAGATCGTCATAGATTGAAGTCGAGATAGAAAAGCCACGAGCTGACGGCAAAGAGAATTCGGCCAGTAACTCTATGGTACGTTTCGCCTTACCGTCTGCTCGGTGATTGAGGATCATTTGCATCGTCTCCAGACTGTTAGCACAAGTTAAAAATCATGGCCAGATGACTCACCTCGAATTTCTTGGTCGAAGCATCAGCGCTTTGAGTCTGGACGCTCGATGGTGGTCGCGGTGGAGTTAAGGCTTCCTGCTCCACAGGTCTCATAGGACTATCATCCATTGCCAAAGGGAGAGGCATGCCAGAACCGTGATCAGGCTCAAGCACTGCAGTACGTTTCCTCTTTGCTCTCTTGGGCGTCGTGACTTTCGTCTTTTCCTTCGTTTTGGTTGGCGAAACCACCAGAACCTCATCATCATCGAATCCATCTCGGAAAGTTGCAACCATCTTATCGTTCTTTGGTGTTGATATAGGAGTAGTATCTTGAGCAGGTCTTGAAACAGTGCCAGGTCGGATAGCCAGAGTCCTTTTCATGCTCTTTGCCTTCTCAGCCTCTTGTGCCAAATCATGTTGTAAAAACCGATTGTCTGTCTCAACCTTGTCCTTATCCCTCTTCGTTCGGTCCAGTTCTGCTTTCTGCTTGGTCACCTCCTCCGAGTGTAACTGTTGCATAACAGCCAACCGTCGTTCATATTCCTTCGAGGCCTTGTCATGATTGGCTCGCACGATAGATATTTCTCCTGCTTTTGATAGATATTGCGCTCTTGCATCTTCGGCTGTCTTTTGCAACACGGCTTGACGTCGTTCCAACTCAGCGATACGTGCTTGCAGTGCCGTGACATCCACCAGATTCTGCTGATCTGATTCTTGTTGCTGAGCTTGACCTTGAGCTGTGGCATGTCCAGGTCCTGCATGCGGCGGTATTTGAGAGTACGTAACATCATGCCAGCTTTCGTAGCTCTCGTTTACCCTCTGTTGTGGAGCACCGCCATGCCGTTGTTGTCTCCATTGTTCTCTCGCACTCACTTCGTCCTGTGGATATGATTGTTGTGGATGTACAGACTGTTGCACTTGTGGTTGGCCATAATAGTTCAAGTCAACAACGTCATCATTTTCTACACCACCGAACTCGTCCAGATAACGCGTATTGTTTTGCTGAGTTGAAGCTATTGCCCTTTCTTCAATCGCATCAAGGGCGTCGGCAGGAAGGTCATCGAGATCAATGACATCGTCAAATTCGATATCATCGTCGAACTCGTCTGCCATGCCATGAGTTGATGCAAAGAAGGACCAGATCCATTAGAAGAAGATATCTGCTTCAATGACGCAACGTGATCGATCTTCGTCTTTGTTTTGCAGTTGTTTCAGAAGGCGATATCCCCGTTAAGCATGTGCTCGCCTTGGCGTCACGTCAGTACCCAGGTACCAAAACTTGTTGCGCCGGCGGACATCTTTTGGTCAACACCATCTCAATCCGCTTTCCCGGCTTTGCGCTTTGTTGCCAAGTAGGACTCATTGTCTCAAATCACGTTAAGACTCTTTAGGCCGCCCGTCACAAGAATCCCGTACCACGCGAAGAGTATCAGCTCTGGACCGAAAGCAAGAATACTACGCTCGACCTTCCCATACTGCTAGGCGCCAATCAAGACTGCCGGACAACGTCTACACGGACATCTTCAATTACTCGTTGTTATGTCGAAGAAAGGCGGTGCTGTCCGATTCAATCATCGGCCAGGTTCTTCCAATGGTGGCAGTGTCAAGAGTCCCCAAAGACCTGGTGTCACAACGCAAGATTCATGGATAGATAGTCCGGACCAAACCATTGATGGCGCCGCGGATGTAAAGGTATACAAGGTCGAAGTAATCGAAAGTACATCTCTGACAACATCAGCAGGACGAGAAAGCCGAATATGAAAAGAAAAAGCAGTCCATAATAACACGAACTATTTGGACTCTTATCATGATTGCGGTATTCTTCATTTCAATGTTCGCCGGACACATCTACATTATCATGATCGTTACGGCTATTCAAATCATCTCATTCAAAGAGGTAATTGCTATAGCCAACGTGCCTAGCAGAGCAAGAAGTCTAAGATTTACAAAATCATTGAACTGGTACTTTCTGGGCACAACTATGTACTTCCTGTATGGGGAGAGCGTGGTGTACTACTTTAAGCACATTATATTGATTGATCGGGTGTTACTGCCATTTGCGACACATCATCGTTTTATCAGCTTCATGCTCTATGTTATTGGTAGGTAGCTCAGTGTGTTCTCAGCTGCGCGACGACTAACAGTTTGACCAGGCTTCGTGTTCTTTGTTACCTCTTTGCAGAAAGGTCATTACAGGTTCCAATTCACACAATTTGCCTGGACCCATATGGCGCTCTACTTGATCGTCGTACAAGCTCATTTCGTCATGAACAACATCTTCGAGGGCATGATTTGGTTCTTCATGCCAGCTGCGCTTGTCATTGTCAATGATATTTTCGCTTATATCTGTGGAATGACATTCGGAAGGACTCCACTCATTCAGCTATCCCCCAAGAAGACTGTAGAGGGATTTGTTGGCGCATGGATTTTCACAGTCCTATTTGGTTTCCTCTTTTCCAGCATATTATCTCGAAGCAGCTACTTTATCTGTCCCGTCACGGTATAGGCGAATTGAACTACCATACATATTCAGAGCTAATCAAGAGTACAGGACCTGGGAGCTAATGTGTTCACTGGTTTACACTGTCAACCCAACCCGGTCTTCGTCCCGCACACCTTCAACCTACGTAATCCATACCTTCACCCACCAGTCCTCCCAGCGACGGTAACCTTACGCCCTATTCACTTGCATGTGCTCGTTCTTGGGACGTTCGCATCTCTGATAGCTCCATTTGGAGGATTCTTTGCCTCTGGTCTGAAGCGCACGTTCAAGATCAAGGACTTTGGAGATTCGATCCCAGGTCACGGCGGTATGACTGACAGAATGGACTGTCAATTTATCATGGGCTTTTTCACGTTCATGTACTATCAGAGCTTCATCAAGGAGTACAAGACCAGTGTGGGCGGAGTTATCGAAATGGCCATGATTGGCCTAGGAGATGAAGAGATATTGGAAGTTGTCAAAGGGCTGACAAGAGTGTTGGTAAATAGGGGCTCGTTGAGCTCGGCCGTATGTCAATGCAATGACGCGCTAAACACTTCTCAGGCTAACAGTATGATAGGCTCTAGAGAGTGTGACCAACAAGTTATTACTCCAACATCGATGAGGAAGGGAGCAAACAATAAACGCTGAAAAGGCATTATATTAGTGGGTAGACCTGTACAGTAAAAGGGAGCATTTCATGGTCGTACACAAGTCGACTCACGAGGTGGTTTTGTATATCATGCTTGGGTAGGAACGTGGCATCTAGCTAAGCTGAGGCGACATCAGGCTCGGAGGTCTACTCATCTCATGGGACCTCTGCATTTTGTTATCCTCTCTATTTCCACAAGTGTCTCGAAGCACCCTACCCCGTTTCAAAAGCGAGTGTCGATTACAAGTATAGTTTAGCAGTCATCTTCACAACCTAGGATGTAGCTAGATTCGTACTTTAATAGGCACGCATCCTAGGCCCTACCTCATTAGGAGTGTGGCAGGGTGGAGGGGGTCTAGCTAATGCTAAAATACTCTAGCACTCCTCGCACTAGGCTTTAGGCGAGCAGTATCGACGTCGGACATCGACATCTGAACTGGGAGTAGGACGGACATAGCAATAGGATATAAGAGTTCGGCTTACGGAGTGATTCACATCCGACGAAAATGACGTCCTAAACAACAACATCGATATCCATCTCACATCCTATTCGTACTCTTACTATATTATTCATTGATAGCCTCTTTCAACTATTTCGATCTTGTTTCACAATTCGTCTAATCACATATCTACACTACTTCATCTTCCTCTGCCTCATCCTCGTCCACTCAATCTCTACATTCGCCACGCGTCCCAAACACATCACGATAACTCTTCGAGCACTCCGTACACAACCCTTTCGCCACACATCACAGCCCCCTGGCGTTCAGATCGCACGCTCCTCGTCTTCAGCAGTGTATGACGCCCGCATAGCGCGGCGCCCCAGGTCGATCAGAATGAGCAACAACGAGCAAAAGGTTCTTGCTTCACAGCGTGGAGAAGCAGCAGCCAAACGAGGCTACTTTCCTCTATCATATAAAGACGGGTTTTCACAATGGTGGGCAAGCATATCTCCTGCAGCCGCCGAGAACAAAGTGCTATCCTTCATTCCTTATCTCGGCACACCCCCCACCCAACGAAGTACTGGCAACACTGCCGTAAAAGCCTCAGACTCCATCAATCCTACCGCGGGTGCAAATGCTGGCGCGAATGATACAGATGATGTCTCTCAAACTGTCAGCCACACAGCTGATTCCAAGAACGATCCCTATGGTCCCCGAAAATGGCACAGCACTCTTGTAAAACTCCCAGGCAAAGACCGCGCCATCAATGAATTCAGTGTCGAACGGGTAGGCGAAGATGTCGAAAACAACTTTGTCATGCTACATGGTTATGGCGCAGGTCTAGGATTCTTCTACAAAAACTTCGAACCCATGTCCCGACGAGAACACTGGCGATTGTACGCTCTGGACATGCTAGGTATGGGAAGATCATCGCGACCGCCTTTCCGCATACATTCGAAAGATCGGGAGGGCAAGATAAGGGAAGCTGAGAATTGGTTTGTCGATGCGCTAGAAGAATGGCGTGTGGAGAAGAAGATTGAGCGGTTTACATTGCTTGGACACAGTTTGGGTGGATATATGGCGGTGTGTTATGCGCTGAAATATCCTGGAAGGCTGAATAAGTTGATACTGGCGAGTCCGGTGGGAATACCCGAAGATCCGTATGCGATGCAAGAACCTATGCCGGATGCTGGTGGTGAAGATGGAGTTGGCGATATGGCACAGGAAGAAATGTCGAATGGAAAGGATGGGAACAACTTTCTTAACTCAAAATCGAAAGGACCAGCCAATTCAAACGCGAACGCTCCTGCGAAACGACCATACTCAAAGTGGTTCACTTGGTTATGGGACCAGAACGTCTCCGTCTTCTCTTTCGTCCGCTGGTCTGGTCCGCTAGGTCCACGTCTGGTATCTGGCTGGACATCACGAAGATTCAGTCAGATGCCACAAGAAGAAGCATCAGCATTGCATGACTACAGCTATTCGCTCTTCCGCCAACGTGGATCAGGAGAGTATGCTTTGAGTTATGTTCTCGCACCAGGTGCATATGCACGAAGCCCATTGATACGAAGAATCGGCCAAATCGGTCGAGGGTCATACATACCTTCTGAAATTGGACCAAATGTTGCCGCGCAAGAAGCGTCACTTGCTACCAAGACAGAAGAAAAGCTGGAAAAGGTCAAGGAGAATGGTGTTCCTGTCGTCTTCATGTATGGAGATGGTGATTGGATGGACAAACAAGGAGGGAAGGATGGTATGGAGAAATTGGCAGAGGCAAAGAAGGAGGCGCAACGTGAGCGAGGGTCGAACAAGAGGCCTGATCAGAGTGATTCAAAGGTATTGATTGTGAAGGGAGCTGGGCACCATCTTTACTTGGATGGTTACGAACAGTTTAATGGTATGATGGAGGATGAGATGAAGGATGTGGAGAGGCGACAGCGGGAGAGCAAGTTATAGAGTAATAAGCGTTGTGGACTAATGATAGACTTTTGTGTAATGTATAGCATTAGCGCGTTTCCCGGCTCTAGTTGGGGTATTGTGGTGGGGACTAAGCCTAGACACCTGTCACATCTAACAACGATCAAATAATGATCATAACGCAGCCTTCCGCCCTAATTCCAAAAATCTGAAACAATGCTGATACAATGCTGAAACTGGTATCGATTTGTTACCCTGCTCAGATGGGCCCTCATCTCGGACTTCGGAGTCGGACCTGGAAGGCAAACGCACGACCTTGGACGCCGATCTTGAGCAACGATGTCATACAAAAGCTACATGCGATAAGTAACAGCTGCCTGAGGCACCTCATCTAAGGCACCCCTCCTTCCTCTTTTTACCTGTTTTTGTACAGCCCTCTAAAGCTCTGTGACTGCTTGTCCGAAAGATCCCAGCGTGTCTCCGCTATGCTCGCCATAGAAAAGCTCAAGCCTAAGGGCTATTTCCTTGCTATTTGTGCGGTTTCGATCGGTGGGTTTCTGAATGGGTATGTCCCTTTTTCTGTTCTCACGAGCTCTAATCTGCTTCCCTCGCGTCTTGTAAGCAAAACCAATGCACTCTACTCAGTATCCTCCATATCTTCATGAAGGACATCGTGTACAGCTAGCTATTGTCTTTGTGACGACCATGAATGCAAGTGATACCCTCATGCTAACATACCGACCACAGCTACGACACAGGTAGTATCGGCGCCATAACAGTCATGCCACAATTCCTCAACACTTTCGGCGATCTTAGCCCCTTCATGCGTGGTTTCTCAGTCTCCTTACTCTTGCTCATGGGCACAGCTCCAAGTCTGTTTGCTGGCTATCTCAGCGATACATATGGCAGGTTGAGCATTACCGGACTGGGCGCCTCTATATTCTTGGTTGGAGTAGTCTTAGAAGGTGCGGCGAGCAAATTGCCCATGTTTTTGGTGGGTAGGAGCTTGGCTGGTATTGGTGAGGGGTTCTGGTTGGGTTGTGTTACGGTGTGAGTCTGCCATGCTTAATAGTGTGCTAATCTAGGATGACAAGAGATAGATAGGGACTGATTTCATATCTTTCTCTGTTCTAGGTATGCAGCAGAAGTTGCGCCCGCAACTAATCGTGGCCTGTTCATGTCAATCGTCCAACTAAACACGACATTCGGCATCACTCTCGGTTATTTCACCTGTTACGGCACTGTTCGATTGCCATCCTCCCTCTCATGGCGACTTCCTTTCATCATACAAGCCATATTGGCGACAGCACTAATCATCGCTTGCTATTTCTTACCTTCATCTCCTAGGTGGCTCGTCTTGCATGGACGTCGTGACGAAGCATTACAAGCTGTGGAAAGACTGGGGATTGATAAACGAGAAGCTGAAAAAGATATTCTCAATCCAACTGGTGTGGAACATGAGCAACTGGAGAGAGGGTATTGGCATGGACTGGTCATGCTGTTTAGGAAGACATATCGTAAGAGAACGGGATTGGCGTTGTTGATGTTGGGAGGAGCACAGTTGAGTGGGATTGATGGAGTTTTATATGTGAGTCTAACATCATACAGTAAGAAGATCCCTGCTAATACCATTATAGTATGCACCAACGCTGTTCGAACAAGCAGGTCTTCCCGAACAAACAGCCGGTTTTCTAGCCTCAGGAGTCTCAGCGATTTTGATGATGGCCATCACCGTCCCTGCCGTTCTTCTCGCCGACAAAATCCCCCGACGCACTTCTGTCATCTCTGGTGGACTCATCCTCACAGCCTGCATGTTTCTGATGGGTATACTGTATGCGAGCTCGAGCGTGCATCAAGGCTATGGTGTAGCTAGATGGGTTGTTGTGACGTCCATCTTCGTCTTTGCGTTGACATACTGCTTTACTTGGGCAGTTGTGATGAAGATCTACGCCAGCGAGATACAGCCGGCAAAGACGAGGGCGAGTGCGAATAGTATTGCGCAGGGAATGGGATTTGTATGTGCTTTTACCACCAGCATTGAGACGAACGTATGAGGCTGATCATTATAGTTCACAAACTGGGTAGTCGCTTTCACGACGCCGATATTCCTTGCTTCTTCGAGGAGCGGTGTCTACTTTTTTTATGGCGGACTTACATTGTTTAATCTTGCTGTCATGGCATGCTACATGCCTGAGACGAAAGGGGTGCCATTGGAAGAGGTTCACCGGGCTTTCAATGAGCCAGTGTTCAAGGGATGGAATTCATTGTTGAGGAGAAGAGTTGTCGAGCCTCTTTCGAGACCGGCGAGTCGAGCTGGGTTGAGGAATAGTGGAGAGAGAGGTGAAGAAATTGAGATGGGCAGCTTCGCAAAAGCTACTGGTAGTGGTGGTGGCTTGAGAGTGCAAGTTGGCGGTTCCGTTTGAAGAAGGGAAATGGGCTAGGATGTGTTTATTAGGTAGTATTGTTCTTAGAAACGATCAGCATAAGGTCTGTTTGTATATCTCCCGAATCTCTACCTCGCCGTCGATGTCTGCCTCTTCCATCGGACTTACTTCGGCATTGGTTTTGGCATTTACATGACAACAAGCCAACTGCGTAAAGTCAACACCACAGACGATACAACCACGCCGCACTCCAGCACGTCCTCCAACATGTCACCCACGCGCCATTCATCTCGACTACTATAGCCGTGATGTCCCTCGACCAAATCGTCAAGGGCGCGCCAGACCCCTCCACAACCAACTCCCGCGTCGCAGCAGCAGCAGCCTCAAACCCACCCTCCCTCAACGCAGCAACAGCTCTCCTATCCCATAACCACGCCCACTCCCACTCCCACACTCCGTCATCGCACCCTCTAGCCCGCCAAAACAGCCACTCCACCACCACCGACCCGCTCCTTTCAACTCTCCCTTCCTCCCCTCCGCAAATCTACCTCAACCTCCTAATCCTCGAAGCGTCACTGCGCGCCCAATACCTGTCGCTACTGGCAAGACGCCGGATCCACACGTTCTTCCTCGTTGTCCTGCTCGCCTGTCTCACATACAGCACGCACCTTCTCTTCTTCCGTGGGCGCGAAGACGGGCGCGGACAGGGCGGTAGTCCGTACTGGGTTCTGGACACGCTGATCAAACTCTTCTGGCTCGGCGCGGTACTAACAGCACTCTTGACATGGGCGACGGGGCTGTGGGAACGCGGCATGCGCTGGCCGCGACGATGGGTGGGCGTGACGAATCGCGGGTTACGGGGGATGAACCTCAAGGTTGTTGTGCTCAAGGGGCCTTGGTGGAGGCGGGGGATCAGTCAGATATTGGGACCGCTGTTGGCGGTGGTATATCTGCTTCGTCCTGGTTCGGCGAGCGTGGGCTCGTTTCAGTGGATGGTTTGGCCGGAGAGGGAGAGTAAGGTTGATGGGGGCAAGTTTGCTTATCGTGAGGGAAGTGTCAGGGTTGATCGGGGACAGCAAGGACAGGTTGTGAAAGAAGAGGATGTTGCCGAGGGTGGGGATGTGTTAAGACTGATGTTGTTACCGAAGGCGTTCTCGGCGGAGTTCAGAGAAGGATGGGAGAAATGGCGAGACGACTACTGGGGCAAAGAGAACGCGCGAAGATCTGACTTGAGGAAAGTCGTGAAGAGGAAAGAAACCGCAAAAGCGAAAGAACAAGGAGGGCTGTTTTGGTGGACAGGATGGCGTGGTTGGGCGCGATTCTTTGGTGAAACAGCAACGCCGACTGTCTCTTCTACGACGAGAGAGAAACCTCTACGCCATAATTCGAGTCGTCGCGGCTCGACTACGCTCTCGTCCACAAGAGACGGCAGTGTTCCTGCACGAAAAACTTCACGAACAGCGAGCATCATCCATGAAGACAACGCTTCGAGATCGTCTTCCCGCAGCACAGATACAGATTCTAACCGCCCTCGAGCTGGTAGTGCTACAAGAGCCAAACGTGCTTCCTCATCACGAGTATCTACCGTTTCATCCACCACAAGACAAACCCGGTCCGCTCGTGCGAGTACTGAAGAAGGCGACGACGAGGACGAGTTGGGCAGTGAAGCAGTGGAGAGAAGTGAAGCAGCAGAGGAGGGGAGAGGAACAGTGGAGGGGAGTGGAGCAGTAGAGGGTCAGACCAAAATGCAAAAAGATCGAGAAATAAGTCCTCATAGTAGAGACTCTGACGCAGCCACGACGACGACGAAGCAGAAGATTGAGAAAACGCCAACGTCCAGATTACGACAGAAAGCCAGCGTGAGCAACATGAGTGATGTGTCTACGGCGAGTGATAGTGATTTTGGAAGTGGAAGAGATAGTGGGGGAAAGGGTGATGGTATTGTTTGATTCAGTACTGTAGATGGCAAGGTATAACAGGTCTCATTATCAACACTTTGGCCTTTGCACGTATCGAGTTGTGATTTGTGATTTATGGTTGTTGCAGGTCATGGAATGTGATTTGCATGTTGCGAACCTTGTTCTCTTAATTACGTCTTCTGCTTCTTCAATCTAACTGGCCTCTCAAGACATGTGAGAAAGAGCCACGAAAAGGTAAGCGGGCTATGATTACCGCTAACTTTTGGTGTTCGTTTCATTATGTTAGTGCGCTACTCTCTTCACCAGATGAAGGTCGTGAACTGGCATGAAAATCTACAGTTGGCCAATTCCACCTCTGTGTGGGTGGGAGGACGAGCGGGTGGGTAAGTGATCAAGCCGGTGATACGTGTAGTATTTTTATGTAGTTCTGTGGCCACGGTGATTTGTGTCGACTGGGAAGATGTTAAGGTTCTCACCTTGTAAATCGCTTGTCTATTTCCTCATTCTCTAAACCAAGCATAGTGCCCGAAGCAGATCGTGCTTATTGTTCGTGGGTGGGCGGACGGGCGAGCCGGTAAGTGATCAATGTAAGCCCGCGATACGTGTAGTAGGTTCCTATAGTTCTATGGCCACGATGATTTGGGTCGACTAGGAAGATGTTACCTTCCCAATCGCTTGTCTTCTGCATGCCTAGACCGGAGTAAGAGTGGTGCTTGCTTGGGATCTCGTCGGGACTGGCCGAATGTCCGTTTCTAGGAATAGTATTGTAGCGTTCGTTATACTATACCTGTGGGTGATGTAACACGATCTAAGGTAGCTCCTCGTCATGTCGTTCAACTTGTTCCTCATCAGATGCTTGTGATACATCTTCAGTTTCAATCACCTTCATTGCTCTCCACCTCGATATGTACATGCTCGAACTCAATATATTGTAACAGGTTTGAATGAATCTCATTGTCACCGTCAAAAACATTCATCTTGCTACGCTAATTCGGGTTGGTCCTCGAGACACGAGTTTTCAAGGATACTGAGATATCAGCGAGGTAATGCAATCAGCTTTCAACAAGTACCCATGCTCATCTAATATCTTTCGCAACCAGAATTCACAATTCTTTCTCACAAACGCAACGAAGACAGACACATTCAATCGGCCAGAACTATAGATCATGCCACCACGACAGCATCCGCCAAGAAGCTACAGTCACTCCAGAGCTCGTAACCAAGCTATCCGAACTTGGTTACTAAATGCTGAGCTGAAGGTTTGAGATGCGGTCGGAAAAGTATCAGATAGTAGAGTAAGACAATATATTACACAAAGGGCTTTAACGACAAGCTCCTCGACATCGGCGGAGTTGGCACATTCATTCGCATTACCCTCGCCAGCTGAGGAGTATCGGCGTTGAACGTCTCGACTACTGTACGTTTTGAGGTGTTACCTTCTGTTCAGTATACGCCCCAGCCATATGGCGGATCACTGAACCCAATCTCGACCACCGTCAGCTTAAAATTGGTCGTAGAATCCAGGATAAGACCTATTCCTTCTTTGTACGATTGTTGTTGTGCTCTTGGATGTTCCTTTAAGCCGAGGTGCAGGCCGAAACTCAAAAGTACCCCTCGGGTCTGGTACATAGATGTCATTTGTGCTTGAGTAAGCGAGGAGAACGCATATAATCCTACCTCATTCCCATCCTCTTCTATAAGCGTGTCTGTCACTATACTACAGCCCTCCATCTCATCACAATGAACAGCTCAAGCATTCGCCTCCCCTCAGAAGGAGCCAAAGGCGTCCAGTCCGACGGCCGAGCTACAGCAACCTGTTTTTGCGGGGAAGTCCAACTCCTCCTTGTACGTTCTCGTCCTATCACAACTAGTCCACTAGTCCACTCCTCGCTTACCACCCATCCAGCCAGTAGAAGGCCCAGACATGATCGGCACCTTCGTCTGCAACTGCACCGACTGCCACAAAATCAGCGCTTCGGCCTTCGCCTCCAACTTCATCGTCAAAGAATCCGCTACTACCCATGTCCGCGGCAAGGACAAGCTCAAGGAGTTTACGCAAAACAAAACCATCGACACGGGCAACACCATGAGCAATTATTTCTGCTCGAACTGTGGCACCCTGATGTACCGTGTGAGTTCGGGATATCCTGGAGTGTTGATTCCGAGGATTGGGACGGTGGATGATTTTGACATTCAGAGTAATCAATTGAAGCCGAAGGTGGAGCAGTTTGCTAGTGATCGGGTGAAGTGGTTTCATGGATTGGATGAGAAGGAGGCGGATGTGCATTTTGATAATTTTTATAGGGGTGCGAAGTGAGTGTAAATTGGCGGTTGAGATCTGCTCGGAGTAAATTGAGTACTTCACTGACTTGACCATGATCTTGGTGGTAGAGGCAGACGAAGTAACACCCTTAACTCTAATCTTTAAGGTTCCAAACAAGCAATTGCGCTATGAGTGTCAATAAGTTTCCTCCGCGGGAAAAACTGTGATCTGTGACTGTGAAAGATATAGATGAGCGACGCACTCCTCACAAGCTGGTTACATGCAACATTACCTTGCTGATTTTTCAGTATTCATTGAAATATCCCCTCGAATGTGACAGTTCAAACAACTCTCGTCATGCTTCTGGTCGATATAAATCGCCGTTGGTAGTCTTCACAAGCCTAGCGCCGCTGCAACAACTAGCCACACACCATAGACGTCAGCTGTCTGTAGTCCACTGCAGGACAGAAAAACAGCCATACTGCGGGATCTGGCACAGACAGGTACCGGCAGCATGAACGCAGTCGCTAAGATAGTCATCAGCAACGGCACAACCAACAAACCAGCGCCAACTGATTTGTCGATGTTATCCTAGGAGAGCTCGGCTTGGTGGACCATGCGGGAGAAACCCTTCATATCTCGTCCTCGTCCGAAAGATTCTTCGTCAAGACTGTAAATGCTGCTCGACAGTACAAGGAGAAACGACTTTACGATCACGTCTTCTTGATATTGATATTGAATATTGATATTGATGTTGATGATAATGATGGAAGAGAGAGAAAAAGAAGGAGGAACCGAATAAAGATTGAAATCGCTTTATTACCGTTGAATTGCATAAGAGGCAGGAGCTGAGCACCTTTAAATCTTGACGTAGTTGCCTGATCTTTTTGTTTCGCAGAAGTCTAAACACCAACGGTTTGTGAGCACCAGTACAATAGCGTAGCACTAAGCGACTATATCTAACAATTCTCTCAACCACAACATCACCATCTCAACTTCCGACGCCTCTCCCTCTACCCCGCCACTATTGAAGTGATTACGAACCCTCGTCTCTGGGGAAAATAAGGAAGATTTCGCAGTATTGTTTGAGAACATCTGCCTACAAATCCCGTTTCCTTCAAGTAAGCTCGCAGCATCTGGTCTTCGAATGACACGCTGGAGGATTTCGCCATCAATGGTGGTGGGGTGAACTGTCGGGAGGAGGTGAGTGTCTCGCGTTGAGTTTGTCATGCCCCAGCTTCTGGCAATCTCCGGTTCCTCGCCAGCCATTTGCCATTCGCCGTCTGCACCCAAGAGCTCCGGTTGCGCTTCGAAAATCTTCTGGATCTGACACAGGAAAGTATGTGCTTCCGGTTCGAGGAGGCTGAGATTCCAAAGCGAGCCATCGACAGCTATACCATAGGTGTCTCTGTCGCATGTCCCGGGAATACTCACACGCTTCCACGGCGGTCGGATAGACGCTCTGACCAGACGAGTAATTGCAGATGGCATGACAAGCTTGGTCGTCCTCGCAGATTCCTCTTCAAGCCGACCCGTCGCCACATCAAGACCCACGGCAACGACCTCGCCCATCTTCGTAGTGACAAGCACAATGCCCCTCTCCTCCAGGGCTAAATGCGCGATCCCATCCCTCGCAACAACATCACCACTCACGACCTTCAACTTCTTGTCCACCACAGCGAGTATAACAAGACCATGCGCGTGCGTTGTCACATAAACGTACCTTTCTCCCACCGACACAAAGACAGGCGGGCTAGGCAATCTAAGTTCGTCGCCGCGGGTGAATCTCTTTTCAGCCCAATCAAAAGGACGAAGGCGGAGCGTGTTGCCGCTGGCGTAGATGAGGGTGGATTGCTGGAATTGGGCGAGGATGTAGCCGGGTGCTGACTCGAGACTTTGGTGTGATAGTGCAACGTGATATTGTGAGGATGTGGGTTTTTTTGTCACTTTGAGATATTTCAGCAGGCCTCGTGGAGTACCGTCTTTATCTATGTAGGAGAAGCTGGCGATCAACAAGGTGCTGGTGCGGGCTTTTGGCCATTTCCACTCGATAAGGTCGGTGAGTGTTTCGCCAGGGAGAGAAGTCCAGATGCTTTGTCCACCATTCACACCTGTGGTTGTTGGTTGTGGCGTACTGGAGTATTCGGCTTTGATGATTGAGGGTTGGAAGCTGTCGACTGGAAGGATAGAGATGGTTGATGTCACAAATTGGTGTTTGGTGGAGTGGTCGAGTTCGAAGTTGAGGGAGGATGTGATTAGGGCATGGAGATAATGGGAGTAGGCGAGGTGTTTTGGTCGGCCTCTCAGGCTTGACGATGATTGTGGCTGGGTGTGCGGGTGCCAGAAGTATCGTTGCGTACAATCGATTGACGTTGTGTGGATATTGTTTCCAGTTGCGATTGCAAGTCTTTCATCCGCTCTATCTGAGAAATTGGCCAACGGATAGACGCTGGTAATGGGATTGGTTGTGACACCTTCACCCTCGAAGTGCTTCAACCTCAGTTTGTGTAACTGGATGTCTTCCAAGTGTGTGCTGTGTTTCCATTCGAGTCGACGTAAAAGGCCATCACAAAGGACGAAAGCCATATGCTGATGTACCTCATTGCTATCCGCGATTAGCTTGACAGAATCAGTACCAACATAAATACTGGAAAGGATCTTATTTGGAGAAACCTCAAGCACATCATTATCGTTTCTAGCAGGAATAGAGATTGGACAGATTTCTCCAGTTCGAAGACCACAAAGAACGAGCATTGACGTAAAAGTACAGTTGAGCTTGTTGTGTTTCCGGCACTGTTTATCGTCTTTTCGTGGACACAGTTCTGATATGCAGACGATACTCTCAACTCCTCCAATAGAGTTCAGCATAACAGAATCTGTCTGCATCGATCCAGTTTCGGCATCTGCGACATATAGCTCGGCTCTGCCATTCTGATATCCAAGCGTGATGAGTATATGTGGGGCGGAACGATCATTGGAAGGATAGTTTTTCATATTACATGCTGTTGGTTCATCCTGGAGGTCTATTGCGTCACCAATTTGCTTGATATCCATATCTTTCAAGTCGCCGTCGTCGTTGCATGTGTATTGCATAAGCACGAGCTGACATCCGCCTTCTACTACTTTGATAAGGACGAGCCATGGTAAGGATATCGCGGCCAATATAGTGCGCTGTAGCCTTTGCCAGAGAACGGCAGATGACGATTCTGGGTCATGATACAGTACTCTGAGATTGTATATTGTGTACTGCGAAGGCGTGACGTGTAACAGTATGTCTTCCGCAAAATTTGTGAATGTTGCTTCAGCAGCAAGAGTCGGTTCATTAACAATTGTGAGACATTGCTGAGAATTTGGTTTATTGAACGTGAGAGTACTTTCCCAGGGCGCTGAGCATAAGGCTACCATATCGGCTTGGGCGGTGTCAAGTACCCAGATTCGATCGACACCAATAACATCATGTACGATATCCTGGGATGAACTCTCAAGCAACTTGTGAGGCTCGTATCTCAATACATGTCCTGACATTGTATTACCAGATGTCATGAATAGTGCTTCATCAATCGTCGCTACAGTATCAGTTTCTGTATTATTATGTTGCATTAGTGGTGCACAGATGGCGTCACGGAATGGTGCCCAATTCGACAATTGATCGTCTCGTCTCAGTTGTAGGCCCTCGGCGTCCAACCCGACCTATAAACATATTAGTTCTTGAACAAGACTCCTAGAGTCAGCAATTTACATGAAAGACACCACCATCACATCCACTTCCTCCAATAAGCAGGACATCTGACTTGCGATTCAGCGACGCGATTGCCGCAAAAGCACCATCAATGTTCATATCGAGGTGGCAGCTCAGATCCACAAACAGCTCAAACTTATCCCTCACCTTGCCGATCTCGAGGTACCGTATCAACCCATCCTCCCGAGCCAGATAGATAGCATCCTCGGAATCGACATTAGCAGCCATATTCGCTGGTCTAGCCCATGCTGTCCATAGTGGAGGTCTCAAGGACGTGGCACTGGGTGGAACACCATCTCCAATTGGTTCACAATAGGTTTGTTGCATCGAGCCATCATGACCGTATTGGTAGATTGAAAGAACACGCTCATCAATTATCATAACGGCGCCCGGAATGGTGAGTGGTATAAGAAGAAGCGGGACACCAGAATGCTCTGGTGTAAAAGAATGTTAGCATATGCAAATTACTAGAGTTTTATTCGACGCCACATCCTGGATAGAATACAACAGGCAACCAGCCAAGTCGTCGTCAGAGTTCGTGGGACAGGGCAAAAGTTGCGCTGAGAAGAGTGTCCATAGACCTTCTAGATTTTACGAATATCGTCCGAGGCAGAGCCTAGGATATTAGAGAAGGACATAAGGTAAGTAGCCTGAAGAAAGTCAGGGTACCCCTCACAGCAGTCCTAGCCCGCGAATTCTGACAACGACGTGTAACTCATCTTCAGAACTAACCTTTTCCAAATGTATGCTTGCTTTTGGTTAAGTCAAAGGTGGCCAGCCCATTCTCAACTTTCCAATGGAACACTACGGCAACCGATTTTCGATCCTGTATACCAAGAAGCAGCATATCAAGCCGATTAGGATCGCTTGCAGGAGGAGTGAGGAAGTCCATCTTGCTAATAATCATTTTAGGCAAGGTTGCAACGCAATCTGCAAACACCATCTGTTTAGTCATCCCGCGAGAAGGTCGCAGTTGGTGAGCACAGATAGCCTGGGTGCTGAACTCCATTGCTATCGTTGCTCCATGTGGGCTCACGGCAAGTAGCTCTGTGCATCCTGATATCCTGTCGTCTGATCGCACGACTGGCAATGGCCATGAAATTGTTACAAATTCGATATTACTGTAGGGATGTGAGTTTTTTCGGACGTGTACTCCGGTACAAGTAGCCCACCTAGTTGACCCGATCTTAGCACTACTTTCAGCATGTAACATGGTGAATTGGGGTATTGAAAGCTTCAGCACCAGCAGTTGAGGAGGAAGCTCACTATCCTCCTGAACTGCTGGGCCTCCTTCCTGCTTTATGATCGGCCTATCACTGATCTGAAGCACCTTCGCTGCGAGAATATTGCAGTTGAAATCGTCCTTTTTGACAATGAATTCAAGCTTTCCTTTATTGTTGACTTCGTAAAGTTCAATATAGGTACTGTAAACAAAAACAACATCATCTTGATGATTTGACCTAATTCTGGCAGGAACGATGAACAAGATCTCGGAACTAGGAACAATCTGTGTTGCAAGAATGTGTATTGGATTGTGATTCATCGACATTTTGTGGCTAAGGTGTTTTGACAAGCTATCAGTCGACCTATAAATAAGCTTGTTGAACTCGCAGGTGTGCTCTTCGGTTTATACCCGGCCATAGCAGCTTGATGGGAGTTTAAACCAAAGACGCGTGTTGTTGCTCTAAAGTCACGTTGATGTTCAACCTCTTCGTCTCTCTCTTGCATGATGATGTGTTGGTGTTTCAGAATTTGTGATTTGTGATCATGCCCCACAGTAAGTATTGACATCGAGCTTGAGCTCCCACATTCAATCTCAACCTCAATCACATGGCCAGTTGATGGACGAGAAGTATGATCGGACGACAAAAGAAGGCAGACAAGAGTATGGTGCGGCTGTACTCAAAGAGCTGAAAGCAGAGAAGATTGTCCAAGCATGCGAGAAAAAGGACATCGAGTCTCTCATACACCTTGCGACCAGCAGATATGGCTTGATTGAGGATGGTTATCGAAGAAGAGCTTGGCCTATTATCCTAGGATGTATTGGCGCGATCGGAGCAGAAGATTGGCAGGAACTTCGAAGACATCATGACGAGGGTCAAGTCAAGCTGGATGTTGACAGGGCTTTCGTCTACTACCCAGACAAGGACACTGAGGCTGCCACAAAGAGACGACGAGACGATTTGTATGACCTTATCACAAGAACTCTGCGCGAACATCCCTCTCTCAACTACTTTCAGGGCTACCATGATATTGTTCAGCTGTTCTTGCTCGTATTAGGAGCAGAGGCTGCAGTAGAGCCAGTTGCACGCTTGTCCCTCCTCCGAACTCGCGACTTCATGTTACCAACTCTCTCTGGCACAACTCCTCATCTCAACCTGCTTCCATCAATTCTCAAAGCCGCTGACCCCGAGCTACAAAAGCACTTGGCCTCGACAGAACCTTTCTTCGCCCTCTCTGCCACACTCACAATGTATGCACATGACATTGAAGACTTTAAGGATATCACAAGACTCTTCGACTTCCTGCTGGCTTGGGAAGCTTCGATGACTGTCTACCTCTATGCTGCTGTAAGATATTGACCTCGTGTATGACTAGTTTGTCTGACAATTTACAGATCATATTCTCTCGTAAAGACGAACTATTTGAGATCTCCTTGGACGAACCTGAGATGTTACATTTCACTCTATCAAAACTGCCCAAACCACTCGACATCGAGCACATTATCGAATCAGCTTTAGCTCTTTTCCGAGCACATCCTCCAGAGAAACTCCCGGACCGCGCTTGGAAGCAGATCTCCAGCAATAGCGTACTGAAAACCACACGAGATGCACATGCGTTACAAGCACAAACCCTGAAAGACGGCGAGAAGTGGCTTGATAGGCAGGCAACGCAGATCAGACGTGCTCAACAACTTGCGGTTATCAGGAAACAGGCCTGGGGTATGAGGCGACAAGGACGTTACTTCGGGGTGGCGCTTGTCGTTGGTATACTCAGCCTTTGGTTTCGTCAATATGGGAGCGCGGTAGCTGGATTTGGGTCGTGGTTGAGGTCGTGGTTTGGCTGATTGACTAGACCGCTTAAACCTTGGCATAACTCGCACAGACTTAGCTTTCTAGCTAGCATATAAACAACATAGTATATCCCATGGTCATCGTTCCACGCGTTTGCACTGATGAGAGACTGATCTCATCACAGCAGTCTGAAGGTGTACTACACACAGCTGATGCACACGTAACTTCCAGGTTCCTCTTGGTCCACGTAAAAGGGGCCTTTGCTACATTCGTACGACGGTATCAGGCGGTCGAATCGACCAATTGCCATGTTCAGCACCTCGCCGTCAATATATCTTCTCCCTAACACCTCTCGCCGTCTGCTCATCCACGACAGTCAAGCTGGCTTCTCTACATCTTACCTGTCCTAGTCTGCTCGAGTCGTCGTCGTTAGAGGCTGAAATCCAACCACTCCTGCAATGCACAAGATTTCGAGCTTCACCGGCAGCGCTCGCCATGGCTGGGATAGAATGACACCTTCCATGGGGTTTGGAGCACAGAGACCTGCTCCGAACGAGCAAGCTGGACCTCCTATGCCTGGAATGCCAGTACCTCCACCAAGACAGACTCAGACCCGACCTGAAGTTGCTGTTGTGACCAGGCAGTCCACACCTCGAAGCACTCCCTTGAGTCTGGCCTTCAACATTCCTTTCTCTTCCACGCTGGCTGGCCCGGAGGCAGAGGATGTCTTGCATGCTACGCCTGGTGCGTTCAGGAGATGGATACGACCCGAAGACACACCCGAGGGAGCACCAACCCATACTCTACCTATACACGCGCAGAATGTGGAAGCTTTAAGAACAATGACCAAGACGATGACTGAGCAGAGTGAGGGACGATTACAAGCTGCTGTCACCTCCGCCGAACCACGACCGGTTCCAGGAATACAACTAGGTCCTATGAAGTCATTGGTGACAAATGTATGCCTGTCAGGAGAGCCGGAGCTGGTGAGGAGGATGCGGGCAAGGATATTGAACGACACGCCTATTTCTTTGGTATATTGCAACTGATGGGGAAACTTCAAGAAAGACGTCTGACATCTATTGTAGAAATGTGCTGCTGTTGATATCGACCAAAACCTTGTCGGCGACCCTGCCACAGGTGCTATCCGAGCAAGTGTGCTTGAGCATATGGACTATGTCGCACGTTGGACTGGAACGGATGTGTTTCTGCTGAAGCCTAAACAGATGGACATTGAGACTGCAAGCTTTAACGGAACCTTTGACAACAGTCTCGACCAGCGCTTTCGAATTGCAGTGTATGGTGACATGGAAAGCTCGGAACATGCCAAGACTAGGATTTTGATCATGATCGATCAGATCGTGAGTGCATCGTACAGTCAAAGCCAAGCTAGAAGCTCCTGCTAACACGAGTCCCAGCTCCGCCGAAAGGTAGACGTCTTCAACCTCGAACTATCCCTCCATACAATGGTCTGTGGTCGCCTGCGAAGGCATATCAAGCATATCGAATCTGCAACAAATAGTGCCATCTACTTTCCCCCACCGTTCCCACAAATTTATGGCTATACACCACCCGGCGCCAATCGACGAAGGGACGACGAGATCTTCATTACTGCTGATAACGAGCATGATATTCACATGGCCAAAATTAAGCTTCATGAATTGGTTCGATCTACTCAAGCTTGTGTCAAAGAGGTGCGCATATCTTCGGACAAGGTGGATAGCATCTTGCTTGAAAGGATAGACAAGATCAGAAAGATCATCGAGTACAACGGATCATATGTTCTCTTCCCTCAACTTGGTGTTCAACGTGGAATAGTCCGTGTACAAGGCACGGATATGCTCCATGTAGAGCGAACCATCCGAGAGATCATGTCATTGGTAAGCTTTTCGTGCTGCGTAACATTTGTTCCTAGCTAACATCATCACAGTCCGGTCAGTTCTACTCAGCATCCTGGTGGGTCACTCTGGGAGACCCTGGTCAACGTGCTCCTACTGCTACCGACATCAAGAATATGCTCGCCGACATCTGTATCAGCTCTGGGGCCGAAATTGCATTCGAGAAGTTGACCTTCCACATTTATGGTTCCGACGATGCTGTCAAGGCTGCTCTCTGGATCATCAATACCTTACCTTTCGTCAAGAAAAGTCAATCTCTTCTCAAAGTCAAGATCGAGCTTGCTAGCGAGCACAAAGAGTTCGTCAGTGGTAAGAAGAACGGCAAGATCAACAAAATCATGAGCCAAAGCAATGTTCAAGTATACTTTGACCTTTTCAACGAATACAACTTCTTCATTGATGTTAGTGGCCCGAGCTATGAAGCCACCAAGAATGGTCTTGAGCTAGTTGAACAAGAGATGCCGGCATCACTTGCTTTTCATGTTCCCGACCAGTACCATAAAAGGATTATCGGGATCGGCGGTCAACACATTCAGCGTATCATGAAAAAGTATTCTGTCTTTGTCAAGTTTAGTAATGCTATGGATCGTGGTGGACCGTCCAAAGAAGACGATGATATCAAGGTCGACAACGTCATCTGTCGTACTCCAGCTCGAAATGCTCAGAGCCTTGACTTGGTCAAGCAGGAAATCATGGACATGGTTGAAAAAGTAGATGCCGAGTTTGTGTCGGAACACGTGATCATCAATCGACTATATCACCGTGAGCTTCTTCATCGTCTCAATGAGATCGAAGAGCTTGAAAGGAAGTGGAACTGCAAGATCACCTTTCCAAGCACTGAGCAGGCTAGCGATGTGGTTACCATCATGGGTCCAGAGTATCAAGTGCCTCAAGCTGTTGATCAGCTACTCGGAATGGTGCCAGAGAGTCGTGAAATTACTATAACGACAACAGAAGAGCTTTCTTCATTCTTCACTACAAGAGAATTCCAGCAAGAAGTGGTGAATAAGCTCAAGTCGCAGTATGAAGTTGAGCTTCACGTTAACGGATTAAGTTCGGCTTCTGCTGCAGAAGAATCAGTTACTACCAGCACCGAGACACTGACACTGTCCTACACTCGCAACAATGCTGGTGGTATCAAGGATGCTATCGACTTTCTTACTACTTGTCTGGCTCCTCGCGGCTTAGACGAAGCAACCGTCCGTGGTGCCATTCCTCGTCCCAAATCCGACACATTCGAGGATAGTTTGCCATTCTTCGAATCCAAGATTTTGCATACTGCTCAGCCAATGACGAGCACTGAATCTCCCAAACGACTTTCGATCAGCGAAGGCAGTAGTCGGCACTCCTTCTTTGACAAGCTCCGTCGCCCTGGCAGCATATCCTCGATCTCTTCCTTCCTGGACCGTCGTAAGAACGGTTCCAATACCCCCAGTTCCTTCATGACTCATGCTTCTGCCAACGCTTCGAAAGCATCTCTCAACAGCCTTGAATCAGCACAAAGCGGGCATCGAAACCCATGGAACGACTCTGGTATCAATCTGTCCGACGACGAGAACAATGGCTGGCCAGCCCGCTTCACTCCTGGCGGAGAAAAGGCCCCAACAGCATTAGGAGGCCTGCCGGGAGCTTCTGCATCGTCGCTCAGCTTGACCTCAACTCCTTTACCTCCTCCTCTTTCTTCTTCACATTCGGCCAATGCACCGCCACTTTACCTTCCTGGCGACGCTACGCCAAAAAATGATAATACTGGTACGATAGGATCTGGTATGCGCGCATCTCATGATAGTGGACGTCCCAGTACTGCAAACTCTGGCACCTCTGCTCACGCTCCAGGACCTATTGGCCCACCTTCCACCGCGAACAACGGTCCTGCTAACAGTATTTCTTACACTTCTTTCAACAACAATAACAACGACAATACTTCACAACAATGATACCCGTCGATTCTACTGGGCACTTTTCTCTCAATGACACGAAATCGAATACTCCAAGATTGTATGGCACTGCTTTCATCTCTGTTTTCTCCAACAAATTTTCAACAACGATATCAAGATTATCAAGATACCCTCAAATTATGCCCACTATTTCCTTTATAGCTTTTGTTTGTTTTAAAAATCACGAATCTCCATTCAACGAAAGAGAAATGTTGTTTGGAAAATATACCCAGTATACCCCTGTCTTTGGTAGTCATGTGGAGGAGGAGGAAATCTGGGAGTTTTTAGCATTGTTTTTTCTGTTGCCTTTTTCTGTTGGGACTGCGGTGGATATCATGGGTGTTTAAGAGGCAATCTTTGTGTCATTTGAGCAAGTTGGAGGTAGAGAGACTGAGAGAAGATGGAGTGTATCGGTGCTACGTTGAATTGCTTGGAGCTGATGTTGGAGGCGGCTACCAGTACATAGTCCTTCCAGTCAATGAACAACACTTCTCGTGTCAATTCACATTTTTTCGCTCGTGAGTACCGCAGCTGCCAGCTTCCTAGATATCCTTCAAAGGGAGTGATCGGATGGCGGTGGTTGTACAGGAGGAAAGGTCTACTAAAAACAGTCGGGGTGGTTTCCACACCACCGGAGTTGAAGCCGTCAGAAGAAACGACGACGACATTAGACCAACAACATCCTGAAGTATCATCATTCTATCTCTCCTGCTTCTTGCCTCTAGCCTATACTGTAATCTCGTCTATAATTGTTCCTTCTGCATAAGCTATCAATAGCGATTCACATCTCTCCCCCTAGCAAAAACAGCTTTGATTTAATCCCTCTATATACCCACCAGAAAAAATGTCCACTAACGTGATTGACCAACGAGGAGGTGACTGGCTACCTCAAAGCAGCGCACACACTGGCCACTGGCTGCGTCATCTCATCCGCAAAACCGACGAAAGCAAGCCATTGCATCCAGTGCTCTCCTCATTCCAAGACTTGATAGAAGATGACAGCAAACTCTACATGCTGGCAACAGCCATGTTTGACGAAATCCCTAACAAGCCACCTTATAATGAAGATCCGGTAACAATATTTTATAGCTCATCCTCAGGCCGGGCTTAACAGAGGGTGATTTACATGTGTCAATTCTCATTGCAAAAAACTGGTCCAGCACTCCCCATCCCCCTTCTGTTAAGCTCGGTGGGAGGATATATCCTTTGCTTACAACGGTAAACTAAGATATTTTTGTTATACAGGAGGGTGAACAGCAAGTCCGTGATTTTGAGCATTGTTTGCAGCTTATGAATACGCTGTTGACTGTGCCTCCCAGATGGAGCAAGAAGGCGGAGGATATTGGGTTGATTGGGTGTCCGTTTAATGCTGTATGTTTAATTGCAACCCATAGCGCTGCAGTTTTGCGGAATTAACTTTACACATTCCCAGGTTTTAGATTGGTACGGTAATATAGATATCCAACCTCCCGAGCTTAACAGATTGGGATTTATCTCACTGCAAAATTATCTGACTGCAAAAACTGGTCCAGCACTCCTCCCACTCCCCCTCTGTTAAGCTCGGCCGGATGCATCGCCGAGCTTAAAAGATGGGGATTTATCTCACTGCAAAATTATCTCACTGCAAAAACTGGTCCAGCACTCCTCCCACCCCCCTCTGTTAAGCTCGGCCGGAGGAATCAACGAGGCAAGTAGATGTATTAGACAAGACGACTGATGTTCCACCAGGCCAATGAATACGCCCTCAGGCTTCGCCTTCTTTATCGACGACAAAGTCAACGCCGCACTCAAACGCATCCTCGATGAATGGGGCCGTTTCCTCTCCTCCCCTGCCTCTCTTTCCTGTCTCGGCACAGACTCAGAAGGCTGGTTTAGCTCCGAATGCACCTCCGCGCTCGTCAGTGCCGCCTCCCATAACTCCGACTCACCAACTTCCTTCGCCGCAAACTACGTCTGCGATCCCTCCGCCGCGCACCACGGCTACAAATCCTGGGACGACTTCTTCACCCGCCAATTCCGCGACGGTGTTCGCCCCGTCGCCGGCCCGGATGATGACCGCATCATCGTTAGCGCAGCAGAGAGCTGTCCCTATAAAATTTCCACCAACATCTTGCCGCGCGACAAGTTCTGGGCGAAAGGCCAACCGTACTCCCTTGTTGATATGCTCAACGGCGACGACTTAGCCAACCAATTCGTCGGTGGCACAATCTACCAGGCTTTCCTCTCCGCGCTGAGCTATCACCGATGGCACGCTCCTGTTGCCGGTAAGATTGTGAAGAGTTTTCTGGTTCCGGGCACGTACTTTAGTGAGCCGTTGTCGAGGGGCTTTGAGAATCCGGACGGACCGGACCCTAGTGCGCCGACGTTGAGTCAGAGTTATATCTCGGCTGTGGCGACGAGGGCCGTCATGTTTATTGAGGCGGATAACCCGGATATTGGACTCATGTGCATGATTACTATTGGAATGGCGGAGGTGTCGACGTGTGATATGACGGTGAAGGAGGGCGAGAAGGTTGAGAAGGGTCAGGAATTGGGTAAGTTTCTCGTTGCTGGATGCTGGTGTTGAGATCAGAGAAATGGTGGCTAATTTGTTTGCGTGTTTTGTGTAGGCATGTTCCATTTCGTGGGTTTTTCCTCGCCGTCTAATTCAGTTTGTTATACTAACCATGCCTCTCCTCTTTTCTTTAGGGAGGAAGCACACACTGTCTCATCTTCCGACCATCCGTCAAACTCGC
>Ga0160428_1000561_pt1 | contig 39363 bp, 29 predicted proteins | sample SolpanmetagenomM_FD_108198 | JGI IMG/M metagenome (GOLD analysis project Ga0160428, IMG submission 108198) | Solar panel surface microbial communities from Lawrence Berkeley National Laboratory, California, USA - M | ecosystem: Engineered > Built environment > Solar panel > Unclassified ... | reverse complement strand
TACCACGACTACCCGGCCCACGCGCCGTTCGGCGGGTACAAAAAGTCGGGCTTCGGACGGGAAAACCACCTGATGATGCTCAACCACTACCGCCAGACCAAAAACATGCTGATCTCCTACAGCAAAAACAAATTAGGCTTCTTTTAAGTAAAGAGTGAAAGAGCGAAAGAGCGAAAGAGTGAAAGAGCGAATACGCCAGATGGCCACACCTTCGCTCACTTAACCTTTCGCTCTTTCATTCTTTCACTCTTTCGCTCTTTATTTATGGTTCGCCTGACAGTACTTTACCCCAAGACCGCCGACAGCACGTTTGATATGGCGTATTACCTCGACAAACACATTCCACTCGTGAAGGAGCGGCTAACCCATCACGGGCTGGTGGGCGTCGATCTACAGGAGGGGCTTTCCGGTGGCGGCCCCGGTGATCTGCCGACCTACGCCATGATTACGGGTCTGATCTTCAACACCACCGACGAGTTATCGCAGGGTATGGGCGTGCACGGGCCCGAGTTGCTGGGCGATATTCCCAACTTCACCGATCAGCAGCCGCTCACGCAGGTTTGCCGGTCGATCTGACCCTGATTTCCGCCGATGACCACGCAAACGACTTCCCGTATCGACATTACCCCGGCCGCGTCGGCTGTCATCGACACGTTGCGCCAACGTAACGGCCCCCTGATGTTTCACCAGAGCGGGGGCTGCTGCGACGGTTCGTCGCCGATGTGTTTCGCCGAAGGTGACTTCCGCACCGGCCCGTCCGATGTGCGGCTGGGCCAGATCGACGGCTGCGATTTCTGGATGTCGGACGATCAGTTCGAGTACTGGAAACACACGCATCTGACCATCGACGTAACGCCGGGCCGGGGTGCCAGTTTTTCGCTGGAAATTCCGATGGGCATCCGGTTCATGATTCGATCCCGCCTGTTCACCGAAGCCGAGTACGCCAGCCTGCCGCCGGTAGAGAAGGGTATTTGACGTTTGGGGTTCACTGTTTAAGGTTGTTGGGGGAACGGATTTCTGTCATCCCGACGCCAGGAGGGATCTTCGTTAAAGAGCGATTTTCTTGCTTCTAACGAAGATCCCTCCTGGCGTCGGGATGACAAAAAGGGCGATTTTAACACAAGTAGTGAAATCTTAAACAACGTCTAAGGTTGCGCGCGTCAGCCAACATTAATCTTAAACGGTAGACTTTAAACGTCGTTTTTGCTGAAAACATAGAAGGCCCAATCATCTGATTGGGCCTTCTGTGTTTTCAGCAAAAACGACTAGCTGGCCATTTCCAGTTCGCGCTGTTGCGCTTCGTGGGCAGCTTTCAGCTTGAGGTTATAAACCGTAATCGGGCTACCGAACGTGTACATCCACGCTTCACGCAGGTTTTTCGACTGCCGAACATCACGAACGATGTCATTCAGTTCGTGGAAGTTGATGTGCAGGGGATTGGCCTTCTTGTCGATATTCGTCGTAATGCCGTAGATGACCTGCTCCTCCTCGGGGGTGTATGTGTTGAAAATTCGATCCCAGAAGATGAACGTTGCGCCGAAGTTTTTATCGATGTATTTCTCCTGTGAGCCGTGGTGTACGCGGTGGTTCGAGGGCGTGGCAAAAATGTATTCCAGCGCCGGGTGCAGCCGCCGGATGTACTCCGTATGCTGCATAAACTGGAACAGCGTCGCCAGTTGATTGGTCACAAAGAAGATAACCGGGTGGAAGCCGAGCAGCATCACCGGCATAAAGAAAATAACCTTGATATGCTGAATCCAGCTCAGGCGATACGACACCGTCAGGTTGTAGTGTTCTGCCGAGTGGTGTACGACATGCGTAGCCCAGAACAGCCGCGACTCGTGCGATACCCGGTGCGCCCAGTAGCTGGCCAGATCGTAGATGATGTAGCACGGCAGGAGCGTCCACCAGCTTAGCTCCATCCGCCAGGGCACCAGGTTATAGACAAGCACCGTCAGATAGATCAGCCCAAACTTGAGCGCAGCTGATACGACCAGACTCCCCAGCCCCACCAGCGTCGAGCCGATGGTTTCGTCCTTATGGTAATGGTCGTGATCGTTGTGGTGCGAAAACCACATCTCCAGCCCCGTCAGCAATAACATCACAGGCACAGCCCAGACAATGAGGTTAGGGGCCGTTTTGGTGAGGTCAACGATCTGCTCATTCGAAATTTCCGGGGCACCAAAGATCGTCCCTACGGACAAAAGATTCTTGATAAAATCCATACAACTAATTGAGTAATAACGGGAAACGTATCAATCACGGGCTATTGCACAACCGCTCCCTCAACAAATATAGGTCAGGAACCTATCCTATCCGACACATTTGTTTTAATCGATTGATAGTCAACGGCTTTAAACACAGCTGACTCTACACACACATTAAAACGTTTTAATGAATGCGGACTAAACCAGCACACTGCTTAGCCGGTTCTATGCCATAGCCCTGCCTTTAGTACGTTGGTGCGCGCTGATTTGTTTCATTCGACGGCTTATGCCCGGCTTATCATTCGGCGGCTTCGACACACGAAAATGGGCATTCGGACAGATCAGTTTTCCGCCTTAGTAAATACGTTCCAGTTTTGACTCGACAACGCTACCCGGTATGAAAAACCCATTTTTTACTTTTTTCTTCGTCAGTTCAACACTTTTTGCCACCGCTGCCCTGGCTCAGTATCCGGGTGGTAGCCCCAACGGCCGACCAGGCGGGATCCGTCCGGGCGGTACACCTTCCGATTCGTTGCCAGCGGGACGCCCCGCTCCGGCCGGTCCTACGCAGGAAGCAGCCCCACGCGGAAACGCCAAAGTCACGGGCATCCTGATCGATTCGGTCAGCAACAAACCCGTCGAATTTGCCACGGTTGCCCTACTAAGTCCCCCCTCGACCAAGCCCATCGACGGCACGACGACCGACGACAAAGGGCGGTTTACCATTACCAAACTAGCCCCCGGCCGGTATCGGCTGGAGTTGTCGTTTATCGGCTATCGTAACCGGTATACCACCGCGTTCACCGTAGAACGGGGTGGATCGGTCGATCTGGGCAACCTGAAGCTGGCCCCCGATGTGAAGACCCTGACGGAAGTAAACGTCGTGGGGCAGGCGGCTCAGATTGAGGAGAAAGTCGACCGGCTGATCTACAACGCCGACCGCGACATTACCGCCAAGGGGGGCGACGCCAGCGATATCCTGCGCAAAGTGCCGATGCTGTCGGTCGATATGGACGGAAACGTGACGCTGCGGGGCAGCAGCAACATCCGCGTATTGATCAACAACAAGCCCAGCACGATCGTCGCCAGCAGCGTAGCCGATGCGCTGAAGCAGATTCCGGCCGACCAGATCAAAACGGTTGAAGTGATTACCAGCCCCTCGGCCAAATACGATGCCGAAGGATCGGGCGGTATCATCAACATTGTGCTGAAGAAAAATAACTTACAGGGTACGACGCTGAACATTGACGGTGGCGTGGGGAACCGGGGCACCAACCTGAGCCTGAATGGTAACCTGCGCACCGGTAAAATGGGGTTCTCGATTGGCGGCTTCGGCCGGGCTGAATACAACGTCCGGGGCTCCTTCCTGAACGACCAGACAACGCGCAATTACAATCTGGCCACCAATACCCTGTCGGACCCAACCCGGACCCTGCAATCGGCGAATACGCTCAGTCAGCGGCTATTTGGCAACTACCAGCTGGGCTGGGACTGGGACATCGACAAAACCTCATCGATCACCGCCAGTCTGCGCTACGGAGCACGTAACGGCCTTCAAAACCAATACAATCTGCTTACTGAAACCTATCAGCCAGGCGGCTATTTTCCCACGCGCAGTGATCGTAACGTAGCGACGAAAGACCTGTCGGGTACGATCGATGCCAACATCACCTACACCAAGACCTATAAACCACAGAAAGAACTCAGCGTACTGGCCCTGTTTAGTCGCAACAACCGGACAAACAACTTTGTGGCTGACATCCTGAGCAATACCGATTTTCAGACGATCACGTCGCGGCAGCGTAACGATAACCTGAGCTACAACCAGGAATCGAACCTGCAGGTCGATTATCAGACCCCGATCAAAGACAATCAATTATTCGAGATTGGCGCGAAGGGCGTGTTTCGGCAGGTAAACAGCGACTACCAGTACTTCATCGCGACGGGTGCCGATGGCGGCTATCAGGTCGACAATACCCGGCCTGACAATACACTGATTTACACGCAGAACATCGCGGCTTCGTACCTGTCGTACACGTATACCAGTAAGACGAAGTACACGATCAAGGCAGGTCTGCGCTACGAATACACGTTTGTGAATGCCCGGTTCAGTAAGGAAGCGACCGGCACGGCCGATTCAATTCCGAACTACGGAACCCTGGTACCCAGCATCAATATTTCAAAAGCATTGAAAGGTGGCAAGATCATCAAACTGGCGTACAACCGCCGGATTCAGCGGCCGGGTATTCAGTTCCTGAACCCCAACCTCAACACCTCCAACCCGACCAATATTACGCAGGGCAACCCGTATCTGTCGCCCGAATTTACCGACAACATCGAGTTCGGAACGAGCACCAACATCAAAGGGCTGTACGTAAACGCAACGGTATTCGCCCGCCGGACAACGGGGGAGATTACAGCGGTGCGGGAAGTGACGGCCGTGACGGGCCAAACCTTCGGCGACGTGGTGAACCCGGTGTTTCAGCAGGCTATCAAAACAACATACCAGAACATCGGCTATCAGGATGCCTACGGGCTGAATCTGTTTCTTAACGGCACACTCTTCTCGAAGCTGCAAATCGGTGGCGGTATCGATCTGTACCACGTCAGCCTGACCAACAACAGCGCCAGCCCGATCTACAACGCAACCAATTCGGGCTGGGTACTGGGTGGCCGGGCCAACGCCAGCCTGGCGCTGTCCAACGGCTTTGCCTTCCAGATTTTTGCCGGGGGTCGGGGCCGTCAGGTGCAGTTGCAGGGTTATCAGGGCGGTATGTATTTCTACAGCATCGGGGCCCGCAAGGAGTTCAACGACAAGAAAAGCAGTCTGGGCCTGGCAGCTGAGAACATCTTCAACCACCCCTTCACCCAGCGCACTGAACTATCATCGCCCATCCTGACGCAGAACTCCAGCAACAATTTCTACAACGCCGGTGTCCGGCTGACGTTCAGCCATCGGCTCGGCAAGATGAGCGTTGATGGCGGCAACCGACGCCGTCGGCGGGGTAATGGCGACGACAGCGACCAGAAAGAAGGCGAAGGCGAACAGGGCGGTGGTCAGCAGGGCGGTGCCCCACAGGGCGGAAACGGCGGGAGCGCTCCCCGTGCTCCCCGCAGCAATAAGTAACGCAACCCCACAGGATGGCCCGAATCAGCTGGTTCGGGCCATTTTTATACGCTATAGTCTCAGAGGTTGTTTAGGATTTTTAATCCCTGGCCTAAACGGCCTTTTGTCATCCCGAGCCTGCGAGGGATCTTCGCTAAAAGCAAACAAAACCGCCTGCCACCGAAGATCCCTCGCAGGCTCGGGATGACAAAACAGGCCATAAAACACAATCCTAAACAACCTCTCACGTATCAACGGCCATGCCGAAGAAAGCCCGACGCCGAATCGCTCGTTCTGTCTTTTTCTCGTTACTGATCCTGATTATGACGGGCTTACTGCTCTTTGTCAAAACAGGCTTACCCTTCGTCAATAAACTGCTGTGTAACCTGTCACGCGCCCATCCGCATCCGGCAACTGATCGCCCTGCCTACTGAGTCACGTAGTTGCCGGTTGTGTTGGATCTGGATTCTTGCCATACGTTAGCAAAAGCCCACCGCTTAATCAACAGCGGTTATTTTTTCGTTACATAGTAAACTCTGTTGACTAAATGACGGTTGCATACTGAGAATACAACTACAGAATACGACCATGACTGTTTATCTGCGGACCATGCTGGGTCTGGCACTCCTGTTTTCGGGACTGACCGGTACCAGCCTGGCCCAGACCACCTACACCATTTCGGGCCGGGTCACCGATGCGGTCACCGGCGAAGGTATTCCCTTCGCCAGCCTGGCCCCGAAGGGCAGTACCGGTGGCACCACCTCCGACGTCGATGGGCGATACAGCCTGCGAATCACCAAACTGACTGACTCCCTGCTGGTACAAAGTCTGGGCTACCGAACGCGGGCCTACCCGCTCCTTCCCCAGCCCACTCAGACTATCGATGCCCAACTCACGGCAGCGGCTACCCGGCTGGACGAAGTAAGGGTCTACGCCAAAGGGGGCGACCCGGCTTACCGGGTGCTGCGCGAAGTCGTGCGTCGGCGCGATCAGTTCAATCCGGCCCGGCTGCCAGCTTACGAGTTCGATAGCTACACCAAGATCGAGGGATACATCAATAATTTCGGTGTAAAACGGAAGAACAACCGCCGACCGGGCCCGGTCAGTCGGTTGCTGGGGAAATTACCGGCCATTACCGACGCCAGTGGTCAGCCCGCCGTACCGGTGTTTATTTCTGAAACGGTATCCAGCGTCTACGCCCGGTCAAATCCTGACTATACCAAGGAATACATTCAGAAGTCGCGGGTGTCGGGCGTGGGTGTCAGCGATGGTAGTCTGATTGCCCAATTGACGGGTGCCTCGTTTCAGCAGTACAATTTCTACCGCAACTCGCTCAACATCTTCCGTAAAGACATCCCCTCCCCGATTGGCAGTCAGTGGGAAACGATATATACCTTCCGCCTGAAGGACACGGTACTGATCGACGGATCGCCCAGCTACGAGATCGAATTTACCCCCAAACGCGCGACCGACCTGGCCTTTACCGGCACGGTCTGGATCGATACGCTGCAACTGGCTCTGACGCAGGTCGACGCGCTGGTCGACAAGCGGGCCAACATCAACTTTGTCGATGAACTGCATATCGAGCAGAGCTGGGAAACCAGCCCGGCGGGTACCCGCTTCCCGACGCAGACGCAGCTGACCATCGACACCGACGAGCCGACCCCGCGCGCACCGGGGGCGCTGATCCGGTTTCTGACCACGGCCCGCAACGTCAGCCTGAAGGCCCCACACGAAGCCGGTTTCTACAACCCGTCCATCGAACTGGCCGACGACTACAAACAAACCGACGCGGTATACTGGAAAAACGCCCGGCCCGAATCACTCTCGCCCGACGAGTTCAAGGCCCTTCGCGTGGTCGATTCGGTGCGCAACGTACCGCTGATAAAAATCGCCGGGGAGATTATCAAGCTGGGCGTGCTGGGCTACAAACCCATCGAGAAATGGAACATCGACGTCGGGCCGCTGCTGTATTCCTACGCCAGCAACAGCATCGAAGGCAACCGGTTCCGGCTGGGTATGCGGACCAATACGGGCTTCAGCCGGAAGTGGCTGCTGAGTGGGTATCTGGCTTACGGTACGGTCGATCAGCAACTTAAGTACAGCGCGCAGGCCGAATACATCGTCAGCCGCAAACCCTGGACCGTGATCGGTGCCCGGCGCAGTTACGACCTCGAACGGGTCGGTATCTCGGCCGACAACATCGGTGGGAATTCGCTGTTTGCGGCATATTCGCGCTTCGGTACCATCCGGCGACCGTATTTTCAGGAAGAGAATCTGGTGTACGCCCGGCGCGAGCTGGGCAGCGGCTTTACGCAGACGCTGGCGTTGCGCAACCGCACCTTCGAACCACTCTTTCCGTTTGCTTTCCAGCCCCAGACCCGCGACGCCGATCAGTCGGTACGCAGCAGTTACCGGACGACTGAACTGGTTTCTGAAACGCGCTTCGCCCCCGATGAAGTGCTGCTTCAAAACGACAACGTGCGGGTCAGTGCCGGGGCCATTCGAAAGCCGATTTTTACGCTGCGCTATACGCTCGGCCTGCGCAATGTGCTGGGCAGCGATTTCACCTACCAGCGCATAGCCCTGACCATGAAGCACTCGTTCCGTATGGGCGTACTGGGCCGGACCTACTACACCATTGGAGCGGGGCTGATTCCGTCGACGGTGCCGTATCCGCTGCTGTACACGCCACTGGGCAACGAATCGTCGTTTTACGTCAGCAACGCCTACAATCTGATGAACTACTTTGAATTTATCAGTGACCGGTGGGCGAGTGTGCAGTTCGAGCACAATTTCGGCGGCCTGCTCTTCAACCGATTGCCCGTACTACGCCAGCTGAAATGGCGCGAAGTCATCACGGCCAATGTACTGGTGGGTGGCGTATCGTCGGCCAATCTGTCGGCTATCCCGGCTACCGACGCGCAGGGCAACGCCGTCGACGGCTTCAGCTCGTTCGGCCGTACCCCCTACGTCGAAGTTGGCTACGGCATCGACAATATTTTCAAAGTCCTGCGCGTGGACTTCCTGCACCGGCTCACCTACCGCGACAATCTGACCCGTACGGGCCTACCCGTTACCCCCTTCGCCATCAAATTCTCCGGCTGGCTCTCATTCTAGCGGGGTCATGAGTGACGTTGCAGCAATTGTATTCTCATACAGGCGGCTCAGCATCCGGATAAGACTGCTTCACCCTACACTCCTAGCTAACCCTGTTCTTACTGCGCTGACGCGGCTGGTAGAGTTGCGTGCGCGCATGCTGGCCAGTCGCTTTGATATCGACGATGGGCGCGGGGTAGTCAATGCCAATATGAACGTGAATGGCGTCCTGTTCGGCCACGGGCAACGTCTAGGGTTCGTGGATGTAGGCCGTGGGACAAGCGGCCAGTTCGGGTAGCCACTGCCGGACGAAAACCCCGTCCGGATCGTGTTCTTTTGACTGCTTGACCGGATTGTAAATGCGTACCGGCTGCCGGTCACTGGCCAGAATACCCGACTGGAGCTGAAGTTGCGAATAATGAATACCCGGCTCAAAATCCGTGAACTGACGGGCCAGATGCCAGCCGCCCGCCTGCCAGTGCTGGAACAGGTGATGAGTCAGAAACGAGGTGACTAACGCCCGCATCCGAAAATTGAGGTAGCCCGTTTGCCGCAGACAGCGCATACAGGCATCGATCAGCGGGTAGCCTGTCTGCCCATCCTGCCACGCGGTCAGTTGGTCGGTGTTGACTTGCTTTTCGATCCGGTCAAAATCCGGGTTTTTGTTCACGAACTCGATCCGCTCGTTGCGTTCGAAAAGCTCGGTGAAATAGCTTTGCAGGCGTAACCGATTGACAAACAGAGTCGACCCGTGAATCTGGCCTGCTGCGCTTGGCTCCGGTTGCTGGAGGGCGTAGCTGTACTGCTGGTACACCTGCCGGGCGCTCAGGCAACCCCAGGCCAGGTAGGGCGACAGGCGGCTGCACCCCCGGCGACTTTCCAGCGGTTTAGAAATCGAAGCTTCATAAAACCGGATCCGCTCGTCCAGAAAGCTTGTCAAATAGCGATGGCCGTTGCGTTCCCCGCCCGGCTGAAACAGCGGGTTCGCCACCTGCCAGCTAGCCGGTAAATCAGGACCCCGCTCGGCGGCAAACCAGTCAGCCGGTAAGGGGGCTGGGTGCCATTGGGTCAGGGCGGGCTGGTGCTGTTCGGCCTGCATGGTCTGAAGCCAGTCACGCTGCCAGCCCGCGCTGCTTTTCAGCCCCCGCCGAACCCCGTTGCTCTGACATTCGGACCATGTAATGCCCTGCTCGCGGCAAAATCGGGCCACTGCCTTATCGCGGTCGTACGTAACCTTGAGGCCCGTTTCCTGATGGGAGTAGATGGTCTGGATTGCAAACCGGGTTTGCAGGGCCGTCAAAACATCCACCACCTCCCGTTGAAAAACCCAGATGGCAGGCGCGCCGGTGTCGCGAGTCGTGGTATTGGCCACCACGACTCGCGACAGTTGCTTGTTGAGGTCGACCAGCGATTCGTGAACGAACCGCCAGTGCCGATCATCGTAATTTGGATCGGCCATCACCGATGGTTCGAAGCAATAAAGTAACAGCAATCTCCGGTCGGCAAGCCCCCGTCCGGTTTCGAGAGCCGCCTGTAGGGGCGCATGATCGCGCAGGCGCAAATCCCGCTTGAACCAGACGATATCAATACCGGGGCGTTTGTCCATTTTGGGTGTCGCTGAGTGGGGAAGAACGCTCTCTACTGCCGTTCGTGTTATTTCAAATTCCGGTTGACAAAGTCGAGGAAGGGTTTGGCGGCTTTGAACGACTTAACGATTTCGCCCACCAGTTCGGCCTGTGAGAGGGTTTCGTCATTCAGCCAGCGCCGGGCAACGAAATCGGTCAGTTTCAGGTAGTCGGCGGCCGGGTTGTCTTCGTCGTAGCCCTGCGGTGGCCGCTTTAAACTAAACTCCTCCGTTTTTTGCAGGTCGTCGAAAAGCGATTTGAAATCCTTGTTTTGCAGAATCCCCTGAAACTCTTTCCAGTTGTGGTCGATCTCTTCCCGCACCTTCCTGACCGCTTCCGTGGGCGCGCCAACCAGCCCGCCCCCCATGAAGATATTCCCCGGCTCGAAGTTCAGGTAATAGCTGGCGGCAATTTCCTGTTTACCGACTGGGTTCAGGCCCAGCCGGAACGCGGTGTGGTAGGGCGGCTTATTTTTCGTGAACCGCATATCCCGGTGAATTCGAAGCATGGCCTTTTTGGGCTCGTAGTGCGCTATCGACTCATCGAACGTAGCCGTTTCCTGAATGATGGATTCGGTCAGTTGCTCAAACGCCTGGCGGGCAGCATCATACTCGTCCCGGTGGTCTTCAAACCAGTCTTTATCGTTGTTCTTGGCCAGCTTTTTCAAAAAAGGCAGCATGGATGATTGGGCCATCGGTAGTCAGTTAATAGGTTAATAACTTGTCTGGTATTAGGCGACATGAGCGATGTAATAGTCGCAGAAATCGGTTAGGGGGCATTCTTCGCAGTGCGGTTTTCGGGCCACGCACACGGTCATACCGTGTTGAATCAGCCATTCGTGCGCATGGCGCTTATACGGATCGGGTGTAATGTTGTTAAGCTGATCGGCCGTGGCTTCGGCTGTCGTAGTCTTCACCATACCCAACCGGTTGACAACCCGAAACACGTGCGTATCGACGGCAATGGATGGCTCTTCGAACACAAAATTCAGCATGATGTCGGCGCATTTACGGCCAATGCCGCTCAGACCCATCAGTTCCTCCTGAGTGTGGGGAATCTGGCCCTGGTACTGATCGAGGATCTGCCCGGCCATCGTTTTCAGGTTTTTGGCCTTACGGTTATAGTGGGCCACCGACCTGATGCGCTGTACTAACTCCTGCTCATCAATGGCGCGGAGTTGCTCAAAGTTGTGAACCGTTTCGTAGAGGGCCAGCGCAGCCTTGACGGTTCGTTTGGTCGTCGTCATGGTCGAGAGGGCCACCGACACCAGACTTTTAAACGGGGTGCTCGACAGGCCGCTCGTGATCCACTCGTCGTCGGTCTGATCGAACGTCGTGTAGGTGTGGCTCAGCGTTTGATAAATCTGGTCTACTTGATCCTGGTCCATGGCGATAGCGTAGAGAAATGAGCGGCCCGTAGAAGCGGGGCCGCTCAGGAAATGGGCTACGAGGCCAGCGCCTGAGGGTAAACCGTCGAGTTGGCAATCGCATTGTAGCGATCAATGAGTTGCTGCTGCTCGTCGGTCATCTTCTTAAATTCAGCCACCTGTTCGTCGATACCCAGTAACTGGGCCAGCGTTCCGCTTTTTTTGAAGGCGGTAACAAAATAATTGGCGGCTACTGTGCCGCCCGACAGCAGGGCAATATCGGTCGAAGCGGGATCGGCGGCCGCTTCCAGCATTAGTTTTGTGCCCCGGTTGATGCCATCCATGATTTCGTCATGGGCACTGTCGACGGGGGCGCCCGCATCGTTCAGATAGTTGGCCAGCGTATTGCCGTGGCGGTCCATGGTTTCTTTCACCTGAGTGGCGAATTGCTTCAGATTGGCATCCGTACTTTTCTGCTGCATCGTTTGAGCGGCTTCACTCCCCTGCTGACAGGCGGAATGTACCGCCTGGAACCCGGCAATGTGCCATTGTTCCACTGCTTGCTTCGACATGATCCTACTGGTTTGCTTGCTGAATAAGCCACCCGATGTGGCCTGATTACAAATTATAACACTGTGACAATATTTAATGTTTTGTCAGTATGTTAAAAAATATAGATCAGTAGGCGTCTGGTGTTGCCGGCCAGGCGCAGGTGATTTGCAGGTGCACTATTTTTACGTATTATTAGCTACGGGGCTACTTAACGAGCGACGCGATGAAGAAGAATACAGCGGAAAAAGATGTTGAATTACGAACGGCTATTCTGGATCAGGCGACCAAGCTGTTCAAGATTTTTGGTTACAACAAACTGGTGCTGGAAGACATTGCCCGCGCGGTTGGTAAGAGCCGTAGTACACTTTACCTGTATTACAAAGACAAGGAAGCCATCTTCAACGCGATCATCGAACGGGAAATTCAGGCCTACCTGGCGGTACTGACTCAGGATCTACCTAACCACACCACCGCCGTGGCCCAGTTGGAGGCTTACTTTCAGATCAAATTCGATTTTCGCTACGCCAAGGCGACCCAATACCTGACGCTGAATAAGGAGATGACCCGGCAACCCGAACTACTGGCCAGAATGCGGGTATTCAGCGACCCAACCGAACTGGCGCACCTGACCGCCATTATTCGCTTTGGCATCACGAATGGGGAATTTGAACCCTTCAGCGAGCAGCAGATCACCCTGCTGGCCAATCTGCTAATCAGTGCGCTGCACGGTATCTCAAACGATGTGCTGGCGGATGTAGAAACAGCCGACATTGAGCCGGTCAGAGCGATGCTGTCGACGCTGTTTGTCCGGTCACTGGAACGTCACCCGGCCAGGTAAGGCTGTCATCAACGTCATCTTATGTTGTTTGAATTTAACGCTCGTAGCGGGCTATTGCTGCCGTTTGTGCTGGCGGGAGGACTGGCGACTGGCGGGCTGTTGGTCCGGGCTTTTGTTCGCCGTACGGCCCCGGATGCGTTACTAGCGCTACTTTTATTACTTCCCACCCTGAGCGTCGCCGAACGAATGCTTTATTATGCCGGCTGGAATACCCACCCTGGCTACGTCTGGTGGCTACAATACGGCCCCTGGCATTTGGGTCTGGCGGTGGGCCCCTCTTACTACCTGTACTTCCGAAGCCTCACGAACCAGACGTTTCGGTGGCGCAGCTACCGCTGGCATCTGCTACCGGGCCTGCTTCAACTGGTGACCTATGGGGCCGCTGCGCTGGCCGACTGGCTACTGGATTATCCAGCGCACCAGCCAGCCACGATGGGAGCAACCAGCGTACCGGGGCCGGGGGCTACGTTGCTTGAAAGCCTGGGTCGCCCGCTATCGATGCTGGGCTACGGGTTGTTGCTGGGCTACAGTTTACGGATGCTGGTTGATTACCAGCCGTACCGTCGCTATCTCAATGACAACTTCTCGAACCCCGAGCGCCTGCGCTTCAGCGGACTACAGCAACTGCTCGGTTTGCAGTTGCTAGGCCTGACGTTGAGCGTCGTGTTTACCGGGCTGGATGCTGCTTTTGACTTCAGTACTGATGTAGGCTGGGTGGCCTTCGCGCTACGCGGTGGCTTGATTTATGGCCTGCTGGTCGTCGGGATAGAATCCAATTACGCGGCAGCGACGACCCCCCTGCGGTTCGAGGCTGACATAGACGAAACATCGCCCGCTCCGACGAATTTGCCCTGGCCAGAGCAGGCGGATTTGCCGGCACCCACCAACGCGCCGGTAGCTGCTAACGTCCCGGTGTCCGACTCAGAGACCGGGCCTGGGCAGGCCGATAAACTAGCTACTAAGGGCGCTATCGACAAACTCACCTTGCCGCCCGAACTGGAGCCCTGGCGTACCAGGCTGCTGCACCTGATGGACACCCAGCAGCTTTGGCTCGAGCCCGATTTGACCTTGACGGAACTGGCCCGGCAGGTAGGTATTCACCCGGTGCTGCTATCCAAAGTGATCAATATGGGCCTTGGGCAGAACTTCAACGACTTCGTCAATGCGTACCGCGTGGCCGATGCACAGCGAAAACTACGCGACCCACGCTATGCCCATTATTCACTGCTGGGCATCGCTTTGGAGTGCGGATTCAGTTCAAAATCAACGTTTACCCGTGCGTTCAAGAAGCTGACCGGGGCGTTGCCCAGCGAGGCAATGCGCGTCAAATTATAACTTGGCGCGCTGAATGAGTCAGCTAACCCGACTTTTGACCCAGGTTTTACACTAAGCAGGCCACGTGTGTTTCGCAGACTATTGTGGGGACAGCCCGCTCAACGCCAAACCAATGGGATAGAGGTGTGTACTACCCATCTCCTAAAATCAAAGCAGGTTATCAGAATGAAAAAATCCGACGTTAACAGTCCAATCCGTTTTAGTAGCCAGTGGGGTACTACACTTTATCCCCAAACGATCAACGACCAACAGGCAAAAACAGCCATCAACGATAAACACACAGCGATTGTAGCGAAATCAGGCCGGTTCGCGGCTCAACTACTGCTGCTCTTTGCACTGTTCATTATCCATTCGCCGGCAGCAGCGCAAAAGACTTCCGCTCAGGCTTCTAAAAAAGTCGTCGGCCAGCCGATCGATCCAACCACGTTACGCTTACAGTTGACGTTAGTGTACGATCCGGCCGGGGCGGCAACCGGTATTCAGGTGGCTTACCCGTTGCCAGCCAAATCAGGAGAAAAAAAGAATCTTTCGCTGTATCTGGACGACATGTACCCCCTGGAACGCAATCAGGACACGGTGGCCAATTTGCAGGTGAAGGATGCCAGGGGAATCGTTCCGTTCTTAAAACCCGTTCATCTGGACCAAAAGATGCGTTATCAGGCCACCAGAGCGGTTGACGGACCGACGACCGTCAGCTACTTCATCCGGGCCGCCAGGTCCGCCAACCGATTTGGACCACACATTGATATGCAACAGACCGGGGGCGGTTTGTCGGGGTCTTACGTAAGCATACTGCTGTTACCTGAATTCGCTACACCGCTCAGGACCGAACTGGTCTGGAAACTCAAGCCCGGCGATTCGTCCGTAAGCACCTTCGGGAAAGGAAATGCCGTATCAGAAACGGCGTTGCAACGCGATGAATTGCTCTACGCTCAATTCGTGGCCGGGAAGCTGTACAACAATCCGGCTAACGTACCTGATCATGGCTTCAGCGTGTCCGGGCTGGGGCTGACGGAAAAGCAGATTGGTCATTCACTGCCCACTTTCGGGAACGTGTACGAGTCCATGCGGAAGCGCCTGCATGGTTCTGCCAAAACAGCCTTCCGATTCTTTTTTCGTTCGTTTGATGGTGGGCCCCTAATGAGCGGTAGCGCAACCCAGGCGTCATCGAGCGGATCATTTGTTGTCTATATGCCTCCTAACACGTCATTGGAGAAACCAGACGTACTGAATCTGGTGGCGCACGAGATGATCCACGTCTTCGTTAAGAGTGCCGAAACAGATTTGTATTCAGAGGGGATTGCTGATTATTTATCGGCCCTGCTGCCGTACCAGGCCGGGCTTACCTCGCAGGAAAACTTTTTGCGGCTCATCAATGAAGGAGCCGCTCAGTATTACACCAATTCGATCCGGTTGGCCTCTGACAGTACGTATGATAAGCTGAAATGGACGACGACAAACGCCTGGACGCTGGCCTACTCCCGGGGTATGCTTTATTTCGCTAACCTGGACGCCAAATTAAGCCGTCTGCCCGGCCCGCATCCGACCGTTGTGTCGCTGGTCGTGGCCATGAACGACATGGCGAAGACTGGCAAGCCATCCTGGGAAACGGTGCTAAGAAAGAACGTGGGCGAGTGGGCGGTCGATGACTATAAAACGGTGCTCAGTGGCAAGCTGCTGGTTCCGGAACCAGGCGCATTTGGTGCTGATTTTGTCATTGAAAAAATAGAAGCCGGGCTTTTCGATATGTCAAAAGGAGTTAACAAAGGGCAGACTATAAAGGGGTTAAGTCCCTCGTCGAGCGCGGCCAAAGCGGGTCTGAAAAATGGCGACGTGTTTACGGAAACCCTCGATCTGACCCCTGTGTATGGAAGCTATGACAAACCGCTACAAGTGACCGTCAACCGAAATGGGGCTTTGCTGTCTTTCTCGTTTTTACCTCATGGTGAGCTGGTCGAGGCCTGGAAGTGGACTGTAAAAAAACCAGCTGACCGATAAGACAAACAGATCGTGGTTGTTGGTAAAAGTTTTCAGCCATAGATACCCCAATGGGTTATGACGGGGATGATATAGCCCCGAAAATCCAGACACGAACTGTAAGGCTGACACACCAGGGCTGGTGCGGAGTGGCCCGTGCCGGCCGCTTGTCAGTTTCCTGCACCGGCTCACCTACCGCGACAACCTGACCCGTACGGGCGTACCCGTTACGCCCTTCGCCATCAAATTCTCCGGCTGGCTCTCGTTCTAGCGGGGTCTTTTAGGGTTTCGTCGGTTGTATCAGCACTGCCCGGGCCGAACCAATTATTTCGGTTTCGTCAAACATTCGATTCCCAACACGCTTAGGCTATACATCGGACTAACTACCAACCCCTACTCCGTAGTACACTTATGACGAAGAAACGACTGTTGTTTACCGGCGGGTCTGGAAAAGCAGGCAAACACGTAATTCCCTACCTGCTCGACCAGGGCTACACCGTACTGAATGTAGATTTAACCCCGCTGAATCATCCGGGAGTCAATAACCTGACCGCTGACATTACGGATTCGGGACAGGTCTTTAACGCCATGAGTTCGTATGCCAGCCTGGACGAACTGGAACCGGGCCAGGGCGTGCCCGGCTTTGATGCGGTTGTCCATTTTGCGGCCGTACCCAGAATTTTGCTCAAACCCGACAACGAAACGTTTCGAATCAACACGATAGGCACCTACAATGTGATCGAAGCCGCCGTCAAGCTGGGCATCAAAAAGGTCATTATTGCTTCCTCGGAAACCACCTACGGCATCTGCTTCTCGGATGGCCAGACCGATCCGCATGTGTTGCCGCTCGAAGAAGATTATGATGTTGATCCGATGGACAGCTATGGGCTATCGAAGGTGGTCAACGAAAAGACGGCGCGCAGCTTTCAGCGACGGTCAGGGATTGATATCTACGCGCTGCGCATCGGTAACGTGATCGAACCGCACGAGTACGCCGAACTGTTTCCCTATTATTTCGCCCACCCGGAGGTGCGCCGTCGGAATGCTTTCTGTTACATCGACGCGCGGGATCTGGGCCAGATTGTGGACCTGTGCGTGCAAAAAGACGGCCTGGGGTACCAGGTTTTCAACGCGGGCAATGATCACAACGGGGCCATTATTCCCAGCCGGGAACTGGCCGAACGCTTCTTCCCCGGCGTGCCCATTACGCGCGAGCTGGGGGAGAACGAAGCGCTATTTTCTAATCGTAAAATCCGGGAGGTGCTGGGCTTTAAGGAGCAGCATAACTGGCAGAAATACGTAAAAGGCGAGGTGTAAGCCAGTCACTTAGGCCCGGCTACGCTATCCGTTAAGAGATTGTCTAAAGGAATGATTTTTTGTCATCCCGAGCTTGCGAGGGATCTTCGGTGACAACCGTTTTTTTGCTCCCACCGAAGATCCCTCGCAGGCTCGGGATGACAAAAAAGACAATTTTGCCATCAGCAGCGTTTATTACTGGGCCACCCAGCCCCCGTCGACCGAGAAACCAGCGCCCGTGACATAACCCGAGGCCCGGCTGGCCAGGTACAGCGCGAGCCCGCCGATCTCGTGCAGTTCGCCCCAGCGCCCCATTGGGATTTTATCGACAAAAGCCTTATACTTTTCGGGATCTTCCAATAGCGGCAGATTGATATCCGTAGCGAACGGGCCGGGTAAAATGGCGTTGACGGTGATCCCCGTTTTGGCCACTTCCAGCGCCAGCGCGCGGGTCAGTTGCAGAATGGCCCCTTTGCTGGTGGCGTAGGGAGTTCGGTCGGCCAGAGCGGTCAACGCCAGCATCGACCCCATGTTGATAATCCGGCCGTAGCCGTGCTGTTTCATGACCGGCACGACCGCGCGACAAGCCAGCCAGGTGCCGGTAACATTCACCTGCTGTACGCGGGTAAATTCGTCGAGCGACAGGGTTTCGATGCTGCCCCGGATGTTGATACCGGCCGAGTTGATTAAAATATCGACTTTCCCGAACCGATCGACGGTCTGACCCACGGCCGCTTCGACACTTTTTTCGTCCGTTACGTCGCACACGAGACTGACACACTCGCTGGTATAGCGTGCTTTGAGGGCTTCCTCCGCCAGCCGGTTTGTTTCTTCATCGCGGGCGGCAATGACAATGTTGGCCCCAGCCTCGGCCAGTCCCTGTGCCATGGCCAGACCCAGCCCCCGGTTGCCCCCGGTTATCAGCGCCGTTTGACCGTGCAGCCGGAACAGGTCTACAATACTGTGTTCTGTTGGAAGTTGATTCATAGTTATACATTAAAACCGGATTACCCGCCCGACGACAGCCTTCCGGCTTCATCCTCAGCGGTTGTTTAGGATTTTATAATCCCCGGCCAAAACGGCCTTTTGTCATCTCTCGCAGGCTCGGGATGACAAAATAGGCCATAAAACACAACCTTAAACAACCTTTAAGACCTGGCAAGCTACGGGCAATACAGTATCAGCTGCTGACTCAGGTACGAAAAAGCCCGCCGGGAAACCAGACGGGCTTTTTCGTACCTGAGTCAATGTGTTATTTAAGCGACAGCTTAGAGGCAATTTCGGCCGTGTGCCGCCCCTGGAAACGAGCCCCTTCCAGCTCGTTGGCGCTGGGCTGACGTTCGCCCTGACCGCCTGCTACCGTGCTTGCCCCGTAGGGGGTGCCGCCGGTTACCTCCGTATGGCCCATCTGCCCCTGCCAGGCATAAGGCAGCCCGACAATCACAAAGCCGTGGTGCAACAGTTCGGTGTGGAAGGCGCGAATGGTTTCTTCCTGCCCCCCGTGCTGGGTGGCCGTGCTGACAAACGCTCCGCCTACCTTACCGACCAATGCCCCCGTGGCCCACAGGCCACCCGTACTGTCCATAAACGCCTGCATCTGACCGCACAGGTTCCCGTAACGGGTGGGTGTTCCAAACAGGATGGCGTCGTACTCAACCAGTTCGTCGGGTGTGACGACCGGCACGTGAGCGAACGCCTGTTGGGCGGCCGTTGCTCCGGTTTTTTCGAGTATATCGGCGGATAGCGTTTCGGGTACGCGCTTAACAACAACGTCGTTGCCCTCAACCTGACGGGCACCTTCGGCAATAGCTTCTGCCAGCGTCCAGACGTGGCCATAGGTGGAATAAAATACGACAAGCGTTTTCATAATGCGGGGAATGCGTTACTTGAAAGAAAGAGTAATGTCAACAAACCGATAAATGGCTTTGTTGGGACTAAACCACAAATAGACCCGCTTACGAACGTAACACCAGTCGTAAGCGGGTCCATTTGTGGTTTGTCTATCCGGCAATCACACCCTACCGGCAATTTAGACTGAACTCAGCAGGTGCCACGCAAGACGTTTCTTTCACGGGCCACTCAGGCAACCGGGCACTACTACTCCGACCGGAGCGATTTGACGGGATTGGCCAATGCCGCCTGAATGCTTTGCAGACTGATTGTCAGCAGCGCAATGACTACCGCTACCAGTCCCGACAGCGCAAAGATCCACCACGCAATAGCAACCCGGTACGCAAAGCTCTGGAGCCAGCGTTCCATGCCGTAGTACGCCAGCGGACTGGCAATGACAATGGCAACGAGCACCAGTTTGAGAAAATCTTTCGAGAGCAGCGTCACAATACTGGTTACCGACGCACCAAGCACTTTCCGAACGCCAATTTCTTTGGTGCGCTGCCGGGCCAGAAACGACGCCAGGCCAAACAAGCCCAGACAGGCGATGAAAATAGCCAGTCCGGCGAAGACACCCAGAATGGTCTGCTGCCGCAGGTCGGCCTGATACAGCTGGTCGAACTGCTCATCCAGGAATCGGTATTCGAGCGGGTAAGCCGGTTTCGTTTGAGCATACAGGGCCGCAATGGCTTCAACGCCAGCCTGCACGTCGCCGGGTTTCAGCCGAACCAGCCCTACCCGCTGATCGTCGCCCGGCGTAATGACCAGCGGCTCGATACGCTCGCGGAGGGACAGAAAGTTAAAATCCTCGACCACGCCGACAACAGTCTGTCGCGTGCTGTCGCGCAGGGTATTTTTCAGCCACTTGCCGATGGCCTGTTGCGGTGTCCAGCCCATTTTGGCGGCTGCCGTCCGGTTCAGCAACGTCGCCTGTGTGCTGTCGGTCGCGAACGCCGACGACAGATCCCGCCCGGCGATCAGCTTCAGGTTCAGCGTTTTCACATAGTCGAAATCGATGAACTCGGTGCGGGCCCGCCAGCGCTCATCATGCCCCTCTACATCAAACATCTGCGCGTCGAAATAGCCGCCCGGCTCGCCCGACATCAGCGATACGGCCGACACCCGGCTTTGCCCCAGCAGGTCGCCTTTTCGCTGGGTGAGAAAGTTGTAGATATCCTCATTATCAATGGGAATGACCAGCGTTTGTGCGCTGTTGTAGCCCAGCTCCTTGTGTTTGAGGTAGTGCAGTTGCTGGGTGACGATGGCCATCCCCAGCATCAGCACGATCGAAATGCTGAACTGAATCACGACCAGCACCTGCCGGAACGACGTGCTGCCCCGGCCCGGCCGAAGCTTTCCTTTCAGGGCCTGTATGGGCGAAAAAGCCGCCAGCACAAACGCCGGATAGCTACCCGCCAGAAAGCCGGTTACGACGACGATACCAATCAGAAACAGGGTGATCGGTAGCGCGTAAGCCGCTAGTTGTATCGGCTGGCCCAGCAGCTGTGCATACGCCGGCAGCGACAGAGCAACCAGCCCGACAGCCAGTCCGCAGGAAAGCGTGGTCAGCAGCACCGATTCACCGATAAACTGCCACACCAGATGTAGCCTGACGGCTCCCAACACCTTACGGACGCCAATCTCACGCGACCGCTCCATCGCCCGAACCGTCGACAGGTTCATGAAGTTGATACAGGCCACCAGCAAAATGAGTGCGGCAATCGACAGGAAGAGGTACACCACTTTTTTGTCGCCATGCTTCAGACTATCGAACGCACCCTGTTCGAAGTAGATGTCGTGCAATGGCGTGAGCGACAGGGAGAAGCGGAACCCGAACTGCTTCATAACGGGGCCCATGTATTTCTGCATGAAGCCCGGCAGGTTGCGTTCGATCTGCGCCAGATTAGCCGATGGGGCCAGCTGCACATAGGTGTACACGGCATTGTTGATCCACTGCGTCATGTACGGGTCGGTCTTGTAGTTGACCAGCGGCACCACCAGATCGAAACTCAGGTGCGAGTTGGTCGGTACGTCCTGGGCAATCCCCGTTACTTTCAGCGGCAGGTTTTTATCGAGCTTGATTAGCTGACCGAAGGCGTTGTCGACGCTGCCAAAGTATTTGCGCGCCGTCGACGCCGTCAGGACCACGCTGCCCGGATTAGTGAGCGCCGTCACGGCATCGCCTTTGAGCAATGGAAACGAGAACAATTCGAAAAAATCGGCGTCGGCGTCAATAACGTTTCGTTCGTGAAACGATTTATTCTGACTCGTTACCAGCGCATTTGTACGACGCACGCGCACAGCCCGGCTGATCTGCCCCTTGAAATCGTTTAGCAGGGCGGGCCCGTACGGACCTGACAGATACGCAACCGGTATAGCCTTCCCGTTTTCATCGATGTTCCGCATGACCCGGTAAATCGATGCCCCGTTTCGGTGAAACCGGTCAACGCTGTACTCAGTCATGATAAACAGAAAAATCAGCAGGCACACGGCGATACCGATCGACAAACCCAGCAGGTTGATAATCGAAAAAACCTTGTTTTGCAGCAGGTTTCGCCAGGCGATTTTGAGATAGTTACGTACCATAAACGTCAGAAATGGAAAGCTGTCGACGATAAGGTCAACTCCTGTGCCACCGTCGATACTAGCCGTTTTCCGGGCAGGAAGGCCGTTTTTCCGTTTCCAGCTGTCCACTAGCGGACACTATTTGTCCAGTTGCGAACAGCTGATAAAAGCCCCGATGGCACGCTTTGAAACTATTTCTTCAATTCTGGTGACATAATCACACAACCTGTCTAAAAATGCGTAGCTTCGGCGGCACAACTTCACCGACATGAACTTGATCTATCGCCCGGCTACTCAGGATGATCTTACAGCCATCGTCGCCATGCTGGCCGATGATGCACTGGGGGCAACCCGCGAGCAGTTCCAGACGCCCCTGCCCGTAACCTATCTACAGGCGTTCGACGCTATCAGCCGCGACAGCAACCAGGAATTGATGGTTGCCGAACACAACGGCGAAGTCGTCGCCACGTTTCAGCTAACGTTTATTCCGTATCTGACGTATCAGGGCGGCATTCGGGCGCAGATTGAAGCCGTACGGGTCAAGTCGACCTACCGGGGGCAAGGCGTCGGTACCGAGCTGTTTCAGTATGCCGTTCAACGGGCTACCGATCGGGGTGCCCATGTGCTTCAGCTGACGACGGATAAAAAACGGCCCGATGCCAAACGGTTCTACGAATCACTCGGCTTTGTCGACTCCCACGAAGGCATGAAGCTTCATCTGACCCGTTAACCTCTTTTTTTCAAAACCAACTTATCGACTACTGATGAGCAAACTCATCGACCTCTCCAAACCCATTCGCTATACTGCGCAGGACCCGTGGTTTATGCGGGTAAAAATCAAACATAAGCCCCATCAGCAGGCGCGGTGGCTCATTCGGTTGCTGGGTCTACCCTTCCGGCTATTTCCACCCCGCTTCGTCGGCTGGGCCGACGACACCATTCAATCGATGGGCGTCCATGCCACAACCCACCTCGACGCACCCTGGCACTATGCACCAGAAGTAGCAGGGCAACCCGCCAAAACCATCGATCAGATTCCGCTGGACTGGTGCTACGGCGATGGCGTGGTTATCGACATGAGCCACAAAGCCGACTTCGATCCAATCACGCCAGCCGATTTACAGCAGGCGCTGCACCAGACGGACGTAGTGCTCAAACCAGCCATGATCGTACTGATTCGGACGGGACGGTCGCGCTTTAACGGTCAGAAAAACTTTGCGGACGTGGGCACCGGCATGAGCGCCGACGCCACGCGGTGGCTGATCGGTCAGGGCATTAAAGTGATGGGTATCGACCAGTGGGGCTGGGATTTACCCCTGCGCCATATGATTGCGCAGGCCAAACTACGTGGGGATCAGCACCTGTTCTGGGAAGGGCATCTGGTGGGGCAGGAGCACGAGTACTGCCACATGGAGCAGTTGGTGAATCTGGAAGCGTTACCCGTGACCGGCTTCAAAGTCTGCGTATTTCCCCTGAAGATCGTTGGCGCGTCGGCCGCACCCGCCCGCGTCGTGGCCATTCTGGATGAGTAGAGACGCAGGATCCTGCGTCTCTACCTGCATCAGCCCAGACCAGCCGATTTTATTGCTTAAACCGCTCCAGCACCTGCTCCACGGTCAGGTGTTCCAGCGATGGGGCGACCATGTCGGCCTGCGTCAGCACGTCGGGCGATCCCAGCCCGACGGTGTGCATACCGCCCCGTTTTCCGGCTTCGATACCCGCTACGGCATCTTCAAACACGACGCATTCGGCCGGCTGTACCTCCAGTTCGGCTGCTCCTTTGATAAACACCTCCGGGTCGGGCTTACCCTTGCTAATTTTGTTACCGTCGATCACCGCGTCGAATACCTCGCTCATGCCGATGCGCTCCAGAATGAGGGGCGCGTTCTTACTGACCGATCCCAGCGCCGTTTGCAACCCCGCTTTGCGCACCTGCGAGAAAAACGTCGCCACGCCCGGCAGAATATCATCCGGCGTCATGCGGCTGACCTGCTCCAGATACCATTCGTTTTTCTGCGTCGCCAGCTCCTGCTTCCGCTCGTCAGACAGCGTCTGACCACCTTCCGCCAGGATCAGATCCAGCGATTCCATGCGGCTAACTCCTTTCAGCCGCTCGTTGAATTCTTCCGAAATATCGAATCCCAGCTCATTGGCCAGCCGACGCCAGGCCTGATAATGGTAAATCGCCGTATCGACAATCACCCCGTCGAGATCAAATAAGAATGCCCTGATGGCCATGTATGTGCAGTTAGTTGTGGGACAAAATAACCGGTCGGGTTGCCTATATCGTCATCACAACCTCGCCCGCTGTTTGTCAACGACTATTAGCCTATTGATGTTCGCATCCTGGTCACTATAGCCATTCAGGTCGACCCACCTGTTACCTCGTCCACTTAGCGCGAAAGCCGACAATCCAGCCGCAGACTAAAATTATAAGAAAATATATCAGTCTAGTATATATATTGTTTACATAAAGTAAGTTCACAAAAACAAGTGCTTACTCATTTTGCTACTTCACGTTATGTTTATCAAAGTTGAAACGAAAGACAACGAGCCGATAGCCCTGAATGTATATAATATCGTGGCTATTATTCCGAGCGAACAGGGAAGCGTAATCTGCTGCAATGGTCCCATTTGCGGCCAAAAGGACACTATGTCACTGGAGGTGCCCCATCTACTGGAAGATCTAATGTGGGCTGTCGAACAGGGCCGGACTTACCCAATCGTTACGGTACCCTGAACAAACTCAAACAGAAACCCCTGTGCCAGGCTGACCAGGGGTTTCTGTTTACAGGACTGCACCTGAGTAAACCTTTAGCGTAGCTGCACGTCGCCCGTCTGATAGGGTATCAGCTGAGGGGCATCGGCGGGGAGTTCGGTGATGAGGTAGTCGATCTGGCGGAGATCGGCGATTTTCATACGCATCACGCTGTTCAGTTTCTCCGAAATTGCCAGAACCGCAACGTTTGCAGACGCCTGAATCATGGCCTTCTTGGCCTGCACCGTTTCCCAGTCGGAGTCGGTCAGGCCACCGTGGGCGTCGATGGCGTTGGTACCGATGATGCACAGATCAGCCCGAAATTCGGACAGCCGCTGGTACACTTCGCCCCCCACGCTCATCTGACTGTAGCGCGAGATCTGCCCGCCGACCATGATAATTTCCAGATTCGGCTTGTCCATTAGTTCGACAGCCGTGAGTGGGTTGACCGTGACGAACGTCGCCCGTAGCTCGGTTGGAATCAGCTTGATTAATTCCCGGATCGTTGTACCCCCCCCGATCAGAATCAGCATCCCGTCGTGCAGCAGCGGCAGGCACTTTTCGGCGATAACCCGCTTATTCTGATGGCCGTAGGTTTCCTGAAGCGATGAGCTGTGGTGATAGGCTTTCGACATCGCCCCCCCCCGAATTTTGATTACTTTGCCCTCATCAGCCAGTTCGTTGATGTCGCGCCGGATGGTGTCTTCGGATACGTTGAGCGTGGTAGCCAGGTCGCCCAGATACACGCGGGTGTGCAGATTGATCTGTTTGAGCAGCAGCTCTTTGCGCTCCTCTTTGACTAAGACAATGGACGGGTCGGTCGCCAGCATGGAATAACTACGGGTGAAAGACAGAATAGCGTGGCAAAGATGGCTGAATTATCAACCGACTGCCAGTATGTACCGATTAAGGAATCGGCTTTCAAACTGTTGCAATATTTAAACAATACATATTGTAATAATTGCAAACAAAAGTAGGCACTATACTCATAAAGCCAATTATTATTCGCAAAAATCTTGTTATAAAGGTTTTAGTCGCAATATTTGCAATTAGATAACGCAACTTCTGCAATAAGCTACCTGCATACTACATACCTGACTATATCGATGCACAAACTATCCCTGACTACCCAACGGGCCGGTTCACCCGTACTGCTGCTGCTAGGGTGGCTGCTGAGCCTGCCCGCACTGGCCCAGACGCTGACCGGTAAAGTGACCAATAGTGCCGACAACTCGGCGCTGCCCGGCGTAACGATCGTCGAGAAAGGCTCGGCCAAAGGCACCGTCACCGACAGCGACGGGAACTACACGCTCCGGCTATCGGGTCCGCAGGCGACCGTCGTGCTGTCGTATATCGGTTTCACCCGGCAGGAGGTTGCCGTAGCGGGGCAGTCGGTGCTGAATGTGGCCCTGAAGGAAGACCAGACCCAACTGGGCGAGGTCGTGGTTACGGCGCTGGGTATCAACAAAGAAAAGAAAGCCCTGGCCTATTCGGTCACGGAAGTGAAAGGGGCGGAGTTTACCCAGGCGCGGGAAAACAACGTCGCCAACGCCCTGACAGGTAAGATTGCCGGGGTCAACGCCACCGGCCTGTCGACGGGGCCGGGCGGGTCGAGCCGGATCATTATCCGGGGCAACGGCTCGCTGACCGGCGACAACCAGCCGCTGTACGTCATCAACGGGATGCCGATTGACAACACGACGCCCGGCGGCAGCGCCACCACCAACGGCGGACAGGGCAACGTGGACCGGGGCGACGGCATCGGCGGCATCAACCCCGACGATATCGAGTCGATCAGCGTGCTCAAAGGCGGTACGGCCTCGGCGCTTTACGGTTCGCGGGCGGCCAACGGGGTTATCCTGATCACGACCAAGAAGGGCCGGGCGCAGAAAGGCATCGGCGTGGAGTTCAACAGCACGTTTACCGCCGAAACACCGGCCGTTATTCCCGACTGGCAGTATGAGTACGGACAGGGCGACGGTGCGGCCAAGCCGACGACGCAGGCGCAGGGCATTGCCTGGGGACGCCGGTCGTGGGGCGCCAAAATCGACGGATCGGATTTCGTAGCCGCCGACGGGCAGACGCACCCGTACGTGGCCCAGCGCAACAACATCAAAAATTTCTACCAGACCGGCACCACTTTCACCAACACGCTGGCGTTTACGGGCGGCAACGAGAGCGTAAACTACCGCTTTTCGGTGGCCGACCTCAACTCGCGGGGTATTCTGCCCGGCACCACCTACAACCGCAAAAACGGCACGCTGAACCTGACCGGCACGTTCGGCCCGAAGATCAGTCTGGAAGCCACCGGGCAGTATATCCTCGAAACGGGCCACAACAAAACCGGCGCGGGCGATGCCCTCGGCAACCCCAACTGGACGCCCTACATGATCGGCAACACGTCGGACATTCGGTGGCTGTCGCCGGGCTACGACGCCAGTGGTAACGAGATCCCCTGGAACGACGCGTCGATTGCGTCCAACAGCTATTTCGTCATCAACAAGTATCAGCAGGACGACCAGAAAAACCGGTTTATCGGTCAGCTGGGACTAAGCTACAAACTGCTCAAAAACCTGACGGTGAAGGGCATCGTCAGCCGTGATTATTACGGCTACAACTACAAATACATTCTGCCGACGGGTACGCTCTACGTGCCGAACGGGCAGTACACGCAGCTGAAAACGGATGTCAACGAAACCAACGCCATGCTGACGGCCAACTACAACACGACCTTTGCCCGGCACTGGGGTCTGTCGGCGCTGGCGGGGGTCAACGGGCGGAACTTCAACTACAACCAGCTGAGCATCTACGGGCAGAATTTCATCATCCCGTATTTCTACAGCGCCACCAACCTGTCGACCACGACCACCACGCCCCTCAACCAGCGCACCCGCACAAACTCGGTGTTCGGGTCGGTCGATCTGGACTACAAAGGCGTGGCGTTTCTGACCATGACGGGCCGGCAGGACTGGTTTTCGACGCTTAGTCCGCAGAACAACACGATCTTCTATCCGTCGGTGGGCGGTAGCTTCGTCCTCTCGCAGGCCGTGACGCTGCCCCGCGCCATCGACTACGCCAAAGTGCGGGCGTCGTGGGCGCAGGTGGGTGGGGCCACACCCGACCCCTACGCCATCAACCTGACGTATTCGATGGTCACCAGCTCGGGGCAGCCCCTTCAGAACGTGACCAGCAATGCCATCACCAACACGGGTCTGAAGCCGCTGACCTCCACGACCTACGAACTGGGCGTCGACCTGCAATTTTTTAACAAACGGCTGGGCCTCGACCTGACGTATTACAACCGCGCCACCACCAACGACATCGTCCAGACGAGCATCTCTTCGACCTCGGGTTACAACTCGGTGTACCTGAACGTGGGCAAGCTGAATAACCGGGGGATCGAAGCCCTCGTGACGGTAAAACCCCTGAGCAACAGCAGCAAACTGGGCTGGAACTTGAGCTACAACTTCGCCTACAACCAGAGCAAAGTGGTGAAGCTGGCCGACGGAATCAGCTCGATGCAGATGGCGACATCGGTCGGTAACTGGGCGTATATCAACTCCATCGAAGGTCGCCCCTACGGCACCATCGTCGGGACGACGCGCGTGCGGGACGCCAGCGGCAACATCGTCTACGACCCCACCACGGGCTTCGCGCAGAAGTCGGCGTTGCAGGAGCTGGGCAACGGGGTTCCACCCCTCACGATGGGCCTGAGCAACGAATTCCGCTACCGCAATTTCTCGCTCAACGTACTGGTCGACGGGAAGTTCGGCAACAAAGTGTTCTCGGTGCTGGAAGTCTACGCCAACCGGATGGGCAAGCTCAAGCGGACACTCGACGGGCGCGAAAACGGCCTGACCGTGACGGGCGTGACGGCCTCGGGCGATGCGTTTACCAAGACGATTGCTAAAGAAAATCTGCGCAACTACTACGACAACGACAAGAACTACACCGAGCTGTTTCTGCACGACGGCAGCTTCGTGAAGCTGCGCCAGATCATCTTCAGCTACAACGTGCCGGTAAACGTTATCCGGTTCGTGAAACTCCAGTCGGCAAGCGTATCGTTCGTAGCCCGCAACATCCTGACGCTCTACAAACAGACCGACAATTTCGACCCCGAGCAAAGCTTTACCAACAGCTCGAATCAGGGCTTCGAATCGCTGGGGTTGCCCCGCACCCGCAGCTACGGTGTCAACTTAATGGTCAAATTCTAACCCGACCTATCAGCCATGATCAAGCCATTTCATAAATTCTATTACGCCCTGCTGGCCACGTTGCTGCTGAGCAGTTGCGACAAGGGCTTCGAGGCCATCAACACCAACCCCGACGCGTCGAGCACCATCAGCCCCGACTTCGTATTCACCAAAGCGCAGTACGACGCGGTGGGCAACGTCATCACGGGCTTACAGGGTACGATGCAGTACAGCACCAGCTACAACGACGTGGCGGGCTGGGGCGCCAAGTACATTTTCAATCAGGGTACCGCCCCCTACACGGTATTCAGCAACGCCTACCCCAACGAAATCAATGAGATCGAAGAGGTGATCAGGGCGTTGCAGAAAGATGCGTCGCTGGTCAACAAGCTGGCCATTGCCCGCATCTGGCGGGTGTTCTGCTACTCGCGGGTAACCGATCTCTACGGCGACATTCCGTACACGCAGGCCGCGCAGGGCTACACAAACAGCCTGTTTAAACCCGCCTACGACCCCCAGCAGGCCATCTATGCCGACCTGTTGAGCGAACTGGAAAAAGCCATCGGCTCGTTCGACGCCACCAGATCGACCTTCGGCGCGGCCGACCTGCTCTACGGGGGCGACATCACCAAATGGAAAAAGTTCGGCTACTCGCTCATGCTGCGGATGGGGATGCGGATGACCAAACCCGACATCGCCAGCGCCGAAACCTGGACCAAAAAAGCCATCGCGGGCGGGGTGATTATGGACGATGCTGACCTGGCGAAAATCACGTATCTGGCGTCGGGGCAGGTCATCAACCAGAACCCGCTGGCCTACTGGATGCTCAACAGCGATTACATCAAGGCCGACGGCAACAGCAACCCAGAGGGCGGCAAGTACCACGAAACCTTTATCAACTACCTGAAAAAGACCAGCGATCCGCGGCTGCCGGTGCTGTCGGTAGTGTACGTCAACGGAAAAGCCAGCACCGACGTGAGCATCCAGAAAGGTATGTCGGCCTCGATTCCGAATACCAAACCTGCCGACTTCGTCACGTATTCGGAGCCGAATCAGAACACGCTGCTCAAGCTAAGTGCGCCGATGATCGTCATCAGCAACGCCGAAATGGATTTCCTGCTGGCTGAAGCCGCCCTGCGCGGCTGGTATACCGGCGCAACGGCGGCCGCGCTCTACGCGCTGGGTATCCGGGCGGGGATGCGGCAGTGGGCCCTCTACGGCAATGACGGGGTAATCTCGTCATCCGCTATCGAGACCTACGCTACGGCGCAGGCCCTGGTGACGAACGCAACGATGGCGAAACAGATGGAGCAGATTCATACGCAGTTCTGGGTGTCGCTCTTCCCCAATTCGCAGGAGACGTTCCTCAACTGGCGCCGGACGGGTTACCCGGCCCTAGTACCTAATAATTACGTCGGCAACATCACCAACGGGCAGATTTTCCGGCGGATGCTGTACCCCGCGCTGGAAGAAAACCTGAACACCGAAAACTACCGGACGGCCGTAACCCGGCAGGGCGAAAACACGTTCCTGACCCACATCTGGCTCGATAAGTAAACACGTTGGTAGAATGATGTGAGATGGAGTCGCTCATTTTTTGTCATCCCGAGCCTGCGAGGGATCTTCGGGTAAGGTTGAAAAGCTATCTATTTACCGAAGATCCCTTGCAGGCTCGGGATGACAAAAAATCATCCTTACAATGGCTGACATTCAATATCTATACACACCCTCCAGTAGTTACGGTAAACGAACGTGCAATCAGTCTCTACATATCGTCGGCTGTTTCCAAGCCGTCTGACCAGTAACCAGTAGTTTTTTTTCACGTGCGCATCATAGGTTTATTAGTGATAATCGGGTTTGGCTGGGCGACGTCTTTCGCTCAGCCAACTTCTTCTGACTCGACCGGCCTGATTCCCCGGCCGGTATCGGTCCGGCTTACGTCGGGCACGTTTACGCTGAACAAACAAACCCGCCTATTAGCCGACCGGTCTGTACCTGCCTCTACAATTGCAATGGCCCGTGAATTGACCGGCTTTCCGCTTCTCCCGACACCCGCCCCGACTACCCAATCGCTTATCCAGCTTACCATTGACTCATCGGCAGTTCCTAACCCCGAAGGCTACCGCCTGACGATTTCCCCCGCCCGAATCATACTCACGGGCCACGACGACGCGGGTTTGTTCTACGGCCTGCAATCCATCTATCAACTAATCGAACTGGCCACGCCAACGGGCAAAATACCCTGTCAGCAGATCGACGATTACCCGCGTTTTCCGTACCGGGGCATGCAGCTCGACGTCAGCCGCCATTGGTTTCCGGTGTCGTTCCTCAAGAAATACATCGACAATCTGGCCCGCTACAAACTCAACACCTTCCACTGGCACCTGACCGACGATCAGGGCTGGCGTATCGAAATCAAACGCTACCCCCAGCTACAACAAACAGCCGCGTACCGGGCACAGACGCTGATCGGCCACAAGAAGGAGTTGCCCCACCGTTTCGACGGAAAGCGGTATGGCGGCTATTACACGCAGGACGAGGTGCGCGACCTGGTCCGGTACGCGGCCGACCGGCACGTCACGGTTATTCCCGAAATCGAGATGCCGGGCCACGCGCTGGCAGCGCTGAGCGCGTTCCCAAACCTGGGCTGCCTGAAACCCGACGGATCACCCGGCGGACCCTACGCAGCGGCTACGTTCTGGGGTATTTTCGACGACGTATTCTGCGCGGGTAACGACAGCACGTTTACCATGCTGACCAACGTGCTGGATGAGGTGATCCAGCTTTTTCCGGCGCGCTACATCCACATCGGGGGCGACGAATGCCCGAAGGTGCGCTGGCAGACCTGCGCCCGCTGTCAGGCCCGCATCCGGTCGGAGAAGCTGGCCAACGAGAATGAGTTGCAGCGCTATTTTATCCGGCGCATCGAGCAGCACCTCAACCGGCGGGGTCGGCAGTTGATCGGGTGGGACGAGATTCTGGAAGGGCACAATCCCAACCTGCGCCTGTCGGACAGCGCGGTCGTGATGAGCTGGCGCGGCATCGACGGCGGTATTCAGGCCATGCGGCAGCACCATTACGCCATCATGACGCCCGAAAGCCACGTGTATTTCGACTACTACCAGTCGCTGCACCCCGACGAGCCGCTGGCGGCTGCGGGCTACACCCCCCTGCACAAAACGTACAGCTACGAACCCCTGCCCGACAGCCTGAGCACCACCGATGCGCGGTATCTGCTGGGCGTGCAGGGCAACGTCTGGACCGAATACATGCCCACACCCGACAAAGCGGAGTACATGGTATTTCCGCGTCTGCTGGCTCTGGCCGAAACCGGCTGGACACCCCGCGACCAGCGCAGCTACCCCGATTTTCTGCGTCGGCTCCGGCAGCAGCGCCCCCTCCTCGACCGCCAGCACATCCACTACGACCCGCATTTCGACGAACCCACCGATACCGTCAGCGTATCACCAACCAGGCAGATTTTGTACGCACTGACGACCACCCACCCCGACGCGCAGCTTCGCTACACCACCGACGGCAGCACACCCACCAGCCGTAGTCCGTTGTACACAAACCCACTGCCCGTTACGCAGAGCAGCACCATCCGGGCGGCCCTGTTCGTCGACGGTCGTCAGCAGGATCGAATCGTAAGTCAGGCATTTACGATCAGTAGGGCGACGGGCAAGTCGGTTACGGTCAGTCCGCTGCCGGCGGGTGCGTACCGACCGGCGAGTATGCAGGTGCTGGTCAACGGACGCATGGGTACGACGCGCTACAACACCGGCGAGTGGGTCGGCTTCTCCGGCACCGACCCGACGATTGTGGTCGACCTCGGCAGTATGCAACCGATTTCGCAGGTCGGCACGCACATACTGGCCTACCGCTGGCAGCGCATGTGGCCCCCGAAGCAGCTCCGCATCGCCGTGTCGAGCGATGGCAAAACCTACCGCGACGTGTATGAACAAACCCACTTCCCGATCAACGGCATCAACCCTGTCGATGGCCACTTTACCCCGACACAGGCTCGTTACATCCGTATTCAGGCCACCAATCAAGGCACCATCCCGACCGGTGAATACGGAGCCGGTGGCAAAGCTATGCTGCTGCTCGATGAAGTGATTGTCCGGTAATTTATCCTCCGGATGGTCTGGCTGACGCACATGTAGAGACGCAAGATATTGCGTCTCTACGCCGGCCGGATGGTTCCGCACCGGAGGGTTACACTCAGTAAAAACAGATACATTTCCCCTTTTCCCCACTCATGCGTCAATTGATTCGTTTTGCCTGCCTACTGCTGTTGCTGACAACCCACCAGGGTTGGGCGCAGGAGAAGCTGGGCGTCAACCACAACAAACCCGAACGCGAAACCTGGCTCAAAGACGCGGGTTTCGGTATGTTTATCCACTGGAATGTCGATACGCAGTTGGGTGTCGTGATTAGTCATTCGCTCGTCGGAGCCTCGCCCGATTACGTCGACCGGTACATCCGCGAACTGCCCAAAACGTTCTACCCTAAAGACTGGGACCCCGAACGGATCGTGATTCTCGCCAAAAATGCGGGCATGAAATACATCATGTTCACGACCAAACATCACGCGGGCTTCTGCATGTGGGACACCAAAACCACTGACTTCGGGGTAATGAATACGCCCTACAAAAAGGACATCGTCCGGCAGTTTGTCGACGCGTGCCGCAAGTGGGGGCTGGCTGTCGGGTTCTATTATTCACCCGAAGATTTTTCGTTTGCCTACCGCAACGGCATGAAAGACATCACCCGCGACGGGCACTGGGAGAAAGCGAAGCCGTTTCAGGCCAAGTACAAAACGTTCGTGGAAGCGCAGTGCCGCGAACTGATGACCAACTACGGCCCCGTCGACCTGTTTTTTATCGACAGCGATGTGCTGCGCGAAGAAGTCAAGGCGACGGTCTGGAAACTCCAGCCTAACTGCCTGATTACACGGGGTGCCCTGCAGACGCCTGAACAGTACATGCCCGGCGAAACCCTCGAACGACCGTGGGAAAGCAACATGACGATGGGTACAGCCTGGAACTACAAGCCCACCAACGACCACTACAAATCGGGCACGGAACTGCTCAACTTTCTGATCGAAGCGCGGGCGAAGGGCGGCTCGTACCTGCTCAACGTCGGCCCGACGCAGTGGGGCGACCTCAACGAAGGGCAGATGGGTCGGCTGATGGAAATTGGCGCGTGGCACTTCATCAACCACGAATCCGTTCACGACGTCCGGCCCTGGATCATCCGCAATGAGGGCGACATCTGGTTTACGAAGCACAAGACCGACAACACCGTTTTTGCCTACCTGACGGGTATGCCCGACTGGCCACGCGGGCAACGCCGTGAGTTTCTGATTCGGTCGGTGAAAGCCACTGGCAAAACGGAGGTCAGTGTGCTGGGACAAACGGGTAATGTGGTCGAATACCAGCCCACCAACGACGGACAGACGCGCTTCGAGCAAACGCCGGAGGGCCTGAAAGTATCGGTGGTGCGGGCGCAGCGGATCTACAACAACCACAAGTGGCCCAACCCCATCGTGCTGAAGCTGACCAACGTGACGCCCGCCGTTGAGCCGACGCAGTTCCGCACGATGCCCGCCGAGAAACTGCCCAACGGCAATCTGAAACTAACGGCCAACGTGCTGAAACTGGGCGACGGCAAACAGTACCGCCTAGGCTTTGCCTACCGCCCGGTGCAGAGTTCGCTCAACGAAGACTTCAATCAACCCTGGACGCTGACGGACGTGTACCCGGTTTCGCAGACCGGCTCCCAAAGCCTGGAACTGATGCCGGGAACGCTGAAAACCTACGACGAAATTGAATACCGCGCCGTGCTGATTCAGGATGGTCTGTCTATCGACGGCAATACCCTGAGCATCAGCAAGCTGAGACTAGACTAGTTTACGGTTTGTGGTTTGTGGTTGCTGGCGCAAGCATTTTCCGCCGGAGGAACTACAAACCGCCCGGCGGCCCGGCATAAACTACGAACCACAAACCCAAAAAAAAATCTATGCCCCTGCTAACCGTTGGCCTGTGTGTACTGCTACTGATCCTGATGATTTCATGGGGAAAGGTCAGCCCGTTTCTGTCGTTTCTGGTCGTGTCGCTGCTGGCGGGTACGCTGCTGGGTATGCCCCTGGTCGACGTGGCCAAATCCGTGCAGAAAGGCATCGGCGACACGCTGGGCGGGCTGGTCGTGGTAATTGCGCTGGGTGCCATGCTGGGCAAACTGGTCGCCGAAAGCGGGGCCGCGCAGACGATTGCCGGGGTGATGATGAACCTGTTCGGGCAACGCTACATCCAATGGGGGCTGATGTGTACGGGCTTTATCATCGGTATTCCGCTGTTCTACAACGTCGGGTTCGTGCTGATGATCCCGCTGATTTTTTCGGTCGTGTACCGCTACAAACTGCCCGCCGTGTACATCGGCCTACCCATGCTGGCGTCGCTGTCGGTAGCCCACGGCTTCCTGCCGCCCCACCCCTCCCCGGCCGCGCTGGTGACGCAGTTCGGCGCGAACATGGGGCTGACGCTACTGCTCGGCATCAGCATCGCCATTCCGACGATCATCCTGGCCGGACCCGTTTTTTCGCAGACCCTGAAAGGCATCCACGCCGAACCGCTCGACACCTTCACGACTAAACCCGTTCCGCTCGACAACCGGCCCGGCACGCTCAACAGCTTTCTCTCGGCCCTGCTGCCCGTTGTGCTGCTGGCGATTACGACGGTGCTGCGCGTCGCTTTCCCGACCAACGACGCACTTATGACGTCGACGGCCTTCATCGGCGATCCGGCCGTGGTGATGCTTATTTCGGTGCTCGTCGCGACGGTGAGTCTGGGACTGTCCAACGGCAAAACGATGCCGCAGGTAATGAAAATTTATGAAGAAGCGGCTAAAGACGTAGCCATGATTCTGCTCATCATCGCCGGAGCGGGTGCGCTGAAGCAGGTGCTGTCCGACAGTGGATTAAGTCTGGAACTGGCCACGCGGCTGCAAACGCTGACGCTTCCCCCACTGGTGCTGGGCTGGCTCATTGCCGCCATCATCCGCGTCTGTCTCGGTTCGGCCACCGTTGCGGGGCTTACTGCCGCCGGTATCATCGCGCCCATCGTCGCTCAGCAGCACGTCAACCCAAACCTGATGGTCATTGCCGTCGGGGCGGGCAGTCTGATGTTCTCGCACGTCAACGACCCCGGCTTCTGGCTCTTCAAGGAATACTTTAACCTCAGCCTGAAAGACACGATCCGGTCGTGGTCATTAATGGAAACCATCGTGGCCTTCGCCGGTCTGGCCGGGGTGCTGCTTTTTAATTTAGTCATGTAACGTTTACGAGTAGCCTGGACCTCCAGGTCCGGGTGGCCGTCAGGCCAACTACGCAAGGCGGCAGCTTTGTTGGCCTAACGGCCACCCGGACCTGGAGGTCCAGGCTACTCGTACACCGAAAACTGTAAACTGTAATCATGTCCATCGACACACTCTCGCCCGAAGCGGCTTTCGCTCAACTGAATCTGACCCTGCCCCCCGCCCCCCGGCCACTGGGCGTTTACAAACCGTACCTGATCGACGGCAACTACCTGTACGTGTCAGGTCATGGCCCGGTGCAGGACGACAAAAGCCTGATTATCGGGCGTATCGGCACCGACGCCAATCCCGCCGACATGAACATGGAGCAGGGCAAACTGGCCGCCCGGCAGGTGGGCCTGACTATCCTGTCGACTATTCAAACTCACCTCGGCAGCCTCGACCGGGTAAAGCGGGTTATCAAGGTCCTCGGCATGGTCAACTGCACCCCCGACTTCGAGCGGCACCCCTACATCATAAACGGGTGCAGCGAACTCTTCGCGCAGGTGTGGGGGGAAGAAAACGGCATCGGCGTCCGGTCGGCGGTTGGCTTCGGCTCCCTGCCCGACAACATCCCCGTCGAGATCGAAGCCTTATTTGAACTGGTGTAGCTTTTTTTAAACACAGAGAGAACAGAGGATTTCACAGAGCACACGAAGAAAAAATCTCTGTTTTCTCTGTGAAACCTCTATGTCCTCTGTGTTTAAGTAATCCTTTCCTCTTATGACCAACTGGTACACGATTACCGACGTCGATGCGCTCGACACGCCCGCGCTGGTGATCTACCCCGACCGCGTCCGGCAGAACATCGACCGGCTGCTGGCATACGTCGACGACGTGGCCCGGCTGCGTCCGCACGTCAAAACGCATAAGTCGCCCGACGTCAGCCGGTTGTTGCTCGACGCTGGGATTCGCAAGTTCAAGTGCGCGACCATTGCCGAAGCCGAGATGCTGGCCGATGCCGGTGCGCCCGACGTGCTCCTGGCTTACCAGCCGGTGGGGGCCAAACAGCAGCGCCTGATCGACCTGATCCGGGCGTATCCAAACACGCGCTTTGCCTGCCTGATCGACAACCTGACTACCGCCGAACAACTCTCGGAACGGGCAACAGCCGCCGGACTAACCATTCCGGTGTACATCGACCTGAACGTCGGGATGAACCGCACGGGTATCCTGCCCGACGACAAGGCCGCCACCCTGTACGAGCAACTGGCGACGCTACCCGGCATTCAGCCCGTTGGTCTACATGCCTACGACGGGCACCTCCGCGATACCGATATGCGCGTTCGCACGGCCCGCTGCGACGCGGCTTTTGCCCCCGTTGCCCAACTGCGTGACCAGTTGCGAACCCACGGCTTCGACCCGATCATCGTCGCGGGGGGCAGCCCGACCTTCCCGATTCACGCCCAACGCCCGGACGTCGAATGCAGCCCCGGCACGTTTATTTACTGGGACGAAGGCTACGGCACCATCCTGCCCGAACAGCCCTTCGAACCGGCGGCACTGGTAGTCGGCCGGGTCATATCGCTGCCCACACCGACCACGCTCTGCATCGACATCGGCCACAAATCGGTAGCCGCCGAGGGTGAACTGGCGCAGCGACTGACATTCCTGAACGCGCCTGACCTGCGGGTCACCGGACAAAGCGAAGAGCACCTGACCGTCGACGCGGGCAACAACCATCCTTACCGCGTGGGCGACGTGCTGTACGGTCTGCCGCACCACATCTGCCCTACCGTCGCCCTGTTCGACCGCGCCCGCACCATCGAAGATGGTCACCTGTTCGGCATCTGGAAAACCACCGCCCGCGACCGGGTTCTTTCGGTATAAGAAGAGTATACAGTTCACAATGGTTGGCGCAAGTGATGTAGCCTGGACCGGTGCGCCGGCCACCGTGGCGCGGTGCGATCCACGTCCGAGTGGACGCGAAGCGGCCTGGAAAGCTACCGCCTGAAACAGTTGGCCTAACGGCCACCCGGACCTGGAGGTCCAGGCTACATCGACCCACCGTAAACCGAAAACTGTATACCGTAAACCAAACACTATGTTCACCATTGACGCCCATTTAGACCTGAGTATGAACGCGATGGAGTGGAACCGCGACCTGCGGCAGACCGCCCATCAGATTCGGGCCCGCGAACAGGGCATGACCGACAAACCCGACCGCGCCAAAGGTACCGTGTCGCTGCCCGACCTGCGCCGGGGGAAGGTGGGGCTGGTCGTGGCGACGCAGATTGCCCGCTACGTTGCGCCCGGCAACCCGCTGCCCGGCTGGCAATCGCCCGAACAGGCGTGGGCGCAGACGCAGGGTCAACGCACGTGGTACGACGCCATGGTCGACGACGGGCAGATGACCCCCATCCGCACGCTCGACGAACTGGAAGACCACCTCGTGCTGTGGAGCGATGACGAACCCGTTGATGACAAACCGATTGGCTACATCCTGAGTCTGGAAGGAGCTGATTCGCTCGTCACGGTCGACTATGTGCAGCGGGCGTACGACTACGGTCTGCGGGCGATTGGCCCAGCGCACTACGGGCCTGGCCGGTACGCGCAGGGCACCGACGCTACCGGTCTGATGGGGCCGATGGGTCACGACCTGCTACGCGAAATGGAACGGCTCAACATCATTCTCGACGCCACCCACCTCAGCGACGACAGTTTCCGCGACGCCCTCGACCATTTCAACGGCCCCGTCTGGGCCAGCCACCACAACTGCCGCGCCCTGGTCGACCATAACCGGCAGTTCACCGACGATCAGTTGCGCGAACTCATCGCCCGCGACGCCGTCATTGGCGGTCCGCTGGATGCGTGGATGATGGTACCCGGCTGGGTACGGGGGCAGTCGACGCCCGAGTCGACCAACTGCTCGCTGTCGGTGATGATCGACCACCTCGATCACATCTGCCAGTTGGCAGGTAATGCCCACCACATCGGCATCGGCTCCGACCTCGACGGCGCGTTCGGCACCGAGCAATGCCCCTACGATCTCGACACCATCGCCGACTTACAGAAAATTCCCGACCTCCTCCGGCAGCGCGGCTATTCGGACGACGATATCGCCAACGTCATGCACGGCAACTGGCTCCGCTTCCTCCGCCGGGTCTGGGCGTAGCATGTCGCAGGCAAGTAGCCTGGACGTCCACGTCCGGGTGCCCGTCGGGGCAATTGATTCAGGCGGTAGCTAACAGGCCGCTTCG